>Ga0075105_1000218_pt1 | contig 34896 bp, 31 predicted proteins | sample AntDeeMetag02WF5_FD_69800 | JGI IMG/M metagenome (GOLD analysis project Ga0075105, IMG submission 69800) | Saline lake microbial communities from Deep Lake, Antarctica - Antarctic Deep Lake Metagenome 02WF5 | ecosystem: Environmental > Aquatic > Non-marine Saline and Alkaline > Saline | place... | reverse complement strand
GTCGAGTACATCAACTGCGAGGTCACCGACACCCAGTACCGCGTCCTCGCGCAACTCGCTAACAAATTCATCGAGAAGAACGAGGCGGTCATCGACGACCGCGTCGCGGAACTCGAAGGGCTACGCGAGCGCGCACGTGAAGACGAAACCGAACTGGACGACACGGAGTTCGACAGTGTCGACGCGGTGACCGAGGAGATCGACGACCTCGAGTCCGACAGGGAGGGCTTCGAGGAGGTGCCGATGACCGGGTGGCCGACCGACCGGGTGTACAGTTCCTTCTTCGACGCCGTCGACTACCACGAACGCGTCGTCGTCATCATGCTCGACGAGATCGACAAGCTCGTCGAGAAGTCCGGCGACGACACGCTGTACAACCTCTCGCGGATGAACTCCCAGCTGGAGAACTCACGGGTGTCGATCATGGGCATCTCGAACGACCTGAAGTTCACCGACTTCCTCGACCCCCGCGTCAAGTCCAGCCTCGGCGAGGAGGAGATCGTCTTCCCGCCCTACGACGCCAACCAGCTCCGTGACATCCTCGACCACCGCTCGGACGTCTCCTTCAAGGACGACGCGCTGTCAGACGACGTCATCCCGCTGTGTGCCGCGTTCGCCGCCCAGGAACACGGTGACGCCCGGCGTGCCCTCGACCTGCTGCGGACCGCGGGCGAACTCGCCGAGCGAGACCAGACAGACCTCGTCAAGGAGGCCCACGTCCGGAAGGCCCAGGAGAAGATCGAACTCGACCGGGTCGTCGAGGTGGTCCGCACGCTCCCGACCCAGTCGAAGATCGTCCTCTTCGCGATCATGTTGCTCGAGAAAAACGGCGTCCGCAACATCAACACCGGCGAGGTGTACAACATCTACAAGCGCCTCTGCGAGGAGATAGACGCCGACATCCTCACCCAGCGTCGCGTCACCGACCTCATCTCAGAACTCGACATGCTCGGCATCGTCAACGCCGTCGTCGTCTCGAAGGGCCGGTACGGCCGGACCAAGGAGATCAGCCTCTCGGTTCCACTCGAAGAGACGGAGGCCGTGTTGCTCTCGGACTCCCGCCTGGGCGACATCGACGACGCCGAACCGTTCGTCCAGGCCCGATTCGACAACTGATACTGTCGGTTGTATGCCCGTACCGAGGTTCGACGTGACCGGTGCCGTCGAACGCCGGTAACCAGTTACAACCGACACGACGAACCCCTTCGTTTCACGTCGAGATGTTCGTCCGGTAGCGACGCCGGAACGCGCGAAAACGCTACAGCAGTTCGCACGCGCCGGGCCGGGTCGCGGCGCCCGTCGCGCTCAACCTGATACAGCCGAGCCACGGCACTCGAACCTCTGCGGTTCCGACGACCCAGCTCGGTCTGACTGGACCGGAGAGGTCGTTGACCTGGTCGTACTGGCCGTTGTAGTCGCCTTTCGTAATGAAACCAGCCTCGTTCGCCGGGCAGTTGGTGAGCTCCTCACAGCTATCGGCTGGGCCGACGTACTCGGGATTCGCCTCGTCGTACCAGTCTTCTCCGTCCTCCACCCAGAACATCGCCCGATGGATTATCGGCGTGGTCTGGTTGTTCCCGTCCGGTGCGTAGACGATGACGTCACCTGCCTGGTGGAACTTCGTGTACTCGCCGTCCCCGGCGGCGTGGGCCGTGACGACACCCGTCTCGCCCTGCTGGGCCTCGCCGGGGAATCGATCCTCCTCCATGACGAACACGAGGTCGCCGGTGTGGATGTTGGGGCTCATGCTCTTGGACTCGATAGCGACCAGCGGCGGCCAGACGCCGCTGACGGCAAAGAGCAACAGTCCCACGAGGAGGACGGCAGAGATACTGCTCAGGAGGTCGGTCACGTAGGCTTTCCAGGACGGGTCGTCTGGCTGGTCCGGCGAGTTCGGACCGCGCGCCTCGCTCATCGTCGAAAGGTGGGTCGGAAGTCCGTATCAACCTTCTGTCTCGTCTCCGGTCGCTCCGCTACGTTTTTTGGTCAGTCGCGCGGACCAGTAGCTGTGCCACTGGAGACGCCGGCGCGGATCGTGAAGCAACTCGCCCGCCAGGGATACAACGCCGAACGGGAAGCGGTGACGTTACTCGCGGACGAGCCGGACTCCGACGCCGCGCTAGAACGCGCACTGGAAACGCTGCCCGACGACGCCCTGAAGCTCACGACGGACCACGTCCGGGAGTCGATCGAGACCGAGGGACGTGAGGAGGATGGATCAGAAATTCCCGATGGAGACCGGTCGACCCGGGACGCCGACGCAGTCGTCGAAGACAACCCCCCAACTTCGACTGGAGACGGCGGCGGATCGCCGGGTGACGGCGGTGGCGATTCTCCACCTGAAACGAAGGGGTCTGGCGGCGAGGTTTCGACTGCGGCTGCGACCGCGACCGCGGACGGGGAGGCCGAGACGATCAGCCGGAACACCGACCCGTCGAAGCGGTCGATCACTGTCGAGAACGATATGACCGGCCAGTCGACCGGCACCGGCGAGTACGGCGACTTCGTGAAGGTGTTCCGGGACCGCTACGAGAAGCTCTCGAAGCAGTTGCGCGGCCGCGTCAACCACCGCCCGACGGACGCCGTAGAGTCGATGGGCGGCGGGAGCGACGCGGCCATCGTCGGAATGGTCTCCGACGTTCGCTCGACGGCAGGCGGCCACTGGCTGGTCGAACTCGAGGATACCAATGGGACGTTCCCCTGCCTCATCATGAAAGACCGGAAGTGGGCGGACCAGGTCCAGGAACTGCTGTTCGACGAGGTCATCGCAGTCGAGGGGACCCTCGCCGACGACGCGGGCATCCTCTTCGTCGACTCGATGCACTTCCCGGACGTCCCGCGCACGTTCAAACCATCGACGGCAGACCGACACGTGCAGGCGGCGCTCATCTCCGACGTCCACGTCGGCAGCCAGGAGTTCATGGAGGACGCCTGGCACCGCTTCGCCGACTGGCTCCACACCGAGGAGGCGGCCTCGATCGAATACCTGCTCATCGCCGGCGACATGGTCGAGGGCGTCGGCGTCTACCCCGACCAGGACGAGGAACTCGACGTTGTCGACATCTTCGACCAGTACCGGGCGTTCAGCGAGTACCTCAAGGAAGTCCCCGGCGACCTGGAAATCCGCATGATCCCCGGTAACCACGACGCCGTCCGCCTCGCCGAGCCCCAGCCGGCCTTCGACGAGGAGCTCCGGGACATCATGACCGCCCACGACGCCCAGGTCCACTCGAACCCCGCGATGGTTACCGTCGAGGGGGTCACCATCCTGATGTACCACGGCGTCTCGCTGGACGAAGTCATCGCCGAACTCCCCGACGACAAGGCCACGTACGACGAGCCCCACAAGGCGATGTACCAGCTCCTCAAGAAGCGTCACGTCGCGCCGCAGTACGGCGCCCACACCCGCCTTGCGCCCGAGGACCGGGACTACCTCGTGATGGAGGACGTCCCCGACGTGTTCCACACCGGCCACGTCCACAAACTGGGCTGGGGGAAGTACCACAACGTGCTCGCGCTGAACTCCGGATGCTGGCAGGCCCAGACCGACTTCCAGAAGAGCGTGAACATCGACCCCGATTCGGGCTACGCGCCGATTCTGGACCTCGATACGCTGGACATGACCGTTCGGAAGTTCAGCTAGCGACCTTTTCCGGCCGAACCAGTTCGCAACTCGTCCGAATACTGGCCGGTATCGGCGACACGTGGCACGGACGGCCGTCGTCGCGGGTAGTTAAGGGAACTCGCGTGCACGGTATAGATTGTACAATGAGCGACCCAGAGCGCGGATTCGAGACGAACGCCTTGCACGTCGGACAGGAGACACCGGAGTCTCACGCGAACGCTCGCGCGCCACCGATCTACCAGACCACCTCGTACGTCTTTGAGGACGCGGAGGACGCCGCTTCGCAGTTCGCCCTGGAGAAGCCGGGCCACATCTACTCGCGGCTGATGAACCCGACGAACAACATCCTGCAGGAGCGCATCGCCGCACTCGAAGGCGGCGTCGGTGCCGTCGCCACCTCCTCCGGGATGGCGGCGCTCAACCTCGCCACCTTCTTGCTCGCCGACGCGGGTGACAACATCGTTACGGCGTCGTCGCTGTACGGTGGCACCTACACCTACTTCACCCACACCGCGCCGCGCAACGGCGTCGAAGCCCGCTTCGTCGACACGCTGGACTACGAGGCCTACGAGGAAGCCATCGACGACGACACCGCCTACGTCCACTTCGAGACCATCGGCAATCCGGCGCTCGTCACGCCGGACATCGAACGGCTGGCCGACATCGCTCACGACCACGGCGTCCCGCTGTTCGTGGACAACACGTTCGCGACGCCGGCGCTGTGCCGGCCGCTCGAACACGGCGCCGACATCGTCTGGAACTCCACGACGAAGTGGATCCACGGCCACGGGACGACGGTGGGCGGCGTCCTCGTCGACGGAGGGAGCTTCCCCTGGGGCGAACACGCCGAGAAGTTCCCCGAAATCGCCCAGGAGAACCCCGCCTACCACGGCGTCAACTTCCACGAGACGTTCGGCCCCGCGGGGCTCACCTACGCCGGCATCGCCCGCGGCCTGCGCGACATGGGCAACCAGCAGGCGCCCTTCGACGCCTGGCAGACCATCCAGGGCCTGGAGACCCTCCCGGTGCGGATGGAACGCCACTGCGAGAACGCGATGGCCGTCGCGGAGTTCCTGGAGGACCACGACGACGTCTCGTGGGTCTCCTACCCGGGCCTCGAGAGCCACGAGACCCACGACGCCGCCAGCGAGTATCTGGAAGGGGGGTACGGCGGCATGATCACGTTCGGCCTGGAAGCGGGCTACGACGCCGCCCGGACGACGGTCGAATCCACCGAAGTCGCCTCGCTGCTGGCCAACGTCGGCGACGCGAAGACGCTCATCATCCATCCGGCCTCGACCACGCACCAGCAACTCACCGACGAGGAGAAGCAAGCCGCCGGCGTCACCGACGACCTGGTCCGTCTCTCCGTCGGCCTGGAGTCGGCCGACGACATCATTTCGGACCTCGACCAGGCCATCGAGCAGGCGACGAGCTAATCGGCGCTCGCACCGACCGCTTCTCGCACCAACTTCAGCGCTGTTCTCGACAACCGCTCGCCGCTCCATTCGGGACCGGACACCGGATTTCGGACAACCCGACCACGCCGATTCTCAGTTCGCGGGAGCGCTTCTCCCGTTTCGGGAACCCGCTGCTCGCTTCAAGGGGGATCCCAGCGAATACTCATCTGTAGAGGAAACAAAGCATGTCCACCGACACCCGACACCTGGATACGGAACTGCTCGGTCGCGAGACCGATTTCGAATACTCCGAGCGATGGATCGGTTACGCCATCCTGGCGCTCCGCGTCACGATGGGCTGGGTGCTGCTCCAGGGCGGGGTCACGAAGCTGATCACCTACCTGGACGGCAACCCGGAGACCAACTGGACGGCGGCGGGCTACCTGGCCAACGCCATCCCCGAGGGCAACCCCTTCGGCGAGCTCTGGTTGGGGATGGCCGGCAGCCCGATGGTCGATATCCTCGTGATGTGGGGCCTGACGTTGACCGGTCTGGGACTCATCCTGGGCGCGTTCGTCCGCTGGAACGCGTTCTGGGGCGCCGTCATGATGCTTATGTTCTGGGCCGCGGCGCTCCAGGGCGGTATCACGGCCGGCCTCCCCATCGCCCACGGCTGGGTCGTCGACGACCACATGGTCTACGCGGCGCTGCTGTTCGGCCTGGGCGCCATCGGCGCGGGCCGGATTCTCGGCCTCGACGCCTACCTGGAGAACCTCGACGTCGTCCAGAACAACGCCTGGCTGCGCTACTTCATGGGGTGATCTCGCCGGGACAAACGGGGTCGCCCTGCCAGTCCGCGTCCGGGTCGGATCGACCTGGACGTGACGGACTAGACGTGGGGCCCGTCCGATAGACGGTATTTCCCAGGACTCACCATGGAACGAGAACTCATCACGATGCTCGTGGTAGTGGTCAGCGCCGTCGTCCTCGTCCTCGGCGGCGTCATCACCCACCTCGCCTACCGGGCGGCACGTCGAACCGGGTCACCGGTGATGACGCAGTTCGCCGCCGGATTCGCCCTCGTCACCCTCGGCCTGCTGTTCGGCGGTGGCCTCCACCAGGTGTTCGGTGGCTCGTTCCTCGGTGGGGTGCTCCTCCAGCGGGTACTCATGGCGCTGGGGTTCGGACTGCTCGTCTACTCGCTGTACGCCCACGCCGAACCGCGGACGAACGAGAACTCCTGAAGGCCGGCGTGGCCCTTTTCTACAGAATCCCTTCGGCTTCGAGCAGGTCTCCTAGTTCCGGCATCGTCTCGACGGTCTCGTGGCAGGCCGGCTCCACGGCGGGTTTCGGGTCGAAGCCGATGGCGAGGCTCGCCACCTGGAGCATCGGGAGGTCGTTGGCGCCGTCGCCGACGGCCACGGTTTCGGTCGGGTCCGCGTCGACGACGCTGGTGACGACCTCCAGCGAGTTGTCCTTCGTCCCGGTGATGTGCGGGCCCCGGACGTCGCCGGTGAGCTGGCCGTCTTCCACCAGTAGCCGATTCGCGACGATGGAGTCGACGGTGACGCCCTCGTGTTCGAGTGCGGCGGCGACGCCGCGTTCGAACCCGCCGGTGAGGATGGTGACGTAGTGGCCGGCGTCGCGGAGCGCCGCGACGACGTCGGCCGCGCCGGGGCGGAGGCGGACCTCGTCGAAGGCCGCCTGGGCGAGGTCGTCGTCCAGGTCAGCCAGCAGCGCACAGCGCTGGCGGAGGCTCTCGGCGTACTCGATCTCGTCGTTCATCGCCCGCTCGGTGATGTCGGCCATGTCGTCGGCCGTGCCGTTCTGGCTCCCCAGCAGCACCGTCATCTCCGAGTCCGAGAGCGTCCCGTCGAAGTCGAACGCGACTAGCATTGCCGCGGAGTTGACCGCCGGGGGTCACAAAGCCCCCGGTTTCCTGTGGAACCGGGAGCGAAAATGGGCTGACCGTTCAGCCCTCGTCGACGGGCACGTAGAACTCGAACGTGCCGTCTCGACTCGCCACGTCGTCGTCGGCGTCGTACCGCTCGAACATCGGTCCCATCACCCGCTCGTAGTCGGCGTCTAGCGACCAGTCGCCACTCAGCTGGCCCATCAGTTCGGACATGTCGCCCGCCGACGAACCGAAAACAAGCGGCGACCTCTCGGTGAACGATGTCTCTCGGGCCGTCGGACCGGCCGCAGGTGACAGCTGTACGACAGCTCTAAGGACTCGCTCGCCGTACATCCGGTCACGAGCCTGCCAGCGCGGTCGGCCACCACAGGTGACGATCATGGAGAGCACCAACCCGGCGACCGGCGAGACGGCCGAACCGTTCGAAGACTACGGGATCAGGGAGTTCGTCGACCGCGAGACCCCGTGGGTCCAGCGCGGAAGTCGCCGACGACGTCCAGGGGCCGAGTGAGATGACGGCCGCCGACCTCCTCACGGCGTGTCTCGAAGTCGAGGGCGTCGACCACGTCTTCGGCCTCCCCGGCGAGGAACTCCAGGAACTGCTGTTCTCGCTGCGGGACTCCGACGTGACGTTCGTTCCGGTGCGCCACGAACAGGGCGCAGCGTTCATGGCCGACGTCTACGGCCGGCTGACGGGCGACGCCGGTGTCTGCCTGTCGACGCTGGGGCCCGGGGCCACCAACCTCCTCACGGGCGTCGCCGACGCGAACCTGGACAAGGCGCCCCTGGTCGCCATCACCGGCCAGTCCGGTCGCGAGCACCTCGCTCGCGAGAGCCACCAGACCATCGACGTCGTCGACATGTTCGAGCCCGTGACGAAGTGGAACGCGCCGGTCACCGACCCGGAAATCGTCCCCGAACTGGTGCGCAAGGCGTTCAAGGTCGCCGAGTACGAGAAGCCCGGGGCGACCCACCTGGAGTTCTCCGAGGACGTCGCGGCCCTCGACGCCGACGCGGACCCGCTGGCGACCCGGGCCCGCGTCAGGCGGCCGAACCCCGACCCGGCGTCTATCGAACGCGCCGCCGACGTGCTGGAAGCGGCGGACCGCCCCATCGTCCTCGCCGGCAACGGCGCCGTCAGGACGCCGGCCGCCGACGCGTTGCGGACCTTCGTCGCGAAAATGGACCTTCCCGTCGTGGCGACGTACATGGGCAAAGGGGCGGTCTCCGACGCCGACGACCACTCCCTCATGACGCTCGATTCAGGGCCCGACAGCGAGGGCGGCCGGGCCATCGAGCGGGCCGACTGCGTCCTCGCCGTCGGCTACGACGTCGCCGAACACGACCCGGTCGACTGGAATCCCGACCTCGACACGACGGTCGTTCACGTCGACCTCGGCCCGGCGGAGGTGTACCGCAACTACAACCCCGAGGTCGAAGTCGTCTCGGACCCGGCCGCCGCCCTGCAGGCGCTGACCGACGTAGCGGACCCGGACGCGGGGTCGGAGTGGTGTACCGACTTCCGCGAACGCATCGTCGAGTCGATCTCGACGCGTCCGGACGCCGACGAGAGCGACCCGTTCACCGTCCGCGGCGTCCTCCCGGTCCTTCGGGCGGTCATGGCCGACGCGGACGTCCTGGTCTCGGACGTCGGGAGCCACAAGATGGCCATCGCCCAGAACTTCCCGACGTACGAGCCCAACACCTGCGTTATCTCCAACGGCCTCGCCAGCATGGGCATCGCGGTGCCGGGGGGACTGGCCGCCGACCTCGCAGTCGACGCGAACGTCGTCGCCGCCACCGGAGACGGCGGGTTCCTGATGAACGCCGCCGAGATGGAGACGGCGACCCGCATCGGGTGTGGCTACACCATCTTGTTGTTCGTCGACGACGACTACGGCCTCATCACCGAACACCAGCAGGAAGCCACCGGTGAGCACTTCGGGACCAAAATCGGCAATCCCGACTTCGTGACCTTCGCAGAGAGCTTCGGTATCGACGCGTATCGCCCCGACTCGTGGGACGGCCTGGAGTCGGCGCTCGACGACGCGGTCGGGAGCGACGAGATGAACCTCGTGGTGGTCCGACTAGCGCAGTAGCGAACCGGTGAACACGGGGATCACCCTTCCTGGTGGCGGCCGCCGGAAACGAGCGTGTCCTCCGGGCGACAGCGTGTGGACGCCCGGAGACGCCGACGTCAGTACTTGCGCTCCTGTGCAGGGATTCCGAGCTGTTCGTCGAGTGCGGCGTCCAGCGCGTCCCGTTCATCCCGCCACTCGAAGAACTCTTCGCGCGTCTCCGGGTAGCTCGCGTACTGCCGTTCGAGTCTGTCGGCGTAGATCCGGGTCCGTACGAAGTCCACCAGCGTCCCGAGGACGGCGCGTTTCGACGTGTCGAGCTCCTCGAAGACGCCCTTCCTGGAGAGGCTCACCGCGTTCCGGAGCACGCCGCTCGCGAGGGTGGCGGCCTCGGCCACGCCGAAGGAGTCCTCCTCGGACGAGACGACGTCTGCGATCTCGTCTTCGGGAAGCAGGGCGACGGCCGCTCTGACGTTCTCCATCCCCGCCTTCGACGCGGCCACGTTGTAGGGGTCTTTGGAGGCGATTCTCGTTCCGAGCCCGTGCTCGACGTAGACGAAGTAGTTGTGGGGCCAGAGGTCCGCCTCGGAGATGAACCCGTCCTCGTCCTCCTGAACGGCTGCGGCACCGTGTTTCCCCGCCGAATAACCGGTGACGGCCGCGCCGCGGATCCCCTTCCCCGAGATGGGATGCGTGGCTCCCGCGTTACAGCCAACCGTCACGTATCCGGGTGCGACCATCGAGTCGAGGGGCCTGCGGAGTCCGAGCGCGGCGCCGAGTTTGTCCGCAGTGCCGTTGACCTCGTCGTGTTCCGCTCCCTGGTACTCCGGCCGGTCCTGGACGTCCTCCCGGAGCCGGTCGACGAGTTCGATCGGGTCCTTGTTCATCTGGAACCCCAGTCCGACGTTGATCTCCCTGGGGGTCCGCGGGAAGTACCAGATGTACCCCATCTCCTCGAGGGGCTTTCCCACGAGCGCGTTGTCGTACGGAACGTCTTCTGGTGTGCGGAGTATCTCTCGGTACGCGGCCCCGAACTGCTGGTAGTGGGGTTCCTCGAAGCTTGTCTCGGGGGCCGCAGCGAGGTCGTCGAAGTCGACGGCCGCCATGACGGTCGAGAGCGACCCGCCGGCGTCGACGACGAGGTCGGCGTGATAGGTGACGGGCGCGCCGTCGCGGACGGCTTCCACGCCCTCGACCTGGTCGTCCTGCAGGACGCCGTTGACGACGGTGTCGAAGTGCTGGTCGACGCCCAGCGCCGCGGTCTGTTCGAGCAGTTCCCGTCCGAACGCGTACCTGTCGACGACGTTGCTGCCGCTGTCGTACGGCAGGACCTTCTTCACGCCGATAGCCTCGTCCCACCACTCGATCTGGTCGATGTTCTCGTCTATCAGGACGTCGTCGGTGGCCGCGATGGCAGCCATGTCGATGGGCCCGGGATAGAGCTCCGAGTCCGTCGGGCTCTTCATGGCGTCGCCACACGCGATGTGACCCGCCTCTGCCTCGGATTTCCGTTCTAGCTGCACGACGTCGGCACCCTGGTCGGCGGCGGTCGCAGCCGCGAAACACCCCGCGACGCCACCGCCGACGACGACGATGTCGTACGTCTCCGACGACCGCGCTGAGCCCGACTCTCCGGTGGCGCTCTCCATCTCTCTGGTACAGGTACGAACTTCACAGGCTTAAGCTGGGAGATCTTGGGACGGGGACGGCGTTCACGAGAGTGACAGCGTGGGGTCTGCCATCACGTGACCCGATCCACGTCACCGGAACGCCGGGCCCGTGCCGTCGCGCGACGTTACGGCGTCGGCGGGTCGCCGTCGTAGCCGTCGACGTCGCTGTAGAAGTTCAACATCGCGAACTTGAGCTTCTCGGGGCCGATGTCGATCATCTCGCGGCGTTCCTCCGGCGGGAAGGTGCCCCTGACGGCGTAGTCGCGCATCTCCATCTCCGCATTCTGCGTGTAGCGCTTGTCGAGCAGGATGCGCGCGCCGAAGTCCTCGGGCGAGCGAACCACCCGGCCCAGGGCCTGACGGGTCTTGCGCACGGTGGGAATCTCGACAGCGTAGCGCCAGCCGGCCTCCTCGTCGTCCGTATCGAACGCCGTCTCGTAGGCCTCCTGGACGGCGTCCATCCGGTCGTCGAGGTGGGGGTACGGGACGCCCACGACGACGACGGTGCGGGCGTCGTCGCCGTCGTAGCTCACGCCCTCGCCCAGCGTGCCCCACAGCGAGGTGAACAGTACCGCGTCATCGTCCGCGACGAACGACTCCCGAAGGTCGTGGGCCGACTCGCCGGGGCGGTCGAGGTAGGTCGTCCCGTCCACGTCGACGCGTTCGTGGTAGCGTTCGGCCTCGGCGTAGCTCGGGAAGAACGCGAGCGTGTTTCCGGGCGTCATCCGGGCGGCGTCTGCCAGCGCGCCGCCGATGGTGTCCTGGGTCGCCGGGTCGTCGCGCTCGCTGGCGAACAGCGCCGGGCCGGAGACGGCGTAGGTGCGCCGGCGCTCCTCGGGAAACTGCGCGCCGTAGGCCATCGTCTCGACGTCGTCCAGCCCGAGGACGTCGGCGGTCACGTCGAAGGGGCGTAACGTCGCGCTCATCAGGACGGCGGCGTGGAGCTCCTCGAAGAGGTCCGTCGTCACGTTCGAGGGGATGCAGGTGTACAGCTCCGCGCGGCCGTACACCTCGCCTGTGCCCTCGTCCCTTCGCACCGAGACCACCGGATACTGGCCGAGGTCGTTGCTCTCGGCGAGCCAGCGCTGCAGGAACTGGGCGGCCTGGAGCGTCTGGCACTCTTCTCTCGTACTGGTCTCGCCGCTCTTGAACGCCTCCTCGTACTCCTCGTCCAGGTCGCGGCCGAGTTCGACGGCATGGTCCAGTTCCTCGTGGAATCCGGGACCGGAGTAGGCCTGCAGGAACGCGAGCGTCAGGTCGTCGCGGCGGTCCTCGTTCGCGATGGTCAGGTCCTCCCAGTGCTCGTCGACGTTCTCGCGCTGGCCGAAGCCGAAGGCGTCGTCGTAGGCCTGTCGGAGGGCCCGGAGGAAGGTCGCGATCACGTTGTGGGCGGCCTCGGAGCGGGCGTCCTCGGTGTCGGCGAGTTCGTCGATGGCGCTCTCGAGGGTCGTCTCGGTGACCGTCCGCCGGGCGTGTTCCCGGGCCGCGTCCTCGACGTTGTGGGCCTCGTCGAAGACGGCGACGACGTCCTCCGGGTCCCGGCCGAGCCAGCGGAAGAACTGTTCGCGGATGCCCGGGTTCAGGAGGTGGTGGTAGTTGCAGACGACCAGATCGACGCCTTCCATCCCCTCCTTGAGCAGTTCGTAGCCACAGAGCCCGCGCTCGTGGGCGTATTCGTAGACGTCGTCGGGCGTCCGCACGTCGTCGTTGAGCCAGGCGTAGAACTCCGTGGTGTCGGTCGTGAGGTTGCGGTAGTAGTGGTCGCAAGTCGAGCGCTCGGTCTCCAGGTCCTCGATCTCTTCCTGGAGGTGCTGGAGTTCGTCGACGACGGAACTGCGTGCCTCGGCGGCCTCGTCGCTGCCGTCCTGCATCTCCTCGAGGAGGTCCGCCTGGCGCTGTTCGAGTTCGGCGGCGTCCTGTTCGGCCTCGGCCAGGTCGCGCGTCGTGTCCCGCAGGGCCTGGCACTCCTCGTAGTCGACGTCGATGTGGCACATCGACCCCTTGCCGCGGAAGACGACGGCACGCAGGCGCTCTTTCTCGGTGATAGCGCGGGCGTCCTCGACGAACTGGCGCATCTGCTGGTGGACGTTGGTCGTGATGACGACGGTCTTGTTGGAGTGCCTGGCGTACTCCAGGGCCGGGACGAGCGACGCCAGCGTCTTCCCGGTGCCGCAGGCCCCCTCGAAGAGCACGTCGCGACCGTCGGTCAGCGCCTCGTGGATGGTGGCCATCGCCTCGCGCTGGTGGTCGTACGGCTCCTCGTAGGGGAAGTATCGCAGGTAGTCGTCGTCGGTCGTCGCCACGGGGATAGCATTGACCGCTATCGGTCAAAAGGGTTCGGCTCGGGGCGGAGGTGATACCGCCGGTGATGGGGGCCGTTACAGCGTCTCCGTTTCGAGGTAGACCCGGTCGATGCCGTCGTTTACCTCGCGGAGCGCGTCCTGGATGTCGGTGATCCGGGCGTCGATAGCCTCGGCATCCAGGTCGGGTTCGAAGGCGACGTCGCCGGTGACGAGGACCTGGCCGGGCCCGAAGTAGACGGTGCGGAAGTCGAGCACGTCGACCACTCCGGAGTGGTCTGCGACGATTGCCCGAAGCTCGTCTTCCTCGTCCTTCGGGAGGCTCTCCCCGAGCAGGAGGCGCTTGTTCTCCCACGCGAGCGCGACCGCGAAGCCCATCAGCATGATCCCGATCAGCAGCGCCGAGACCCGGTCGAAGAACGGGTTCCCCGTCTGCTGTTCGAGGAAGAGTCCCACCAGCGCGATGACGATGCCGAGGAGCGCGATGGTGTCCTCGGTGAGCGCGGTCAGCGTGGTGGTGTCGCTGGTCTTGCGGAACGCCTCGCGGTAGCCACCCCAGTCGTTGGCGTTCATCTGGCGTTTCATCTCGGTGCGGGCCTTGTACAGCGCCCAGCTCTCGAAGACGAACGCACCGAGCAACACGGTGTAGTTCACCCAGAGCGGGTCGAGCCAGGCGGGGGGCGTGAAGCTGATCCAGAGGAACTCGACGGCCTCACCGGGGTGGGGGCCGCCGCCGTGCCCGCCGCTCGTAAGCTGGCTGTAGCCGTGTTTCAGGCTTTCCCAGCCGGCGATACCGAAGAGGAACACCGACACGAGGAAGCTGTAGAAGAACTGCGACTTCCCGTAGCCGAAGGGGTGACGGCGGTCGCGGGCCCGGTCGCTGTACCGGATCCCGATCAACAGGAACACCTGGTTGCCCGTGTCGGAGAGGCTGTGATACGTCTCCGACAGCATGGCGGCGCTGCCGGTGAGGAGGAATCCGAAGAACTTGAGGACGGCGATGGCCCCGTTGGCCACGAGCGCCGCGAGGACGACCGACTTGCTTCCTGCCATCGCCGGAACGACTCGCGGGCCGAACTAAGTGGTTCGGGATTTACGGCTGGCGCGACAAGTCCGACTGTGCTCGCTATCGTCTCCGACACCCACGGCACCGACGGGCATCGACTCGAGGGCCGAACGCTGGAAGCGGTCCGGGAGGCCGACACCGTCGTCCACGCCGGCGACTTCACCACTGAGGCCGTCTACGATGCGTTCGCAGCCGAGGCGAACGACCTCGTGGCGGTCCACGGCAACAACGACGACCCGTCGCTGGTCGAGCGACTGCCGTCAGTGGCGACGTTCGAGCGGGAGGGGTGGCGCTTCGTCGTGGTTCACGGCCACGAACACTCGGAGACGTCGCTGTCGATGCTCGCGCGACAGGAGAACGCCGACGTCGTCGTGGTCGGCCACTCGCATCGGCCGGAACTGGGGGAACTGGCCGGTCGAGTGCTGGTCAATCCGGGGAGTCACGCCGACCCGCGTCAGTTTCGGCCGGGCCACGCCGAGGCCACTACCACTGCCGAGAGACTGGTGGTTCGGTCGCGTCGACCGGGTGAGGGGGTCGTTGGGGAGGTGAGCCGAACGTCGTGAGCGCGACAGCATCGCCGTGTGCTGTCCGTCGCATCCCAGAGCGCGGTCCAACGCCCGGGACGCCGGTTCGTCGAGTCTGGTCGCGCGGTTGTGTCCGGTCGAGGGTCGGTCCGGCCGCGGAGGGCCGAAGCGAGTCGGCGCATTCGATGGTAGGTACCGAGCCAAAAAATACCCACTGTAAACTCAAATGACCGTTTTACAGAACTGGGTGCGGGCGGATCGGTACGTCAAGTCGCCGTTTCACCGATCGACGTACCAGAACGCGAAGAGGAACGCCAGCACGACGGCGCCGCCCGCGAAGAAGGCGAGTCCGGGCGGGAGAATCGTCGCGACGGCTGACTGGGCCGACCCGGCCGCGCTGGCGGCCGTCTCCGTCGCGACGTCCGTCGCCTGCGCGGAGACGCCGCTCGGGGACGTCCCGTTGGTGAGGTAGCTCGGGTCCGGCGTCGTCCCGCCGGCGCTCCCGCGCTCGACCGACGGCCCGAAGAACGTCCCGATGCCCCGGCCGAACAGCTGCTGGACGAGCAAACTGGCGACCGCGAGCGCGCCCACGCCGCCCAGCAGGCTCGTCAGCGCGCTCCGGACGCCGGAGGTCTCCTGTTCGCCGCCGGCACAGATGACCAGTGGCTGGTTCGCGGGCGCGTAGACGTCCATCTCCCGGCCCTTCTCCGAGTAGGCCGTGTCGACGACTTCGACGGCGCCGGCGGTTTCGAGCTTCTGGAGGTGGTACTGGGCGTTCTGGAGCGAGGTGTCGACGCGGTCGGCGAGTTCGCCCGGCGGTGCGGGCGTCTCGTTGAGTTCGGCGAGCAGTTTCCGCGCGGTTCCCGCCGAGAGCGCCGCGAGCACGTCGTCGGCGTCCTCGCTATCGACACCGATCACCCGCGGCTCCGCGTCGGGCGCCGCCGGGTCCCTGGAGGGCAGGAGTGACATGGTTAAATGGTATGTTCTACTCCGGTATTAGTCTTGGTGTCGATCACTCAAAGAGCCGTTTTACTAACCCTGTTTCGAGGGTAGTTAGTTCATCGCGGCAGATTTCGGGAATTCGCCGCCATCTCGCGTTCCCGGCCGGCGTGTCCTCCCACCCCGTAACGTCTTTGAACGCCGCCGGTGAAGGGCGGGATATGCAGGAGTGGATCACCTACGGCATCCTCGCCGCGTTACTGATGCTCTTTTTCTTCTTCTATCTCATGATCCGCCGGACCATCCAGGGGTTCAAGGAAGGGATGCGCGGGGACCGAAAGTAGGCGAAACTGGTTTGTGAGCGACGGCGGTCACCTCACGTATGGACCCCCGGATCCGCAATCACGCCGAGATCGTCGTGAACCACTCCGTCTCGCTCGAATCCGGCGACGACGTACTCGTGGTCGCGCCGCCGGTCGCCGAGGACCTGGTCGTCGCCATCCACGAACTGATCGGTGACGTCGGTGCGAACCCCGTCACGCTGTACAAAAGCCCGCGCGCCCAGCGCGCGTTCCTGCGCGGCGGCGACGACGAGTACGAACTGCCGGCCCACGAACTGGCCCTCGTCGAGGAGACGGACGCGTACATCGCTGTCCGCGCGAACGCGAACGTCACGGAGACCAGCGACGTCGACCCGGCGACGAACGCAGCGCTCCGGCAGGCCAAACAGCCAATCCTCGAAGAGCGCCTCTCGAAACGGTGGTGTGCCACCCAGTTCCCCGCGCCCGCAAACGCCCAGCTGGCCGAGATGAGCACCGAGGGCTACGAGAACTTCGTCTGGGACGCCATCAACAAGGACTGGGACGCCGTCCGCGAGCACCAGGCCCAGATGGTCGAGATTCTGGACCCCGCCGACGAAGTGCGCATCGTCTCGGGTGAGACGACGGACGTGATCATGAGTATCGACGGTAACCCGACCCTCAACGACTACGGCGAAAAGAACCTCCCCGGCGGCGAGGTGTTCACCGCCCCCGTCGCCGACAGTGTCGAGGGCGAAGTGCTGTTCGACAAGCCCCTCTACCACCAGGGCCGGGAAGTAACGGAAGCCTACCTCCGATTCGAGGACGGTGCGGTCGTCGAGCACTCGGCGGCGAAGAACGAGGAGGTGCTGACGCAGGTCCTGGAGACGGACGAGGGCGCCCGCTACCTCGGGGAACTCGGCATCGGCATGAACCGCGATATCGACCGGTTCACCTACAACATGCTGTTCGACGAGAAGATGGGCGACACCGTCCACATGGCCGTCGGGCGCGCCTACGGGGACACCGTCGGCGAGGAAAACGAACGCAACGACTCGGCCGTCCACGTGGATATGATCGTGGACATGTCTGAGGATTCGCGGATCGAGGTTGACGGTGAAGTGGTCCAGCGGGACGGGACGTTCGAATTTGAAGAGGGATTCGAGGAGTAGGGGGTCCGGACAGAGCGACGAATTTCCGACAACGCGAGCGGTGAACGGGCGGCGTCGCGAGGGTGGGTTCTCGGTGTCCCTTTTGAGTGACCGCCAGCTACTCCTGTCGACGAGCCCTACCGGGGGCATGGACATCGGTCAGTTCGAACTCGCCCTGCGGGTCCTGACAATTTTGTTCGTCATCGTCGCGCCGGCGCTGCTGTTTTTCGGGCTCTCGAAGGGGCTCACGTACCTGCGCGACGACGAGCTTATCGAACGGGCTCGGCAGATGGAGGGTCGCTCCAGCCCGTCACCGGGCCCACCCAGCGTCTCCGCGTTGGTGGCTTCGCCGTTCGAGACGAGCGACGATGCGGCCGTCGTCTGCGAGGCCTGTGGGACGTCGAACCGGGCCGGCGTGCAGTTCTGTCGGGAGTGTTTCGCCAGGCTGCCCGAGGAGTAGGGTTGGTACTGCCAATCGTTGTGTCGTCGCTTGCGTTACCTCTCCGAAATCGGTCCTCGTCTCTCGCTCCTGGTGCACTGGTCAGTACAGACGAACAACGTAGCGTGGTCCGGGCGCCGCTCGCAAAGTAGCATATCTAAAGGTGAAAAATCGCCGTCAAATTTCGATTCGCCGTGAGTTGGGGTTATACTCAATGATATCGCACACGTCCAGTTTCGGCAAATGAATATGATGGAGTGCGACTTCGACAGATGAGATGATTTCGGAGTCGAGTGTGCCACTCTCGCTTTTTCGTGAGGCGACCTCCGGTGCGATGTCCCTGGGGGTCGCTGTGGTGGACCGATCTGCCAAAACCTGTAGCGTGATTCGTCGCTCCTCGTTTGCAAGCACCTCATGTCGCTTGCTTTCAGTCAATTCCGTTCCCTCTACGAACTCGTTCAAGAGTTCAGTTGCTGGTGGGTTCATCGTAGCTCAGGCTCCGATTTCCTGGCTGCACCTGTCCCTCTGTACAAACCGTTTACCCAAATTCTCACAGCCTAATATGGTAGGCCAACGGACAACCACCACAGCACGGTACTCAAACTATACGCTTCGTACGCAATCATGCGAAACAGGCAGTTCATCAACTGACACGGCGAAACCAGCCCCCAGTGAATCGCTGGATGCCACCCACTCGCCACTTCAGTCCTCGACCGGAAGCCTCCGTCGCGACGTGACAGCGAATTTTGGATCGGTATGGGCCGGAAGCGAGGGGTTCAAGCCCGCGACGCGGTGATCCGTAGGCGTGGATATGACGTTCGCCGTCGGCGTCCGTCCCCTTGTGGACGGATCTGTCGATGAGACCGGTTGCCGTTCGGCAGCACGTTGTCCTCGCCCATGAGCGAGTCGACGACGGCGAAGCCGCCGGGCCGACTGGGCGTCTTCGTCTCGATCTGTACGTTCTCTTTCCTGGTGAACTTCGGGCGGATCGCCTTCGCGCCGCTGGTGGACTTCTTCATCACCAACGGCATCAGTCCGGCGGCGGCGGGCCTGGCGGCGACGGCGGTGTGGGTCGGGAGCGCACTGCCCCGCCTGCCGACGGGGTACGTGCTCACCTTCGTCAGCCGGCACCGCGTCGTCCTGGGGATGGGCCTGGGGCTCTCGGCCGCGGCGGCATTCACCGCGCTCGCGCCGGGCATCTGGTTCACGGTCGTCGGCGCGCTGTTCGTCGGCCTCGCGACGGGTGTGTTCTTCATCGCGGCCAACCCGCTCGTGAGCGAACTCTACCCCGAGAACGTCGGCATCGCGGTGGGGTTGCGGGGGATGTCCTCGCAGATAGCCGCCGTCAGCGCACCGTTCCTCGTTGCCGTCGCCATCGGCCTGGGCTCGTGGCGCATCGCCTTCGGCGCGCTCGCCGTGCTGGCGCTGGCCGGCACCGTGGTCTTCGGGCTCGCGGTCCGCCGGGCCGAGTTGCCCACTGCCGGCACCGACGACCGCGACCTCATCGCCGGCATCCGCGCCCAGTGGCACCTCGTCGCCGCCGGCGTCGTCTTCGTCGGCTTCACGGGCTTCGTCTGGCAGGGCGTGTTCAACTTCTACGTCACCTACCTCGGCGCCGCCAAGGACATCCCGCCGGGGACGGCCAACTCGCTGCTGACGCTCACCTTCGCCGCCGGCGTCCCGTCGTTCATCGTCGCCGGCCGCCTCGCCGACCGCTTCTCCTACCTTTCGATGCTTCTGTCGGTGCTCGGTGGCTTCGTCGTCACGCTGGTGGCGTTCACGATGGTCGAGGGCGTCGTCGCCATCGCCGCCGTCTCCGTCGTGATGGGCCTCGTCGTCCACGGCCTCTTCCCCGTCGGCGACGCCTACCTGCTGGACAACCTCCCCGACGAGAACCGCGCCAGCGCCTACTCGGGCTTCAGCGCCACGATGATGCTCATCCAGGCGCCGGGCAGTGTGGCCGTGGGGCTGCTGGCGCAGGCGGGGTTGAGCTACGACGCCGTGTTCTACGGGTACGCGGGGCTTGTGGCGGTGATTGCTATCGGGATGGCCGTGCTGGCGAGGGCCGGGAAGTTGCCGACTGGGTCGTGAATTGCTCTGGAGACTATTAGGTCACTGATGCCACGTGCGAGTTCAATGACCGTATTATTGTACTCGCCGCAGTTGGGTCGGACTGCACGGACCTCCCCGACGACCGATTCGCCGGCGTTGAGGTCGAGCTATTCTGCCTCGTAATCGTCGTCTTGTTCGTTCGTCTCAACAGGGTCAAGATCGTTGAACTCGAGAGTTTCGTTGGCTGACATACTACATTTAGATATGACTGGCCAACTAGACTTATACTGGATTGTTCCGGGGGTGAAAGTGAAGATAAGCGTTAGAGGGCCTAAAACAGGCCATTATTGAATAATCGAGATCAGAGACTGCACCTGATTATTACCAATAAGTGCATTAAGACCTATTTCGGGGTGAATTCGTAGTTACGGAATTACCTGAATTGATTTCTTCAACACAAGCTTGATGTATGATGTCTCTAAATTGGAGTCTAAGTGGAATATATGAGCCATATAATTGCAGGTGATACGCATGTCTGAGGTAACTTTGGAATATTTGACTGTTTGCACTGTGTTTGATGATGCCGATGATGAAAAATTAGACGAGTTCATAAATGCAGTCACCACTGTTTCCAAGCCTGATGTTCTCAATAATCAGGATGTCTACATTGAGGACGGTGATTACGAGGATTATGAAGTAACATACTCCAACGGAGTTCCAGAAACGCCTAATCACCGAGTCTCCAGAAGTGTAATCCAGTCAAATATTTTTGAAGAGGAGATAGAGGGAGAAGTGGAAAATAAGTACCACGTTCACTCGTATATCACCCCCGATCTTAAGGATGAAATTCTGACCCTTCAGGCCCAATTATTAGCTCCCTGCGAAGAAGCACGGCTTAGCTTTATTACAGCAGAGTTTACGTTCGAGGATTCAATGGACGAAATGCTTCAATCTGCTGGTAGTCAGTCGGATGGATTAGAGGTCAAAGGCTTAGAATTTGAAAAGGAGGGATACAATATAACCTTATCAGACTATCCAGTAGGACCCTCTTTAACCTGCACGGACTCTGAATCTAAGGAGATTGCCCCCTCTTCATTAACAGAGACAGTCGATAATCACATTGAATCTTCCAAAACGGTACTTGAGGAGGTATTTTAATGAGCAGTAGACTAGGCGGCCGGTTAGAATGTGGACACAGTAAAAATTCGAGAAAGAGAGATAAAAGTGAGTCTCCCCACAGTCAGGAAGCTCCTACCGGACTTAGCCACCAAGTAGCAACAACGCATCAAGTAGTATCTGCTGATCTGATGGACTGGTCACAATTTGACATTGACCTTGATCCTGAACTCCGTCAGATCTTCAACTCCAATGTCCAATTGAGGAACTCATATCGAGACTCTATCCGCGGAATCAAGAATCAATTAGATGTTTCATCAATCAGAGCATTTGTAGAAACAGATTCAGAAGATCCATCCGTCAAGCGACCGGTTCTTGAAATTGTCTGTGACTATGAGAGCGTTGACGGATATCGAGAAATTAAATCGTCTGTCCGGGAAGTTGTACGCGATTGTGAAGATCCTGAGACTCTGATTTACACTCGAATAAACCGTCCCCAGTAACGATGGTTGTCAGTCCTGACGATTTTAAGAGTCACTCCGAAAGAATCGAAGATTACGAAGACGAAATCGCCAGAAGGTGTGCGATTAGCCGAAGATACTACTATATTTTCCACTTACTCCGAGAGGAAAACAACCCACATAGCCAGAGCTATTTTAACTATGGGCCGGGAGACCACGGAGAGGCATCAAGCTTTATTCAGAGAGTTGGTTACAAGAATCTCGCAGACGATCTTGACGACCTAAGGGATGCTAGGAACGAAGCGGACTACGATATTGATGACAACATATCTGACTTGGATCTTGCTACATTCTGCTGTGATTTTGACGATTTCATCTCTGAGGCAAAGCGACGGAATTTCATCCCCTGACCCAGGTTGTCGATACATCTGACGTTTACTTCTCGTGTTTTGAGATACATGTGGTCCAAATCTATCTGGATCAAGAAGCACCTCTGTAAAAACGACTTTGTGAACGACTGATCTGGTCTAATGCGTCTCTCAATTCATCAGCAAATCGGTGATATCTAACTCCCTTCTGCACATATACAAGAACCTCATCTACATGTTCCGCATATCTATGAGAGAATCACGTCAATACAGAAGTTGCAAACGAACCGAGAGACAAACGATGCTTCCTTTTCGAACGTTCCCTCAAGTTGGTATACTCCGGTCTCAAAGACATTACAACAGGGATCGGCAAAGGGATCTTCCCGCCACTCTTCAGCGATACCCCGAGTCGAATCACAGCGCCGGGAGCCGTTCAGCTGATGAACGAACTCCAGATTTCGAGTTTGAGCAGAAATCTCAGAACCGAACGCATATCGGCTAAGCCCCTTCTTACCAAAACTTCCGCGTACAGGTCCTAAACCGACGGTTTTTGGACGGGCACGATGGGATTCGAACCCACGGCCGTCGGATGTCTTCCCCTGCCACAAAGGTGGCAGAGATAGAAGTCCGACGCTCTGTCCAGACTGAGCTACGTGCCCTCGCCTACGGATTCCCGGGCACGCACAAAAAGCGGTGTGGATCCGTCGGTGGCTACAGTCCGATAGTCACGTCGAGGAATCGCCGGATAGCCACTGGCCCGGCACGCGGCGTGCCCTCGATCAGGGACCGCGGAGCCTCGCCCTCCCCGGCGTGCACGGTCTCGGAGACGGATTGGGCGGGCGTGGGCTCGTCGGTCAGGAGTTCCATCGCGACGCGCTCGGACTCGATGGCGTCGGCGCCGCCGTGGGCGAAGACGTGGTTCAGGCCGTGGAGTTCGTACAGCGCCGCGTCGACGCCGGCCTCGGCTAGCGCGTCGGCCAGGGCGCGGCTGTGGTCGACCGAGACGACCTCGTCCGCGCGGCCGTGCATCAGGAGGAAGGGCGGGTCGTCGTCGGAGACGTGGGTCACCGGACTTGCCGCTTCGTAGGCCGCCTCGTTCTCCGATCTCGGCCCGCCGATGAGGAGCGCCTCGGGCGTGCCTGGCTCGCCGGCGGTCTGGGCGAGGTCGTTGACGCCGTACCAGTCGACGACGGCCTGCACCGCGCCGGAGGCGTCGGGGGCGACGTCCTTCGCGAGCGCAGCCTCCGAGTACGCCTCGCCCGCCAGGTCCGTCACGTCGTCGACGACGCCGACGAGGGCGGCCAGATGCCCGCCGGCCGAGGCACCCCACGCGGCGACCCGCTCGGCGTCGTAGCCGAACTCGTCGGCGTGGGCGCGGAGCCACCGGATGGACGCCTTCGCGTCGACGAAGTGGCCCGGGAAGACGCCCCGTGGCACCGAATTCTCTGGGTCGATGGGGTACGGCGGATCTTCTCCCTCGGGGACCGCGGAGAGCCGGTAGTCCACGCTCGCGATGGCGTAGCCCAGTTCCGCGGCGTAGCGCTCCGGGTCGGGCACGTTGTCACGCGTCTCCATCACCCAGGCGCCGCCGTGGAAGTAGACGACCAGCGGCGGGTCGTCCCGCTCGGGAACGAACAGGTCGAGTTGCAGGTCGCCGACGTCGCGCTCGGCGTAGGTGATTCCCTCGTGGACGCTGACGTCGCCCGAGTCCTTCGAACCGCGACCGTCCGATTCGGAGCCGTCCAGTCCGTCGTCGCTCGATCGTTCCATGATCACACCTGACTCGCCGCTGGTACGTAACCTTCGGTGGCATCGCCCTCGACGCACCGGTCTCCCGTCCGCCGTGGCGACGGTGGTCGCCCGTTACCGCTCTCCGCCCGGCTCGAAGTCCTCCTCTGCTTCGTCGGGATGGATCCCGATGGCGTCGGCGGTCTGGACCGCGTCGACGCCCCTGACGTGACAGACGGCCTCGACGTCCTCGTGCCGGACCGTCGCCAGCAGGTCGTCGAACTGGAGATGGCGGTCGATGGTCGCGCCGGCGGCTTCGAGGTGGGTGACCACCGACTCCAGGTCGGCGTCGGCGGCGGTCTCGAAGACGAGGTCAATCTCCTCGCCCGGGACGGGGTCGTCGCGGAGCGTCGCGACGGCTCTGGAGACGTGCATGGTCGGGGGTTGTAGCCCGTTCGCTTTGACTGTGGCGACTCTGGAGGATGGGGATGGATATCGCTCGATGTGATCACGATGCCGAGCAGTACCTTTCTGATCGCCGGACTCGAAACCGGGACCGCCAACAACGGAAAGCCCTCGGCCCGCTGAACTCGCGCGAACCCACTGCGCTCCTCGCTCCGCTCCGGTGCCCTCAGCGGAGCTGAGGACTACGCGAGAGCGGAGCTCTCGCGGTCGCTTGTGGGCTCGTGCTTCGTTCACCGCGCCTCGCCCTTTCATCCGCCAGGACAGCACCGCAGCCCAGCCCTCCCCCTGGTCGCACGGCCCTCACATTCGTTCGGGCACGTGCTCCCGGCCGAACGCCGTGTGGTTGCTGAAGGAAGCGTGATTCGCGCCGGACGGCGCGAATCCGGGGAGGGGTGGGGAGGCAATCGTAAGCGCGTTTCATCGCGCGAACTATGCGTCTTCCTGGCGGATGAAAGGGCGAGGCACGGTCGGCGAAGCACGGACCCGCAAGCACTGCAACGAAGTGAAGCGCGCAGCGTGGTCCGCGCGAGTCGAGCGGGCCGAGGGCTTTCTGGATGTTGTTCGCAGTTCCGTTCACTGTTAGCGAGCCGGCCGAGGGCTTTCCTTTGTTGTTTGCAGTATCGCCGTCTACTACAAGTTGATCCGAGTTCCCAGAGAAATCCCCGAAAACAACTCCTCTAAGCAGGTTCCGCACGCCCGAACCGGGTCTCCGCGATGGCAAACGCCAGCGTGCTCCCCAACCCCAACAGCGTCCCGCCAGTCAGCGTGATGGCGAGGTAGGAGATGCCCACGGCGTCGAGCAGGAAGTAGGCGCTGACGCCGTGCAGGACGACGGCGATGGCCAGGACGTAGAAGGGGGCGTTGAGGAAGCGCCACTCGAAGCGGCCGTCGAGGTACTCGTCGGTGACGTGGCCGAGGCTACTGGTGACGCCGGCGGCGGCGAACCACTGGATGGAGCCGTAGACGAGCGCGGCCAGCACGTCCAGGACGGAGGACTTGTCGGCCAGTTGGTTGAGCGTCTGGACGCCGCTGACGCCGCCGATGACGAGCAGCGCCGCGGCGACGACGTAGGTGATGAGCGTCACGCGCCCGCCGAAGAGGCCCGAGCGGACCCGTTCGACGGTCGCGTCGAGGGTCTGTTCGGCGCCGAGGCCGCGGGCGAGGATGTAGAGGCCGAGCAGGCCGGAGATGATGCCGAGCGAGGACCCGGGGAGTTCCAGGCTGTCGGCGAGGATAGCCAGCGGATAGATGAGCAAGAGGATGCCGAGGGGGACGAGGATGGTCCCGCGCGTTTCGGGGTCGTCCAGCACCTGCTTGATGGTGTAGTACATCGACTCTAGGTCCTGGGACTGGCGGACGACGACGCGGCGGACGCCGTCGATGTGGATGCGTGAGCGGATGACGGGGACGACCGACTCGTCCTGGGCGCCGTCGGTCACGAGCAGGGCGCGGACGTCCTCGCTGGAGGACAGCGACGCCAGCACCTTGTCGACCTCCTCGCCGACTGCGCGGTTGGCCGCGACGTCGTTGCCGTCGACGCCGGTGACGGCGGCGACTTCCACGGCTTCGTCGTCGACGCTGTCGTAGATGTGGATGCCCTCGAAGAGGACGTTGACGTCGGAGTCCTCCGGGTCGGTCTCCGCCAGTGCGACGGCGGCCGACTCGACGGCGTCCCGGCCGATGACCGGCGTCTCCACGCCCGTCTTCCGGCCGAGGTCGTCGTCGAGGTCGACACAGAGCACCAGCAGCATTAGGTGTGGGTATGCTACCGGTGTTTAACTTCTTTCGGGAGTCCCGGGCGACCACCGTCTACCGACGAGGCCACCGTCTCCCCGGGCGACCCCCGTCTCCCGACGAACTACTGTTTCCCGGCTCACCCCTGTTCGAGGATCGATTCCATCGTCGCCAGTTCGCGGTCGAGCGAATCGTCGCCGATAGCGCCCGCCTCCGCTTCGAAGTAATCGGCGAACGCGCCGATGCGCTCGGCGTCGCGCTCGGAGACGGTCAGCGGAACCGACTGCTGTTCCCACTCGCCTAACCCCTTTCCTTCGGGTGGAACTGCGATCCCAGCGGTCTCCCCGTCTCCCTCTTCGCCCTCCTGAGCGACCGCTTCGTCGTCCGTGCGCTCGGCCACCATCCAGTTCTTCAGGAGGTCGGCGTACCGCGAGAGGAGGACGGCCTTGCGGACGCCGGTGTTGGCGAACTGTTCGGGCTCGCCGTCGGGGAACGAGATGGTGGTCTCGGTTTCGCTCCGGGTGCCCTGACGGTCCTCCCAGCTGGCCGAGAGCCGCATAGTGGCATCCTCGGACTGGCGCTCGACCTGGACGAGCACCACGCCGCCGCGGGTCTTCCCGTCCTCCGTCGGCGACGCGAACAGCGTGTTCACCCCCAGCAACTCGTCGGTGGCGTCTTCGGCGGCGGTCGACCCGTACACCTGCTCGATGTCGTACCCCTCCGCCTCCAGTTCGAGCGAGACGTCGAAAGCCAGCGGCGTCACCATGTACTCGAACTCCTCGCCGAGCGTGCGCTCGAACTCGTCGGCGGAGTGGACGGCGTAGTAGTTCGCCCCGCGGACGGTGGTGAGTTCGTCCACGAGGTCGGCGTTGAAGTCGACGCCGACGCCGACGAACGTGGCGTGGAGGTTGCGCTCAGCGTTGGCCGCGAGTTTCTCACGCAGGTTCTCGTCGTCCGTGTCGCCCAGGTTCGGCATCGCGTCGGTGACGACGACCATCCGGTTCTCGTACGTGGACTGGTCGGCGTCTTCGTACGCCGACAGTAGCTCCGTCGCGTCGGCGAGGCCGGCGTCGAGATTGGTCCCCCCGCCGGCCCGGACGTTCTCCTGGATGTGGTCCCGGATGGCGTTCATGTCCGTTGCCTCGACGGGGCGGAGCGGCTTGGCGACGGCCGACTCGGAGCTGTAGAGGACGACGCCGAGGCGGTCGCCTTCTCGGAGTTGCTCGGTCAGGGCGACCAGCGCATCGCGGGCCACCTCTATTTTCGGGCGCTCCGTGTCGCCATCGGGCTCGTGGCGGTTGCCGTGCTGGTCGTAGTAGTACTCTGAGAACGGCGAACTCATCGAGCCGGAGATGTCGAGGACGACGACCAGGTTCAGCCGCTTGCGCTCGAACTCGCTGGCCTCGAGCCCGGAGTTCAGCCCTACCGTCAGGTACCGCTCCGTCTCGCCGGAGAGGGGGTCGGCGGTGACCGCCGGCGAGTAGCTGGGACAGAACAGCGAGTCACAGCTGCCGTCGCCGCCGGTGTCGAAGTAGTAGTTGTAGAAGAGCCCCTCGTAGGCCAGGCTCTCGGGCTGGGGGAGGTACCCCTCTTCGATATTCCGCCGGAAGGCCGCGATGCGCTTGGCGCCGCCGGCCGAGAGGCCGACGCTGCCGCCATCGCCGGACGCGGCGCTCGCCTGGGTCGACGCGCCGTTGGCCCCACCGCCGCCGTTGCCCAGAGAGAACAGGCCGCCACCGCCGTCCTCTGTCTCACGCGGGTCGTACTGCCAGTCGTCTATCTTCTCCGGGGTTTCGTTCTCGGGCCGGGTCCCCGGTGCCGCGAGGGAGGAACAGCCGGCCAGCGCCGTCCCGGCGCCGGCGGCCAGGAGTCGGAGGCAACGTCTGCGGGGGTCGCTTTCCACCATACGTACCCGTTCCACGCAGTGTCAGTAATAAACGAGGTTGGGTCAAACGGCGCTTGTAGCCATGGACAGGGCGGCGAACCGGTCGCCCAGCGCGAGGCGTGGGACAGTGCGGCACGCTTCAGGGGCCGTTTCGCACGCTTTTTCCCGCTCGGGCGAAAATGGTAGATACCGAATGATATCCGAGGGCTGCGAGCAGTGCGCGAAAGGCGGGAAGATGGTCATGTTCGTCTATGGCTACTGTGACCAGCGGGACTGTTTCTACTGCCCCCTCGGCGAGAACCGCAAGAACGTCGACCAGGTGTACGCCAACGAGCGCCCCGTCGAATCCGACGAGGACGTCATCCAGGAGGCAAAGCGCATGTCTGCGCTCGGCACGTCCATCACCGGCGGCGAACCCCAGGAGGCCCTGGACCGGACCTGTCACTATCTCTCTCTGCTGAAAGACGAGTTCGGCGAGGACCACCACACGCACCTCTACACCGGAATTACGGGCGGGCGCGAGAACATGCGCCGCCTGAGCGAGGCCGGCCTCGACGAGATTCGCTTCCACCCGCCCCTGGAACTGTGGGGCGACATGCACGGCACCGAGTGGGAGGAGATTCTCTACATCGCCCGCGAAGAGGGCCTCACCCCCGCCTTCGAGATTCCCGGCATCCGCGCCGAGGAGGAGTTCCTGGAGTTCCTCGACGAGGGCGCCGCCGACTTCTGTAACATCAACGAGTTCGAGATGTCCGACGGCAACTACCGCCGGATGCAGGAGGAGGGCTTCGAACTCAAGGAGGACCACATGAGCGCCGTCGAAGGAAGCCACGACATCCTGGAGACGATGGGCGACCACGAGCGGGTCTACTTCTGTACGAGCGTCTTCAAAGACGCCGCCCAGCACCGCTCCCGGCTGAAGCGCATGGCCCGCAACATCCGCCGGGAGTTCGACGACGTCACCGACGACGGCACGCTCGTCTACGGCAAGGCCTGGGTCGGCGAGGCCCACCTCCGGGACCTGGGCGTCCCCGAGGAGTTCTACGCCGTCAAGTCCGACCACGTCGAACTCGCCTGGTGGCTTCTCGAGGAGATGGTCGAGGACGGCGACGTCCCCAAGGGCGAAATCGTCGAGCAGTACCCGACGTACGATGGGACAGTGGTCGAGCGGACGCCACTGTCCGGCGGCGCGAGCGCGGGTGGCAGTCGGTCGCCTGCCGACGACTGAGTATTCGTACCGAACGCGAGCGAAGCGAGCGTTCGGCATTTTTCATCGACGTTTTTCGAGGAGCGGTCAGCTTCGCTGACCCGACGAAGAAAAAGGTCGGACTGGCACCGTGGTCGAGCGAACGCCGCTGTCCGGCGGCGCGAGCGCGGGCGGCAGTCGGTCGCCGGCCGACGACTGAGCGGGCGTGGCAGGGTAGTTCACTACGCTGCCGCCGACAATTGACGCCCAGATCTATCCTGGGAACGCACGGCACAACGGTCGCGACGGCTGCGCCCCGGGACGATTCCGCACCGGCCACTGACGGCGGAGACGGCGGCGCCTGTCGCGTGACGCAACTGTTTTGGAGACGCGCCAACTACTTCGGTCCATGTCTGACTGTCCACTCGCAGACGACTGCCCCAGTTTCTCCGAGCGAATGAAAGGGATGGGGTGCTCCCACTACGGCGACCGGGGCGGCGCCGAGTGGTGTAACCACTACAACCAGCCCATCTCGGAGCTGAAGACCCAGCCCGTCCAGCCCGGCGAAGAGGTCGCCGTCGAGGTCGAGGACATCCACGAGAGCGGCGCCGGCGTCGGCCGCACCGACGACGGCTTCATCATCATGGTCGACGGCGTACTCCCGCCGGCAAAGTCCAAGGTGAAGGTGACCAAGGTCCGCTCGAACCACGCCCGCGCCGAGGAAATCGAACGGCTCGAACTCGACGAGGAGGGCGAGGATGGCGACGACGCGGACGCCGAGGCCGACGCCGCCGACGCCGAGGACGACGACGAGGAGGAAGAGAGCCGCGGCCCAGACCGCGAGCGACTCGGCAGCCGCGACAACTTCTGGGGCAGCTAACCCCGGATCGACGGCGCGCCCGACGTGGACAGTCTCGACGCCGTCGTTTCTCGTTCTATTCTCGACGTTCTCGCGGCCTGACTCCGATCACGACTCGTTGCGAGACCGGCCGAATCCCGTCGAAGCACGACGACCCGATTGAGGACTGCCGTTTCGGAGACCAGAGGCGGAATCTGCTCTCAAGGAGCCGGACGACGCCATTCGTCGACTGGTTCGGAATCCGCTCTGACCGACGCGTAGACGCGTTCGGCCCACTCGCGGGCGATGGTCGATTCGGTGTCGACGAACACCTGCATGAGGCCGGTCACCTCGTCGTAGCCGCCGATTCCGACGCGGTCGTCGAAGAGCGCGAGCCCGTAGGGGAGGTCCGCACGCGTCCGGAGGGTCAGGTGACCGCGCTCGACCGCGTCTGCCGCTTGCGTCGGGTACGTTTCGACGAGTTTCTCCGCGATTCGCGGGAGGTAGATAATCTCGGTGTCGGTTTCGTCGAACAACTGCTCGTGGAACTCGCCGAGGACCAGTGGCGCCATGTGCGTCGTATTGAACCCGCGGAACGTCTCGGACTCGTCGACGAGTGAGACGAACCGTTCGACAGGCCGATAGGGGTCGTCCAGTTCGGCGACGGTGACGGTCGCGTCGACGAACGGCTCGACGACGAAGTCCCGGTGGTCTTCACAGACCGCGTCGAGAAGCGGGGTCAGTCTGTGGGCGGTACGCACGTTCGCCTCGAACCGGAGGACCTCCTCTGCGACGACCGCGCCACGCCAGGTCAACCGGAATCGGCCGTCGACTTTCTCGACGAACTCCTGCTGGTCGAGCCACTGCGTGTAGCGGTGGCTCGTCGCTCGTGAGACGTCGAGTCGCGCCTCGATCTCTCCGCGGTCGAGCGGTTCCTCCAGCAGCGCCTCGAGGATCGGGCCGTGCCGGACGATGTCCCCGAGCAGGTCAGTATCGACGCGGTCGCCCGCGGCGTCCAGGCGTTCGCCGAGATAGCGCCGGTTCCGCTCGTTCTCCAGGATCGCTTCGAGGACCGGCGAGCCCGGTGACGGGCGTCGGTCGTCGTTCGTTCCACTGGCTTCGTGGGGCACCATATGTTCCTCTCCCTATACGTTGGGTGACAGCGGTAGTAACTCTATCCCGTCCACCGTTCGAAATCCGTCTCACTGTCTGAGACGGCGCTCTCGACGCCGAACGCCGCTCGACAGGTGAGGCCAACACCCGTCCAGTCGTTCGGTCTAGTATGGGACAACACGCCGTGGCCGACGAACAGATCGAGCGATTCGATGCAGCATTCCACGGTGACCTGATTCGCCCCGACGACGCCGACTACGACGAGGCCCGCGCCGTCTGGAACGGGATGATCGACAAACGTCCGGCTCTCGTCGCGAGATGTACCGGCGTGGCGGACGTCGTCAGTGCCGTGGATTTCGCCCGTGAGACCGCGATTCCCGCGGCGGTGCGTGGCGGCGGGCACAACGTCGCCGGCACGGCCGTCTGTGACGACGGGCTCGTCGTCGACCTCTCGGAGATGACCGGCGTCTGGGTCGACCCGGAGACGCGGACGGCGTGGGCCCAGGCCGGTGCCACGTGGGGAGATCTCGACCGCGAAACGCAGGTGTTCGGGCTGGCGACGCCCGGCGGTGTCGTCTCGGCCACCGGTATCGCCGGGTTGACGCTCGGTGGCGGAATCGGACACCTGCGTCGCAAGTACGGACTGAGCTGTGACAACCTCCGGTCGATCGATCTGGTCACGGCGGACGGCGAGTACCTGACGGCCAGCACAGCCCGGAACGAAGACCTGTTCTGGGGGTTGCGCGGGGGCGGTGGCAACTTCGGCGTCGTCACCGGCTTCGAGTACGAACTCCATCCCGTGGGCCCGGAGGTGGCGACCTGCGTCGTGTTCTACGCTGGTGACCGGATGACCGAGTGTCTGCGAGCCTACCGCGAGTACGTGGCGTCCGCGCCCGCGGAAGTCAGCACGCTCACGACGGCAGGCGTGCTGCCCGACGAGGAAATATTCCCGGCGGACGCGGTGGACGACCTCACGATCGGGATCGTGGGCTGTTACGCCGGGTCGGTCGAAGACGGCGAGCGCGCACTGTCGCCCCTGCGGGAGATGGGCGAATCGGTCGCCGACTGCAGCGGGCCGATGCCGTACGCGGACTTCCAGCAGCTCTTCGACGAGGACTACCCCGACGGGATGCGCTACTACTGGAAGTCGCTGTACCTCGACGGGCTCTCGGATTCCGCTATCGGACGGATCGCGTACTGGAGTGACGTCGCCCCGTCGCCGCTCTCGACAGTCGACATCTGGCAGCTGGGTGGCGCCATCACGCAACCGGACCCAACGGACAGCGCGTTCGCGGGGCGGCACGCGCCGTTCCTGCTCGGGGTCGAAGCGAACTGGGAACGGCCGGCGGACGACGACGCGAACGTCGCATGGGTCCGTGACTGCCTCGACGACATGCGCCAGTTCTCGGACGGGTCGGTCTACCTGAACTTCCCGGGATTCTTCGAAGAGGGCGACGAGATGATGCGGACCACGTTCGGGTCGGCGTACGAGCGGCTGGTCGCGCTGAAGGACGAGTACGACCCGACGAACGTGTTCAGCCGGAACCAGAACGTCCCGCCGTCCGAAACCGCCCGGGCCGGCGGCGGGGAAGGTCATGAGTGACCACGCCGACTCCGCGGCAGTCGCGTCGACGTTCTCGTCGGTCCAGGTCGTACTGGTGAGTGTGCTGGCGGCGTCAGTGGGCGTTGTGCTGGCTACTCCGGCACTCGGCGGGTACGGACCGGCTGTCGCCACGGTCGCGGTCGTGTTCGCGGAGGCGATAGCGCTGTACGTCGGATACGGGGTGCTGGTGCGGGTTGCCGGCCCTGTCGCCCGTGAAATACTCGTGAGTGACTGACCGTGGTGGTCCCCGGCCTCGACGTCGTGACGGTGGCCCTCTTCGTCGGATTCGGCCTGCTGATTGGCGTCCTCTTCGGATTCTTTGGGATGGGCGGGTCCATCCTCGTGACGCCGGCGTTACTGCTGGTCGGCTATCCGGCCACGGTGGCAGTCGGGACCGGACTCGCGTTCGTCTTCGGCACCAGCGTCGTCGGTGCGCTCAGGCACCGCGCGTACGGCCAGATCGACTACAGACTGGCGGCGTTACTCACCCTCGGAACGACGGGCGGCATCGAGATCGGCAAGCGGGCCGTCTTCCTGCTCGACGCACTCGACAGCGCTGCGTTCGTCGTCAACGCCGTCTACGTCGTCCTTCTCGGCGCGACCGGTGTATTCGTTCTCTGGGATATCCGGACTGGCGGCACCGGAACTGACGGCACCCGGGCTGACGACACCAATCCCGGACCGCACGGCGTCGCCGCCAAGGTACAGGCAATAAACCTCCCGCCGATGGTGTCGGTACACGGCGGTGCGGCCGTCTCGATGTGGATAGTTCTCACTGTCGGCGTGGGGATCGGCGTTCTCTCGGGGTGCCTCGGCGTCGGTGGGGGGTTCCTCCTGCTGCCCGTCATGATCACCGGGTTCGGCGTTCCCGCCGGAGTCGCTGCCGGGACCAGCGTCCTCCAGATCGCGGTTTCGGGTGCGTTCGGGACGTTCGTCTTCGCCCTCTCGAACGCCGTCGACGTCCCCGCCGTCGCTGCGTTGCTCGGTGGGAGCGCTCTCGGCGCACGCGTCGGTGCCGGTGCGACGCGGCTGGTAGACGAGGCCGACGTCAGGCGGTACTTCGCCAGCGTGTTGCTCGCCGGGAGCGTCGCCGCCGCGAGTAGCCTGGTGAGCCACGCTTTCGGCGTCGAGGAACTGAATACAGCCGGGGCACTCCTCCTCTTCGGGACGGCGTCACTCGTCAGCGCAGCGATCGTTCGTTCGTCGGTCGAGACTCTCGGGAAGGATCGGGAGCGTGGTCCACCGCTGGCCCACTAGCAATCGCGAACGACGGGGCCGATTCGAGAACTCGTCCCGACCCCGAAGCCCGTGGACATTTGAGGGTGCCACACGAGCGCTCACACATGGATCTGGAACTCGACGGCAACGTCGCACTGTGTACCGCAGCGACCAGCGGCCTCGGCCTCGCGAGCGCGACCGCACTGGCCCAGGAGGGCGCCCACGTCGCCATCTGCGGCCGGACCGAGTCGCACCTCCACGACGCTCGCGAACAGGTCGAAGACGCGGGCGACGGCGAGGTCATCGCCGTCCAGGCGGACATCACCGACCGGGACCAGATCGAGGCGTTCGTCGAGCAGACCGTCGAGGAACTCGGCGGCCTCGACCACGTCGTGACGAGCGCCGGCGGGCCGCCCAGCGGCTCGTTCCTCGACTCTACGGAGCGCGACTGGTACCAGGCCTACGACCTGCTGGTGATGAGCGCCGTCTGGACGACCAGGCTGGCCTACCCGTACCTCAAAGAGTCCGACGCGGGGACCGTCGTCAACATCACCTCCGGGTCGGTCCGCGAGGTGATCGACGACCTGGTGCTCTCGAACTCCGTCCGGCGGGCCGTCATCGGGCTGATGAAGACCCAGTCTCGCGAGTTCGGGCCCGAGGTCCGCGTCAACGCCGTCCTCCCGGGCGCCCACGAGACCCCGCGCATCCAGGAACTCGTCGAGGACGCCGTCGAACGAGGGGACTACGAGAGCTACGAGGAGGGCATCGAGAACTGGTCCGACGCGCCGCTGGACCGCGTCGGCGACCCACGGGAACTCGGCGACGTCGTCGCTTTCCTCTCCAGTGCCCGGTCCTCGTACGTCACCGGCGCGGCGCTGGCCGTCGACGGCGGGTCGATGCGGAGCACGTGACCGGCCACCGCCGGTGACGCACTCGGGTTAGAACAGCTCTCGCTCCCGAAGTTCGGCGACGACCTCGCGAACGCGCTGGGCGTCCGCTTTCGGAACGACGAGCGTCCGGTCGCCGAAACTCGCGACGATAAGGTCCTCGACGCCGACGAGGCTGACGTGGCCGTCGGTGGCGACGACGTTGGCCGTCGCGTCGACGGTGAGAGCGTCCCCCAGGACCGCGTTGTCGTTCTCGTCAGAATCGATCAACCGTTCCAGCGCGTCCCACGCGCCCATGTCGTCCCACTCGAAGTCGGCGGGGACGACGAACACCGATTCGGAGCGTTCGAGGACGGCGTAGTCCACGCTGACGGAGTCGACGGCGTCGAAGCCGCGGGCCGGCTCTCCCTCGTCGAGCGCGTCGACCAGCGGCGCCAGTGGAGAACGCCGTGCTTCTCGCAAGAACGCCTCGGGCGTCCACGCGAACATCCCGGCGTTCCAGTAGAAACCGTGGTCGACGTACTCCCCAGCGGTCTCCTCGTCGGGCTTCTCGTGAAACCGATCGACGGCTCTCCAGCCGTTTTGCTCGCCCCCTGGCTCGATGTAGCCGTATCCCGATTCGGCGCGCGTCGGCTCGACGCCGAGGGTCACGACCCCTCCCGTTTCCACTGCAGCTCGCGCCGCTCGCTCCGCGACGGCCCGAAAGTCGCCGGCGACGTGGTGGTCGCTCGGCAGGACGAGCATGACGCAGTCGCCGACCTGCTCTCTCACTCGGTGGGCGGCGTAGACCAGCGCCGGCCCGGTGTCCTTCGGCTCTGGTTCGGTCAGTACCGCGG
>Ga0075105_1000217_pt1 | contig 34925 bp, 44 predicted proteins | sample AntDeeMetag02WF5_FD_69800 | JGI IMG/M metagenome (GOLD analysis project Ga0075105, IMG submission 69800) | Saline lake microbial communities from Deep Lake, Antarctica - Antarctic Deep Lake Metagenome 02WF5 | ecosystem: Environmental > Aquatic > Non-marine Saline and Alkaline > Saline | place... | reverse complement strand
TCATCCTCCGCCGGGACTTCGACTCGACGGACGGCGGCGAGGCCGGCCTCCACTTCCTCTCGCTCCAGCGGACCGTCGCCGACTTCGTCGAGACGCGCGAGGCGATGAACGGCACCGACGTGGCCGACCAGTCGGCGGTCGGCACCCGCAACAACAACGGCATCCTCCAGTACATGAGTGTCGACCGGCGCGGGAACTACCTCGTGCCGCCGCGCGACCACCGGTCCCTGCCGCGACCCGATCCCTGAGGCGGAACCGGGCGCCCGCGCTCGTTCTCCCCTTTCTAGAGGCGCACCACATCCCTCTTGAGGGCGAGTGTGCAACCACCGCCATGGACTCGCGTCAGTGGACCAGACGAGATCTGTTGTGCGCATCGGGCGCCGTCGGCGTGGGGGCGCTCGCGGGCTGTAGCGGCTTGCTGGAGGAGCAATCGACCGGGCGCAATCCGCCGGTCGTCGAGGACCGCCCGGACGATATCTACCTCCCGAGTCACGCAGAGGGGATGGCGATGATCGGGATGCAGGAAGTCGGTGGTCGGATGGTCGCCCTGATGTACTCCTTCGCCCACCGCTTCTGGACCGTCACCGGTGAGGTCACGGAGCTCGTCCAGCCGGGCGGCGACGTCCACCTCATGGCCAGCATCTGGGACCCCGACTCGGGGACGGTGTTGCCGGTCGACTCCGGGCTGGGGTTCGAACTCACGAAGGGCGACTGGTCCGCCGAGCGCGCCCCGTGGACGATGCTCTCCCAGAACATGGGCTTTCACTACGGCGACAACATGGCGCTGGACGGCGAGGGGACGTACACGGTCACCGTCGAGACGGGCGCCGTCGGAACCGAACGGGTCGGTGACTTCGCCGACAGCTTCGGCGAGTCGGCGACCGCCGAGTTCGCGTGGGAGTACACCGAGGCCGCGCGCGACGAAATCGCCTTCCGGACGCTCGACGACGCGGGCGACCTCGGGGCGCTCGACCCGATGGAGATGGACATGCCACTCTCCGTTGCCCCGTCGGCCGAGGAGCTGCCGGGCCAGGTGTTCGGCAGCGCCGAGGCGGGCGACGTCGAGTTCGTCGCCGCCGTCGCGTCGGCCGAGGACGGCGACGCCCTCGTCGTCTCGCCGCGGACCCGCTACAACGGCTACGTCCTCCCGGCGATGTCGCTGTCGGCGACGCTCGACCGGGACGGCTCGACGGCGTTCGACGACATCCTCACCGCCGCTGTCGGGCCCGACCTGGGCTATCACTACCGGGCGAGCGTGGACGCCGTCGAGTCCGGCGACGAGTTGAGGATCACGACCGATTCGGGGCCCCAGGTTTCCCGCCACGAGGGCTACGAGACCGCGTTCACGGACGTCCCCGACGTGTCGATCACCGCGGACTAGCCCGGTTTCTCACACTGGCGACGGCCTCGGCCGAGATATCGTCGCGTCTCGGTGGTGCAGGCGATCGCCCCGAAAAAAGTAATCGTTAAACGTCGGGCCTCCCCACCCTCCGATCATGCAACGACGAGCCGCGGCGATTTACTTCGTGTTCTTCCTCGTCGTCGGTGCGGCGGCCTACGCCTACATCGGCGTCGCCCAGTCGAGCCAGCAGCCCGCATTCGACGTCGACGGGCCCACGCTCGCGGGCAACGAGAGTACAACGATCGACGGGACCGAGTACACCGCCGTCGAGGTCGGTCACGAGTCCAGCGGCGGGGGCGACCACGGCGGCGGTGGCGGCGAAGGAGCACTGGTCGCGACGCTCGAGTGGACCAACGACTCCGCCCGCCAGACCGCGACCCTGGAGAACGAGTCGACGGTGACCTATCAGGACACCTCCTACACCGTCCTCGTCGCCAACGGGTCGGACGTCTCCTCGTTCACGCTCCGTGAGGAGCTGAACGTCTCGGCCATCCTCGCGAACGACGATACGGTCGAGAACACCGTCGCCACGCGAAACGACACCGAGTACGTCGTCTACCGCGAGAACGACTCGTTGCACCCGCTCGCGGAGTATCTCCCCGAACCCGACACCCGGGAGTTCTCTACCGGTGACAGCTACCAGTACGAGGGTAACGAGACCACCGTCGCCGAGGTAACCTCCAGCGGCGTGACCCTCGAGTGGACCGGTCCGGTGGCCAACTCCGAGGAACTCCAGGAGGGAACCAACGTCACGCTGGCCAACGGCGGCCAGTACTTCGCGCACTTCCCCGACGGACAGGACGAGGTCGTCTCGCTCGTTCCGAGCGACCAGTATCCGAGCTATCAGGCAACCATCGGCCAGCGCAACTACTTCGACGAACGCATGAACGGCCTCTGGGGAATCGTCATCATCAGCGGCTCCGCAGCCTTCCTCATCCTCTCGATGGCGTACATGCCACACCGCGGCTGAATCGCTCTGTCGCGCCTCGCTTCACCGGTCGCCATTCGGTTCTGTCGTAGTTCTCGCCGCTATCGATTCGTCTCACGCAGCAGCCGCTCTGAGAGGGTTCCGTCACTTCCTCGAAAACCAGGTCCGCGTCGGCGCGTGTTACTCCCGCCCGGTCCAGCTCAGGTACGCCAGACCGGCGCCCAGCGCGACCGTCGCGAGCGCACCCACGAGCTTGAGCGCCACCGCCAGCGTGTCGGGGTTCGTCGTCCAGGGCGTCCCCACGACGGTGGCCAGCCCGACCAATACGAGGAACGCACCGACGGCGATGCCGACCGGTTCGAGTCCGTCGTCGAATCGCTCCGTGAGAGCGTTCGTGTTCATACTGGGTCTCTGGGTGCTCACCGTGGTAAATCAACTGGTCCGGCCTGCCGGCCGACGGTCTCCGACGAACGTCGCTCGTCCTTCCCGGCTCGCGTCGTTAATTCATCCCATCTCTCTCGCGTTCTCTTTCCGAACTGTTACAACTGCTGGGTGATTATTTGCTAACACGAACCACGGATGGCTCCCGACGACCCGATTCACGACGTCGGTACGCTCTCCCTCGACGCGTGCCTCGAGCTGCTGTCGAACCGCCAGCGGCGCATCATCCTGCAGTTCTTTCTCGAATCGGAGACCGATCACGCCCCGGTAGACGAACTGATATCCGAGATCATCAGCGACGAAGCGAGTCGCACGGGGGAACGCCCCGGCCACGACTCGGTGGCGTCTACCCTGTTTCACGTCCATCTCCCGAAGTTCGCCGACGCCAACGTCCTCGAGTACGACACCCGTCACGTCGAAGTTCGATACCGGGGTGATCCCCTGATCGAAGCGACCTACGCGAAGATCCAGGAGATCGAGTAGATCGCTCGTTTTCGCCACGGCCGTGTGGAGTCCAGCGGGACCTGCTCGCATTCGCTGCGCGCGACTGGTAGGGTTCAACGCCCTCTATAGACGCTTTGCTCGTCACGTCCGTTCCTCGAAAAAGCGGGCCGAGAGGGAGTTGAACTACGCAAAGACGGTCACCTCGCTACGCTCGGTGCTGCGTCTTTTCTACTTCAACTCCCTCTATAGACGCTTTGCTCGTCACGTCCGTTCCTCGAAAAAGCGGGCCGAGAGGGAGTTGAACCCCCGACCGTCTGGTTAAAAGCCAGACGCTCTGCCGAACTGAGCTATCGGCCCGCGCTCCAAAATCAGGGCAGACGACGCTAAGAGCTTACGGTTACGGACGCGGTCACCGGCGGTCGATGCGGTCGGCGAGCAGTTCGCTCGCGAGTTCACCGGGTTCCTGACCGTCGATGGCGGCGCGGCGGCGGAGTTCGCGGTAGACGTCGGTGTCGAGGGTGAGCGAGATCTCGCCGAGCGTGATCCCTTCTGCGCGGAGGGCCTGCTCGACGCTCTGGCCGTCGTTGACGTCGCTGGCGACCGAGCGGACCTGGCGGACGGTCATGTCGTGGTCGAGCAGCGCCCACGCGAGCATGAGGCGGGCCTCGCCGGCGACGCGGGCGATGTGCTTTGCGGCGGTGGGGGCGATGTGGCCCATTGCGACGTGGCGGCGGATGGCGTTGGGCAGGTCGTGGACGCGGGACCACTTGCGGATGAAGGAGACCGTCGCCTCGCCGCCGGCGCGTTCGGCGGCGGCCTTGTACGAGCCCTCGCCGCGCACGAGCGCGGCGCAGGCGGCGGCGCCCCGCAGCATGTAGACGTTGTCGTCGGCGCCGGCGGTGTTCTCGGAGAACGCTCGGACTGTGTCAGCGGCAAGCTGGAGGCTTTCCGGGTCGTCTGGGTCGAACTCGACGGCCTCTTCGGCCCGCTGGCCAGTGAGCGTCGGGTCGCCGCGGATGACGGGTTTGCCGACCGGGGACTCCCGGTCCGTGGCAGGAGTCCGCTCGTCGTCGCCGTCAGCAGTCATTACGAATCAGTTTGGCGGTAGTGCAACAAAAGCGTCCCGTTGCGTGCGCGGGCCACGCACGGCCGGTCAGTCGGTTCGTCCGGCGGTCGTTGGCCGGTCTAGTCGTCCGCGGCTTCTTCGCGGTTCTCCGAGAGGTGCTCCCAGATCTCCGTACAGCCGCACCCGTCCTCGACGTCGTCGAGATGGCCCCGGTCGACCGACGAGTCCTGATCGTCGGCTCCCTCGGGGTTGTCTATCGCCGTCTCCTCCGGGTCGTCTGCTCGTTGTTGTCCGGTCATCGTTGCGTTCCGTTCCGCGCGACCTCGCGTCGCGTCGGGTGGCGTGTTTCTCTCAAAGACCCTTTCCCCCATAAACCCGCTCTCACCTGTAAACGCTTCCCGCACTCCCGTCTCCCGGCAATCGGTGCAGGTATCTTGTACGGGATCCGACAGGTAGTGATCAGTGGTAACACGTCCCATTCACCGCCGTACGTGACGGCCGTCCCGCGGCTCCCGGCGAAACTTGGCGCCGGCGACGGACTGAGGTGTCCGGAAGATGTAATGAGATGTAATGACGACCGATGTCCACCAGCTCGACGACGGGGCCTGGGTCAGCGTCAACGACTCGCGGGAGGTGAACGTGAGCGACCTGTGGTTACTCGCGCGAAGCGACTTCTGCGGGTGCGAACCGACGGATTTCCTCGCCGAGGGGTTCGTCGACGTGAGCGTCGACCACCCGAACATCGAGGCCCGCATGGCCGGCCGATGTATCTCCTGTGGGACCGAAGGCGTCACCGACTGGCTCCAGGTCGGGCGCGTCATCGACCCCGAATCCGGTGAGTTCTACGGTATCGACCCCGAGAGCGTTCACTTCCCGGACAAGCGCCGACGCCTCGGCCGTCCGCAGGAATAGGCAACAATCTCCTGTTCAAGGGAGAGGTGGGGACTGTTGACGGCAAGGCGTGTGGTATATGGGTGGGTCTCTAGGAACCCTACACGAATGCCCACGAAAGTCGAGAACTGGAAAGACGAGGTGTACGGGAACGAAATCCGTGACCACCTCATGGAGTTCGCGGAGCAGGGCTGGGAGTCTATTCCCGAAGACGAGCAGGATGCCTGGTTCGAGCGCTTCAAGTGGTGGGGACTGTACCACCAGCGCTCCGGCCAGGAGAGCTACTTCATGATGCGCATCGGGACGCCCAACGGCGTCATCGAACCCGGTCAGCTGGAGGTCATCGCCGAGGTCGCCGACGAGTACGCCCGCGGCCCCGCCGAGAACCCCGAGTTCGGGGACGCCTACTGTGACTGGACGACGCGCCAGTCTATCCAGCTTCACTGGATCAAGCTCGAAGACATTCCGGAGATCTTCGACGAGCTGGAGTCCGTCGGCCTCGGTACCCAGCAGGCCTGCGGTGACTCCTGGCGGAACATCGTCGGCTGCCCCGTCGCCGGCAAGGACAAGCACGAGCACATCGACGCCTGGCCCGTCGCCGAAGAGCTCCACGAGACCTTCAAGGGCAACGACGAGTACTCGAACCTCCCGCGCAAGTGGAAGGTCGCCGTCACCGGCTGCGACCAGGGCTGCGGACAGGGCGACATCAACGACCTCGCCTACGAACCGGCGACGAAGGAAATCGACGGTGAGGAGCAACTCGGCTTCAACATCCGCGTCGGCGGCGGCCTTTCCCGCAAGGAGCCGCGCTTCTCTCGCTCGCTCGACGTCTGGGTGCCGCCGGAGCAGGCGGCAGACATCGGCGCCGGCATGTCCGCGCTCTTCCGCGAGCACGGCGACCGCGACGACCGATTCAACGCCCGCATCAAGTTCCTCGTCGACGAGTGGGGCACCGAGAAGATGCGCGAGGTCCTCCAGGACGAGTTCATGGACTTCGAGCTTCCCACCGCGGGCGAGAACATGCGCGAGAACTACACGTACAACGCCGGCGGTAACGAACACGGCGACCACGTGGGCGTCCACGAACAGCCCGACGGCAACTACTACGTCGGTCTGGACGTCCTCGTCGGCCGGATGGGTGTCGACGACGTCTACGAACTCGCCGAACTCGCCGACGAGTACGGCTCCGGCGAGGTCCGGCTGACCCAGCGCCAGAACATCATCGTCACGGACGTCGACAGCGACCGCCTGGACGCCTTCCTCGACGAGCCGCTGCTGGAGAACTACTCGCCCGACCCGCATCCCTTCATGCGCGGCTCCATCGCCTGCACGGGCACCGAGTTCTGTTCGCTCTCCATCGTCGAGACGAAGAACCGGCAGGTCCGCTACGCACGCTGGCTCAAGGAGAACGTCGCGGTGCCGTCGGGCGTCGAGGACTTCCACATCCACCTCTCGGGCTGTACCGCCTCCTGTGCCCAGCCCCAGATCGCCGACATCAGTCTTCGAGGAATGAAGACCCGCAAGGACGGCGAACCCGTGGAAGCGCTGGACATCGGCCTCGGCGGCGGTCTCGGCGAGAACCCCCACTTCGCCGACTGGGTCGAGATGCGCGTGGCTGCCGACGAGGTGCCGGGCTACATCGAGAACCTGCTCGCCACATTCGAGGCCGAGCGCGCCGATGGCCAGACGTTCCGCGAGTTCGTCGCCGAGCGCGACGAAGAGGAACTTCAGGAACTGGCCGAGGCCGAGGAGACCGATTACGAGGATCCCTACATGCACAACACGAAGATGACGTGGTACCCCTACGTCGAGGACGACGACATGCAGTCCTCGCCCGCGCCGACCGACGGTGAGGGTAACTCCATCGCGCCTGCGGACGACTAGACCCGACTCAGCTTTCGCTTCCGACTCTCGTTTTCACCGAAGCCACCTCGGTTCGAGTAATTCCAGCAGCTTCTGACGCAGTGGACCTCCATCGGAGGCGCCGTTTCGCAGGAAGTAGGCCCCCAGGCCGTACTGCACTAAGGCGATCAGGGCAAAGAACCACGTTCACCCAAACTCGGCGAGGATCCCGCTGTACCAGAGGGTCCAGGTTCCCATGGCGATCCAGAACGCCCCGCCGAGTAAACTCCAGAGCGGGCGGTCGTCGGAGCGGCACGTCTTCACGCATTGCTGACACGTCGTCTGTGATTTAAAATACTTCCCCTCCGCTCGTGGTGCGCCGCTCGCCCGCACAACTCGCCCGAGAACTGTCGCTTAAGTCCCACGGCGTCCAACCCCGAGATATGGCAGACCGCATCCTGAAGGCCAACGCCTACACGACGTTCGACCTGCTCGACGGCGAAGTCGAGGGCCACGGCTTCACCGAGGAGGCGTTCGCGATACTGAACGTCACCACCGACAGCCGGGACGACCCGGAGTTCGTCGAGCTACAGGTCGAGATGGACAACACCGACCTCGACGAGGTGCGCCCGCACGCCGACAAACTCTCGCTGTCGGCCGAGCAGGCCCGCGAGATGGCCGCCGAACTGGAGAAGTACGCCGGCCGCGTCGAGTCTGCGGCGGAGTGATCGGGCCGTTTTCTCACTCCAGCATCGCGGGCCCGAAGCGGCTGGTCAGCGCGGCCACGGCGACGGCGGCCGTCGTCAGGTGCATCGCGGCCAGCGTGATCGCACCCGCTGCGGTCCCGCCCGGCATCGCCGGGACGAACAGCGCGTCGGGGATCCACGAGAGCACCAGGACGCCCGCTGCCAGGAGCGTGAACGTCCGGTCCGCGTTCGCGACGAACCGGTCCAGCAGCGCGTAGACGACCGTCGCGCCGGCCACGCCGAGGGTAGTGAACAACAGCACCGGGCCGTACGACAGCGGATCGAGGTTCGGCGCGACGCCGGCAGTGATCGCGACGAAGGCGATCACGACGTTGACGACGTCGGCGACGAGGACGGCGGCGCCCCCTCGTTTGGCGATCGTTCCGAGTCCGACGTGCTGGCGATCTGTGGTAGTCGCGGTCTCCGTGCTCATACGCGAAGGATCGCACAGTTGACAGTTAAAGCCACGCCCGGAGAGCGTGCCAGCGTTTATCAGTGAAGACGGGGCCAGCAGTCCCCATGTCCGACGGTGGTACCTGGGAGAGCGAACGGATGGAGGCCACCTACGCCGAGGCGCGTGCCGTCCTCGATGCCCAGAACGACACGATGGGGGACATCGACAGCAAGGCGATGCGGACGGTCCGGTTCAACGTCCTGCTCGTCGGCGTTCTCATCACTGCGGCTCGGCTCACTGGTCCCAGCGTTTTCGATCCCGCACTGTTGCACCTGTCTGTAGGATGCCTCGTACTCTCGACGATTCTCGGAATCGTTACGTACAACGAATCGTATCTCTTCGTCGGTCCGCAAGGGATGTACGTCGAATATCTCGCAGATGGAACTCCACCTGATGTACGGTGGGATCAAGACCTCTTGCAAACGTTCGCCGGGATGATATCCGAGAACACGGACGAACTCGAGTGGAACTCCTGGTTACTCACTGTGATCCTGGGTGCGCTACTACTCGGAATTGTTTTCGGAGTCCTCGCCACAGCTATTTAACCCAAGACCGGTACAGTTTACGTATGAGTGCAGACGCTCGCGAGAAGGCCAGGAAGCACGGCCAGCGCAGTGAGAAAGGCCGCCGAATCCTCTCGCGCCTTCTCGGGCGCGTGGACGACGAGGACGAGTAACGACGGCTTTCGCTTCACTTTTCTCGTTCACTCCGTTCACGAGAACGCCCCCAGCGTCAGGTCCCGCCCGTCGTCGAGGTACCGTCGGATCCGTTCGCGGTCCCAGCCCAGCGGCGAGACGACGCTCTCGGCGGCCCGCACCAGCAGCGTCTCGTAGAGGTCGGCGTCGTAGTCCGTGCAGTCTTCCCACGACAGGCGCACGCGTTCTCTATCTCGCCGTCCGTCGTCGACCACGACGTAGCGGACGTCCTGGCCGGGGTGGCGAGCGACGTCGTGGGCCTCGTAGCGCTCCAGCGCGGCCACGGTTCGCGTCCGCTGGTCGTAGTCGGTCAGTTCCTTCGAGGCGCTGGTCCGGACCACGAGGTCGTCGGGATCGACGCCGCCGGAGCGCAACCGGCTGATGGCGCGAGCCAGGCGGTCACAGACGGCTTCCGGCTCCCTGTGTTCGTCCAGTACTTCGACCAGATCGCGCTGCACGTCGGCGACGAACGCCGGCGTCGAGCGCTGACGCGTCTCGATGCCGCGGAACTTGTAGTCGCCCCCCTCCGTTCGTTTTCCGAAGTAGCTCGTCAGCGACCCGCGCTCGCCGTCGCTGGTGGGGACGAAACACACCCACTCGAAGTCGCTCTCGTGTTCGAGGGGGATCCCCTTTTTCTCGGTGATGTGGGCACAGACGTCCGCGATGGGCGTCGGGTCGTCGACGGCGGCGGTCACCCAGAGACTGTCGACGATGCCGTGGACGACGCGCCACCCAGCGACTTCGAGATACTCCTTCGCGTCGAGCAGTAGCTCGCGGGCGTAGGCGTTGATGGACTCGTGGACCTCGATGCGGCCGAACTTGCTGTTGCGATAGCCCTGGTAGCCGAAGCAGGTGACGAGGATCCACTTCAGCGCGCTTATCTTCGACTCCAGGCGGTCGCCCCGCTCGGGGTCGTCCGTCTCGCGCCGCTCGCCCTTGAAGCCGTAGCGGTCGTTGACAATCCTGTCCAGTACCGATGGGACGAACGGCTCCTCGACGTCGGAACAGACGCTGTAGCCCAGCACGGGCACGTCGTCGGTGTCGTGGCAGTCGCACTGTACCGTCTCCGGGCTGAGGTCGTTCTCGATCATGATCCGTGGATACAGCGAGGCGAAGTCCACTTCGACCACGTTCTCGTGGAAGCCGACGTCGGGCTCGAAGGTGAACCCGCCGCGGTCGGCGTCGTGGAGTGTCCGCATCCGCTTGAACGACTCGCCCTCCCAGGAGCGCCAGGGGACGACCACGCCCCGGTCGCGGGCCTCGCGAATCTGCATCGCGGTGAACACCGTCCCGATGGAGGCCCACGAGGCCTCCTGGAGCGGTTTCCACGAGCGGTCGACGAGATCGAACAGGCCGGGGAGCTTCCCTTCGCGCCAGAAGAAGCTGTTCGAGCGGTCGACGATGGCTCGCCCGGGCACGTCGTAGCGGGCCGGCGAGTGACCGACGCGACCGTAGCTCTCGTAGGAGTTCTCCCCGGCGAGCACGCGGTGGCCGGGGAGTCGGCCCAGGTCGCAGTCGACGCCCAGCGACTCGGCGCGGTCGTGGATCAGCGGGACCAGGTCGGCGCTGGAGAGAACGAGGACGTCCGGGTCCACGGCGTCGAGCCGGTCGGCGAGGGCGCGGAGGACGGCCGATTCGTCTCCGCTTGCCAGCCGCTCACGGGCTTCGCCCGTTTGCCGTTCCGCGGCGCGTGGCGCCGCGCGCCCCTCGCAGGTCAGCGCCGTCAGGTCCCCAGTGGCCTGCCGTTCGGTCGGCAGCGAGAGCGAGAGCGACCGGGGCCAGTGTTCGCCTCCTTCCTCGCCCTCGGGCGTCGGATCGACGCCCCGTTCCAGGCAGTAGCGGAACTTCGGGCTCAGGTCGACGTCGTACAGCCGGAACGCGCCCGGTCGCCAGCCTGGCGCGCGGCTCCTGCCGTCGCCGCTCGCTCGTTCGGCGCCGCTCACTTCGTTCGCGCCGCCCGGCTCCCTGACAGTCCGCACTTCCCGCGCGAACGTGGCTATCTCGCTCGGGCGCTCCAGCGAGACGGCGAGGACCCGCGAGGGGTCGTCGTCCCGCAGATTGCGGTACTTCCGGTCCCACGCCAGGTCGACTATCTTGGGGTCCGACTCCAGGCCCGCCCGCAGGTCAGCCAGGGCGTCGTCCGGGCCGGCGACGTAGCAGGTGGGCGCGTAGTTCGGGTCGCGCTGGACCACGACGTTCGCCGAGACCCGCTCGACGGTGGTCCCGGGCACGTCCCGCGGTTCGCTCCCGGCGGGCACCCGGGACCACAGGCGTACCTCGTCGTCTGCGACGTCGACGGCGACGACCACGGTCAGGCCACCTCCTCGTCGGCGGACTCGCCGCCGTCGCTGCCGCCGCCTGTGTCGGACTCGTCGACCCGCTCTCGCAGGTCCGCGACCGCCTCACGGAGTTCGTCGATTTCGGACTCCTGCTCCCGGACCGTGCCCTCGTGGGCGAGCAACATCGACAACAGGACGAGCACGTCGCGGTCGAGGTGGTTGGCGTAGCCCGCGGCGTCGGCGAACTCGCGGGCGCCGTCGAACAGGCTGTCGAAGTCCGACTGGTAGCGCCGGCGGAGCCCGCGGCGGTAGTCGCCGAACTCGCGCTCGTAGGAATCGAGGAAGTCGCGGTAGGTGGGGTTCGTCCGGCCCATGCTAGTCGAGCGCCGCGACCTCCGTCGTCGACGGTTCGACGGCGTCGAGGGCCGCCCGATCCTCGACTGCCCCGCACAGTTCGACCCAGTAGGGAATCGTCGTCTGCCACCAGCCGTGCTGCCAGTAACCGGTCGTCTCGAACTCGTCGGTGGCGAAGGCGTAGCCCAGGTCCGTCCGTCGGCACTCGATCTCGGTCGTCGCCAGGTCGCGGACGGTCACCCGCCGCTCGTCACTGGCCCGGGGAGCGCTCACGAGCGCGGGCACCTCGAGCGCGGTCGCGAGGTCGGCCAGCAGTTCGACCGAGGCGTCGAACAGCCGGTCGATCTCGGCGGCCGAAGCGTCGGCCGCTTCGTACAGCGTCGCGACGTTCGGCGCGACGACCAGCCCGGTGCGCTCGCTCGCCGCGGCGACGGCGTTCCGGACGAGCTGGTGGTGCTGGTGTGCGGTGAACGCCCGCGCGACGCGGATCCCCTGGAGCGCCCGGCGGTTCGGGACCTGCGCGGTCAACCCGTAGGTGGTGGCCGCGCCGCCCGCGTCGATCCACAGGGTCTCACCGTCGTGATCGCTCCCCAGAACGAGTCGCTGGATCGCGCCGCTGTCCGGTTGCTCGACGACGGTCAGTCCCGCGTCGAGCGGCGGCGTCACTGTCGCTGACATACTGTCCTCTTTTCTTCACAGGAGGGTATAGGCCAGCCTAGGTCGCGGTGGAAGTGAAACTGTGCGCCGTCCGGCGGTCGGCCGCGCGAGGACACCGAACGACGGGCACGGATTGCCGATTCTTTCGCTGCCACGCCGGTCGGACGACGGTGCCCGGTCCGGGGCGACGGCGAACGACAGCGACGGGTTTCGCCGTCGAGGGCGGGGCGGAGTGCGCCGCTAGCCAACACCGTTAACCACGGCGCAGACCGACGAACTAACGAACATGACTGACGTTCCGACGGTCGAACTGCAGAGTGGTGACGAACTCCCAGCGGTCGGCGTGGGTACCTGGGACATCGGCGGCGACACGGTCCGCGAGTCGGTGCGGGCGGGCCTGGACGCCGGCTACGGCCACGTCGACACCGCCGAGGGGTACATGAACGAGGCCGAAATCGGCGAGGTGCTGGCCGACTACGACCGCGACGACGTGTGGCTCACCTCGAAGGTGCTCCCGAAGAACCTCAACTACGACTCCGTCATCCAGTCCTGCGAGGCGTCCCTCGAAAAGCTGGGGACGGACTACCTGGACCTGTACCTGATCCACTGGCCCAACCCGGCTATCTCGCTGCGCGAGACGATGGACGCGATGGCGACGCTGCACGAGGCGGGCAAGGTGAAGAACGTCGGCGTCTCGAACTTCTCGGCGTACCAGCTGAGCTGTGCCCAGCACGTCAGCGACGTCCCCATCGCCGTCAACCAGATCGAGTTCCACCCGTACCTCCAGCGCTCGGACCTCGTCGACTACTGCCGCGAGACCGACACGGTCCTCGAGGCCGCGGCGCCGCTGGCCCGCACGGAGGTCTTCGGCGACGAGACGGTCCAGGACCTGGCGGAGAAGTACGACAGGCCGCCCGCCCAGGTCGTCCTGAAGTGGGCGGTCGAACAGGACGTCGTGCCGCTGCCCAAGTCCTCTTCGCCCGAGCACGTCGAGGGGAACCTGGACCTGTTCGACTGGGAGATGGACGACGCGGACCTGGCGCGACTCGACGACCTCGACCGGGACGAACCCGTCTACGACCACCCCTCGCGGGACTGGACTGGCGACGTCTACGGCATCTCGCAGTAGTATTCCGGGCGACCGGTAGATTTTCCTCTCACTCGTCTGTCGATTCGATCGTGAAATCGTTTCGCGATCCGGAGGCGCTGCGCGAGCGCCCGGGGGTCACGTTCCGCGAAGAGACCGAGCGAGTGGACCCCGACGTCGATGGCGTCCGTGCGGACCTCGCGGCGCTCGACAGCCACGTCGTGGTCGGCGTCACGAACGACGCGGACGAGGTTCTGCTGATGGACGACGGGGAACACGGCTGGACGCTGGCCGCCGTCCCCGTCGAGACCGGCGACGACTGGGTGGCCGCGGGCCGTCGCGGTGTCGCGAGGCTCACCGACGTCAGCGTCGCCGTCGACGGAGTGGAGCGGGTGCGCCGCGTCGACTACCACGTCGGCGAGGAGGCCGATCCCCACGCGACCGTTTACACCGCCGTCGTCCGCGGGGAGTCCGTTTCCGGACGGCCGGTCGCGTCGGATCCGACGATCGCGGGCGATCCGATCCCGGACGTCGGCTGGTTCGACGCGGTTCCCGAGGGCGTCGCCGGTCCCGTCGCGGACGACATCCGCCAGTTCCTCGGGTGACGACCGCCAGCGCCGCTCGACGCCGGTGGCGTTAACTCGCACCGTCGTGACCTGACCGTATGCGCCGCCTCCGGGTCCCGCTCGTGCCACGCTGGCTCCGCTGGAGCGCCGTCCTCTTCGTGGCGGCGACGGTGTTCTATTTCTCCGTTCTCGTCTCGCCCGGCCCCGCCGGCCGCGAACTGTTCGGGCCGCTCTGGGACAAGTACCTCCACGCGGTCGCGTACGCGGGGCTCGCGCTGGTGACCGCCTACGCCACGGCGAACTGGCGAGCGACGCCCTACCGGCGGGCCGCCGCCGTCCTCGTCGCCACCGTGGCGTTCGGCGTCCTGATCGAGTTCGCGCAGGCGGCGGTCCCCTACCGCCAGTTCAGCCCCGCCGACATGGTGGCCAACGCCGCCGGTGCGCTCCTGGTGGTCGGCTGGTTCGCCATCGAAGCGCGGGTCCGGTACCGCCGCGTGGACCCCGCGGACCTCGTCGCGGAGTCGCTCGTCCCGGCGCTGGGACGCGAAGAATAAACTGGTCGTGCGCCGTACCCGCTGACGATGGCCGACCGGCCCGCTATCGACCGCTGGGACGTCGCCGCCGTCGCCAGTGCGGTCGCCGTCCTCCTCGTCGCCTACGTGGTCGCTCCCGGCCCCATCGTTCAGTACGGCGCCTGGCTGACGGTCTTTTGCATCTGGATGTTCTGGTTCGTCTTCTTCGGCACGAAGTGGCTCTACGGCGTGGACGTGTGAGGGTGTATGGGGAGACGCGAGCCGGCGAGTCGCTCGGCGGTCAGTCGCTGGCGTGTCCTCGCCGTCCGCTCGCGACGCGGTTGCCGTCGCCCGGTCGCTCGGCCCACCGCCGATACACCGCCGCCCGGTGGGTCCCCCAGATCCATTCCCTGATTTCGGGGTCTGCGGGGACCCCGCCGGCGTGGTCCGGCACCTGTTCGACCAGCCGGAAGTACGCCTCGCCCGGTATCTCCCGGTCGGCCCGCGTGACGACCGCGGGCAGCAGCGGCCGGTCGTTGGCGGCTTCGTGGACGCCGAGCACGACCAGCACTCGTTCCAGGCGGGAGGCGTGGACCCCGCATTCACTGGCGACGGTCCCGTAGTCGGTCAGTGCGCGCTCGCGGGCGACGTCGACGAGGAACTCGGACACCGATTCGACCTTCCGCGCGAGCGTCTCGACGTCGGCGTACGGCGAATCGACAGTCCGCGACGCGTCGTCGATGCGACGGAGGACCGTTTCGTCGACGGACGGGTGGAGGGCGTCGCGCTCGCTTCGTTCGAGCATACGGGTACCACGCCCAGTTTTCCCAAAGGTATGTGTCGCCGACTCCGCCGAAGGCTGCGATTGAAGACCGGGGACCGACCGCGGTTAGGCGGTTGCTAAGGACATTGCTTGCCCCGTCGGATCCGGAGCCGCGACCGTTTTGGGCCCTCGCCGCTTCGAGTGCGTCGATGACGGACGACATCCGCGTCGCGACGCCGGCCGACGCCGGGGCGATCCGTTCTATCTACGCCCCGTTCGTGACCGGGACCGCGATCACGTTCGCGACGGACCCGCCCGACGAGTCGGAACTGGCCGACGACATCGGCGAGGCGAACCGATACCCCTGGCTCGTCTGCGAGGCGGACGAGGCCGTTGTCGGGTACGCGACGGCCTCGTCGCTACGGTCGCGGCCGGCCTACGACTGGGCGGTCGAACTGACGATATACGTGGCCGAGGACGCCCAGCACTCGGGCGTCGGTCGGGGCCTGTACACCGCTCTCCTGGACGTGCTCGCGTGCCAGGGCTACTGCGACGCCTACGCGGTCACGACGCTGCCGAACCCGGCCACCGTGGGACTCCACGAGTCGATGGGGTTCGACCGCGTCGGCCGGTTCCCCGCCGCGGGGCACAAACTCGGCGACTGGCACGACGTCGCGTGGTGGCACCGACGGCTTCGCGAGCGACCCGCGGATCCGGACCCGCCGGTGACGGTGGACGCGGTCCGCGAGACGCCGGCCTTCGCGGCGGCGCTCCGGGCCGGCGAGGCCGCCCTAGGGGAGTGAGTCGGTCGGCTGGACCTGACGTTTTTCGCGCCAGCGTGTGAACTAGCGACCGTGCCCCTGGTTCCCGCTCGCTCGCGGTTGCTGCTGGTCGGCGCCGGCGTAGTAGGCTTCGGCCTCGGCGCCCTCGTCGACGTGCTTCTCTTCCACCTGGTCCTCCAGTGGCACCACCTTGTCTCCTCCCTGGTCACCCCGGAGACGCTCGCGGGCCTCCGGACGAATCTGGTCTACGACGGCCTGTTCTCGCTCGCGATGGTCGGCGTGATGGGCGTCGGTGCGGCGCTGGTGTGGCGCGCGCTCAACCGCTCGGCCGATCCCCACTCGCCGCTGCGGGCCGCCGGTGCCCTTCTGATCGGTGCGGGCGCGTTCAACGTCTTCGACGGCGTCGTCGACCACTACGTCCTCGGCCTCCACGACGTCGTCCACGGGACCGGCGCGTTCAATCCTCACTGGGTCGGCACGAGCCTGCTCCTGGTCGGTCTCGGCATCCTGGTCCTGGCGTGGGAGTGACCACCGAACCGGCGAGATTCGGTCGTCCTTCGCCAGTTCGGTCCCCCGTCGCTCTCAGTGCTCGTCGAGCACGACGGGCACGCCGGCCTCGGCGACGTCGGCGGCGAAGGCTCGCGAATCTATCTCCTGGGTCGAGAAGGTGTTGTAGTGGATGGGCAGGACCAGGTTCGGGTCGATGGTGGCGGCCAGCGAGGCGGCCTCGTGGCGGTCCATCGTGAAGCGCTGACCGATGGGCGGGCAGAACAGCGAGGTGTCGATGGAGCGGTGGCCCGGCAGGACGTCGGTGTCGCCGGGGTAGAGGACGCGGGTCCCCTCGACGTCGAGGACGAAGCCGCAGCCGAATCCCTCGGGGTGGTAGGGGGTGCCGTCGGGGCGGGTGTTGGGGCCGTCGCGTTCGTTGTACGCCGGCACCGACCAGACGCGGACGCCCGCATCGGTCTCCAGACTCTCTTTCGTCCCGACGCGACGGATCTCGTAGGGCAACTCGTCGAGGGGCGGGAGGTCGCGGTCGGCGGCCTGGCCGTCGATGCCCTCGAACGCGACGACGGTGGCGTCGTCCGCGGCCACGCGCTCGATGCCGTCCGGGTCGTAGTGGTGGACGTGGGTGACACAGACCACGTCGCCGTCGCCCGCGCGGTAGTCGCGGCTCGGCGGGTGGCCGATGCCGTCGGTGTCGGGTTCCCACTCGCCCGTGAGGACGCCGTAGCGGCCCGGATCGACGTAGACGACGGACTCCTCGCCTTCGAGACGGAGCGTCGCGTAGCCGAGCCAGTCAACGGTGAGCCCGTCGTGGCGAACTGTCATCGGCCTCGCCTAGGGACTGCCCGCCAAATACACTGCCGATTCCAGGATTCAGCGCCGGAGGAGCACGTACCCCGCGACGCCGGCGGCCAGGACGACCGCGCCCGAGGCGGCCAGGAGGGCCCGATAGCCCGCCGTCGTCGTCGCGAACCCGGCCTCGGCGAGGAACGTGAACGACACCGGCCCGAGCGTCTGGCCGAGGCGGAGCATGCTGGTCCGCATGCCCATCATGCCCGCGCGGAGGCGCCCCGAGACGAGCGTCACGATGGTCGTGTCGATAGAGGGCATGACGATGCCGAAGCCGACGCCGAACAGCAAGAGTGCGGCGCCGATGAACAGGGGCGAGGGCGCGAGCCAGATGCCGAAGAGGCTCGTCCCGTAGGCGACGAAGCCGAGCGCGACCAGTTCGGGCGCGCTCCGCCACTGGGAGATCCGGCCGTACTGTGAGGAGACGCCCGCGCTCGCCGCGGCGACCATCGCCAGGACGACGCCGATACGGCCGGCGCCGAGGTCGAACTCGTCGCTCATCAACAGCGGCAGCGCGGTCTGGACGGCGCCGTAGAAGACGAAGAAGATAACGAAGATGGCGGCGAAGATGGCCAGTGCCTCCGGGAGGAGAATGGCCTGGCGCATCCGGGAGAGGTACTCCGCCGTGCCGGTCGACTGCTGGCCCTCGGGCTCTTCGAGGGTGAGCGCGGCGAAGATACCGACGAGGACGCCGACGCCGAAAAAGAGGAACGGCGCGTTCCAGCGGATGCCGGCCAGCGCCCCGCCGATCAGGGGATAGAGGGCCGCGCCCGTCCCGAGCATGCTCCCGTTGAATCCCATGACGGCGTCGCGCTGGGCGCCGTCGTAGAAATCGCCGATGAGCGTGACGGCCAGCGTGACGAGCGCGCTCGCACCGATGCCCTGGACGAAGCGCAGGACGAGCACCTCCGTGAAGCTCCCGGCGAACGAGATGGCCGCGCCGGCGACGCCGAACAGGAAGAGGAGCGGGATGATGACCCGTCGTCGGCCGACCCGGTCGGCGACCAGACCGATGAACGGCGTCAGGAAGACGCCCGGCAGGGTGTACGCCGTGATGACAAGTCCGACCTGCGCGTCAGTGATCGTAAAGACCGCCCGCAGGTCGGGCAGGACGGGCGTGATAAGCGAGACGCCCATGACGCCCATCAGCGAACTCGAGAGGATGACGTACAGCGCGCTGGATCGCCAGGGGATCGCCGCCAGTCCGCTGTCGTCACCGTGCTGGGAACTCATTGGCAGTTGTGGTACTTCGCGCCGAAGGGGCGCCGTGTGACGCCGACGGAGTGCTGAAACCGTACGTCTCGTTGCGCCTACCGCGTAAAAGGCCGTTCGGATCCCGGTCCCGTCGAACCCGCCCCACCGGTCGCCCCCGAAATGGCTGCCCTTTTGGCGCGCACCGTCGAAGACTCACGCGGTGGCGATGACGAGCAGTTACCCCCACCGAGCCCCGTGTGACGATGGACTTTCACCGAGCCACCACTCACTGACGCTCCGAGCGACAGCTCCGGCCGAGGCCGCCGGTCACGCCTTGCTCTCGCCGGGCGAGGACCGTTCTCGCACCCACCGCTGGACCCGGCCGGCAGTGTTGGTGACCAGATACCTGCCGACGGCCGTGCCCGTCGGCAAGGAGTAGTACTCTCCCTCCTCGGGCTGGCCAGGCGTGAACGTCGGGTCGGTGAGGTTCCGGACGGCCGTCACGAGCATCTCCTCTGCGACGACGTAGCTGCGACGCTTGACAGCCTGCCAGGTGTGCAGGTCGTCGATGTTCACGCGCTCGAGGACGACGATTCCGCCGCCGTCGATCCGCTCGGTGATTTGCTGGAGCGTGACGCCAGTCACCTCGTCCCCGCCGACGAACTCCCAGAACCCCCGTCCCATCCGACCCCGGTACTCGTTGATGTCGCCGAAGTGGTAGCTGAGAACGCCGTGTCGGGGCGCCCGGAGAATCTCCCCTTTCAGGACCCCGAACCCGTGACAGCGAACGACCACGTCGACCGCCGCGGCCAGTTCGTCGACGACGGGCGCGGGGAGTTCGACCCCGAAGTCGTCGGCGGGCTCCGGCCGACAGTAGATCCGCTCCGCTGCCGGCACGCCGTCGACCTCGCTGATCCGCTCGAACCGCTCGTACTCCGGCGTCGGGGTGAGGCACCGTCCGATCCCGACGAGAGACCACAGCGGGTAGCTACGGACGCGCTCCAGCGCCCGGCGATAGTACGGAACCGGTCGACTCCCGCGGACGTCCGGTTCCTTCATCACGACGCGGGTTATCTCCGCGGACGTCTCTGCGACAGCGCGGTCTAGCGCGCGACGTTGCCACTTGGGGATTTTGTCGCTGCACAGTACGCCTATCTCGAGTGAGTCGTCGGTGTCTGTTCCCATCGTTTCCGTTCCGTTTGCACTGGTAGGTCACCGACCCGGCATTGTAACGACCGACTTATGCACCGCTAATGCGGTCTGAATGGCGATAATCCACCCGTACGCTCTTTGAACGGGTGAGTAACCGCGACGGTACACGGGTAATCTGGCGTTTCGTGCCCGCTCGTTCGGCGCCCCCGGCACGCGAGCACGAGGGCGGGGTCGGCGGTCCGCGCGACACCTGTTTCGCAACGTCCGTCTAGAACGGCGCCTGCGGCCCCTCGTCGTCCGCGCCCTGTTCGGCCGAGTCGCCGCCCTTCTCGATGGGGCCGTCCCAGTTCGACAGCCCGGGTGCGAAGCTCTCGGCCCGTCCGTCGAACCCCTCGTAGGAGGTGATCAGCCGCGCGGCCTGGACGCTGGATTTCCCCTTCGGGCACACGGTCACGACCCGTTCGTCGCCCTCGAACTGCTCGATATCGTCGACAAGCCGCTGGAGCGGAACGTTCTCGCTCCCGGGGATATGCCCGCGGGAGTAGGCCCCCGGCGAGCGAATGTCGACGACGCGGACGCTCTCGTCGCCGCCAGCGCCGTCGCCCTGCTTGCCGTTCTCCCCGATACCGTCCAGTAACGACCGCAACTCTTCGGTGCCGATTTCGCCGTCCATCGTTGCCGATAGTGGATGGTGGAGGCCTAAACGCCTAGCGGAACTGGCCGGGCGTCACTCCGCCGTCTCCGCCACGGCGTCCGGCACGTCCCGGTGGGCCTCCGTCGTTACCCAGTCGTGAACGCCCGCCCCGTCGACGGCGATCGAGGCGAGTCTCGCCTCGGCGTCGAACGAGACGACCCCCGCCTCCTGTAGCTTCGGGAGGTGGCGGTGATAGAGGTCGATGTAGATCCGTTCGGCCGCGTCGTCGTCCACCGATTCTCGCGCTTCCGCCCCCTCGTGTCGGGCGACGTCCCGGGCCAGGTCCGCGAGGTGGAGTCCGTCGTCCACCCTCGCGAGACATCGGAGTGCCGACAGGCGGCGGGGGTGGGAGAGCGCCGCCCGTCGTCGTTCTGTCGTCGGGACCACCGTGTCGCCGTCACTGGGTTTTCGCATGACCTGTCGTTGCCGGGGAACGGGGGTAACCTGCGTGCCGGACTAGTGTGGGGGTGCCGTCGGGCCGGCCCCGGATTACAGCAAGCCGTCCTCCCTGGCGAGCAACAGCGGCGTCAGCGCCAGGCCGTTGACCGGCCCCTCGCGCGAGCGGACGACGTCGAGCACCTCGCCGACGGGCGCGGTCAGCGTCTCGATGACCTCGCCCTCGTCGGGCTCGGGCTCTCCTTTCTCCAGGTCCTCGGCGAGGAACACGTGGCGGACGTAGCGGGTCCAGCCGGAGGGGACGTAGGATTCGACGAAGGAGAGATCGCCCGCGCGATAGCCCGTCTCCTCGCGCAACTCGCGGCGGGCCGCCTCGGCCGGGTCCTCGCCGTCGTCGATGCCTCCGGCGGGAAGCCCTATCGTCTGCATGCGGAAGCGCGGTCGGTACTGGTCGACGAGGACGAGTTCGTCGTCCTCGGTCCGGGCGATGACGATGACGGCGTTGCTGGGGTTCAGCCAGTAGTAGTTCGCGCGCTCACCGTCGGGTCGTTCCACCACGTCGTAGCCAGCCTCGAAAAAGGGCGTCTCCCACGCGATAACTGACTCGTGGACTGGCCACTCGGGGTCGGTCCGGTTCCAGGTGCCCTCGGCAGGTCCCGTAGCTGTCCCTGCCGGCGTTTCCGCGGTCGGTTCCTCCGTCACAGCAGCCCCTCCGCCCGCGCCAGCAGGATGCCCTCGATCGTGGCGTCGTTGGCGGGTTCGCGGCGGGCGACGTCGAGGGCCTCCGCGACGGGCACGGTCGTGACGGTGAGGAACTCGTTGTCGTCGAGTTCCCGCTCGACGGGTTCCAGCCCCTCGGCGAAGACGATACCCCGGCGGTGGCGCAGGACGCCCGTGGCACACCAGAACCCCTCCAGCAGGGAGACGCCGGCGGGGTCGAACCCGGTCTCCTCGCGCAACTCGCGGGCGCCGGCCTCGCTGTAGGACTCGCCGTCCTCGACGATACCCGCCGGCAGTTCCAGGCACTGCTCGCGGATGGCCGGGCGGTACTGGTCGACGAAGACGAGGTCGTCGCCGGTGCGGGCCACGACCACGACGGCGTCGGGGAGTTCGGCCCAGTAGTACTTCTTCTCCGACCCGTCGGGCTGGCCGACCAGGTCGTACCCGCCGTCGTACCAGCCGGTCTCGTACTCGGTCTCGCTCTCGACGACGGGCCACTCGTGGGTCGAGGCGCGGTCGCTCATTATCTCAACGTGTCACCGCGACGCGGTAAAGCGTGCCGTTCCGGGCGACTCTGACGCCCTCCCCGACCGTCGCGTTCGGTTGCTGGCCCCGGAGCGCGTTCATCTCGTCGAACGGCGAGTGGGTAAAGGCCTCCTTGAATCCGACCGGGCCACGCCAGTAGGGGCCCGACCTGCCTGGCTCGTCGCCGGTCGCGTTCGCCAGCGCCGCCGTCGTGTAGGGATAGGACCGCTCGGAGAGGTTCGCCCCGTCGACCGCAGCAGTCCTGTTGCTCGTCTCCCCCTCCGGCGTCGCGGTGAGGTAGTACGGGTCGCCGCTCTTCAGGAGACCGGGCACTGCCCCGAGCGCCAGCAGGACGACGAGGATTGCCAGGATGGCGAGGACCAGGTTGCGGGTGACGCGGCGCACCTACACCACGTCCTCGTAGACGTGCCCCATCGCCTGCCGGCGGAGCGTCCCGACGGCGGCCTCCTCCTCGCCGTGGAACGTCGCGGCGACGCCGTCGGCGAAGGGCGGCGCGTGCCAGACGACGTTGTCGACGTTCTCCGAGCCGAACACCTGATACTCGCCGTCGCTGTCCGCCCGGTGCTCCTCGAACTCCTCCCTGGTGCCGACCGTGACCTGGAGTTGCTCCGCGAACAGGACGTCTCGGGCGGTCCCGACGACGTCGCCGGTCACGCGCTCCTCGTACTCCTCGCGCCCGAAATCCATCGCCCGCGTCGACTCCCGGACGACCAGCTGTGCGGTCGACGCCAGTGCCTCGTAGCGCTCGCTCGCCGCCTGCTCGCTCTCCGGCAGAAACCACCCGACTGTGTGCATATGGCGGGGTTGGCCGCCGCGGAACTACTCGGTTTCGGCTTCGGACTCGTCGTCGCTGGTCGCTTCGTCGCTGGTCGCTTCGTCGCTGGTCGCTTCGTCGCTAGCATCGCCCTCGTCCTCCTCGCGCATCTCCTCGGTGAGTTCGCGAGCCTCTGCCATGATTTTCTTCGCTTCGTCGTCGAGGTCGCCGGCGCCCCGCGACCGGGCCGCCGACGGGTCGAGGCCGTGGTCGTCGAGACTCTGGCCGCCGGCCCCGTGCTGGTGGCTGCCGTGGCCGTGCCCCCCGTGGTCGTGTGAATCCTCCAGCCCACTCTCCTCGAACACCTGCGGGAACTCCGTCTCCTCGGCGTGGTCGGCGACTTCCTCGCCCAGTTCCGCCTCGCCGAGCTGTCCCCACCCGGGGACGTGCTCGTCGAGCCAGTCCTCGTGGTCGCCGCCGTGTGTGATCGCCGTGAACGCCAGGTGGTTGGCGAGGTGCCCCGCGTCGGACTGCGGGTCCTCGCACACCGGACAGGCGTAGCCCATGATCGGTACGTGTGCGTGGCGCCTGATATGCGTTTCAATTACTCGGAGTTGGGTTCGTGAACAGTGGATATCCTGAGACTTGCGATCTATGCCCGCGAAGCATTGATACCCGTACCGCAAATAACGGAAAGCCCTGCGACGCGAGCCCGCCGAGGGTTTTCCGTTGTTTGCGGTAGTTCCGTCGGCCGCTGGAGTACAAACGAGACGTCCGTCACTGCCCGTTTCCGTCACCGCTGCAACCACTAACCAAATCGCCCGAGATACGCTTATCAGTCAGCCAGCAGAATCACGCCTGTGCCAGAAGTACTGCTCGCCCGCGCTCGCGTCGAACCCGGTAGGGAAGACCGACTCCGAGACTGGTTTTCGGAGCTAGAAGACCGCGAATCCGAGGTCGTCGAGACGCTCCAGCACGAGGGAGTCTACACGGAGACGGCGTTCATCCAGACGCTGGACGATTCGACCTACCTCTATCTGTACATGGAGGCCGAGGACCTCGACGCGGCGGACGAAGCAGGCGACGCGGAGGAGTACGAAATTGACGAGGAGCACCACGAAGTCCTGCGGGAGACGCTCGCTGGCGGGTGGGAAGAACTGGAGAAGGTCGGTCACTTCACGAATCCATCGCTTCGGTGAACGCAGAATCGAAGCGTCACCCGAATCGAGGAGTCACTCCGAACGGACCATCACGAGGGCGTCCTCGCCGTTGCCGTAGTAGTTCGGGATGGTCCGCCGGTGGTGAAAGTCGAACTCGCGGTACAGGGAGATAGCGCCATCGTTGGTCGCGCGGACTTCCAGTTTCACCGACCCGTTCTCTTTCTCGCCGAGGACGTCGATGGCGCGCTGGAGGAGCGTCGACCCGACGCCCTCGCTGCGGTGGGCGGGGTCGACGGCGATGTCCTTGACGTGGCCCAGCGGCGACCCGTGATTGGGGACGGTGTCGGCGACGACGTAGCCCACCACGGCGGGGTCGTCGCCGGCGTCGGGGTCCTCGCGCTCGGCCACCAGGAAGCCGGGCTCGTCGAGGTAGCGCTCGAACGCCGAGAAGGGCCACGGCTGGGGGAAGGCGGCTTTCTCGATCCGGTGGATCGTCAGCAGGTCGTCGCGGTCGACCTCTCGGACGGCGGCCGGATCGCGGTCGTCCGGAGCGACGGTTGTCACGACACACAGTAGGCGTCGCTGGTACAAATGAATGGCGCCCGCGGAGAGCCGGTGACACCTCCGCTACCAGCGTATTAATCCGCAGACAGGTGGTCACAAGGCTCTTTTGTCTGAGGACCCAACATTCGAGTGCACCCGTTTTGGGTGCCACCCCACATCCCCCCACCCTTTCCCCGTTTTCCGAACTGGCGAGCGACGGCGTTGGCGGTGTGACCGCTTCCGTTCGTCGGCTGCCGGTCAGAACCCACCGAAGCGGAGGGAGACCATGTCGGCGATGAGCAGCAGCTGGAGCACTCCCTGAACCCCACCGAGCATCGCGTTCTGTTTCCCGATGGCGGCGATGACGGAGTGGTCCGGCGATTCCGAGGTCATCTCCACGTACATCCGGACCTCGCCGGGCAGCAGGAAGCCGAAGCCCTGCACCGAGAGGAGCGTAACGAGGATCAGCGCGACGGAGATGGCCGGCATGGGAAACCCGACGTCGCCGGACAGGACGGGACCGATCGTCAGCCCGATCCACGCAAGACTCCCCACCGCCGCGACGGCGAAGGGGAGTTGCCAGCGCCAGTCGCGCCAGGCGTTCAGCCGGTAGGCGATCAGCAACAGCGCCGGGACGAGATTGAAGAACGTGAACAGCGCCAGCCACGGCACCGCGTCGGGGAACAGTCCCAGTCGCTGGGCCAGCGCGATCCCCGCCGCGATGGTGACCAGCGCCAGCATCGGCAGCAGGAACGCCATCTTGGGCGTCAACCGCTGGAATACGGCCGAACTCTGTTCGTCGTCCAGCCCGCCGACGACCGGCCCCAGCACCGCTCCCATGAAGACATCGATGCCCGTCCACAACAGCCCCGCCATCACGTGGACGTAGGTGTGTTGTTGCACCGTCGCCACCGTCAGCGCGTAGCCCAGCGCCGCCAGTGGGAGAACGACGATCGCTCCCGCAAACGCCGGGTTCGCTCGCTCCGCCATCCCCGAAACCGTGCCACGTACCGTTCTCGTCGACATCGTTGGCTGAGAGACAGCCGCGCGAGGGCTTAAGGCCCCGTTTTGCGACAGCTAGTTTTCGACGATTGGCTGGTGGGATACTGGGCGCCGGCGCTGTCGCTCTCGTGTGACGAGGCCGAAAAAGAACGGAACCGCAATTTCTGAGACCGCGTGCCTCGCGGGTCACTCCGTTTTCCGCTCGACAACGAGGTTCCGACCGGAACCTCGGCTACCTCGCGGGTCGTTACCTCCCCGTTCGGTTTTAAGCTGGTACTCGCTCCGCTCGTACCAGCCTCGTCTCGCGTGTCGCTCACTTCGTTCGCTCCCGCTCGACAACGAGGTTCCTACCGGAACCTCGCTTTAGTCGTCAGCCGGCGTCGCACCGCTCCCGCTCTCGTACTGCTGCTTCGTGTGGGTCAGCTTGCCACCGTCCGCGAGGAAGCGCCGTTCGCGATCGGAGGCGTCCAGCGTCGCGCTGGCTTCCCAGTCGTCGTTGACGCGGATGGTGAACTCCTCTTCGCCGGAGGCGATGGCCTCGGCGACGTCGGTGACGATCTCGATGTCGTCGCCCTGCTCGATCTGCTCGTAGGTTTCTGCGTCGATCTCGAGGGGGACGATGCCGAAGTTGAACAGGTTCGCCTTGTGGATGCGGGCGAAGGACTGGGCGAGGACGGCGTCGATCCCCAGGTACATCGGGCACAGGGCCGCGTGTTCGCGCGAGGAGCCCTGGCCGTAGTTCTCGCCGGCGACCAGCAGGCCGCCGTCGTTGTTCCGGGCGCGCTGGGCGAACGTGTCGTCGACGCGGCTGAGGGTAAAGTCGCTCAGCTTGTCGATGTTCGAGCGGAACTTGAGGATGTCCGCCGTCGCCGGGATGATGTGGTCGGTGGTGATGTTGTCCTCCATCTTGAGGAGGGCCTCACCCTGGATGTCGCTCCCGAGCGGGTCCTTCAGCGGCACGTCGCCGATGTTGGGGCCCTTGATGAGGTCGTCGTCGACGGCCTCTTCCGGCGGGATGAGGTCGGACTCGGAGCTGCCGATGTACTCGTCGGGGAGCTCGATGCCCGGGTCCTCGAGGTCGCCGAGTTCCTCCGCGAGGTCGCGGGGGTCGACGATCTCGCCCTTGATGGCGGCCGCGGTGGCCACCTCCGGCGAGCAGAGGTAGACGTTGTCGTCCTCGATGCCGGAGCGGCCCTCGAAGTTGCGGTTGAAGGTCCGCAGCGAGACGGAGTCGGAGGCGGGCACGTGACCGATGCCGATACAGGCACCACAGGTCGCCTCGGAGAAGTTGACGCCGGCGGCCATCAGTTCGGCCGTCCACCCCTCGCGGGCCAGCATCTCGGAGGCCTGCTTGGAACCGGGCTGGACGATCATGTCCGTCCGCTTGTCCGTGTTGCGCCCTTCGAGCATCTTCGCGGCGGGCAGCATGTCCTCGTAGGCGCCGTTGGTACACGAGCCGATCATGACCTGGTCGACGTCGACGCCCTCGACCTCGCGGACCGGGACGACGTTGTCTGGCATCGACGGCTTGGCGATGAGCGGTTCGAGCTCGGAGAGGTCGACGACGATTTCGTCGGCGTACTCGGCGTCCTCGTCGGGCTGGACGTCGACGTATTCGTCCTCCCGGCCGAGTCGCGAGAGGTAGTCTCTCGTCTGCTCGTCGGTCGGGAAGATCGAGGAGGTCGCACCGAGTTCCGTCCCCATGTTGGTGATCGTCGTCCGCTCCGGGACGGTCAGGCTCTCGACGCCCGGGCCGGTGTACTCGAGCACTTTGCCGACGCCGCCCTTGACGGAGAGGCGACGGAGCAGTTCGAGGATGACGTCCTTCGCGGTCGCCCACGCGGGCAGTTCGCCCTCGAGTCGGACGCTGACGACCTCGGGCATCTCGACGTAGTAGGCGCCGCCGCCCATCGCGACGGCGATGTCGAGGCCACCCGCACCGATGGCGAGTTCGCCCATCCCACCGGGGGTCGGGGTGTGTGAGTCCGAGCCGAGCATTGTCTTGCCGGGCGCGGCGAAGTTCTCCTTGTGGACGTTGTGGCAGATACCGTTGCCGGGCCGCGAGAAGTGCGCGCCGAACGTGCCGGCGGCCGAACGGAGGAAGCGGTGGTCGTCCGTGTTCTTGAAGTCGAACTGGAACGTCTGGTGGTCACAGTACTGGGCGGCCAGTTCCGTCTGGACCTCGTCCAGGTCGAGCGCCTCGAACTGGAGCCACACGAGCGTCCCGGTGGTGTCCTGCGTCAGGACCTGGTCGATCTCGATCCCGATCTCCTCACCGGGCGTCAGCTCGCCTTCGACGAGGTGATCGTCGAGAATCTTTTCCGTAAGCGTCTGTCCCATAACGTTCATAATTGGAGTACCCGCGGGTATAAATCCCGCGTATTCGCGCGAGTTCTGCCCTGACGTTCGTCTATCCCCGATTTCGCCGTCGTCGAAACACGAAGAGGAATCCCCCGACGGCCGGCGGGTCGTGCGACCCGCTCACGCTCGGCACCCCGTTCAGTAATGGTGAATGTATGGGGGTGCATACAGTCGCCGCACGAAGTGGACAACGCCTATTGGGGCTCCGCGTTCAGGGGACGTATGTTCAGGAGCGGCGCGTTCGTCGCCGACGTCCTCGGCGACCTGCACGACGACCAGCCACAGCCAAACGGCGTCGACCTCACGTTCGGTGCCGTCTACGAACAGGTGTCGCCGGGACGCATCGACCGCGACGGGAAACGCATCGGCGACCGGGCACCACTGGAGCCGGACGACGACGGCGTCTACACCCTCGATCAGGGCGGCTACGTCGTCGAGTACGGTGAACGCGTCGTCGTTCCCGACGACCACGTCGGTTTCGTCCTCCCGCGGTCGTCGCTGCTGCGCAACTCCTGTACGCTCGACACCGCCGTCTGGGACGCCGGCTACGAGGGCCGCGGCGAGGGCCTCCTCGAAGTCCACCACGAGGTAGAACTGGAGCGCGGGGCGCGCATCGCGCAGTTCGTCCTCGCCGACGCCGCCCACGACGGTACATACGACGGCTCGTACCAGGGCGAGAACCTCGGCTGACGCCAGCAGTCCCGGTCCCAGTCCCAGCCCCAGTCTCAGCCCCAGTCCCGGTATCCCCCGCGGCGGCGCGCCGTCCGCGACTCCCGGCGAAAGAACTAATGTATGCGAACGAGTACCACGAGGATGCATCACTCTCGGAGGTGATGCCATCCCGGGACAGTTTCCGTCGTGAGCGCGGTCGACTGTCCGGATTCGTTAGTCTGGTCACCTGTGGGCCGGACGCGCCGTTCGCGACCGGCCCCACTTTCCACATTCACTGGCCAGCAACAGCCACGCCACGTCCCGCGCCTGGGCCGACCCGTCGGGGCCCGTTCCCGCTCCGCGAGGTGAGTCGCCGTCTCGGGGAGCCAGTCGCCGTCCTGGAGGGCCAGTCGCCGTCCGGAGGGTCGTTTCAGATCCTGAAACACGTCTCTCCCAGTTATGTACTGTACCCGACTATGAACGGCTATGAGTTCGAACGACGGGACCCCGTACATGATCCGCCACGAGTCGGGCCTGGGGGCCGACGAGTGGATATCGCCGGAACCCGCAGACGACGTGATCGCCGAGGCCGTCGCCGCCGCCGGCGACCTCAGTCCCGACGACGTCGACGACCTGTCTACCTACGTCGACGTGTCGGCACTGGCGGCGGTCCTCGAGGGCGAGGACGAGGAGATAACGTTCAGCGTCGAGGGCCACGACGTCGTCGTCGCCAGCGACGGGTCGATCGACGTCACCGTCGAGTAACGCGCTGCCCGATAACTTGCTGCCCGGTCGCACCGGGCCCAGTACACCTAACCACCTGGCGCGTCCATGGTCTGGCATGACGCGCGTCGCCCTCATCGCCCACGACGAGAAGAAGCCCGACATCATCGACCTCGCCCGGGAGTACGCGGACCTGCTGGCGACGTTCGACCTGGTAGGAACCGGCACCACGGGCAAACGGATCACCGAGGAGACCGGCCTCGACGTCGAACGCAAGCAGTCGGGTCCACTCGGCGGCGACACCCAGATCGGCGCCGAAGTTGCCGACGAAACCCTCGACGGCATCGTCTTCCTGCGCGATCCCCTTACTGCCCAGCCCCACGAACCGGACATCTCTGCCCTGCTGCGTATCTGTGACGTCCACGACGTCCCGCTGGCGACCACCCGGACCGGCGCGGAGTACCTGCTCGACGGTCTCGCGCGCAACGCCGACTTCGATCTGGACGCCTGACGTCGGGTCACCGCCCGCGCTTTACTTCCCTTCCTGTGCTCGTCCGGCGCCGGTGACGAACTCTCCGGAGGTCTGCTGGCTGGCGGCGTCGCCGTTCGATCCCATCCCCGTCGTGACGATCTGTCGCATCCCCTGCTGGACGCTCATCTCTATCTCGTGGATCTGGTCGGCGGGTACCACCAGGAGGCGGCCACCGGTCGGGTTCGGGCTGTTGGGGAGGAAGACGTTGTAGGTCTCCTCGCCGGCGACCGCCTCGACGGCCCGCGGGCTCTCGGCGGTCACCAGTCCGATCGAGTACACTCCCTCGCGCGGATACTCCACCAGTACGACGCTCTCGTACCGGCTGTCCCGGTCGACCAGCGACGAGGCGACCTGCCGGACGCTGGAGTAGACGGTATCGACCAGCGGGATGAAGTTAACCACTCGGCCGACGCCGCCGAAGACCCGCTGGCCGACGGTCCACTGGGCGAGTGCGCCGAGCACGGTTATCGTCACCAGCACGAGGACGACGGCCAGTATCTGGGCGAGCAACTGGTCGTTGGCGACGTACGCCGCGAGGCCGGTCCACTGGACGAGCGGATCGACGATCCCCAGCGTCCATCCCACGACGATGCGTCCGACCAGCAGCGTGACGACGAGCGGCGCGACGAGCAACAGGCCCGCAACGAAACTATTCTTGAGACGGTTCCCGAGAGGCATGCCGGACTCTCGTCCGCGTCATCGAATAAGTGTGTGGGAGCGAATTCCGGACGGCGGTGAGAAAGCGGGCCGCCGCCGGGTCGAGCACTACGCCTGGAGCGTCTCCGCGAGGTCGCCCTGTTCGTGGAGCTGTTCGAGGATGTCGCTCCCGCCGACGAACTCCCCGTCGACGAACGTCTGGGGGATGGTCTCCCGGCCGCTGTATTCCGACAGCGCGTCTCGGTAGGCGTCGGTCGCCGCCAGCACGTCCACCGTCGCGACGTCCTCGTGGTGTTGCTTGATCAGGCCGAGGGCCTTCCGCGAGTAGCCACACTGGGGCATCAGCTCGGTGCCCTTCATGAACAGTGCGACGTCCTCGTTCGCGATGGTGTCCTCGACTGTCTCCGCGACTTCCTCGGGCGAGCGCTCCTGTTCGGGTTCGAACGTCATGGTGTTGTATAGCGCGGGCGACGGTAAATGGGTACCGCTGCGCCCAGACTCACACCTCGTCGGGCGTCTTCGTCCTCAGTTCGATGGCGTGGATGTCCCGGGTGAGGTGCTCGCCTAGCGCGTCGTGAACGATCTGGTGCTGGTCGACCAGCGTCTCGCCCGCGAACGCCGGCGATACCACGTCGACGGCGAAGTGTTTGTCGTCGTCCGGATCTCTGGGCGTGGTGACGGTGGCTTCGGCGTCCGGAACCTCCTCCTCGATGAGTGCCTCGATGTCGTCGGCGTCCATGTACGCGGGGTCGGCCGAGGCGGCAAAAACAGTTGGCTTCCGTCGCTCTGTCGTTCCCGGTCCGTTGACCACCAGCTACAGGTCGCTTCCCGCTCCATTGCAGTCAATGGACGTTCCATCGGTACGGCTACCGGGCGGCGATTCGATGCCCCGCGTCGGGCTCGGAACCGGGGGACTGAACGGTGACGCCCTCCAGCGGACCATCCACGACGCGATAGGGGCGGGCTACACGCTGATCGACACGGCGGAGGGGTACGGGAACGAGGCTGCGGTGGGGGAGGCCATCGCGTCTCACGACCGCGAGGACCTGTTCCTCGTCAGCAAGGTCCTGCCGAAGCATCTCGAGTACGAGTCGGTGATCGGATCCTGCAACGCGTCCCTCGAACGACTGGGAACGGGGTACGTCGACCTGTATCTGATCCACTGGCCCAACCCGGCTATCTCGCTCCGAGAGACGATGGACGCCATGGCGACGTTGCGGGCGACGGGCACTGCGCGGAACGTCGGTGTGTCGAACTTCTCGGCGTACCAGCTCTCCTGTGCCCAGCACGTCTCGGACGTCCCCATCGCCGTCAACCAGATCGAGTTCCACCCGTGGCGACAGCGGCCCGACCTGGTCGAGTACTGCCGGGAGACGGGCGTCGCCGTCCAGGCCGCAGCGCCCCTGGCCCGGACCGAGGTTTTCGAGGACGAGACGGTCGTCGACCTGGCAGCGGACTACGACCGGCCGCCTGCACAGATCGTCCTCCGGTGGGCGCTCCAGCGCAACGTCGCCGTAATCCCCAACTCGGCTACCACTGCCCACCTCCGAGCGAACCTCGACGTGGGCGACTGGGAACTCGACGACGCTGACTGCCGTCGACTCGACGGCGCGGACCGGGACCACTCCGTCTACACCCTCCCGCCGACGGACTGGACCGACGACGCCTTCGGCATCGCCAGGTAGGCCGTTCGGCTCACCGACGGCGTCACTGCAGTTCGGCCAGCCGTTCGAGCAACTGCTGTTTCGTCGCACGGTCGATTTCGGGGCCCTTTCAGCGCCGAGCGGACGAACTCGACCGACTGGCCGGACCGCTCACGCTCCCCCGGTTCAGCGGAAAGGCGCGCCGTCAGAACCGCCTGAATGCGATCAGCGCAGCCCCGACGATTCCGACGAACACGAGTACGGCCCCCGCACCGGTCACGCCGCCGAAACTGGTCCCGGGCGTCGCGTCGCCGTCGGTCGCAGTCGTCGTCGCACTCGCCTCCTCGGTGGTCGCGGTGGCCGTCTCCTGGACCGCGACGGACAGCGTCCTGCTGGCGTCGCCCGCCGTCAGAGTGTGTTCGCCGACCGCCTCGACCGGCAGGGAGAACGTCGCCGTAGCGGAACTGCGCGGGCCGACCGCGACCGACTGCGCCTCGTATGTCTCCCCGTCCATCGCGAGCGAGACGTTCGTCGTCCCGGCAACTTCGCCGGTGTTTGCGACCGTCGCCGTCACCTCGACGGTGTCGCCCGGGGCCGGTTCGCGGTCCGGGACGGCGATGTCGGTGACGGTCAGCACCGGCCGCTGGATGCCGACGGTGTAGACCGGGGCGGCACTGGCTTCGACGCGATAGACGTACGCCTTGGCCGTCTCGTTCACCATCGTGGTCTCCACCGCGTCGGACTGGCCGTCGACGTCGCGCCACAGCGTCACGTGCTCGGGGTCGGCGTCTGCGGCGTCGAGGCGGTCCTTCGAGACGCGGAATCGAATCGTTGCCTCGTCGCCGTCGAGCGACTCCGTTCCGTCGACGGTGAGATGCGAAAGCGCGTCGAACCCGTCGACGTCGTCGGCCGTGACGCGGTCGGGTTCGTTGGCGTGGGCCTGCACCGTCAGCGAGAACGAGTCGTTCCCGTCGGTGCGGACGCGGAGGCCCTCGTAAGCGACCGAATCACCGCTGGCGTTCGCGTCGAACTCGACGTCCACCGCGGCGTCGTCGGGGGCGTCGCTCACGTCGACGACGCTCGTGCTGGCGTTGACCCGTTCGACATCGACCGTCGCGTCCGATTCGTTGGCGTCACTGGGCGGCGCACCGCCGCCGCCGCCGCTGCCACCACCGCCACCGGAGGGTGCCGACGGGCCGCTACTGGTGTCGTCCGACGAGTCGTCGCCGCCGGACGGACCATCGTCCGCGGGTGAGTCGGAGTTCTCCGGCGCGTCGGTCTCGGTCGGTGTGTCAGTCTCTGTGTCCGTCTCTGTCTCGTCTGGCGTTTCGGTCGGTGTGTCCGTCTCTGTTTCCGTCTCGGTCGGCGTATCGGTGTCCTCGCCGGGACTACCGTCGTCGACGGTGCCGTCCTCGTTGACGACGACGGTCTTCGAGGCGTAGCCATAGTGGCGCGCGGCGTCGCGGTCGACGTTCACCCAGTCGCCGACCTGGACCGTGACGTTGTACGTCCCGGGTTCAGTGAACTCGTAGCTGTACTCGCCCCCGGCGTTCGTTCCCCTGTCGACGACCTCGCCGTCCTCGTTCGCTATCGTCCAGTTGTACGCCCGGATGCGGTCGTTGTCGGTGCTGTTCGAGGCGTCGAAGGAGGCCCAGTCCCCGGTCGCCACGGAATCGGGCCCCGAGAAGGCGGCGTCGGGCTTCTGGGGTTCGAGGATGTCGATAGTGTGCCACGCCCAGTCGACCTGGTCGTTGACAGTCAGGACACCGACCGCGACGTCGATAGTGTCGAACTGGCCGTCGTAGACCGACCCGTAGTAGGTCTGGTCGCCGAGGTTGCGCTCGTCGTCCTTCCAGACGTCCGGGTTGGTCTCGGCGATGTAGTAGCGCACGTCGTCCTCGGACGTCGAGTTCGAGGCGTCCACCCAGTAGGTCGAGCCCCACTCGATCGAGTCAGGGCCCGTGAGGCTCGCATTCGGCTGCGGGTCGTCGGTCACCGGCTCCTTCGGGACGACTTCGACCGTGCGCGTCGTCTCGTCGCTGTTGCCCGCCCAGTCGGTCACGTTCAGCGTGACGTTGTACGTCCCGGGGACGGCGTAGGAGATGTTCTTCCGGCATTCGGTGCTCCCGGCGCCCCAGCCCAGGCCGTCGCCGGTGTGTCGTTCGACGGTTGGGCCGTACTCGAAGGTCCACTCGCAACGCCGGATCCCCTGGTCGTCCGTGCTCGTGGAGTTGAACCAGGAGCCCCCATCCGTTCGCTCCCACTGCTCGCGCTCGACGGTGAAGTTGTCGCTCGACGCGATGGACGCGTTCGGTGACTCAGATTCGGTGACGGTGATCGTCTCCTCGTCCCACGTCACGTCGCCCTCGTCGTCGACGACGCCGAGCCGGACGGTGAACTGGTCCTGGCCCTCGTCGGTCCGGTCCCGCGCGTAGATGGTGGATTCGTTGGAGGAGCGCTGGTACGCCGTCGGCGCGTTCGGGTTGTAGTCCCAGCGGTACTCCGCGATCTCGCCGGTCGAGTCGCTCCCGTCGAGTTCGTAGAGCTGACCGCGTTCGATGGTCTCGGGGGCGTCGAGGACTGCCGTGGGCCCATCGTTGCCGGCCGTCTGGGCCCCGACAGTGCCGACAGCGCTCGCCGAGAGCGACAGTATCACCACCGCGGCCAGGGCCAGGCCGACCGCTCCTGTTCGATGGCTCACGGGGCCTCACCCCGACTCTGTTCGTCAGTACTTCCCGCCGCCGGTCGGTCGCGGATATCGCGTGTGAACTGTCTGAACATGCGTGGTGGCCCCGTCGAGACCGCGCCAGTGCGGGCGCCTTGCCGGTAGATCGGTGGACCCGGCGTTTGTTATGCGTCGAGTGCGACCGGGAAGAGAGGCGTCTACTCGCCGGTAGACGGCGTCTACTCCTGGGATGGCGATCGAAGTTAC
>Ga0075105_1000216_pt1 | contig 34966 bp, 37 predicted proteins | sample AntDeeMetag02WF5_FD_69800 | JGI IMG/M metagenome (GOLD analysis project Ga0075105, IMG submission 69800) | Saline lake microbial communities from Deep Lake, Antarctica - Antarctic Deep Lake Metagenome 02WF5 | ecosystem: Environmental > Aquatic > Non-marine Saline and Alkaline > Saline | place... | reverse complement strand
GCCCGCCTCTCGGGGGCCGAGTTCGACCACGACCGCCTCTCGCGAGACGTCGGGCCGCTGGGCGACGCGTCCGCCGACGCCCCACCGGCGTCCGACGGGGGCCGAGAGACGGCCGACTGAACAGAGTCCGAGCCAGGTGTGACCAGTCCGCAGGGGTCCGAACTGTTCTCGACAGGGGCTGGCAGCCACTCCCCGACTGACTGAAACTCTTATTACGCTGACCTGCGCAATACGAGTGTGACTTACGATACCGTCGTCTTCGACAACGACGGTGTCCTCGTCGGTCGAACCAGTTTCGACGTCCTGCGGGAGGCGACCCAGGACACGTTCGAACAGTTCGGTGTGACCGACCCGGACCCCGACCACGTCGAAGACATGACCATCGGTGCGACCCCCCGACAGGTCAACGACATCTGCACGACATACGACCTCCACCCCGACACGTTCTGGCGCGCACGCGACGACACCATGTCCCGGGCCCAGCAGGAAGAGGCCCGCGCCGGCCGGAAGACGTTCTACGACGACGTCGACACGCTCGCCGACCTGGACGCCGCGATGGGCATCGTCAGCTCGAATCAGCAGGCCACCGTCGACTTCCTGCTCGACCACTTCGACGTCGGGCACCACTTCGGCGCCGCCTACGGCCGCGAGGCGACCATCGAGAGTCTCGACCGCCGGAAGCCCAACTCCCACTACATCGACCGCGCGCTGTCGGATCTCGACGCCGACTCGGCGCTGTTCGTCGGTGACAACGAGTCCGACATCCGCGCCGCCGAGAACGCCGGCATCGACTCGGCGTTCATCCGCCGGCCCCACCGGACTGACTGGGAGCTCAACGTCTGGCCCACCTGGGACATCGACTGCCTGGACGACCTGCACAAGATCTGTAGCGCCTGAGGCTCGCGCGGACGCTTCCCAGGTCCCACGGGCTACAGTGACCGACAGCGGTGCCGCTGTCGTGGCCTCCTTCTCACCGCCACCGATCTGCCACGAACTGCCGAGTAGCCGCTGAGTCGAGCGTCCGGAAGCAAGCCAGGGGCTCCACCTGTCGCCGAAACCGACTTTTTCGCCGTGTAGCGGCGTCAATCGCCAGCTTTTAACCAAATCCCCCGGTGGTACCACCGATGAGTAACGTGACTTCGGCGGAGGAGTCGACCGGCGTGAGCGAGACGCTCGCCGAGTATCTCGGCGATATGGGGCCCTCCTGGGTGGCTGGGGCCGTCGCTGCCGGGCCGGCGACCATCGGGAGCCTGATCACCGCCGGCGGGGCCTACGGCTACAGCATGCTGTGGGTCGTCGTGCTCTCGGCCGGGGCGGGCGCGCTCGCCCAGTACCTGGCGATGCGTCTCGGTCTCCTCACCGAACGGGGCATCGTCGGCGTCGTCGAGGACACCCTCGGCGAGACGTGGGCGTGGCTGCTGGTCGCCGACGCCGTGGTGGCCTCGGGCGTGGCACAGCTGGTGATCATGAAGACCGTCGCGACGGTGTCGGCGACGGTGACGGGCGTCGACGCCCGGATCTGGGGCGTCGCCTGGGCCGTGGTGCTCGCCGCTGGCCTCGCCGGCCGGGGGTACCGCTTCCTCGAAGTCGCGGCGAAGGCCCTCGTGCTGGGGGTCGTCGTCGCCTTCGTCGCCAGCCTGTTCGTGGTGCCCATCGACGCCGGGGCGGCCGCGGCCGGCCTGGTCCCGAGCGTCCCGCCGGGTGGCGCGCTCGTCGCCGCCGGCATCCTCGGCGGCGCCGTCCACATCACGCTGATCACGATGCACTCCTACACGATGCGCTCGCGCGGCTGGACCCGGGAGGAGTACTCCCTGGCGACGTTCGACGTGGGCGCGTCGATGCTGGTCGCCTTCGGCGTCTACAGCCTCGCCATCTTTCTCGTGGCCGCGAGCGTCCTCACGTCCGGAGACCTCACCGCCGTCGGCGCCGCACAGGCGCTCGGCCCCGTCGCCGGCGACAACGCCCAGCTCCTGTTCCTCGTCGGTCTCTGGGGCGCCGCCGTCTCGACGCTGGGTGCCAACACCATCGTCCCGCCGTTCCTGCTGGCCGACAAGTTCGGCTGGGGAACGACGGTCGACGACAACCGATACCGCGCGCTGCTCGTCGGCGTCGCGCTGCTGTCTGCGCCGGGCGCGTTCATCGGCGGCGAGGTGCTGGGCCAGCTCGTCCTCGTGCTCGCGCTCGGGACGGTCGGGACGCCCTTCGCCATCGCCATCGTTCTCTACCTGCTGAACTCCGACGCCGTGGACCGGCCGAACTCGACGCTCGCCAACGTCGGCGGGCTGGCGCTGGTGACAGTCGCCGGCGTCCTGGCGGCGAACTTCGTCCGCGAACAGGTTGCAGGCGGCCTCACGCCGCTGTCCGGGTTCGTGCTCGCCTTCGCACTCGCCCTCGGCCTCGCCACCCTCGGCCTCCTGGCGAAGTACGTCACCCAGGAACTCGGAACGGGGTCGCCGACGGCGTGAGCGGCCTCTCCTTCTCGCTATCGGGGACGACACTGCTCGTCGGCCCCTCGAACGCCGGGAAGACGCAGCTCACAGCGAAGGCGCTCGAGGCCTGGATCGACTCACACGGTACAGACGACGTCGTCGTCCTGGAGTTCGCGCCTGAACTCGAACGCGACGGCAGACTCCTCGGTGGGCGACTCGACCGGTTCACGACGATTCCGGACGGTGTCTGGGTCGGGCGCCTCGACGCCCACGCGCCGCGCGCGATGGCCGACAGCCACGCGGAAGCCATCGCGCTCGCGAAGGAGAACGCCGCGGGGGCCGAACGGCTACTCGACGCCGCGCCGGCCGAGCCACGGGCCGTTTTCGTCAACGACGCGACGATTCCCCGCCAGCACGACGCCGACGCGCCCCACCGCGTCCGTGACTACTGCGACCAGGCGACGGTATCGGTACTCAACGCGTTCGAGAGCGACGAACTTGGAGCCAGCCATCCGGTCTCTCGCGTCGAGCGAGCGACGCTCGCGGCGCTCCGAAAGTGGGCGACGCGCACCGTCTCGCTGAGCCGTGGCTCACCAGCGGGAGAGTGACCGAGTGAAAAGGGAGACTGCGTGAGTCGACCTCACCGCCACTGTGCGACGGAGACGACCAGGTCGTGGTTCGCGGCGAGCCAGCAGGTCTCGGCGGCGGCCTCGTCCGCTTCCTCTTCCGGATAGAAGATGCAGCGACGTGACCCGTCGGCGCGCGGTTCGACGACGGTCGACAGCGGGTACTCGGGAAACTCGTCCTGTGGCAGCGGGGAGGTCGGTCCGCTCTCCATGAGCGGGTCGCGTGATTCGGATGGCGGCTCGTGGCTCATCGACAGCAGCTTACAACTACAGAGGCATTGTTATCTGGCGTCTACCACCGTTCACACGGCGTTATCGTTACTGAAGCAACCATTCTAACAGACATATCGAGGTGATAAGGTCCCCCGGCGACAACCGACACGGCTTTTCGCGTCGCCGCCGCTCTCCCACGCGTGAGCGACCTCACGACACACCACGTCGGAACGACCGTCTCGAACCTGGATCGGGCCGTCGACTTCTACCGCGACGTCCTGGGCCTCGACGTTCTCTCGGAGTTCGAGAGCACCGGGGAATCGTTCGCCACCGGCGTCGGTGTCCCGAACGCGACCGGGAAATTCGCCCACCTGGACGCCGGTGGCGCGCGTGTCGAATTGATCGAGTACGAGCCCGCGGGCGAGCCCTGCACCGCCGAGAGCGTCAACCAGCGCGGCGCGAAACACCTCGGCTTCGAAGTCGACGACGTCGACGCCTTCTACGCCGACCTGCCGGACGACGTCGAGACGCTGAGCGAGCCACAGACGACGCCGACGGGCGCCCAGATACTGTTCATCCGCGACCCCGAGGACAACCTAATCGAGATAATAACGCCCTAAACCGAACGGGTCGCGGGCTTAGGCATCGCCTCATCGCCCGACTGGGAGCACGCGGTCGAATTACTCACCGCTCGGGATGGGTCGGTGCGTCGAACCCGCCCCGGATCAAGGGCTTGGCGATATGCCGGCGCGCACACGGCGGCACCTCGTACCAGCCGACCGCGAGGTCCCGCTCCAGCGTTCGCTCGGCCTTCTCGACTCCCGAAATGCCACAGTCCCGGCAGCGGTACCCCTGGCCCCGGCCGGCGCTCTTCATCGACCGGCCGCAGTCTGGGCAGGTGGGCGTGACGCGCTCGGTAGCGACCAGGTCACGTGCGGCGAACTTCTCCAGTTTGAGCGTCCCGTCGCTCACCTCGCCGCAGGCGGTGATCCGGTCGCCGACGCGGAGCGCCCGGACCCGGTCGCGGAATCGCTTGGTCGGCTCGAAGGCCGCGCAGGCAAGCGTGTCGTTACCGTCCCGGATCGCGGTGAAGACGTGTCCGCCGGCGCGGGTCTCCGGCGGCTCGCAGACGGTCCCATCCACCCGGTAAGCACCGCTTTCCGTCGCGTTCACCAGCGTCTCGTCCTGGAGGTGGGCGTCGGTCCCCTGGTTCGTGACGAAGAGGTGCCGGCTCTCGACGGGTTCGCTCTCGACTGCGTCGGCGACCGCCCGGACCGCCGCCGGGTCGTCGCCGCGGATGCCGTGGAGGATGGGGCAAGGCGTGCGCGGGACGGCGACGGCGTACCCCTCGCCCCCGTCGACCGTGTCCCAGGCCTGCGGGTAGTGCTCGTCGGCCGCCGCGAACAGGGACTCGTCGTCGACGTTCCGTTCTGTCCCCCACCGCTCGCGCTCGCGATAGGAGATGCACTCGTAGGTCCAGTCGTCGAACGCCCGCCAGGCGCCGACGGCGGCCAGCGCCCCGACGAGCCCCCGGCCGTTCCCCTCGGCGACGGACTCGAATCCCGACTCGTCGATCAGGTCCCGTGCGTCGTCGATGGCGAGGAGTTCTCGGATGGCTCGGCGGGCGTGGTCGGGGATAGACTCCGGGACAGCGTCCGGGTCGCAGTCGGCGACGACCGCGCCCGGATTGGTCTTCGGGTCGTCGATTTCGGCCATCGCCAGGACGTCCTCGGCGAGCTCTAGCGCCGTCGCGGCGTCGAGGTCGCAGTGGACCGCGAGCGCGGCGTTCCCCCGCGTCTTGTGCTCGACGGCGGGGTTGAGTCGGACGAGGAGCGTCCGCTCGACCTCGCCGCCAGCGGCCGCTATCCGGTCGGCCAGCGTCGCCGCGGCGTAGGTCGTACACATCCCCGTCTCGCGGGAGTCCGTGTCGTCCAGCCCGATGACCGTCACTGGCGAGAGGTTGTCTGTGGACCCCCTTCCGGGTTTCGTCTGTGAGTGAGCGCGAGAGTGAGCGTGGGCTTTCTGGTTGTTGTCGAACCCACTCCGGTGAAACCCAATTCGTCAGAGACTGCCCTGCATGGAATGCCCGTCCGCTGAAGAGTGCTTACGGAACGGATGGTTCTCTGTTGAACTAGTGGAACGAATTCCGACAGCAACATCCAGAAAGCCCTCGGCGGGCTCCAGTCCCGGGGCTTGCTGCGCTCCTCGCCTTCGGCTGCGGTGCTTACTGCGCCCGGGTTCCCGGACCCCGCCTCGCCCTTTCAGTCCTCCAAGGACAGCATCGCTCGCGCGATGAAACGCGCTCGTGCTTGACACCCCACTCCTCCCCGGTCGCGCCTGTCGGCGCGACACGCTTCCTTCCGTAACCGAACGGCCGGGAGCGCGCTCCGTCGCGCGACCCGGGGAAGGGCAGGGTCGCGGTTCGGTGCCTGGTGGACTGAAAGGGCGAGGCGGGCTCGCGTGGGCTGAGACGGGCCCTATCCGAGCGACGGAAGAGCGAGGATATCCCGCTCAGCCCGCGACGAGCGTGCCGAGGGCTTTCGAAGTGTTTGCGGTCGTTTTGATGGCTCCGGGCGAGCGCGCGAGGGCTTTCCAGGTGTTAGCTGTCGTGCTCACAGTTGTCTCGCTAGCCCCCTGATCGGTAACTCCTTGATCTCTACTGACCGGAAGCGGGTCCGAACGTGTCCCCGCCCGAGTATTTCACCAGATCCGGCAGCCGCAGTTCTGCGTATCGAGAGCCTACCGTGACTTTTCGCTGGTAGCAGCCCTGTCGCCCACCCATAGCGATCGAATCGGGACACGACACCTCGACCAACACTCACCTCAGCTAGTCTTCGGACGACACGTCAATGAATAATAACGTATCGCAGGCCGCCAGAAAAACCGCAGTACAGCGCCCATATCACCGGCGGAACGCATATATGGGGCGAGTTACTTATACCGTCTAGAAGCACAGCATGTCACGGTCAGCACTGGTGGAGAACATCACCGCGATGCTCACGGACGCCGGATTCCTCGTGAGCGACCGGTGTGCGATCCGCCCCAAGAGCTTCGACGTCGCCGCCCGCCGTGGTGAGGACGTCCTGCTCGTGAAGATCCTGGCCAACATCGACGCCTTCGACGCCAACACGGGCGCCGAGATGCGTCGATTGGGTACCTACCTCAACGCGACGCCCATGGTCATCGGCCTGCGGACGCGCGACGAGGACCTGAAGCCGGGCGTGACCTACTTCCGCCACGGCGTGCCGGTCCTCTCGCCGGACACGGCGATGGAGCTGTTCGTCGAGGAGGTGCCGCCGCTCATCTACGCCGCGCCGGGCGGCCTGTACGTCAACATCGACAGCGAGGTGCTCGCGGACGCCCGCGAGGACCGCGAGTGGTCGCTGGGTCGCCTGGCCACGGAACTGGGCGTCTCCCGGCGGACGGTCTCGAAGTACGAGACCGGGATGGACGCCTCCGTCGAGGTGGCGGCCGAACTGGAAGAGCTGTTCGAGGAGCCACTCACCTCGCCGGTGAGCGTCCTCGACGGCGCCGAGGAGATTCGCGACGAGGAGGAGACGCCGGCGGACCCCGACGTCGCCCCCGAGGACGAGGGCATCGTCACCGTCTTCACCCGCATCGGCTTCGACGTCCACCCGACGGACCGGGCGCCGTTCAAGACCGTCAGCGAGAACGAACGCCGCCGCGAGCAGATGCTCACCGGCCACTCCGAACTCACCAAGACCGCCGAGAAGCGCGCCCGGATCATGTCCTCGGTGGGCCACGTCACCCGGACGCGGTCGGTGTACGTCGTCGAACGCGCCAGCCGGGAGTCCGTCGACGGGACCGCCCTCATCGAGGAAGAGGAAATCGAGGGCATCGAGGAGGCCGACGAACTGCGCGACCTCATTCTGGACCGCTCTGGCGACCCGGCCGAGGAGTCGGCCTGAGACGGTCGCTTCGGTTCGACCGTCAGCGGTCTCCGGCGGGCTGCCGAACCGCGAAAGTATTTTCCCACAGCGCCGAGCACTCGCTGGCAGTCCCCCATGACCGACGAATCCGCCCTGTTCAGCGTCTCCGCCGTCTGGGTCGCTCTCCTGCTGGTCGTCACCGCGTCCCTCGCGCTGACGGCCGGCATCGCCATCGGCTCGGGCTCGTTCACCGGGAGCGGTGGCGACGGCGCCGCGGAGACGGCCGCGGTGACCAGCATGCAGACGATGGAACCCCGGTGTGGTACCCACCGGTACTCGAACAGCTCCAGCGCGCTCGCCCCGGCCGACCCCGGATTTCGGCTGAGCATCAACGAGACGGTCCCCGTCGCCGCCCGGGACAGCGAACTCGACGCCCACCTCGACGAGGTTGGGGAAGACCGGTTCGTCCTCGACGTCCGGCGCACTGCCGGCAACCGGTCGACGGACTGCTACCTGAAGATGCGCTACAACGTGACGGTCACGCTCCCCGACCGGAACGACTACACGCTCGTCCGGACCGTCGACCGGACCTTCCACGCGATGGAGTACGGAGACCGCAATTCTGGCGGAAGCTACGGCACCAGCCACGACCCGCGTCCGCCGTCGATGAGCGACGCCGAGTGGCAGGCGGCGCTGAACGCCAGCGACGCCTACGCAGAGAATCACACGCTCGGCCGGGAGTCCGGTTCGGGGAGCGGCGGTAGCGCCGCCTCGCTCGCGTCCTGATCAGGCGCCGTCGTCGTAGTTCTTCTCGAGGTACTCGACGATGTCGTCGGACTCGGGCATCCCTTCGACGTCGTTTTCGGGGTCGACCAGCACGGGGACGCCGGTCTGGCCCGACACCGCCTCGACTTCGGTCCGCTCGGAGTGCGAGCGCGGGACCATGTGGGAGTCGTACTCCAGGTCGAGTTCTTCCAGCTTGGTCACGACTTTCGCACAGTACGGACAGCCGTCGAGTTCGTAGAGTTCGAGGTTCGTCATCGACGATCAGTAGGGCGTCGAGTCCTATCAGGCCCACGGTGTGTTGCGCGGGCCGCACAGGACCGACCGAAACAGAACGGGGATTTAACAACCAGAGAGGCATCCACCCTCCAACGTGGCGCTAAACGGACGCGGCGTCGGCATCACGGAGTTGCTCCACGGCTACGCCGAGTGGCCGATACTGCTCCTCTTCGCACTGATTACCCAGCTCGGCGACGTCTGGTTCCTCTTCGCCCTCGGCAGCGCGCTCTACGTCGCCGGCGAGCAGCTCCCGCGCTGGGGGATCGATCGCAGACGCGGGCTGTTCGTGCTGGGGCTCGTGCTGGCCTACGTCGCCCTGATCGGCGTGCTGAAGAACGCATTCGGGCTCCCGCGGCCGCCGGGCGCCGGCGAAGCCCCCGCACTGGGATGGATCCCGGTCGCGCTCGAACCGGTGTTCGCCGACATCGCGACGGGGCACGGCCCCGGCTTCCCGAGCGGGCACGCCCTCGGCACGACGATGGTCTGGGGCGGTGTCGCGCTGATACTCGACCAGGGAACGCGACGAGCACGGGCGGCGGTCGCGGGAACGGTCGTCGCCCTCGTCTCGCTCTCGCGGCTCGTCCTCGGCGTGCACTACGCCGTCGACGTCGTCGTCGGCGTCGCCCTGGGCCTGCTCGCCCTCGGCGCGCTCTACTGGCTCACCGACCGGGGGACCGACCCCGGCCGGGTGCTACTGTTCGCCGTCGCCGCCGGGATAGTTGGCCTGTTCATGGGCATCACCTTCGACAGCGTGACGGCACTCGGCGGTGCGCTCGGCGCCTGGGTCGCGTGGCGAGTCGTCGCCTCGGCGACGCCGGCGCACCCGTCGAACCGGCGGGAAGTGATGGCGGGGTTCGCCGTGCTCGCTGTCGCTGCCGCGCTCTTCGGCGCCGTCTACACGCTCACCCCCACCCTCGTCGTCGCGTTCGTCGGTGCCGTGCTCGCCGGCGGCGGCGCCGTCGGCGCGCCGGCCCTGGGCGACCGGCTCGCCTGATTCCGGGCCCGACCAAATCGTGGCAACTGGATCTATTGTCCAGGGAACGAACAGGTCTTCCGCGTGAAGCCCCTCGTTGGAACCGATGGTAGACGTCGTCGGCCACTTCGGGATGGCGTTGCTCTGGCTCGCACCCGTCTGGTACTTCGTCGATCACCGACAGACGGCGGCGCTGATCGTCGCCACCGGGTTCTGGTTCGGCATGCTGCCGGACGTCGACCTCCCGCTCTCGAACTGGGGCCTCGGCCTCCACCACCACGGCGTCGTCCACACCGTACTGGCCGTCACGATATTCGCGGCGGTCCTCGGCCCCCTCGTCGGACTCGTCTTCAGACGGATCGACGACCGAACGGGCTGGTTCTCCGCGCGAGCGCGCGAGAAGGCCCTCCAGATCGGCTTTCTCACCGTCTGGATCCCCGGTCTCGCGCACCTCTTCGCCGACATGCTCTCGGCCCCCGACGTCTCGACGCGGATCGAACCCCTCTGGCCCCTCGTGAAGGGCCCGGTCGTCATGATGGACGTACTCTGGTACCAGTCCTGGTGGGCGACGTGGGGGCTGTTGATTCTCGGCATCTCCGTCAACGCCCTGGCGTGGTACTGGACGGACGGCCGAGACGAATCGGTGGACGGGGCTGCTGTCTTGACCGAGTGATCAATACAGAGGAAGCAGTTACCGGATAGGGCACCAATCGTTCCGAAACCTATCAAAAACAGAGACGAGAGGCAGCGATCCCGTTCCGGGTCAGTTTCGCGCGCGGTGCCACCGATAAATGACGACGGTGACGATGAGTGCAAGTATCCCTCCAGAAAGGAGCGTGCCCCCCACCGTCCATTGACCCTGAAATCCAACGAACAGCAGTCCGAGACTGATAGCGAGCAGTCCGGCCTGTGCGAATAGGACTGCAAGAACGAACGCTCCAATTGTCCTCCTGGGGGCCTCTTGGATAGACGCTTGCAACTCTCCAGGCTGTTCGTTCTCCTCGTCTAACAGGGAGAACGGGTCCAACACTATCTTTAAATGAGGGGAGGAACACACAAGAATGGCTCGCCACGTTAAAAGCGGTCTATGGCTGAATGGATAGAAAGTTCCCGCTTGTGAGAGTACACCTTCTGTTACTGGCCGGCTATACTTACTGCGACTGTGCACCGGTGCGCTGAATACGCGCCTATATCCAACGCGACCGATCGAACATGACTGTTATTTGATACGGTTTCCGGTGCACAGTTCGCACGCTGGACAGAGTGGATCGCACGATGCGAATTCGAAGAAAGAAGCCCAGAGAACCCCGAAACCTAGCTATCCAAGAACGCCGCCGGTGCGGACGAAGAAGTAGACGACAAACAGGGCCGCGAGGACCCACTGACCGGGGCGGACGTCGCGCCAGTCGTCCTGGGCGGCCCTGACGATGGGGTAGGAGATGATGCCGGCGGCGATACCGTAGGCGATGGAGAAGGTGAAGGGCATCACGATGATGGTGAGGCCGGCGGGGATGGCGTAGGCCAGGTCGTTCCAGGCGATTTCGACGACGTTCTGCAGCATCACGATGCCGATGACGACCAGCACGAGGTGTGAGGCGTAGGTCGGAACGGCAGCCGCGAGGGGGACGACCGCGAGCGAGGCGATAAAGAGGAGTGCGACGACGAGGGCGGTCAATCCGGTGCGGCCGCCCTCCTCGACGCCGGTGGCGGACTCGATGTACGTCGTCACCGTGGAGGTGCCGAGCATACCGCCGACGGTGGTGCCGATTGCGTCGGCCATCAGCGGGCGGTCCATGTCGGGGAGGTTGCCGTCCTCGTCGAGGAAGCCCGCGATCTGGGAGACGCCGGTGAGCGTGCCGGCGGTGTCGAAGAAGTCGACGAAGAAGAACGTGAAGACGATGAGCGCGAAAGAGAACGCCTCGACGTTCCCGAGGCCGTCGACGAACGCGCCCGCGAGCGGCGCGATGTTGTAGCTGGCGGCGTCGTAGACGATGGGAACGTCGGGGGCGAGGGGGATGTTGGCCTTGAGGATGGTCCCCGGCGGGGCCTGGTCGGCGGGGAACGCCGAGAAGCCCAGCGCCGAGGCGGCGTAGCCCGCGACGCTCGTCAGGACGATGCCGAGGACGATGGAGCCGCGAATCCCGCGGGCGTAGAGCGCGAGCGTGAGCAGCAGGCCGATGACCGAAATGACGGCGACTGGGTCCGACGCGAAGACGGGGTTGAAGGTGAGGAACGTGGCCTGGTCGCCGGCGACGACGCGCATCTCTTCGAGACCGATGATGGCCAGGAAGAGGCCGATACCGGCGCCGACGGCGAGTTTGACGGGTTCGGGAAAGAGCCGAATGATGTACTCGCGCGCGCCGACGGCGGTGAGCGCGATGAAGACGAGCCCCTCGACGACGACGGCGGCCAGCGCCGTCTGCCAGGGGACGCCGAGCGCGCCGACGACGGTGAAGGCGAAGAAGGCGTTCAGCCCGAGCCCTGGCGCCTGTCCGAACGGTCGATTGGCGTAGAACGCCATGACCAGCGTCGCGACGGCGGCCGCGATGATGGTCACGACCGCTATCATCTGGAAGGTCCGCGCAGGGTCGATACCCGCTGGCTGGATAGCGTTCGAGAGGATGGCGGGGTTGACGACGACGATGTAACTCATCGTCAGGAACGTCGTCAACCCGGCGAGCAGTTCTGTCCGGACGTTCGTGTCGTGTTCGTCGAGGTCGAACACGTCGTTGAGCGTGTCTCCCACGGCCATGGTTACGCGGTAATCAGAAGGATGCCTCTTAGTGATACTGACTCGCGCAAGGAAGTGATTCGGGCGTTACACTACGTCTCGTCGGGCGCATCGGCCAGCAACTCGGAGGCAGTGACCAGCGACTTCAGTTCGAGGCCGCTGTCGGCGAGGTTCTCCCTGGCCCCCTCCTCGCGGTCGACGACGACGATAACGCGAGAGACTTCGGCGCCGGCCTCCCGCAGCGCCTCGGCGGCGTCGACGGCGCTCTGGCCCGTCGTCGCGATGTCTTCGAGGATGACGACTTCCTCGCCCTCTTCGAGATTCCCCTCGACGAGATTCGCCGTCCCATACTCCTTCTGTTGCTTGCGGGCGATGACGTACGGCCGCCCCGTCTCGACGCTCGTGACGGCGACGAGGGGAACCGCGCCCAGCGCGACGCCGGCGAGCTTCTGGTCGCCCAGTGTCGCCAGCCGTTCCGCGAAGGCCTCGGCGATCAGTTCCAGGCAGTGCGGGTCCGTCTCGAAGACGTACTTGTCGACGTAGTAGCTGCTCGTGCCCCCGTGTGAGAGCTCGAACTCGCCGTACTTGACGGCGTCCGCGTCGCGCAGCGCCGCGATGAGTTCGTCGTTGGTCATAGGATAGCCTGGGATGTGCGGCGAGGTAAAAGGGTCGGATGGGAGTCGCCGAGTGGAACGGGGGGATTCCAAAATGCGAGCGGGAGAACGCGAACCACGAGCCCACCTCCACTTTCACTCCGGTCCCAACAGGGCTAAACGCCCCGAGTGCAAGCACTCGACAGATGCCGGATTCGAACGCGAACGGGGACCGCCGAACCGCCCGCTTCCATCGACTTTCGAACGACGCGCGAACCGGGAGCGAGCGCTGAGGACTGACGATGTCGAATTCGAACGCGAAAGGCGACAGGCGGGAACGCGAACTGGTCAACGCCCTCGACGAGGCCGGCTTCGCCGTGATGCGGGCGCCGGCCAGCGGGTCGGCCACCGAGCGCGAACTCCCGGACGTGCTGGCGGGCGACGGCGACACCTTCTACGCAATCGAGGCAAAATCCAGCGCCGGCGACCCCATCTACCTCGGCGGCGAGGAGATCGACGCCCTGCTCTTTTTCTCGCGTAACTTCGGCGCCAAACCCCGCGTCGGCGTCCGCTTCGACCGCGAGGACTGGTACTTCTTCCACCCCGGCGACCTCTACACCACCGACGGAGGGAACTACCGGGTGAAAAAGGAGACGGCCGTCGCCGACGGGACGGACTTTCCGGAGTTCGTCGGCGACACGCGCAAGGTGACGCTGGACGAGATAGAGGAACGCCGGGCGGCCGACGACGAACCCGACCAGGCGACGCTGGACGTCCTCGCCGCGCTGGAACGGGGGGACCTCTCCGTCGAGGACGCCGCCGCGATGTTGCAGTGACGGACTGACAACTGGGACGCCGGCCGCTCGCCGGGCAGACCCGACGGGAAACTGGTTTGTATTACCGGCAGAATGTCGTACCAAATGGACATCGACTACGAGGATGCGTTCGGCTATCCGCTCCGGGGGGACGGAGTCGTCTCGCGGTTTCTCATCGGCGGCGGGGCGCCGTCGCTGCTGGTGCTGGCGTTCTTCGCGCTGGCCGTGCTCACCATCTTTCTCGCACCGGTCGGTATCCTGATCCTGTTGCTGGCGCCCGTCTCGCTGGCGGTGGGCCTGCTACTATCGGGTTACTACGTCCGCGTCGTCAGGGCGACCTACGCCGGGAACGAGGACCCGCCTTCGTTCGGCGACTGGCGGGAACTGTTCGTCGACGGCGGCTACTCCGTTCTCATCGGGCTGGGGTACGCGCTTCCGCTAGTCGTCCTGGGAATCGTCGTCACCGTCGGCTTCGTCGCGCTGGTCGGCGGCGGCGCAGCGATGGGCGGGTCGGCGGCGGAGTCGGCCGTCGCCGCGCTCGGCATGCTCTCGCTGCTCCTGTTCGCGCTCCTCTCCCTGCTGGCGATGGCGTACTCACTGGTGGTGAGCTACCTCTACCCCATCTCGGTGTGCGTCTACGCCGACACGGACGACGTCCGGACGTCGTTCTCGAAGGAGCGGCTCCTCCCGGTCGCCAAATCGAGCGACTACGCGGTGGCGTGGCTCGTCCAGGCCGGGGTCCTGTTCGGGATCCAGACGTTCGTCGGCATGCTGACGATGGTGCTGATCGGCTACCTCCTCTACCCGTTCCTCCCGTTCGCGACGTTCTTCGTCACGGTAGCGGCGTTCTACGTGTTCGCGAAGGCGTACCAGAACGAGACCGGGTCAGCAAAAGTGAGCAACGCTACCGGGGACGGGCCATCGGTCCGAGATGACAGTCAGCCCGGGACCGAGACGGGCTACTGAACGAGCTCGGCGTCGTCTGCCAGTTCGAGGCGCGAAAGCGGGAACGAGTAGCGCCTGTTCCGCGTTCGCTCCCTGGCAACGTCACCCAGGTAGCTCGCCTCGACGACGAGGTCGTCGGTCGGGTAGCCCTCGTTGGTCGGGTAATCGGCCACGGTGGTGTCGGCGGCGTCGATGGCGACGTCGTCGGCCCGTCGGTCGGTGACGGCCTGGACGACGAGGCGGTCGCCCGTCTCGCGGTCGAACACGACGTCGCCGGGGTCGAGGTGGCACGCGGGACAGAGGTGGGGCTCAGGAGCGTCCTCGTCGACGAACGTCTCCGCGTCGCAGGCGTCACAGCGCGCCAGGGTCTGCCCCGGCGGGGGCACGCGGTGGGACGTTATCTCGATCGCGACGCGGCGCAGGTGCTTGCAGTGCTGGTGTCGGATCCGGTTGTCGGGGCACGTACACGAGCGCTCGGGCAGGTCGACGACGTAGGTCGCGCCGCTCTCGGCGTCGACGGCGTAGCGGCCCTCGCCCAGCGGTCGGACCGCCATCCGCTCGGTCCAGGCGCGCGCGGCCCGGTCGTCGAGCCGGCGAAGGTCCGGTGCGAGTGCGGTCTTCCGAGTGTCCATGTGGGGTTCGATGAGCGTCATAGCAGTACGGACGCGGCTGTCTTTGCGTCGGCGTCCAGTCGAAAGATAGGTGCTCGACGAGCGTAAATGGCTCGGTGAATACGGGGGATAACCGCCAGCGGGCGACGGGGTTCGAGAGTGGATCGACGGAGAGCCACCCTTCGAAGCGCTTTTGCCCGGGCCGGAAAAACGGCAGGGCATGGACGTTGATCGGGAGACGGTCTACCAGCTCCTCCTCGCGGGCGGTGCCGTGGCGCTGTTTATCGCCGGGGCAATCTACGTCAGTTCTAACTACGGGGCCAACGGCAGCCTCACCGCCGAGGGCGGGACGATGCTCGTCGGCGTGCTCGGCCTCTTCATCGTGTTGATGCTCGGCGCTGGCCTCTTTCTCGAACGCAAGGAGTTCTGAGCGGGTCGGCGACGCCACCGGCACTCTCAGTCGGATTCGGACTCCGCTTCCTGGGCGTCGCGCCAGTCTTCGAGTTCGTCGTCCTCGGCGTCGTCTATCTTCTTCTCGTAGTAGGCCATCGGGTGCGAGATGGTATCACAGAGGTCGTCGGGGTTGATGCAGTCGCCGTAGGACTGCATCGTCGCACACGACGGCGTCGAGTACTCCGTCGGGCTGGTGTCGCCGCGGATGTGGTCGACCTGGTAACGGGTCGCATCCTCGCCGAAGCCGGGGTTGACCTGGAACAGCTCGACGATCTGGTCGGTCGTCATCCCGATGCTGGTGAGGAAGGTGGCGATGGCAAAGCGCGAGTGGTGTTCGAGGTGTTCGCCCTTCTGGACCTTGTCGAGCAACGCCTGCATACAGGGCGGGAACAGTTCGGGAACGACGGTGTCGATGTCCCGAGTCAGATCCAGGTCCGCGAGCACCTCCTGGACGCGTTCGACCTCGTCGGTGAGTTCGTCGGCGATGGGGTCCGGTACCGGAAACGGCAGGCCGTCGTCGATCCGGTGGCGGATCGCCTGCTTGAGCAGGACGTGGAGCTCCTGTTCAGTGACCGGGACCTGCCCGTCGGTCAGCGGGCGATTGACCAGCCGCCACTCGTCGCCCCACTGGTCCGCGGCCAGGTCGAGGTACGCACCGACGTCGACCCGATACCCATCTGCAGTCTCGTGGACCGAACTCGTCAGGTCGAACTCGGCCAGCAGGTCCGCCAGCTTCAGCCGCTCGGTCCGGGTGCTCTTGAGGTCGTCGTCGGCCGCGAACTCCTCGCTGAAGCGCTCACGGGCCGACTCGGCCTCGGCCTGGGCGTACTTCCGGGTGCAGACGTGGGCGTCGACGAGCGAGACGAGCACGCGCGCGACGGGGTAGGAGAGCAATTCGATCCGCGTCCGGCGGTCTGGCTCGCCGACGCTCCCGTCGGTTATCGCCCACTCGACGCGCTCCAGCGCGCGCTCGACGACGTCGTCCTCCGTCGCCACGACCTGGACGAGATCCACGTCGGCGGCGTCGACGGCCTCCCGGGCCGACTGGAGGAACGGGTAGCGCGCGTGGAGGGGTTGCATCGCTCGCTCGTTTCGTCCGAGGGCCGATAAATTCGGTGGTCGGTTCGGGGCGGGTTGGTGACACGATACGCCCACCGGTGCTCCCGCAACGACCCCGGTCAGACGGACGCTTCGTCGAGTAACTGGTCGAAGTGGCGCCGGCTCTCGGCGGCGTACTCCGGCCGATAGGGCCACAGCTCGTGCGTACAGGTACCTTCCCACTCCGTCTCGACCATCGCCGTCGCGATGGCGTCGAAGTCGACGAAGCCGAGGCCGACGGGCAGATGCTCGTCCTCCTCGTCTCGCCGGGTCTCGTTGATGTGGACGTGGTCGATGCGGTCACCATGCTCGCGGATCAGGTCGGCCTGGTCGGCCCCGCCCTGGTCGGTCACGTAGGCGTGCCCGGTATCCAGACAGCCCGCTGCGTCGGTTCGTTCGAACAGGTCCGGGAAGTCGCCGGCGTCGAAGAAGGGTGATTTGAGGTTCTCGACGCAGGGCGTCACCCCCAGGTCTTCGGCGTGTGCGGCTACCCGTCGAACGGTGTCGTATATCCACCCGCGGACGTCGTCGTGGTCCCAGCTATCCGGGTGGGCCTTCGAGACGCCGTGGAACACTGCGCTCTCGGCGCCCATCTTCGCCGCCGCGTCGAGTGCCGCCTCGAGTTCCCGGACCGCTCCCTCGCGGACATGTTCGTGGGGCGACCCGGGATCCAGGCGGTACGGGAGGTGGGCCACCAGTCCGAGGCCGTGGTCTGCGGTGGTGGCCCCGATGCCAGCGGGGTCGATAGTCCGCCGTTCGAACCCGTGTTCCATGTTCAGTTCCACGAAGTCGAAGTCCTGGTCGTCGGCGAACGCGAGCGCGTCCTCGTAGTCCGCTCGCTGACCGACCATGAATCCCTGCTCGATCATACGGGAACCTGTTCCGCGTCCCAGGTCAGTGTGTCGGCGAGCGAGCCGATGCAGAGCGAGCGGGCTGAAATCTCGCTCGGTGGCCCGCGGCAACGTTGATACTCCCGTCCGACGTGCCGGTTCGTATGAGCGCGTCCGACCCACTCACGGCCCAGCGAGTAGCCGAACTCGTGACCGCGAATCGGGCGATCAGAGCGCCGTACTACGATACCGGGCACGACGACGAGGTCCGCTTCACGGAGCCGGAAAAGGGACTCCAGTGGGGCGCGGACGCCGTTCCGGCGCTGATGGGCCTGTTCCGCGTCCAGAACGACCCACGGGACGACCACCCCGACGGCTGGGTGGGCTTCGCTCGCCACTGGCGAGGGGGGACGATGCGCCTGGATTTCGACCTGTTCGCCGCGCCCGACGCGCCGGATCCGATCGTGGTCGTGACTGCGATAGCGGGCCGAGCGGGAGACGGCACCCTCGAAGACGAGGAGTTCGGTGAGATCGAGTTGCCGGATCAGGTCCCGTCGGAGGAAGAGTGGGAAGAGCGGCGAAAACGGTACCAGAAGGCGCGGCGGGACGACGACACCGACGGAGCGGCGGCGGTGAAGGCGTACATCGCGGCGCTGCCGGGATGGAAGCGCGACGTCGCGACGCGGTTCGATGAGACAATCGAACGCGAAGTCTCCGACGTGCGTCGCGCCGTGAAGTGGCACCAGCCGTTCTACGGCGTCGAGGATCGGGGCTGGTTCGCGTCGTTCAGCGCGTTTTCGAAACACGTGAAACTGACGTTCATCAGCGACTCGTACCTCGATCCGAGGCCGCCCAGCGGGACGGGGCCAGACAGACAGGCCCTGGACGTACAGGAGACGGACGCGCTCGACGAGGAACAGGTCGCCCCCTGGGCCCGGCAGGCCGCCGAGGATCCTGGGATGGGCTGGTAAGGAATCGCGTCAGCGTGTGGCCCGGGCGGTAATCGAAAATCCACTCGCGTTTGTTCACCAGGATCGCAGAATCTCACCGCCGGCAGGCGGTTTCGACGAGCTCCGTCACGACGAGGCGATCAGTCCTCGAACCGCGACTCCAGTTCCCGGATGACCTGCTCGGTGTGGCCGCCGTCGCCGCGGATGGCCTTCCGGTAGTGCTGGTACTCCTGCCGGGACAACTGGACGGTCTTCGTCTCGCCCTGGCGCTTGAGCTCCAGGCTCACCTCGTCGGTCGGGTTGTTCCGGACGTGGAACTCGGCGATGGCTGTGAAGACGAACCAGAAGGCGAGGCTGCCCCCGGCGAAGTAGGTGAGCATCGTCGGGAACGCCATCTGGTTCGCGCCGTCGGTCCAGCTGTGGGGATAGGACTGCGTGAACAGCCAGACGCCGCCGAGACAGAGCACAGTCCCGGCGAGGACGCCCAGGCGCTCGCGACGGCTCGCGGGCAGGACGACGACGACGCCGATCATCAGCGACGGAATCGCCAGGCCCGCGACGACACCGGCGATGCCCTGGGCCTCGATGACGCCGTCGGCGCCGACCAGGCCGTTGACCGAACCGGTCCCGACGACGATGGCCGCGACGATGGCGAGGACGCCGACGGCGACCAGCGCGGCGCCCGCGTAGACGCGTCTCGGGTCCCGCCCCTCGAAGCGCGAGCCGGTGTAGGCGTCGCCGAGACTCTCCATGATCGATCCGTCGTATTCGTTCTACTAAATCATGCGTCAGACGCTCGCAAGACTTGGAATGATCTCATCGAAGAACGACGTCAGTAGCGTGGACAATAGAGGAAAGCCCGACCGGTTCGACTCGGTGCGCCGGCTGCGCTCTTCGGCTCGCTACCGCTCGCCTGCGGTGCTAGACCGCCGCGCCTTCCTCGAACCGGCCGCCCCTTTCATTCCCACCCTGACGGTTAGCGCAGTCTGCCGTACTGCGTAGCTGTTTTCGGTAGCGAAGAGAGAAAACGGAGAGACGAGGCGGCGTTACTCGCTCTGGATGCGGGGCGCCAGCATGTACGTAACGTTGCCCTGGCCCTCCGCGAAGTCGAAGTGCATCTTGACGGGGAACTCCTCGCCGAGTTCCATCCGGACCTCGGCGTCCTTCGGGATGGCCTTGTTCATGTTCTTGAGATAGTCCAGCGAGAACAGGGAGTGGGCGTCGCCGGCCGTGAGGTCGATGAGGTCGTCGCGGTCGAGTTCCAGGTGGACGTCGTCGGTGTCGCCCTCCGCGTCGACGTAGAACAGTTCGTCCGCGCCGTCGACGCCGAGCGCGATGTGGTCCGAGACCATGTCGGCGGCCTTCACCGAGCGGGCGATGTCGCGGCCCTCGATGACGACGTGAGCGGGAAGGTCCAGGTCCGGCAGGTCGGGCTCCTGGCGGATGGAGTCGGGGTCGATGAGCGCGAGGGTGTACTCCAGGCCGTCGATGGCGATGTGGAGCTTGCGGGTCTCCTCGTCGAGTTCGAGGTGGACGAGCTGGCCGGCGTCGCCCATCCCGGCGATGTCCTCGAGGCGGGCGAGATTGACGCCGATGAGCCCGCCGTCGGTCTCGTAGGATTCGAAGGCGCTGGCTTCCAGCGTCATGTCGACCATGCCGACGTTGGCCGGGTCGACGGCACGGATCTCGATCCCGTCCTCGTCAAGGTGGATCTTGCACTCGTCCACCAGCACGCTCACAGAGTCGAGAGCAGACTGGAGCGTATCCGCGCTCACGATAGCGTTGAACATCTTGAAGCGGGCTACGCCCCCATCCGTTAAAAAGTCACTTCATTACGCCCACGCGCGAGCGCACGCCTCGGCGGTTCGATAACGTACCATTCGGATGCCGTCCGCGGAATTGCTTTCCCCGTCGGCTCCCGATCTTTTTGCGTAATGTCAGATCCCCCAGCGTGCAACCACTTCGACGACAGTGGGACCGCGTACTCGCGACGGACCGTTCTCCAGGTCGGCGGAGCGGCGGTCGGATCGGTCGCGACGAGCGGTCTCGCCACAGCCCAGAACGAGACGACGGGAGACGAGACCGAGGCCAGCGAGACGCCGTCGCGGGTGACCACCACGGGCGTCACGCTGGAACAGGAGAACGTCGAGGGAGACCTAGTCGGGATGTGGATCCACGTCGGCCGCCCGGTCGAGCCGGTCCAGGCCAGCATCGCGGACCAGTGCGACATCGTCGACTGGGGCGACGAAGACACGCTCACGTACGACGTCACGCTGTTCGACCGCCGGGCAGACCCATACGAGCAGCAGACACAGCTCTACCTCCCCCGGCGCGCCGAGGTCGGCGGGGGCGACCTGTTCATCATCAACGGCCAGACGCCCTGCGAGAGCGGGTACGTCGGCGTCGAACTCGAACAGATAGGCGCCCGGAACGTCGACGCCGGGACCAAGCCCGGCGGTGGGATCACCGAGACCGGCGCCGGAGCCAACACGGCAGCGGGCGGCGGCGCCCAGGAGCCCAGCGGCGGCGCCGGCCCCGGGTTCGGATGGATCGCCGGCGCGGCGGGATTACTCGGCGGTGGCTGGTTCGTGAACCGCGGCGGAGAAGAAGAGAGATCAGACAGCTGAGCCGAGGGTCCCGACCGGTCAGACCGGGTCGGCGTCGAATATTTCGGGGTCCTCCTCCCCCTCGACTGCGACGACTGCCAGGGCGCCCTTGCGGGCGACCCGGCTCAGCGCGTGGTCGACGAGCTTGATCGGTCCCGGCACGGGGTTGTGCAGGGTCGCGACGACGGCCGACCCCGGTATCACGGGTGTCGTCTGGACGTTGACCTGCGGCTGGGACTCGACCGACCCCTGCGGGTACACCTCGTCCCACACCGAGCCGATGGGGTGGAAGCTGGAGGTGAGGTTCGGGCCACCGACGGCGTAGAACACCCGGACCGTCTCGTCGGTGCCGACTGTCGCCGCGCCGTAGACGTCCGGCGTGATGGCGTACTTCTCGCCGTTGATGAGGACGTAGGTCGGGTCCTCGGCCTTCTGGGCCTCGAAGTCGAAGTCGTGGTGGCCCTCCTCGCCGGCCTCGCCAGTCGTGTACAGCTCGTGCTGGCCAAAGTAGAGCTCGTGGTCCACCTCGGGCAGGCCCTCTTCCGGCTCGACGAGGATCAGCCCGAACATCCCCGAGGAGATGTGGTAGTCCATGTTCGGGACGGCACAGTGGTAGACGAACGCGCCCGCGTACGTCGCCTTGAAGGAGAACGTCGCGGTCTCGCCGGGGGTAACCATCGACGCCTCCGCACCGCCGCCCGGCCCGCGCACCGCGTGCAGGTCGACGTTGTGAGGCATCGAGTTGCTCTCGTCGTTCGTCACGGTGAGGTTCACCGTGTCGCCGACGCGAACGCGGATCATCGGCCCCGGAATCTGCTCGTCGAAGGTCATGTACGTGTACGTGACCCCCGGCTCGACCTCGGCGACGACCTCCTGGGTCGTCATCTCGATGTCGTGGGTGGTGGGTTCGTCCCGGTCGATGGGCGACGGCATGTCGGTCGGGTCCGCGGCGACGCGGTCGACGTCGGTATCTTTGGCTGGGTTCATGGATGGCTCCTGGGGGGTACTCTGTTCGGCTTGCGGTTCCTCGATAGACCCCGGCGTGGAGACACAGCCGGCGACGGCGGTCGCACCGCCGACTCCGAGTGCTTGCAACACACGCCGGCGCGTCGTGAGCGGGACGTTTGACATCGGTGATTCCCTCTACCTACTGCTTGACCGACCACCCGCATATACCAGGTAGCGGGCTCTCAACGGGCGGGAAGCGGTCCCGGGAATCGAGAGGGTAGCCGAACCCGTTCGGCCCGGGAACGACCCCCCTATTCGGCCCGAGAACGGCCCCCCGTTCGTCCCGTGACTCGAACGCGACTGGGGTGCACCGGGATCGGCGGCGCTTACGGGGATTTATGTGCCAATGCGGTCCACTCGTGAGTGATGGTCCAGCCGGTGCTGAAGTGGGCGGGCGGCAAGCGTCAGTTACTCTCGGAGATCACCGCCCGCTTCCCCGAGTCCTACGATCGATTTCACGAGCCCTTCTTTGGCGGCGGCGCCGTCTTCTTCGACCTCGCGCCCGAGGAGGGGTCGATCAACGACATCAACCGCCGCCTCGTCACCCTCTACCGCGTCGTCCAGCAGCACCCGGAACGACTCGTCGAGGAGAACCGCACCCACGAGCACTCGGACGACTACTACTACGACGCCCGCGACGAGTTCAACGACCTCCACGCCGTCGACGACAAGACGGACGAAGAGCGCGTCCGCGAGGCGAGCCTCTTCGTCTATCTCAATCGCACCTGCTTCAACGGCCTCTATCGCGAGAACCAGAACGGCGAGTTCAACGTCCCCGTCGGCAACTACGCCAATCCCGACTGGGTTCAGGCCGAGCGCATCCGCGCCGTCAGCGATGCGCTCCGGGACACCGCCATCCACAACGAGGACTTCGAGTACGTTCGCGAGGCGGCGACCACCGGCGACCTGGTCTACTTCGACCCGCCCTACCAGCCCGTCTCGACCACGGCGGATTTCAACGACTACCACGCCGAGGGGTTCGACAGGGACGACCAGCGCCGTCTCCGCGACCTGGCCGTCGATCTGGACGAGGCGGGCGTCCGCGTCGTCCTCTCGAACTCCCCGCCCGTGGCGGAACTGTACGAGGAGTACGAGGCCTTCGAGGTGGAGATCGTCCAGGCCACCAGGGCGATCAACTCCGACGGCGACGGCCGGGGAGAGGTCGCCGAGGTCATCATCTCGAACGTCCCGACCGACGAACGGCGGCGGCGAGAGCTGAGTGAATTTTCCGACTGAGAGCCGAGACGACACCCCTAACCCCCTCCGCCGATTATCGACGCCAAATGAGTGGCAAGGACGAATACTACAACAGGGCCAAACAGGAGGGCTATCGCGCCCGCTCGGCCTACAAGCTGAAGCAACTCGACGAGACCGCCGGGTTGCTCGGCGAGGGCCGAACCGTCGTCGACCTGGGCGCCGCCCCCGGCGGGTGGCTCCAGGTGGCGGTCGAGCGCGTCGGCGAGCGCGGCACCGTCGTCGGCGTCGACCGCCAGCGAATCGAGGAGATAGAGGACGACCGCGGCGTCTCCGTCGAGTACGTCCGCGGTGACATGACCGAGGACGACACCGTCGAGGAGGTCGTGGACCTCGTCGGTGAGGCTGACACGGTCCTCTCGGACATGGCGCCCAACATGTCCGGCGACTACGACCTGGACCACGCCCGGTCGGTCCACCTCGCCCGCCAGGCGTTCGCGGTGGCCGACCAGGTGCTCGCCAGCGGCGGCGACTTCGCAGCGAAGGTGTTCGACGGCCGTGACCTCGACGACCTCAGGGAAGACGTCGCGGAGGAGTTCGAGTACGTCCGCGAGGTCCGCCCCGACGCCTCCCGCGACGCTTCCTCCGAACTCTACCTCGTCGGCAAGGGCTACCTCACAGCCCCCGTCCGCGTGGGCGACGAACTCGAAGTGACCATCGAGGACGTCGGCAGCGAGGGCGACGGCATCGCCAAGGTCGACGGATTCACGCTCTTCGTCGGCGGCACCGAGGCGGGCGAGACGCTCACCGTGCGCGTCGACGACGTGAAGCCCAACTTCGGCTTCGCACAGCCGCTCGACGGCTACTGAGGGCGCGGACGACGCACCGGCTCACCGGCCATCCCCCGAACGCGCCTTCGAATCGACCGGCCAATCTTCTTGCCGCGCCGGATCGTTCGGTACCACATGACAAGCCCCGAATCAGCGATGCGGCGGTTTCCGGTCCCCGACGTCGACGACCTGCCCGAGGACCTTCGTGAGCGCATCGAAGCAGAGACAGAACGCGCGGGTTTCACACCGAACGTGTTCCGGGCCATGGCGTATCGCCCCTCGCACTTCCGGGCCTTCTTCGCGTACCACGACGCGCTGGTCGAGGAGACCGAACTCGAACGCGAGGAGGTCGAGATGATCGTCGTCGCCGTCAGCGGCGTCAACGACTGCCTCTACTGCGTCGTCGCCCACGGCGCGCTGTGTCGCATCTACGCCGAGGACCCCCAGATCGCCGAGCAACTCGCGACCAACCACCGAACGGCGAACGTCGGCGACGCCCACCGGGCGATGCTCGACTTCGCAGTGACACTGACCGAACGGCCGGCAGAGATAGACGAGGCCGACTTCGAACGACTGGAAGACCACGGCTTCGGCCGGCGGGCTATCTGGGATATCGGCAGCGTGGCGGCCTTCTTCGCCCTCTCGAACCGACTGGCCCACCTCGCGGACATGCGACCGAACGAGGAGTTCTATCAGTTGGGACGAGACCAGAACGAGAACGAGTGAGCGAGCAGCCCCGATGGAAGGGAGAGCGGCTGTCGGTCAGTCCGCCCGCGCCGGAACGCCGTCCGCGTCCGTCCGCTTGGCCAGTTCGATGACGCCGTAGACGAACGGGGTGTCCAGAAACGCCACGCCGAGTTTGAAGATGTACTGTCCGACAGCGAGGGGAATGGCAGCCGCGAGCGGCATCCCCTGGAAGACGACGAAGGCGACGGCGATGAAGATGGCCGTATCCACGAGCTGGCTGATGGCCGTCGAGCCGATGTTTCGCAGCCAGAGGGCCTCGCCGTCGGTGTACTCGCGGATCCGGTGGAAGGTAATCACGTCGAGGTTCTGGCTGACGGTGTAGGCCAGCAGGCTCCCGAAGACGACGCCGGTGGAGGATGCCATCACCGTCCGGAACGTGTCCGCAGCGACGGGTGAATCGGGGAACACCGGCGCGACGATAGTCGACCATACCAGCGCCAGCAATACGAAGTTCATCACGAAGCCGACGTTGACCATCACTTGCGCGTCGCGGCGTCCGTACAGTTCGGCGACGCAGTCCGACGCAAAGAAGGTAATCGCGTACGCCAGCGCCGCACCGGGGAGGATGAGCGCGTTCCCGACGACCGGCAGCGAGAACGGGAGCCCGAACATGATAATCTTCGACGCGGTGACCTGCGAGGTGACCAGCGCCGTCACGAACAGCGCGACGAGGCCGACCTGCAGCGGCGACAGCGTCGGCGGGCGCGCCACCGATCCCGTCGCAGTGCCGTCACTCATCCTCCGCCACCTCCTCGTCCTCCAGCCGGCCGTGCCGGTCGTCTATCTCGTCGAGGATGTCCAGGTTCTTGCGAATCGACGCGCGGATGGCGTCGCTCCGGTTGACGAACTTCCCGTCGTCGCCGACGTGGCGGTCCAGGTCACTCAGGAGTTCCTGGGGAATCTCCACGCTTATCTTGGGCATGTACTCTCCAGGGATTACCTGGGTAATATGCGATGCGATCTGTTGGGACGAATTTCGGACGCTTCGGTTCGGGAGACTGCGACAGGACCGCCGCTAACAGAAGAAAGCCCTCGACCCGCTGAACTTGCGCTACCCACACTGCGCCCTTCGCTCACTGCGTTCGCTCCAGTGCTTGTGGGGTCGGGCTTCGTTCACCGGGCCTCGCCCTTTCAGTCCGCCAGGGTATCGGCTGGTCCATCGGCTATCGGTGATAGCAGTCCAATCAGCCGAAATGTGACAGAAAACGTCCTCTGACGTCAGTCCGCGGCCTTCCGGCTGGCCTTCGGCGCGCGTCGGCCGCCCAGGGTGTATATCCACAGGAGGCCCAGCCCGACCAAGAAGGAGAGGGTAATCGGGATGGCCACGAGGAACATCGTCCAGATGCCCTTGGGGGAGAACAGCGCACCGGCGGCGAACACGCCGAGGGTGATGGTCCGCCAGCGCGCCTGGAGCGTCTGGAAGGGGACGATGCCGCCGCGGTGGAACAGGAGCATCGTCACCGGCACCTCGATGAGGAGGCCGACGCCGACGGTGAACATGAGCACCAGCCACCCGAACTTGGCGACGCGGTAGGAGATGATCATGTCCGCCTGGAGGACGTCGAAGGCGAGCCAGGAGATGACCGTGGGCGCGACGTAGAGGAATCCGATGAGGCTCCCGCCGGCGAGCGTGAGGAAGACGGTGCCGCCCCACACGCCGAGGACGTTCCGGTCACCACCGACGAGTTCGCGCTTCTCCATGGCGGGCCAGGCGAAGTACAGCAAGAGCGGGACGACGGAGATGGCACCCATGATGGTCGAGAACTTCACGATGAAGATGAGGTGCTCGACGGGGTGGAGCGTGATGAACCGGACGTCCTCCTGCATCTCCGGCGGGAGGTGGGAGACGAAGGCGTTCTTGATGATGCCGATGCCGGAGGTGGTGTCGACGACGGTCTCGTTCTGGACGAGCACGGTCGCGTTCTCGGCGACGTAGGGACCGCCCGCCTCGGAGGTGTTCTGGGCCGTCACCGACGCGTTGTACAGCAGTATCGAATCGTTTTGCAGCACGGCTGTGCTCGGTCTCGCACTGGAGTCCTCGTCCCCGTTCCGCGCCGTCAGGACGGCGTCAGTTGCGACGGTGTCCGCCCGCCCGCTGGTCTCGTTACGAGAGAGGACCGTGACACCCTCGTTCAACACGTCAACTTCCTCGGCGACGACGGTGCCGTTCTCCGCGATGACGGTCCCGCCGTCGGCCATCGCCGCGGCACCGGCACCTGGAATTCCGGAGTAGAGGAAGATGAAGACGACGCTCGTGACGATCATGAACGTCGCGACGAACCAGATGGCCTTCGAGGTGAGCGAGTCGAAGATAAAGGCCAGGTCGTGGTAGTAGCCGCCGATGTCGTCCTCGGTGGTCTCCTCCTCCGTGAAGGCGTTGAGCATCCCGGCGGAGGTCTCGGCGAAGAGGCCGCCCTCCTCGTCGTCCTCGGGTTCTGCTGGCCCCTCGACGCCGTCGGCGGCATCGGCGTCGGCCTCGTCGCCCGCGTGGATCCGGTCGAACCGGTCGAGGATGGCCTGGGCCTTGTCGGTGTCGTCGTCGCTCATGGCCTGGTCGGCCAACTTGAGCGCCTCGGACTCCGCCATCTCCTCGAAGGCCTCGCGGGGGGCCGCCCGGACCGCGTCCGCGGAGAGCGCCCCGATGTCGATGGCGGTCGGGTCGCCGAAGTTACCGGCCTCGGCGGCGGCCACGCCCAGCTCCTGGATCATGTAGTAGTACAGCACCAGGACGGCCGCGATTAGGCCGAAGGCCGCACCGATGAGCAGCGCGGTCGTCTCGGGCGGGAGCCCGAACCACGCCGGTTGCTGGATGTCGCCGGTGAGCCGGTTCGAGGGGAACCAGGCGGCGAAGCGCTGGACGTAGCCGAACGTTACTGGCGAGGCGATGACGTAGGTGACGAGCGCGCCGACGACCAGCGCGGCGGCAGCCAGCTTGTTCCAGCGCGTCCGGGCGACCGCGCGGGCGTTGACCTCTTCGCCGGCCCGTTTCGCCTGGACGAGCATCTTCGAGATACCGAGGCTGATCACGTAGAGGCCGACCAGCGGCGCGGCCCACATGATCTGCGTGAACGGATCCGGCGGCGAGAACAGCGCGCCGAAGCCGAAGATGCCGACGACGGCCCACTTCCACCGGTCACGGAACGTCTCGTAGGGGACGATGCCGGAGTAGCTGAGCGCACTCATCATCAGCGGCATCTGTGCCGCCAGACCGAAGGACATCCCCAGCAGGGCGATGAACTGGACCCACAGCACGATGGAGTAGTTGGGCTGGAAGTCCGCGTTCAGCGCGTTCTCGGCCAGGAAGCCGAACATCAGCGGGAAGAACAGCTCGTACGCGTAGACGACGCCGCCGACGAACAGGGCGAGACTCGTGATTCCGATGGCACCGAGCTTCCAGGTCTGCACTTCGTCGCCGGGCCAGTATCCCCGCTCGCGCAACGCGTCGCGGCTGAGGTAGATCAGAATCGGCAGCGCCACGAGTATCCCGGCGACGGCACCGATCTTCACCTGCAACAGGATGACGTCGAACGGCGTCACGGCGATGATCTCGGAGGCCTGCGACGTCGTCAGGTCCATCTTCGAGTACAGCAGGTCACGGCGAAGTTGCTCCCACAGGAAGTTCTGCAGGACCATGATCGACGCGAGCAGGACGACCACCCAGACGATGAACACCTTCTGCAGATGTTTCTGCGCGGATCGGAGCATGGTCCCAGCGGTATCTCGACCGCTCTGGACCGTCCGCATCGTGTCCTCGTCGAGCCCACTCGCCATCTTTGCTGACGGTAGCCCGGTGCCCGTTATCAATTTGTTCATCACCAGGCCGGTCCGCGCCGGGCCGCGGGAAAAGAAAGTTTACAACAGCGAGTAGCCAAACCCGGGACAGATGGGCGATCGCCGAGACACCGAGCCGGGCGAGGACGACGGGCCAGCGGGTGCCAGCGGCGGCGATCCCGACGACGATCCCGGGGACGACGCCGGGGTCGAAGACGACACTGGGACCGGGAACGACACCGAAGTGGAGGATGACGCCGGGAACGGGGACGACGCTGGGATCACGAACGATACCGACAGAGAAGACGGCGGAGAGTCCTCGGACTCCTACCGGGAGCAATCGTCGATCGACTTCGACGGCAAGATGGGCGACCCGAGCGACTACACCGAGGACAGGGAGCCGCCCGAGTGGGTCGAGGAGGTCAAACGAGAGCCCGGTGACGGCGAATCCGAGGGAGACGACGAGAGCGCCGAGGCCGATGCAGGTGCCGACGACGAGAACGACGGCGGTGACGGGAGCGATACCGACGAGGTCACCGGCGACGAGATCACCGCCGCCAACCCGTCCGGTGGCGACGAGTCTGCCGACGACGGCGACGACGACGACGCGGACGACGACGCTACCGATTCGGACGCGGACGACGAAGCGTACGAGATAGGCCCCACCGACGCGTCGGCGGTCAGGAACGAGGCGGCACCCGGTGGCCCCGCGGGCCACGAACCGGCCGCTGCCGGCGCCGGCGGTGGTGGCGGCGGTGCGCTCGGCGGCGCGACGGCGCCCGACGACGAGGAGATGCCGCTCACCGAACACGTTGAGGAGATGGCGCTGCGGTTCATGGCGGTCGGCCTCGTCGTCGTCGGCGTCGGCGCCATCACCCTGTTTTACGCCGACGAACTGATCAACTTCCTCTGGTACTCCTTCCTGGGGCCCGGCCAGCAGACCTGCCTGGAGGGGTCGTTCCTGGGCGGGCGGCTCTCCGTCACCGAGGCGTGCCCGGACTCCGTGAGCCCGCGGATCTACCACCCGCTCGCGCTCGTGCTCGCGCGCCTGAAGGTCGCCTCGTTGGTCGGGATCATCGCCGCGCTCCCGGTCGCCGTCTACCAGACCTACCGGTTCATGCGTCCCGGACTCTACCCCCGCGAGCGCCGCTACTACCTCGCCGCGATCCCGACGAGTCTGGTGCTCGCGGTCGTCGGTGTCAGTTTCGCCTACTTCGCCATCCTGCCGGCGATGTTCTCCTACTTCACGAACTACAGCGAGCAGGCCGCCGAGATCGCCTTCGGCCTGACGGAGACGTTCAACCTCATCGTCCTGATGATCGGCTTTTTCGCTATCGTCTTCCAGATTCCACTGCTCGTGATGCTCGCCATCATGATGGGCGTCACGACCCGCCGCTGGCTGGAAGACCGCCGCCTGTACTTCTGGGGTGGCTTCGGCGCCCTCGCCTTCGTGTTCAGCCCCGACCCGACCGGGATGGCGCCGCTGATGGTCGCCGTCACGATGATCGGCCTGTTCGAGGGAACGCTATTCTTGCTCCGCTGGACCGACAGCGACTCGCCGCTGTTCTCGCCGGCGGCCTTCGCCGAACGACGCCCCTACGCCTGGGCGCTGGCAGTGGCCGCGGGCTACCTCGCCAGCGCGGCGCCGCTTCCCGGCAGCTACTACGAGGCGTTCCCCGCCGTCGTCAGGGAGACGCTGGCGTTCAACGACCTGGTCGAGATGACGCCGGTCATCACCGCCGCCGTCCTGGTACTCCTGTTCGAACTGCTGGCCTACGGGGTCCGCAACTACTCGCGGAACGTCCGCGTCTGGGACGTCGTCAACCGCGCCCGCGTCCCCTACTGGATCCTCGCGCTGGTCGTCGGCTACTTCGCCAGCCCGAACCCGCCGGGCCTCCAGACCGCCGAGGCGCTGGCCCTGCCCCAGTCCGAGGCGGTGGCCATCGGTGCGGGCCTGATTATCGGCTTCGAACTGCTAATCTTGACGCTGCGCTGGCGAAAGCGTCGGATGGAGTAAGCAGTTTCTTCGAGTGGAGGGGTTCGTCGGTTGCTGGCGGGAGTTCTCAGTTCAGCGCCCAGAACCAGTAGTTCAGGAGCGTCGCGAACAGGACCCACGCCAGATAGGGGACCAGTAGCGCGGCGGCCCGCCGGTCCACCCGGGCGAAGGCCCAGATAGTCACGGCGACGAGCACGTCGAGGACGACGATGATACCCAGCGCAGCGAGCAGGTCCTGGGCGCCAAAGAAGGCGGGCGTCCAGGCGATATTGAACGCGAACTGGAGGGCGAAGAGGCCGAGCGCGACTCTCACGGATCGAGAACCCAAACCGCGTCGGGCCAGCAGATACACCGCGACGCCCATCAGCGTGAACAGCGCCGTCCAGACGACGCCGAAGAGCCAGCCCGGCGGGTAAATGGCGGGTTTGTCGAGCGCGGCGAACCACGCGGAGTCGGGACCGGCCAGCAGCGCGGGCGCCGCGCCGAGCGCGTTGACGGCGACGACGGCGCCCGCCGCCCACAGGAGATCGCGACGGTCGAATCCACCGCTACCGGGCGTCGAACTTGAGTGTGCCATACGGTCCCTTGGACCGCGGGCGGCAAGTGCGTTGGGTGGCCGACGGCACAGCACCAGAAGCGGACGGGAGAACGAGAGGGCGGGGGTGCGACCCTACAGCGCCCGCACGTCCGGTTCCTCGACGTCCTCGTCCCGGGCCTCGCGCCAGGTGTGTTCGGGCGCCCACTCCAGCAGTTCCTTCGCTCGCGCGTTGGACATGGCGGACTCCTCGCCCGCCAGCGACACGTCGTCGGGCACCTCGCCGAACCGCTCTTCCACGAGTTCGACGGTCGGCTCGCCGCCGTAGTTCTCGTCCGCGGCCACGAGGAGGGGTTCGTGACCGTCGATATCGGCCGCCAGCGCGGCGCTGACGACGCTGGCGATGTCGCGGATATCGATGTAGCTCCAGAAGTTCCCCACACCGCCGTTGCTCGGGTCGAAGCCCTTGCACTCGTACTCGCCGGGGTACTGAATCCAGGAGGGTCGGATGGAGACCACCGAGACGTCGTACCGCCGGACGACCATCTCGGCGACCGCCTCGCCGACGACCTTGGAGGTGCCGTAGGGGTCTTCGGGCCGGACGGGGTGGTCCTCGTCGACGGGCAGGTAGTCGGGCAGCGGCGTCTCCTCGGCGAAGGGGAAGCCGTAGGCGCTCTCCGAGGAGGCCCAGACGACGTCGGCGCCGACGCGACCGGCCGCTTCGAGGACGTTGTACGTCGAGACGACGTTGTTCTCGAAGACGGTGCCGCCGGCGTGGCCTTCGGGGTCGGGAATGGCGCCCCAGTGGACGACCGCGTCGGGGTCGAAGGCCGTTACGAGGTCGTAGACTTCGCCGCGGTCGGTCAGGTCGGCCTGGCGGACGTCGACGTTGCGGTGGCCGCTCTCGCCGCGGACCCGGTCGACGCAGACCACCTCGTCCCACGCCGCCGCCAGTCGATCGACGATCCATCGTCCCGAGCCACCGAGGCCGCCGGTGACGAGTACGGTAGACATCTGTCCGTGTCCAGGGGAAGGACGCCGATAAAGCCCAGTATCAGTCGTGCGATCAGTCGCCGCGGTTCCGCTCGTTCGCACTAGGTCTGGCGGTCGACCGGGGCCGTCACGGACTGCCTCGGAACCGGGCAGGCGGCCGTCAGCGACCGCGCCGAACGCATCGACCCCTAACGAACGCCTTTACCCGTTTCAGTACATACGGCCCCCTATGCAGTGGAAAACCGACTGGGGACTCCGCGCCCGGATGGTGCTGACGATGTTCCTGCTGTTCGCCCTCTACATCGTCTTCGTCGGCGTCATCTTCCGAACGGGATACTGGGTGATGCTCCCGCTGATGGGGATATTCCTGTTCGCACAGTTCTTCTTCAGCGACAAACTGGCGCTGCGTTCGATGGGCGCGAAGACCGTCGACGAGTCCGAGTATCCGGAGCTTCACCGGATGGTCGAACGGCTCTCCCAGCAGGCCGACCTGCCCAAGCCGAAGATCGCCGTCGCCGACTCGCGCGTGCCCAACGCCTTCGCGACGGGCCGGTCGAAAAAGAGCAGTGCCGTCGCCGTGACGACGGGCATCATGGACACGCTCGACCAGGACGAACTCGAAGGGGTGATCGCCCACGAACTCGCCCACATCAAGAACCGGGACGTGATGGTGATGACCATCGCCTCGTTCCTCTCGACCATCGCCTTCATGGTCGTCCGCTGGGGCGCCTTCTTCGGCGGCGGCAGCCGCCGACAGGGCGGCGGCGGCGTCATCGTCGCCATCCTCGCCTCGCTCGTCGTGTGGATCATCTCCTTCCTGTTGATCCGGGCGCTCTCCCGGTACCGGGAGTTCGCCGCCGACCGCGGCGGGGCGACCATCACTGGCAAGCCCGCCGCGCTGGCCTCGGCCCTGATGAAGATATCCGGCCGGATGGACAAGGTCCCGAAGGAGGACATGCGCGACCAGGCCGAGATGAACGCCTTCTTCATCATCCCCATCAAATCCGGCTTCGTCGGGAAGGTGTTCAGCACCCACCCCTCGACGGAGAAGCGCGTCGAGCGCTTGCGCGACCTGGAGCGCGAACTCGAAGGGTTCTGACTCGGACGGCCTCTCACCGCCGTCCGTCGCTCGACCCCGCCGGTCCGGGACGGAAACCACCTTATCGCAGGCCCTCCACAGTCGGGACATGGGACTGTTGGACGGCCTCAAGAGCGTTCTCGGCATCAAGGCCGAGGCCGACGCCACGCGCGACGCCGACCCCGACGACCTGTTCGGGATGTCGACGGCCTACCTGACGATGGAGGCCGAACTGGGCTACGCGCCGACCGGCGACGCCGCGCTGTGTTTCGCCGACGTGGACAACACGGACTTCCGGGACGCCATGGGGGAGGTCGAAGCCATCCTCGAGGCCGGCGAGGTCGAGACCGGGACGACCGCGGATTTCACCAGCGACGACCACGGCTACCAGTGGATCGTCCTCCACGACGAGGAGTTCGAGGACCTCGTCACCTCCATCCACTTCGCCGCCGACACGCTGATCGAGGCCCGCTACGGCTCGCGCCTGCTCGCCGCCGTCTTCGCCTTCGAGCGCGACCACGACGGCCTGCTGGGTTACTGGGTGTACTCCTTTCGCCGCGGCGCCTACTACCCGTTCGTCCCGGAGCCCCACGACGACCACGAGCGCGACTCCGGCGCCGAGTTCAAACTGGAGAGTAACCTCGACGGCGAGTTGAGCGTCGAGAAAGACAAGGAGTACTGGTACCCGCTGTGGCCCGACCGGCGCGGGTTCCACCCCTGGGAGTGAGGATGACGGCGCGTACCCAGTCGTCGGCGGACCCCATCAGCGTCTTCGACCACCTTCGGGTGATCGAGTCCGAACTATCTGCGGGAACGTATCGCGTCGTCGGGACGGCCGACGACCGCGTCACGCTCCTCCGGGTCGCCGACGCCGACGGACGACGGGTCCACACCGGCGAAGTTCATCGGGTTCCGCGAACCGACCTCGATGGGTTCGAACCGGCCGGGAACCCGGACGAGAACCGGTCGCTGGCCGCAGGCGTCGCCGGACAGCTCGACGGCCTCGCCTGGCAGGGCCGACTAATCGGCCGGGCTGTGGTCGCCCGACCGGTTCCGGGCGTAACGGCGCTTGTCCTGGTCGCAATCGGCCTGTTCGGCGACCCGTACCTCCCGATACCCGACCTGTTCGACGTATTGGTGTTCCTCGCCGGCGCGGCCCTGCTCGTCTCGCTGAAGCGCACCGCGAACCGGGGGTAACGCCGGCTGCCCGTCACAACTGGAAAGCCCCTTGAGGCACCCCACCGTAGCACCGTCGATGCCTTCCGTCGACCGCAACGGCACGCGGCTGCACTACGACGTCGACGGCTCCGGCCCGACGGTCGCGTTTATCGGCGACGTCGGCGCCGGCGCCTGGCTCTGGGGCTGGCAACAGCCCGCACTGGCCGGCCCCTACGAGACGCTCGTCTGGGACCTCCGGGGCACCGGCCGCTCCGACGCACCGCCAGGTCCCTACGACGTCGCGACGCTGGTCAACGACCTGGAGGCGGTACTCTCCGACCACGGCGTCGCCGACGTCCACCTCGTCGGGGCAGGCCTGGGCGGGATGGTCGCGCTCGCCTACGCCCACCGATACAATCGCGCGAACTCGCTGACGCTGCTGGGCTCGGCCGCCAGCGGCGACGCCGTCACCGACCGGCTCACGACGTTGCGGGCCGCACCGGACGACCCCGACGCGTTGCGGGCGTCGCTCGACGCCGCCTTCGGTGCCGACCTGGAGAACTTCCCCGACGTCGTCGACCAGATCGTCGAGTGGCGCCAGGCCGACGACGCCGGTCTCGACGGCTGGGACGCCCAGGCCGCCGCCATGCGTGACTTCGAGGCCCCGCCGCTGTACGAGGTGACGCTACCGTCGCTCGTCATGCACGGCGTCGACGACGTGGTCGTCCCGGAGAGCGTCGGCGACTCCCTCGCAGCGGACCTGCCCCGCGGCGAGTACCAGGCCGTGGAAGGGGGGCACTGGTTCTTTATGGAAGAATCGGCCGCCGTCAG
>Ga0075105_1000214_pt1 | contig 35061 bp, 38 predicted proteins | sample AntDeeMetag02WF5_FD_69800 | JGI IMG/M metagenome (GOLD analysis project Ga0075105, IMG submission 69800) | Saline lake microbial communities from Deep Lake, Antarctica - Antarctic Deep Lake Metagenome 02WF5 | ecosystem: Environmental > Aquatic > Non-marine Saline and Alkaline > Saline | place... | reverse complement strand
CTCCAGCGACCGGGGGCTTTCTATTTTCTGTCGACGCGAACAGCCCGAAAGCCCCGAGGCGTTCGACGGCTCCGACTCGCTGCGGTCCTCACCCCGTTGCGGTCCTTGCTTCGTCTCGCTCGGCGAACGCCTCGCCCCTTTCAGCCCACCCACAGCACAGCCACGCGCCTCCCCAGCCGATTGCGGTGCTCACTCCGTTGCGCTCCTCATCCCTCGCACAGTGTTGTCTCGCGCCCTCACCAATGTTCGGCCGCTCGACAGCGCGCGCCACCCGCTCCTGATCCGTGACAGAAGGCTACGAACAACGAAGAAAATCGAGACCCGAGAGCGACACCTAGTATTCGTGGACGTGCTGGGCGACGTCGAGCATGCGACTCGAGAAGCCGTACTCGTTGTCGTACCAGGTGAGCACCTTCGTCATGTCGCCCACCACGTTGGTGTTCTCCAGGTCGACCAGCGTCGAGTAGGGCTGCTGGAGGACGTCGGAGGAGACGATGTCGTCGTTCGTGACGCCGAGGACGCCTTCCAGTTCACCCTCCGCGGCAGTCTCGAAGGCGGCGTTGACGTCGCCCGCCGTCACGTCCGCTTCGAGGTTGACGGTGAACTCCGTAATCGATCCGTTGGGAACGGGGACGCGCATGGCCATGCCGTCGAGTTTCCCTTCCAGTTCGGGGAGGACTTCGGTGGCGGCCTGGGCGGCGCCGGTGGTGGTGGGGATGATGTTTTCCGCGGCGGCGCGGCGGCGGCGGGGCTTGCTGTTGGGGCCGTCGACGAGGTTCTGGGTGCCGGTGTAGGCGTGGACGGTCGTCAGTTGCCCGGCCTCGATGCCGAACTCCTCGTGGAGCACCTTGGCGACGGGCGTGATGGAGTTGGTCGTACAGGAGGCGTTGGAGACGACGTCCTCGCCGTCGTACTCGTCCTGGTTGACGCCGTAGACGAGCTGTTTGACCGGTTTGTCGCCCTTCGGCGGGGCGGAGATGACGACCTTGTCCGCGCCGGCTTCGAGGTGTTGGCTTGCGTCCTCGTGGGAGCGGAAGATTCCCGTCGCCTCGAAGGCGACGTCGACGTCGAGTTCGCCCCAGGGGAGTTTGCTCGGGTCGGTCTCGTGGAAGACGCCGGCCTCGAAGTCGGTGCCGTCGACGGTGAGCGTGCCGTCGCCCAGCGAGGCGCCGTCACACCGGCCCAGCACCGTGTCGTACTTCGCGAGGTACTCGAACTCCTCGTCCTCCATGACGTCGTTGATCCCAACGATGTCGATGGCGTCGCTCTCCATGGACGCCCGGAAGACGTTCCGACCGATGCGCCCGAAGCCGTTCAGACCGACGCGGACAGGCTCGTCCTTCATGACTACTATAAATTGGGTTCAGAGCGAGTAAAGGGTTTTCGAAGTCGGGGACGAATCGTCCGTTCATCAACGTGGAACGGTCGCAACTGAACGATCGTGGGAAAGTCGGTGGACAGGGGCCGCCGACAGACGTGTTGCTCATCGAATATGTGTGGCGGGCGATCCCGGTCGTCCGCCCGCCATGGGGTGGTCGAATATTTCGCCGAACTGTAGTGTCTTCGAGAGGAGAAGGTCCAGTGCAGTGGACGGCCGAAGCTTTATTCCGTGGGTCGTCATAAGCGTTCACAGGATGAGACGCGACGACCGTGACGACCCCTTCGACGAGTTCTTCCGCGAGCTAGAGCGGATGATGAACGACGTGATGGGTGCCGGTGGGGACGTCCACATCGAACAGAGTGGCGCCGACTACGGGGCGGACCTCCACCTCGACGTCCACGAGACAGACGACGCGGTCCGGGTCGTGGCCGACGTGCCCGGCGTCGACAAGGACGCCATCGACCTCAAGTGCGACGGCGAGGTCCTGACCATCAAGGCCGCGGCCGACCAGCGCGACTACGGCCAGCGCGTACGACTCCCGGCCCACGTCGACGAGCACTCCGCGAACGCGACGTACAACAACGGCATTCTCGAAGTCAGCTTCACGCGGAGCGAAGACGCCAGCGACATCAGTCTCGACTAGCGGTTCCGTCCTCACGCTGGCTCTCCACCGATTTTCGTCTCTCACAGACCCTTCACCAACAGGTCCGCCACACGCCGACCGACCGTCCTCGGAATTCACGTATGCGCTTGAACACGACGAATACGCTCGACGATTGCTCCCTCACGATGCTGATCGGTCTGTGACCCCCCATCCCAGTTGGGGCCGATCCGCGCGGTAGCGTTCGTGGCGCCATCGGCTCGCTGGCGGGCGGTTCCGGTGAGACGACGGGCGTATCGGGCAGACGCCAGGGTTTACTGACGTGCTTTCGTACGGACTGGCATGGTAGATGTCGCGCTGTCGCTCGGGCGCCTGCTGGCCGCGTTCTTCCTCGTCTTCCTGAACGGCTTCTTCGTCGCGGCGGAGTTCGCGTACGTACGCATCCGCTCGACGGCGGTGGACCAGATGGTCGAGGAAGGCAAACCCGGCGCGGAGACATTGCAGGGGACGCTCGCACACCTGGACGATTATCTCGCGGTGACTCAGCTGGGGATCACCATCGCCTCGCTCGGCCTGGGGTGGATCGGTGAACCGGCCGTCGCGGCGCTCATCGAACCGGTGCTCGCGCCGCTCCTCCCGGAGAGCCTCCTCCACCTCGTCGCCTTCGCTGTCGGGTTCGGCTTCATCACGTTCCTCCACGTGGTCTTCGGGGAACTGGCGCCCAAGACCATCGCCATCGCCCAGGCCGAACGGATCGCGCTGTTCGTCGCGCCGCCGATGAAGTTCTTCTACTACGTCTTCTACCCCGGCCTCGTCGTGTTCAACGGCACGGCCAACTTCTTCACCCGCCTCATCGGCATCCCGCCGGCCTCCGAGACCGAGGAGACCCTCTCCGAGGAGGAGATTCTCATGGTACTGACCCGCTCTGGTACCAAGGGCCACGTCGACAAGGCGGAAGTGGACATGATCGAGCGGGTCTTCGACCTCGACGACATCTCGGTCCGGGAGGTCATGGTCCCCCGACCCGACGTCGTGAGCGCGCCCGCCGACGCCACGCTGGCCGACCTCCGCGCCCTCGTCGTCGAGGAAGGCCACACACGCTACCCCGTCGTCGACGCGGAGGACGGCGACCAGGTCGTCGGGTTCGTCGACGTCAAGGACCTGATTCGAATGGAGGAATCCAGCGACGGCGAGCTCACCGCTACCGCAGCGGACCTAGCCCGGGACCTGCCGGTTATCCCCGAGACGGGCCGGGCCGACGACCTTCTGGGCCAGTTCCAGGACGAGCAGAGTCAGATGGCCGCCGTCATCGACGAGTGGGGCTCCTTCGAGGGCATCGTCACCGTCGAGGACCTCGTCGAGGTGGTCGTCGGCGACATCAGGGACCAGTTCGACGTGGACGCGCGCGAACCGTCGATCGATGGGAACGGCGACGGCACGTACGCCGTCGACGGCGGCGTCTCCGTCTCGGACGTGAACAACGAACTGGAAACGGCCTTCGAGACCGACGAGTTCGGCACCATCGGCGGCCTCGTGCTCGACCGCCTCGGCCGCGCCCCCAAGGTCGGCGACCGCGTGACTGTCGACGGCCACCACCTCGACGTCGATTCGGTCGAGGGGGCGCGCGTCGCTCGCGTGCTGATCTCGCCCGACGAATCGTCTGCCGACGAGAGCGAGGACCGACCGGAAGACGACTCCGAAGAGTAATTCGGTGATTCCGGAGTCGTCACCGTGAGCACGACGTCGAACAAAGGATAGCCCTCGGTCCGCTCGCGGTCGTCTCACATTCGTTCGGGCACGCGCTCCCGGCCGGGCAGTTGTTGAAGGAGGCGTGTCGTGGCGTGGACGCGCCACGACCGGGGAGGACTGGGGAGTCACTCGCGAGCGCCTCCGGGCGCGAGCAATGCAGACCTGGAGTCCTCATGAGCGTAGCGAATGAGGTGGTTCGAGAGACGCGAAGCGCCTCTCGTCATGCGGAAAATCTCCGATATTCCAGCAGCTCAGGAGAGCTTGCTCTCCTGGTGGACTGAAAGGGCGAGGCGGGGTCGGGGAAGCCCGACGAAGTAAGCACCGAACGGAGTGAGGTCGTTCGAGAGAGCGAAGCTCTCTCGTGATGACGAAAGGCGCGAAGCGTCTTTCGAACCACGCGCAACGAGTCGCGCGACCCGAGCGCGCCGAGGGCTTTCTGGTTGGTGGCGGTGTCGAGACCGATAGCAGGGAGCGCACCGAGGCCTTTCTTCGTGTTTGCTGTCACTGGTACACCCACAGCCACCTTCTCAAAACCACGCACACAGAACGCAACCAAATCAACTAGAAAGCGACGGAATGCTCCGGAAGATCAGCCTTCCATTCCGGAGAAGGAGAGGCCGCCCTCGATGTAGCGCTGGGCGAACAGGTACACCAGCATGATGGGCGTCGCGAAGGTGAGCGCGAACGCGGAGAAGCGCGCCCACGGGATGGAGTACTCCGAGACGAGCGCGAACAGGCCCACCGGAAGCGTGTAGTTCTCCGTGCCCAGCAGCGTCTGGGCGACGACGAACTCCGTCCAGCCGGTGAGGAACGTGAAGATGAACACCGTCGCCAGCCCGGCGGCCGACAGCGGCAGGATGACCTCGGTGACGACCCGCCACGGCGGCGCGCCGTCGACGACGGCGGCCTCCTCGTAGGAGACGGGGATGCCGTCCATGTACGTCTTGAGCAGCCAGGTGTTGAACGGGACGGCCGTCGCGGCGTAGTACACCGACAGCGCCAGCTTGCTGTCGTTGAAGCCGAACTGGACGTAGACGGCGTAGAGGCCGATCAGCAGGGCGATGCCGAGGCCGCCGCCGACCTGCGTCATCAGCACGTAGACGAACAGGATCTTCCGGCGGAAGATGAACTCCCGGCGCGAGAGGGCGTACGACGCCGGGACGATCAGACACATCGAGATGATGACCGTCGGGATGGCGACGGTGAGGCTGTTCCACAGGAACTGCTTGAAGTTCGACGGGTTGTCGACGCCGTGTGCGGCCGCGTCGAGCACGGCGAGTTCGGGCGTGTCGAACACCACGGCCAGATCCGTCAGTGGGACGTTGACCGTGACGCTGTAGGCCGGGACGATCAGGTCACCGACCACCCAGATGAACGGCTGGAGCGTCGGGTCCTCGGGGAACAGCGAGATGCCGCCGGAGGTGTACAGCGACGCGCCCGACCCCGAGAGCGCGGCCTGGAGGATCCAGTAGATGGGGAACATGAGCGCCGACACGAGCAGGAGCGCGCCCAGCGTCGCGCCGATGGTCTTCAGCGGTTCGGTGACCGGGACCTCGCGGTCACGGACCTGCCGTGTAGTGTAGACGGCGGCCCGACCGCTCTCGACGGGCGCGTACGCGACGCGTTTGGCGTCCTCGGCGACCTTGCCGAAGATGGCACGGAGGAAGCTCACGCGTCGTCCACCCCGTCGGCGAGTTTGCCGCGCTTGACGTTCAGCCACATGAACGCGCCGATGAAGACGACCGCCACGATGCTGATGGCGGCACCGCGGCCGTACGCGGAGAACTGGAACGCCTCGCGGTAGCCGTAGACGATTAGCAGTTCGTTGGCCCGCGCCGGGCCGCCCTGGTTGAACACGAAGGGGATGAGGAACTGCTGGAACGAGGCGGCTGACGTGAGGATGGTCGCGAACAGCACCGGGCGCTTGATCGACGGGAGCGTCACGTGGAGCAGTCGCGCGAACGCGCCGGCCCCATCGACGACGGCGGCCTCGTGGAGTTCCTCCGGGACGTCCTGGAGCGCGCTCACGGTGATGATGACCATGAACGGGTAGGCCAGCCACATCTCGGTGACGTTGTACGCGACGAACGCGGTCCAGCGACCCGAGAGCCAGGCGACCGAACTGGCGCCGAACGTCGACAGGAGCTGGTTCACCAGGCCGAAGTCGGCCGAACTGAAGATGCCGCGCCACACCGTGATGGTGAAGATGGCGGGCAGTCCCATCGGGAGGATGATCAACGAGCGCATCAGGCGCTTGCCCCTGACACGGTCGTTGGTGACGACGAGGGCGACGCCGATGCTCAGGAACAGCTTCAGCGTCACGCTCGTGGCCACGAACAGCCAGGTGACGCCGAAGGAGTTCCAGAACTGCGGGTCGGTGAGGACGTCGACGTAGTTCGCGAGGCCGACGAACGTCGCCTCACCGAACGTCAGGACCGAGAACGCACCCTCGCCAGCGTAGAGGTTCGCCGGTGCCGCGTCGGTAAACGAGATGCCGAGCAGGTAGATCACCGGGAACAGCATGAACGCCGAGAAGACGAACAGTCCCGGCAGGACGAACAGGAGTCCCAGGTCACGCTTGTCGAGGAACGGCACTGCCTCGACGCGGCGAGCGACGCGTGATGCCGTACTCATTGTGTGTCCTTACTCCCAGTTGTCGCGGATATCGGTTGCGGCCGTGGTCAGTGCCTCCTCGGCCGTGGCGTCGCCGTTGAACGCGTCGATGAGCGCCGTCTCCATCGGTCCCCACACCTTGTTCATCTTGGGGTCGGTCGGCATCGGGACGCCCTTCCCGACCGTCTCGGAGTACGCCTGGACGTTCTCGGGCAGGTCGTCGCTGCCGACGAGACTGTCGAGGACGGGGATGGCGCCGTGTTCCTCGGCGTTCTCGAGGTGCATCTCCTCGTTGGTGACGTACCACTCGACGAACTCGCGGCCGGCGGTCGCGTCGGCGCCGCCATCGCTCATCGCGTCGGCGAAGTACCACATCGAGATGCCGGTGTACGGGCGGAGTTCACCGCCGTCGACGGCCGGCAGCGAGGTGACCTCGTAGTTGACGCCCTTGTCGTTGAGCGTCGCGAGGTACCAGGGGCCGTTGATGGCGAAGGCGGCGTTGCCCTCCGCGAACGCGGCGGCCTGGGGCTCGTACGTCGGGTCGTTCGGCATGTAGGGCGTGAGGTTCTCCAGGGCGAACTCGAGGCCCTGGACGGTCTCGTCGAGGTCGACGCCCAGCTGTGGGTCGGCCGCCGGGTCGAAGTAGTAGCCGCCGAAGCCCTGGAGGAACGCGCTCGTGAAGTACGGGTCGAAGGGGTAGCTCAGCCCGTACTGACCGGAGTCGGGGTCGTGGTACGAGTCCATGACCTCGACCATGTCCGAGACCGACTCGGGCGCCTGGTCGACGATGTCCGTGTTGTAGACGAGCGTCACCGTCTCGGCCGAGTACGGGAGGCCGACGACGTTGCCCTCGAACTGGACGGCGTCGGCCGCCGCGTCGGTGAAGACGTCCAGGTCGACGGTCAGTTCGTCGCTCTGGTCGGCGAGGAAGCCGCGCTGGTAGTAGTCGCCGACCCAGTCGTGGGCCCAGTCGAACACCTGGGGCCCCTGGCCGGCCGGGACGGCGCTGGTCGTCTTCTGTTCGAGGTCGGAGATGTCCGACCCCTCGACGGTGTGGCGGCTCTCCGCGGTGAACGTCTCGATGGCGCTCTCGCGGCCGGGGAGTTCCGGCTCCGGGAGCGAGTACCACGCCGTGGCCTCGCCCGCGGGACCGGCCGTCTCGGTGTCCTGGTCCGCGCTGTCGTCACCGCTGCCGTCACCGCCGTCGTCGTTCGCAGCGGTCTCCGTGTCCTGTTCCTGTACGCCGACGCAACCCGCGAGCGCGCCGAACGCCGTCGCGGCGCTGATCTGCTTGAGGACGGTTCTGCGGTCCATGTGTGGATATTGGATGAAATAGTCGTTCACGACTTAAATCATTCGAAAAACTCACGAACGTTCATCACATTTTTCGGGCGCAGCGCCGCTCTGTGTCCCCGAAAAGGCGTGGTGGGATCTGGCAGCCATCCGGACCGCCACTCGGTACCACACGCCCCGGTGACAAAAGTGCTACGAAATTGTACATCACAAATTACGAGATTTGAGAAAGACCTATGGTGGGCTAGACCGACACTCCACCACATGGCAACAGTCACGCTCGACCACCTCACGAAGGAGTTCGATAGCGGGCGTATCCGTGCCGTCGACGACGTCTCGCTGGACGTGGCCGACGGTGAGTTCGTCACCGTCGTCGGTCCCTCGGGCTGTGGGAAGTCGACGACGCTGCGGATGCTCGCCGGGCTCGAACAACCCACCTCCGGTCGCATCTCTATCGACGGCGAGGACGTCACGGACGTCCACGCGCGCAAGCGCGACGTCGCGATGGTGTTCCAGAACTACGCGCTCTACCCCCACAAGACCGTCCGGCAGAACATGGCCTTCGGCCTCCGGATGAGCACGGACCTCTCGAAGGACGAGCGCCAGGCGAAGGTCGAAGAGACGGCCGAGATGATGGGCATCGAAGAACTGCTCGAGGACAAGCCCAGCGAACTCTCCGGCGGGCAGAAACAGCGCGTCGCCCTCGGACGCGCCATCGTCCGCGAACCCGACGTCTTCCTCTTCGACGAACCGCTCTCCAACCTCGACGCGAAGCTCCGGACGTCGATGCGGACCGAGATCCAGCGCCTGCAGGAGGAACTGGACATCACGGCCATCTACGTCACTCACGACCAGGAGGAGGCGATGACGATGGGCGACCGCCTGGCCATCCTCGACGGCGGCCAACTCCAGCAGACCGGCCGGCCGAAGGACGTCTACCAGAACCCCCGCAACGAGTTCGTCGGTGGCTTCGTCGGCTCGCCCTCGATGAACTTCATGAACCTCGACGTCTCCGTCGGGAGTGACGGCGACACAGTGACGCTCACCGGCGACGACGGCTTCGCCTACACGCTCCGGGGCGACCGTGCCCGACGGGTCGCCGACAGCGGCGCCCAGTCGGTCCGCCTCGGCGTCCGGCCCGAGAACGTCACCGTCGGGACGGCCGAATCCGGCGAGAACGGCAGCCGAACCGGCGAGAACGCGAACGAGGCGGTCGTCGAGGTCGTCGAACCCATCGGCAGCGACAACTACCTCTACCTGGACCTGGGAAGCGAAGAGTTCGTCGCCCGGGTCGCCGCCGACGTCGAACCCTCCTGGGGCGACACCGTCACGGTCGCCTTCGACGAGGCGGCAGTCCACATCTTCGACGCCGAAACCGGCGATTCGCTGCTGTACGAGGAGGGAGAAGAAGAACGCGACGCAGTTGCTGCGGCCTGAGTACTCCTCCCGTCCGACTCACGCGACGTGCAAAATGGGGCGCAGTTATTCCGCCACGATCCGAGTTTCGAGCGGGACTTCGTTCGTTATCGCATCCACGAGCGGCGAGGTCGTCTCGACGCGCTCGCGCAACGCCGCGAGGTCGTCCTCGGACGCGTCCGACGTCACGTGCGCCGTACAGGTGATCGACTCGTAGCCCGGACGGACGTCCTCGGCGATGCCGAGGAACCCCCGCAGGTCGACGTCGCCCTCCATCTCGAACCTGAGTTCGTCGAGTTCGATACCCATCGCCGCGGCGTTGGCCGCGTAGCCGACGCTCAGACACGATCCGAGCGCGCCGAGCAGGAGTTCGACCGCGTTGGGGCCCGCTCGTTCGCCCAGGATCTGTTCGGGTTCGTCGCCCTGGAGCGTGAACTCGCGGGTGTGGACGGTCTCCCCCGCGTGATCGAACTCGTCGATCGTCGTCACGGACTTGAGCGCGTCCTCCCACTCGGTTTCGGCCCGGAAGGTGAACGCACCGCCGGCGGGGTCATCAGTGATCGATTCTATCGCGCCTTCGAGCGCGGAGACGTCGACGCCGTTTACTTTCGTGCTTTCTGCTGTTGCCATGGTGAGTCCTCGTCGTCTAGTCGGGCCGCTGACTCGATAAAGGCGTGTTAGCACATGTCACTCAGTTGCGCGCTGGACCGCCGCGGATACGCGTCCCGTAGTCGGCAGATGCCTGTCGTTCGCTGCCGGTTCCCGCCGATTCTCGTCGGTCGTACCGCCTCGCGAGGGCCTGACGGGCAGTGCTAGTCGTCCGCCGCTACTGTGTGTGCTTCGAGCAGGTCGTACTCGTCCATCAGCGCCACCGTCGCCAGCCGGAGCGCGTGGGGCCACCCCAGGGGCGTCGCGCTGTCGGGGGTGCCGTCGTCGAACACCTGCTCGGGCAGGTAGCCCGTGGGTTCACAGAGCGCGCCGCCGGGGAGCACGAGCGCCAGCAGGTCGCGGGCCGTCTCTGCCATGTCTCCGGCCCGCTCGTCGTCGCGGTCCGCCAGTAGCGCGGCGAGCGTCGCCGCGGCGTGGGCGCCCCACGCGGTTGACACCGTCCAGATCTTCTCGCGACCCTGGTCGCGCTGGCGCCAGCCGTCACCCTCGTACCGGACCAGGCCGGCGACGTCGTCGCTCTCGTGGAAGAGTGCCTCGACCACGCCCTCGACGTGGGAGAGGAGCCTGTCGACGCGTTCGTCGTCGATGCTTCCGACCTCGGCGTAGGCGCGGTGGGCGTTGACCAGCGCGAGCGTCCCGGAGTCGGCCCGCGTGTCCAGCCCGCTCTCATCGTGCTCGGGGCCGTATTGACGGAGGGCGTACATCCCACGCTCGGGAACCCACAGGTCGTCCAGCGCCTCGTATACCTCGTCGGCGCGCTCGGCGGCCCGGTCGCTGACGCCGTCGACGTCGGTGGCGGCGAGCGTGGCGTAGGCCTCCAGGAACGTCGCGGCCGTGTGCGTGAACCGCCCGACCATGTCCTCCCAGGCGTTCTGACAGGTGACCGGTCGGCCGTCGTCGGCCAGCGACTGGTCGAGGGCGTCGAGGGCGCGTGCGAGCAGTTCGCGGTCGTCGCCGCCGGCGCGGGCGAGGAACGCCGCGACGCTGCCGGTCTGGTCGGCCTGGTAGTTGACGTCGTCGCCGGCCTCCAGTCGGCCGTTGGCCCACCCCGGCGCCAGCGAGCCGTCGAAGGCCCAGACGCGGTGGGGCCAGGAGCCGTCCGCTAGCTGGGTGTCGCGGTAGGCCGCCGCACTCCGGTCGTGCCAGTCCCCGATGCCCAGGTCGAAATGGTCGTCGGCCTCCAGCAGGAACCGCGAGATCTCGGAGTCGTCGCGGAACCAGGAGTAGCCGTAGCCGCCGGAGTAGGCGTAGAAGGGGTCGAAATCCGGCGCGGCGATGCGGAGGCCGCTCGCGCCGGTGAGCAGGGAGACGACCCGGAGGTCGGTCGCGACGGCGTCGGCGTGGGGGAGGTCGTCGGCGACGGTCACGTCGACCTGGGCACTCGCCACGCGTTCGAGGGCCTCTCGGTCGTACTCGGTTGCGGCCGCTCGAACCCGGTCGAGGGCGTCGATACGGGAGGACTCGTTCGGGGTCGTGAGCAGCGTCGCCACCGTCGCGGTGCCGTCCTCGGTGGGCGCGACACCGATCACGTCGCCACTGAGTAGGTCCTCGTCGTAGGGGTTCTCCGGTCCCTCACGCGGGTAATCGGTGGCCTCGGCGGCGAGCAGCGATTCGAACCCCTCGAAGGCGTCGCCCCGGACCGTCTCGAACCCCGTCGCGCTCGCCAGGTAGTCCGTCTCGTCGGCGTGGTACACCTCGACCGAATCGCCGTGGTGGAGCTGGGCGAGGCGATTGTCACGTCCGTCCGGCGCGAAGCCGACGCAGGCAACGACGTCGAGCGGTTCTGACGCCGCGCCGGCGTCGAAGTGGCTAACGTGGCGGTCGTCGAGCGTCAGGTCGTACTGGGAGACGGTACCGAAGGGCGTCTCGTGGTCGGTGACCACCAGCGCCGTGTCGGCGTGGTAGCGCTGCTCGCTGGCAGCGGCGTCGAACCACGCTGTCTCTGCGGCGGGTTCGCCCGCGGGCCTGACGCCGAAGCGAGAGCGGGCGACGCCGGTCAGTCCGACGAGCGGGTAGCTGAAGTCCCGGACGGCGCCGTCCGCGTCGACGTGGACGAGCCGTCCGTCGCGGCCGGAGAACAGCCCGGCCGTCGTGCGTCGTTCGCCGGGGAAGCGGGAGTCGGCTCCCCGATGGCGCTTGTAGTCGTTCAGCGCGTCCCGTAGGTTCATTGCCTCTCCATCGGTGTCGCCGGGTAATAACTTTGGTGTAATTCTATTTCACACATTTCCCGAGACCGTAACACCCAAGCGACGCCCGGCGCTCCGTGCGGATATGCACCACCCCGGCCCACCCCGGTTCGTCCACGTCGGCGAGTCGGTGACACTCGCCCCGCGCGCACCGGATCCGGACGTATCGTTCGCCTGGCGACTCCGCGACGCGCCCGCCGACAGCGACGTCACCGTCGGCGACGGGCCGGTCGTTCACCTGGCACCCGACGTCCCCGGCACCTACCGCCTCGAACTCGACGCGCCGGACGGGACCCACCGCCAGACGGTCCGGGCGTTCCCGGACCCACGGAAACCCGCCCGGTTCCGCGTGGACCCGAACGACGTCGACGGCGACATATCCGCGGCCGAGACGGCGAGCGTCATCGGTCAGTTCAACGACTTCACGATGGGCGTCGACCGGGCCACGCGAGAGGACGGCGACTGGGTCCTCGACGTCGAACTCCCGCCGGGCGACCACGAGGGCCTCTTCGCCTTCGACGACGCGTTCGACCCGTTCGCCAGTGCGGAGATCACCGTCGAGGGACCGGGCCGACCGAGAGTCCGACTCGACGGACGACGTGAAGGGGGCGATGTCGTGGTGCCTGCCACTGCGGACCCCGCCCCGGACGGAAGCGACCCCGACGTCGAGTTCCACCTCGACGGCCGCGACGACCTGTCCGAAGCCGACGTCGCCATCGAGGGCGATGAATTGCGAGTCCCAGTCGATGCGCTGTCTGAACTCGCTCGGGTGCACGCCGTCGCCGTGGCCGAACGGCACGGCATCGCCGACACGCTCGAACTTTCGGTCGCTCCAGACGACGGCGTCACCGTCGACCGGCCCGCCGACCCACCGGCGTGGCTCCGGGACGCGTCCATGTACGAGATATTCGTTCGCGAGTTCGCGGGAGAGACCGTCGACACGACCTTCGAGGAGATAGAGCGCCGGGTGCCGTACCTCGAACACCTCGGCATCGACGTCGTGTGGCTGACGCCCGTCCTGGAGAGTCCCACCCACCACGGCTACCACATCACGGATATGTTCGACACCGCCGACGACCTCGGGACCCGCGCCGAGTTCGAATCTCTCGTCGACCGTCTGCACGAGGCCGGTATCCGCGTCGTCTTCGACCTGGTGATCAACCACACCTCACGGGACCACCCCGCCTTCCAGCTGCACCGCGCCGGCGTCCCCGAGTACGCCGACCACTACGAGCGCATCCCCACGGAACAGGACACCAGCGACGTGGACTGGGCGGGCGACGACGCGCCGGGCCACTACTTCACCTGGACCAGGATTCCCAACGTGAACTTCGACTCGCTGGCCGTCCGCGAGTGGATGCTCGACGTCGTCGAGGAGTGGGCGCCCGTCGTCGACGGCTTCCGCTGCGACGTCGCATGGGGCGTCCCCCACGGCTTCTGGAAGGAGGTCCGCGAGCGCGTCAAAGCCGAGAACGACGACTTCCTCCTGCTGGACGAGACGGTCCCCAAGCGGGACGCCGCCTTCCACGAGAACGAGTTCGACTTCCACTACGACGCGGACCTCTACTTCGCGCTTCGCGATATCGGCCAGGGAGACGCCCCCGCCGACGCAATCTTCGACGCGCTGACCGACACGCAGCGCCACGGCTACCCCGACGAGGCGGTCCACATGCGCTACGTCGAGAACCACGACGAGGACCGGTACCTCGAGGAGTGCGGCCGGGACGCGCTGCCCGCCGCGGCCGCCGCGACGTTCACCCTCCCCGGCGTTCCGATGATCTACTACGGCCAGGAGCGCGACGTCGAGGACTCCCGCGGCACGATGAAGTGGTACGACGGCGACCAGGACCTGACCGACTTTCACCGCCGCCTCGTCTCGCTCCGCGACGACCACCCCGCGATCCGCACCGACGGGGTGGACCCGGTGGACGTCGACGTCGCCGAGGGCGACCCCGACAGCGTCGTCGCCTACGAGCGCGCGAGCGACGACGAGCGACTCGTTGTCGTCCTGAACTTCGGCGACGAACCCGCGACGGTCGCGCCCGCTGTCGCCGTCGACGGTACCGACCTACTCTCCGAAACCGACGTCGCGGACGGCGACTCCCTCCGCGTCGCGGACGCCGTCGTCCTCCGGCGCGCGGAGTGACGAACGAGACGAGTCGGTGGGGGACCGGCCGCCGTGGGCCAGCCCGATTGCAACTTCCTGTGGGTGGGACTGAAAGGGGCCGGGCGCTGGGGGAAGCACGGCGACGTAAGGACCGCAGGAGCGAACGGAGTGAGCGACGAGAACCACAGCGAGCCGAGCGAGCCCAGCGCCCGGGGGCTTTCTGGTTGTTCTCGCTGGCTGCATTGATGCGGAGTCCTCCGACTGACTTTCCTGGCGAATCCACCGAGTGATGTAAGTAGCCGCCTCGTGCAACTACTCGCCATGGACGACGCGTCGCTCGAGGACCTGCTCCAGCGCTTCGGGTTCTCGGACAAGGAAGTGGACACGTATCTCAAGATACTGGCACTGGGGGAGGCGAAGGCGAGTACCATCGCCGACGACGCGGGGGTGTCGAAGCGCTACGTCTACAGCATCGCGGAGACGCTCGAAGACCGCGGGTTCGTCGAGGTCAACGACCACGCCGTTCCGACGACCATCCGGGCCAACCAGCCCGAGGACGTCGTCGAGGCGCTGTCGGGCGACCTCCAGGAGATGCAGCCGGCCCTGGAGTCGCGGTTCTCCCGGACGGCGCCCCGGTCGGAGAGCTTCGAGGTGGTCAAATCCCGCGTCACCGTGCTCAAGCGCGTCGCGGAACTGGTCGACCGCGCCGAGGTGGAGGTGACGCTGGCCATCCCGTATCGGCTGCTCGACGAGGTGGCCGACGAGTTGCGCGCGGCCGTCGACCGGGGCGTCCTGGTCGTCCTGATCGTCACGGACGTCGACCCGGCGACGGAGCTGGAACTCGATGGGCTGGCGTCGGTCGCCCGCGCCTGGGAGCAGCCCATGCCGACGATGCTCACCGTCGACCAGCAGGCGGGCATCGTCGCGCCCGGCGAGATGCTCTCCCGGTCCGACAGCACCGCCCAGGCTATCGTCTTCGCCCAGGCGCAGCTCGGGCCGGTCATCGTCGGCTCCTTCCTGGGGAACTACCTCCCGATGGCGGCGGAGGTGTACACCGCCGACCCGACCGGCCTCCCCGCCACGTTCGAGGACTTCCGCCACGCGGTGCTGGAGGCGACGCTGCACCTCCGGGCCAACGACGAGGTCCGCGCCCGCGTCACGGGCCGGTCGGTCAGCGACGACCTCGACGTCGCGGTACTGGAGGGCCAGGTCGTCGAGGTCCGGCAGGGGCTGCTCGAACCCGCGACCAACGACTTCCCCGTCGAGAACACGCTCTTCGTCGAGACCGACGAGGGCACCTTCAGTGTCGGCGGCCAGGGCGCCTTCGTCGAGGACTTCGAGGCGGACGCGGTCGAACTGTTGCCCAGCGAGTAGAGCCTGGTATCGGTCCGGCAGCGATTTGGCGACCTGCCAATCGAATTGCGTGGCTTCTTGTCAGTTGCTTTCGAAGCGCGACCGATGGAAGTAATCGAGTGGGACCGCTCGTTCGACGACAGCCGCGGGGCGCGGCTGTTCACGGCCGTGTTCGTCGGGTCGTTTCTGGGATTCTTGCTCCTCGCCGTCACGGCGGTCGCCATCACGCTCCCTCTATTCGTCGGCTCGCTGCTGGCCGAGCCCGCCATGCTCGCAGTGGTCGTCCTGCTCGCGCTCGTCGGCGGGCCGATGTCGCTGTTGTACCTCTGGCCGCTGCTCACCGACCCGGAGCAGCGGGAAGGGCTCGGGCTGTTCACGGATATCGGAACGCTCCCCAGATCACACGTGTTGATCGCCGCCGTCCTCGGCGCGGTCGCCCACGTCGTCGCGTTCCTGGCCTTCGAACTCGGGCCGCTCTCCGTGCTGGCCGTCGGTGGGATCGTCGGGGGTCTCGGAACGTGGCTCCTCCTCACCGCGGGCCGGATCGACCCCGACGCCCGGACGCTGTCCGTCCGCTGGAACCACTGGGACGACGAGGCGGACCTGCGGACGGTCGACCTCGACGGCTGGACGGGCCTGCGACAGTACCGCGTCGGCCCGGTCGTCGTCCTGTGGCCGTCCTACGCCAGGCGAAGTAGCGGGGCACGACCGCGACTGCTGACGGTGCCGCCCTGGGTTGCCGACGACGCAGCACCGGTGTTCGAGGCGGCCATCGACGTCCCGGCCCCGGAGCGCAAGCGAGAGGCCAATCCGACCGTCGCGGCCGTGCTCGTGGTCTTCGGGCTCGGAACGTTCGGCGTCGGGGCCGCGCTCTGGTCGCTCCATGCCGTTCCCGCGGGGTTCCGGGCGTGGTTCGCCGCCTTCGCCGGCGTGTTCGGCTTTCTCTTCCTGGCTGCGGCGTGGCGAGAACGGTGACCGCTCAGACAGAGCCGTCGTCCGCCGTCTCCTGGATCAAGCCAGCCAGACGGTCCCAGAACCCGTCCTCGTACTTCGTCGCGGAATCGATGGTCGGCCGGGCGTTCGTCTCGTTGACCACGGCGCGCTCCTCGGTCACGAGCAGGTCGACGCCGAGGTAGTCGATACCGAGGACGTCGGCGGTCTGCTCGGCCAGGTCCCGCAACTCGCCGTCGAGAGAGATGCCCTCCGCCGCGGCGCCGCGGTGGACGTTGTGCTTCCACTGGCCGTCGGCGACCGCGTCTTCGGGCAGGCGACGCTCGACAGCCCCCACGACGTCGCCGTCGACGACCATCGCCCGGACGTCGCGGGCGTCGGGGAGGAACTCCTGGACCAGGAACGACCTGTCCGCCGTCGCCCGGTAGTCGTGGACCAGGTCGAGGTAGTCGACGACGCCGAGAAACGAGTCCAGGTCGTGGGCCTTGGCGATGCCCGTCCCCCGCGTCGTCGAGTTGGGCTTGACGACGACGGGCTCGTCGAACTGTCGGTAGGCGTCCACGAGGTCCTCTTCGTCGACGGGGTTCGACGCCATCACCGTCTCGGGAACCGGCACGTCCGCCGCCGAGAGTCGTGCGAGCACGTCAGCCTTGTTCCGCGACCGCAGCACCGCCTCGCGGTCGTTGACCCACGGCACCGAGAGGAGGGCGTCCGCGACGCCGCCCTCCATGATCCGCGGCGGAAAGACGAACCCGACGTCGACGTCGGGGAACGGCGAGTCCGTGAGGTGGACCGTCCGCTCCGACGACTGGACTGGGACGACCTCGATACCCCGCTCGGCGAGTGGCTCGCGCATGCGCTCGTACGTCTCCTCTTGCGTCGCCACGGCGAGCCTGCGCATGGTAGGTGGTTCGATGCTGCGTACCTTAAACTGGTGCTAGGAGACTGTGGCTTTCGCCGACAGAGCTGCAATCTGGCCGCCAACGAGATCGGAAAGCCCCCGACCGTTTCTCTCTGAGTCAATACTGGTGGCAACGACTACAAGAAAGCCCTCGGCGCGCTCCGGTCCCGCGAGCCCACTGCGCTCCTCGGCTTCGCCTGTGGTGCTTGTGAGCTCGGGGTTCCCGGACCGCACCTCGCCCTTTCATTCCTCCAGGGACCGCAAACCTTCCCTTCCCCTGGTCGCACGGCCCTCACGTTCGTTCGGGCCCGTGCTCCCGGCCGTGCGGTTGCGGAAGGAAGCGTGAATCGGCGCGGACGCGCCGAATCCGGGGAGAAATGGTGGTTACAATCGCGAGCGCAGGGAGGCGCCGACCGAAGGGAGGGGGCCTCCGAACGAGCGAACGGGGAGCGAAGCGACCCGTGAGCGCGTTTTATCGCGCGAGCGATGCAGTCCCTGGGGGAATGAAAGGGCGAGGCGTGGTCGACGAAGCACGACACGTCAAGCACCGGAGCGAAGCGAGGAGCGCAGACTGTGGCGCGCGAGTCGAGCGCGCCGAGGGCTTTCTGGATGTTGTTGTCGCCGGTACCGACTCCAGAGAGTGCACTATGGACTTTTAAGCTGTTTGCGGTATCGCTGTGGGCTCGGAGCGACGGCGAGATTTCCGCTTGTGATCAGCTCTGCCAACTCCTCCCATTCAGACCCATCACTTACAGTTTCAACAATCCACACGTCGACCATGGGCTACCACGTCGTCGACCCGGCGGAACTCGACCCGGAACCGGACCGCCCCTCGGAGATGAAGTACGTCAGCGAAGCGGCGGGAATGGACAACCTCGGCCTGCGGACCTACCGCGTGGAACCCGGCGAGGAGATACCGCTCTCGGGACTGCACTATCACGACGAACAGGAGGAGGTCTTCTACGTTATCGAGGGGACGCTCAGCGTCGAGACGCCCGAAGACCTGTACTCCGTCGAGGCGGGTCAGTTCTTCGTCGCCGAACCGGGCAGCGCCCACCGGGCGCACAACGCCGACGACGCGACCGAGGACGTCCGTGTCGTCGGCATGGGCGCGCCGCCGGTGAGCGACGGGCACTCGTACGAGGAGTAGGGACGCATCGACCACACCAACCGACCACTTGTCACGCGCGAGCCCCAACGCCCCCATGGGAAGCGACGGCCTGATCGAACTCAACCAGGAGTGCTGGGTCGCACTGGCGAAGTACAACCTGTTGCTCGCGACGGCGTTCGGCGTGATCACCGTCGTCGCGCGGGCGACGCAACCGGCCAATGGATTGCTGGTCGTCGAGAACGCCGCGTTCGCGCTCCTGTTGGGCGCCGTCCAGACGGACGCGTGGCTCTCGGCCTGAGTACTCGAACGGATCGTTATCGGCGGCGAACCGCCGCCTCAGTTCCGCTTCTGCCGAACCTCGGCCTGCTCGCGGATCTTGTCTTCACAGTTCGGGCACACGCGCGGGTGGTCCATTCCCTCGGGTGCGAACACTCGCACGTACGCCGCCGTCACGGACGCCTCGCAGTTCTTGCAATTCGGCACACTCGATCAAACAGGTAGAGGGGGATAATACTTCGTCCCCGTCCAGCCGGTCAAGACTGTCGGCTGACGAGCTCGTCGGACCGGAGGCCACACCAGCGATGGTGTGGAAGAAAGTGGCTGTCGGTTCGTTTACGCGATCAGCAGATCCTCACCGCGCTCGACCTTGATCCGGCACGGGGGCGTGATCTTGTTGTAGGCGCGGCGGAACGCTTCCTTGACCTCCTCGGCCTGGTCGACCTCGCAGTAGACCGTGAAGAGGCGCTCGCCCTTGTCGATGCGGGCGGCAGTGCCGACGATTTTCCCGAAGGCCTGGCGCATGCCGTCGGAGACACGGTCCGCACCCGCACCGGTCGCCTGCTTGTTCTCGCGCAGGACCTGGTGGGGGAACTTCCGCAGCGTCATCTTGTAGTTGCCTTCGCCGAAGCTCTTGATGAGGTGGCGGTTGGCCGAGAGGCGCGAGGCCTCCAGCGAACCGTGGCGGAGCTGGCACTCCTCCTCGACGACGAGGCTGATCTGGACCGGGTAGTCCTCGGCGTCGGCCTCCTTGTCTCCCATCTTGTGCTGTGCGATCTTGGAACCGGGGATCCCCGTGATGTACTCCCGTCGGGTGTACGCGGGCTTGTCGATCTCCCGGTACATCGAGGCTGGTTTGTCCGACATAGATACTCTTGGGAAGTACGAAGCCGAGCGAGCCTATTAACCCTTCGAACCCTCCCAGTCGATGCGACACCGTGACGCACCCCAGTCGTGGGTGACGCCGTGACCCATTGCAGTCGTGGACGCGAACGCTAATGCCGTTGCGTGCGTACGTGTCGCATGGATCTCTCGTTCGACGACACTGGTGGGTCTGGCGGTACCGAACACGACGGGACCTCCGTCGAGGCAGCGATCGGTGACGTCGCGTTCCTCACGCGGTCGGGACACCGCGTCAGCGCGCTCGTGGCACTGGCCGAACGCCCGCGAAGCAGAGCGGCCCTCCGGGAGCTGACGGGCGTCTCGGCGTCGACGATCGGACGAACGCTGGGCGAGTTCGAGCGACGAAACTGGATCCGGCGGGACGGACACGAGTACGAGGCGACGCAGCTGGGCGCGTTCGTCGCGGCGGCGATGCGGGAGGTGACGCGACAGGTAGCGACCGAGCGAAAGCTCCGGGACGCCTGGCAGTGGCTTCCGACGGCGGCCGACGGGTTCTCCGTCGAGATGTGTGCCGATGCGGTGGTGTCAGTCGCAGAACCAGCGGACCCGTATCGACCGGTGCAGCGGTTCGGTTCGTTGCTCGCCGAGACCGATCGGTTCCGGTTCGTCGGGTCCGATCTGGCCCTGCTCGAGCCCTGCAAGGACGAATTCCGACAGCGGGTCCTCGACGGCGTCCGGACGGAGATCATCGACCCACCGAGCGTCGCTCGGCACGTGCTCTCTGCCTACCCGGAGCACTGCGAAGCCCCCCTGAAGAGCGGCAATCTCACGGTCCGCGTGCACGACGACGTGCCGTCCTACGGACTCGCTCTCTTCGACGACCGGATCGGAATCGTCGGGTACAGCACCGATTCCGGGACGGTACAGGTACTGATCGACACCGACACGACGGCGGCGCGAAAGTGGGCGGAAGCGACGTACGCGAGCTACCGGAGCGACTCACGGCCGCTCTCGGTCACGCTGCCCGCGTAACGGCAGTGGAACCGTTTCGGCTACGTCGCGGCCGTGAGTCGCTTCCGGCGCCGCCGGATCGACGGCGTCGTCCCGCGGTCGTCCCAGGCGGGCCCTTCGCTTTCAGTTCGTGCTACCCTTTCACCGACTGCAAGGCGACCAGCGACTGACAGAATATCACTAGTTGCCTACATATCTGGGCCGGGTCGTACTCTCTCTTGCGGAGGGACGAACCCATGTCTGAGAATCCACAATCGGAAGCCAGCAGAACTGCCCTGCAAGTAGCGTGCGACACGGAGGTCTCCGGCTGTGTCTTCCTCATGCGCACCGAGGAAGACGACAGGGACCGACTGCTCCAGATCACTCGCGATCACGTCGCCGAACAGCACGGCCAGGAGTACAGCCTCGCGGAGATAGACGAGCGACACGTGACCGAAGTCTCGGTGGAGGCGGACGGGAACTGAGCATGAGCCTCGACCGAGCGACGGCCGACGGTCACGCCGTCGACCGCGAGTACGGACGCGGGACGCGGCTGGGGTCGCTCCTGATGGCGCTCGCCGGCGTCGCGTTCGTGGGCTACGGCGTCGTCTTCCTCGCCAGGACTTTCGTCGGCTCGGGCTTCGAGCTCGGCGTCGCGACCCTGAACGGCGTCAGTCGAGCGGACCTGAACGCGATCGACCCGGCGATCGTCCACTACATCGACCACCTCCACGTCGCCACCGCAGCGTTCATCATCGCCACCGGGATCGCCGTCACGGGGCTGGCGTGGTACGGCGTGCGGCGCGGACTGCTGTGGGCGTGGGCGACCGCCCTCGTCGCGGCAGTCGCGGGACTCGTCATCGCACTCCCGATGCACTACATGGACCTGTTCGCCCACGACTGGGTGTCTCACCTCGGGCCCATCTACCTCGCGACCATCGTGTTCGTGGTCGGGGCCATCGCCGCCTATCGAGACATCCGATCGGACTCGCGGACGGCGAGGTCCGCCGGGGACGCGGGAACCGACTGATCATCATCTCCTTCGGGTTCCTCGTCGCAAGACGGGGCGTTTCGATGGAGGTGAAGTGGACGTTACTACCCACCTTTTCCCTCCCGAGCCCCTAGCGAGTTACATGAACATGCTCGTCGACGGCGAGTGGCGCACAGACGCCGGAGAGTACACTAACGAGGATGGTGAGTTCGAACGCGGGACGACGTCGTTCCGCGATTTCGTCGAGGACGACCCGGACGCCCGCTTCCAGCCAGAGGCCGGCCGGTACCACCTCTACGTCTCCTACGCGTGCCCGTGGGCCCACCGGACGCTCGTTACGCGCGCGCTGAAGGGGCTGGAGGATGCTATCAGCGTCGACGTCGTCGACCCCTACCGCGACGACGACGGCTGGCAGTTCACGCCCGAGAAGGAGGGGTGCACCGAGGACAGTATCCACGGGAGTGACTATCTCCGCGAGGTGTACCAGCAGGCCGACCCCGAGATGACCGGTCGCGTCACCGTCCCGGTCCTCTGGGACACGTCCGAAGAAACCATCGTCAACAACGAGTCCGAGGAGATCATGCGGATGCTCGACACCGCGTTCGAGAACGTCGCTACCCGGGACGTCGATCTGTATCCCGAAGGGTACCAGGACGACGTCGACCGCATCATCGAGGAGATCTACCAGCCGATCAACAACGGCGTCTACCGCACCGGCTTCGCGAACTCCCAGACGGCCTACGACGAGGCGGTCCACGAACTGTTCGACGCGCTCGACCACTGGGACGACGTGCTCGAAGACCAGCGCTACCTCGCCGGCGACCGCCTGACTGAGGCCGATATCGCGATGTTCACCACGCTGGTCCGCTTCGACGAGGTCTACCACACGCACTTCATGTGCAACCACCAGTTCGTTCGCGAGTACGACAACCTCTGGCCGTACCTCAGGGACCTCTACCAGACCCAGGGCGTCGCCGACACCGTCGACATGGACCACATCAAAGAACACTACTACACCACCCATCCCGACGTCAGCCCCAAGTGCATCGTCGCGATGGGCCCTGACCCCGAGTTCACCGCGCCCCACGACCGCAACGAACTCCCCGGCGGCCCGCCGGAAGACCTGCTGCCGCTGGCCTGATAGCACGCCGCACACGGTCACGGATCGATTCTCGGTCAGCCTTTATGCACCGACGGGACAAGGACTGTGCAATCAGATGGTGCGAGGACGCCTTCGTCGGGAAAACCGGGGAGTCAGCCCGGTCATCAGTGTCGTACTGCTCGTCGCGATAACCGTGATACTCGCGGCGACGGCGGGCTACGTCGTCTTCGGGATGGCCGATGAGACGAAGGCAGTGGCACCCCAGCCCGCTATCACCGCGACGTACGACCGGACGACCGACGGCGACGGGCAGGCCCTGGAACTGGTGTTCGAGGGCGGCGACACACTGGAGGAGCAGAACGTCTACTTCGTCCTGCAGGGCGCCGTGGCGGTCGACGATTCGGGTTCTGAATCGCCGACCGAACTCGACGGGAATCTGATCCAGGATCAGATCGGTTCGGAGACCACGGCCGGCGCGACGATGACGATAGACCAGACGACGGTAGACCACGCCCCGTTCGACTCCGACGAACACCTCGACTTGAGCGATGCCACGCTCCGTCTCGTTTGGGACCCCGCGTCCGCCGACATACAGGAGACCGAAACGATCTGGCGCTGGTCCGATAGCTAACGGATTGATTCTCCCGCACATCCTCGTCCGCTAGGCTGACGTAGCCGGACACCGACGGGACGACAACGAATCGATGTCAACGAGCCCTAACCGCCGACCCGTCCGCGCCGCGCTCGCCGCGGGCGTGCTCTTCGGGCTGGCCTACCTCGTCGCCGTCCCGCTGTTGCGCCCCGCCCAGGTCGGGCTGGCGACGGACGTCTACTTCCTCGCCGCGGAGCGAGTGCTCGCCGGCGAGAGCCCGTACTTCGCCGCGCCGCAGGGTCGCCCGGGCTACGAGTTCGTCTACCAGCCCGTCGTCGTGCTGGCGTTCGTCCCGCACGCCCTCACCGGGAGCGCGCTCGGCGCGTACGTCCTCCAGACCGCGCTGAATCTGCTGTCGGCCGGTGCTATCGCCATCCTGCTGGTGCGGTACGTCGAGCGCTCGGGTGTCACGCTTGCCCGCCTCGACCGCCTGCTCGTCGCTGGCTTCGTCCTCGCCTCGGTCCACTCCATCTCGGTCTTCGTCATGGGCCAGGTGAACCTCCAGCTGGCGCTCGCCGTCGCCGCCGGGGGAATTCTGCTCGACCGCGGCAGTCAGTGGCGGGCCGGCGCCGCCTTCGCCGCCGCGGCGACGGTGAAGCTGTTCCCCGCCGCCGTGGGGCTGTGGCTCCTCCGTCGTCGCTCGTGGCGCGCGGTCGGAGCCGCGGTCGCCACCGGCACCACGCTCCTCCTCGCAGGCGTCCTCGCCTTCGGCCCGTCGCTGTTCCGGACGTACCTCACCGAGGTGCTCACCGGCGAATCGCACACCGCGGAGTTCGCCGGCGGGCTGGATCCGTCGGTGATGTACGTCACCGTTCGCCGCCCGCTCGCCGCGCTGTTCCCAGCCACGGACCCGACGCTCCTCACGCTGGCCGCGCTCGTCCTGCTCGGTCCGGTGGTCGTCGCCGCGTCGTGGGACGTGTCGACCCGCCGCGGGAGCCTGGTCGCGCTCCTGGCGACGCTCCTGGGAACGATGCTCGTCCTCCCGCTGGAGCCGTTCTACTTCTCCCTGCTCTACTACCCGCTCGTCCCGCTGCTGTACCTCCTCGACCCGGGCCGGGTCCGCGGCGTGTTCGTCGCCGGCACGGTCCTGCTATCTGCGGTTATCAGCTATCCGGCCGTCGAGGGGTTGCTCGCCATCGCACCGCTGCCGGCCGAAACTGCGACCGCGCTCGCTGCTATCGCTCGGGAAACCTTTCGGTTCGCACAGCCGCCGTTGATCGGGGCGCTGCTGGTGCTCGCCGGCTGCGTGCTCTTCCAGTACGAGGCGGCGAGAGATGGGATTTCGGCGGAGCGCTACGAGCCGTCCGCGGAGTAACTGATCTGGGTGGCGTCTTCTCCAGGTGAGTCTGCGGAATTGAACTACTTTGTTGCTCACTCGGTACTGAGAGAGCCACCGATACAGCCAACGAGAAAGGAAAGCCCCGACGTGCTGCGGTCCCGCGGCTTGCTGCGCGCGCTCACTCCGTTCGCGTGCTTGCATCGCCGGGGTTCCCGCAGCACGCCGCCCCTTTCATTCCCACCCGCTTCTCCCGATTAGTCAGCCGACTTGGGTGGGATTGAAAGGGGCCGACCGCTCGGGGGCTTTCCTTTGTTGTTGGTGACGTCGTCAATAGTTTGGGTGCAAATTGAGAAACACAGTAGTTCTACCGCTCACGCGGGAACGACTCAGCACCGCTGCCAAAGTCCGACGTAGCCTCTGCTCGGGCAGGTCAGAAAAATCCGAAAATCAGTCTATGCCGATACGCCTGCGGAAATCACCGACTTACAGTCGAGTCAGGTTCGTGGCACGCGGACCCTTGTCCGCCTGCTCGATGTCGAACTCGACTTCCGTCCCTTCCTCGAGATCCGGGCCGCCCACGTCTTCCATGTGGAAGAAAACGTCGTCGTCCGCGTCCTCAGTATCGATGAAACCGTAACCGCCTGTGTCGTTGAAGAAGTCAACCTTGCCTTCTGCCATTGCGAATTAACTGAAGAGGGCATCACGGATAACCTTTCCGAGAGAGGCGGTACCACGGGGGTAGGTGGTCACTACGGCCTCGATTCACCGGTATACAGCCCCGTTCCCCGCCGATTCGCCCCTGGATTGGTCGGTCCCGTCGGGCGATCGACCGGCCTCGTTCGGCGATCGGTCGGGGGCCGTAGGTTTTTGGTCGGTGGCTGCCACATCGACACGATGACCGACGACGCGGCGTGGGTAGGCGCTCACTACTGCGGCGACGTGTGGCTCGCGGTGGCCTTCGACGCCGACGGCTTCGACCACGCCGACGTCTTCGATGGCGTCGGCGACTGCTGGCTCCGGTACCAGGAGGCCGCCGACCGGCTGCTCGTCGACGTCCCAGTCGGCCTCCCCGACGACGGAGACCGGGAGTGCGACCGGCTCGCTCGACGCGCGCTGGGCCCGCTGGCCTCGGCCGTCGTCTCGCCGCCGGTCCCCGACGCGGTCCGCAAGCGCCGCCACGGCGTCGCCAGCAGTGTCCACGAGCGCCAGACGGGCGAGGCCCTCTCCGAGCAGGCTTTCGCGATGAGCGACGAGATCGCGGTACTTCGGGAACTGTTGACGGAGTTTCCGCGCGCCCCCGACGTCCTCGCCGAATCCAATCCGGAGCTGTGCTGCCGTGCCATCGCCGGCGCGCCGCTGGAACGCGACCCGGCTACTGCGGGGGGCTACGCGGAACGGATGCGCACGCTCGCGTCGCTCGACCGGGACGCGCCGCCGGCCGTCCAGGCCGCCGCCGAGGCGGTCGCCGGCCACGACGTCGCCGTGCGAGACGTCCTCGACGCGATGGCGCTCGCGTACTCGGCCTGGCCGGGCAGCGGCGACGTCTACTCTCTCCCGCCGGACCCGCCGACCGACGCCGAGGGATATCCCATGCGCCTGGTCTACCGCGCCGACGGACCACTCGACGTCGCCTGAGAGGGGCGAATGTCCCTATCTGCCCGTTCCTCGTCCGTTCCCGTTGCCGCCGGGCCCGTTCCCCTCCGCGTGCTCCGGGGGGCCCCGTTTCTCGTCCCTGCCGGCACCGTTGCCGTTGCCGCGACCGAGGCCCAGGCCTGGCCGGTCGTCGCGCTCGAAGAAACTCCCGCGGTCGGCTTCGAGTTCCTCGCGTATCTCTTCGATCCGCTCGCGGAGTTCCGCAATCTCCTCTCGGAGTTCCGCTGGCCCCTCGCCGGCCGCGTCGGCGATCGCCTCCTGGCGCTCCTGTATCTCCTCACGTAACGCCTGGATCTGCTCGCGTTTCTCCTCGAGAAGCTCTTCCGCTTCCTCGTCATCGTCATCGTCGTCGCGCTCGTCATCGTCGTCGTGTTCCTTGGTTTCCTCCGGTTCTTCCGTCTCCTCGGTCTCTTCCGTCTCCTCGGTCTCTTCCGTCTTCTCAGTCTCTTCCGAGTCAGTCTCGGTGTCGGTCGTCGTGGATTCCGTCTCTGGCGTCGCGTCGCCGTCGTCCTCTCGCTCGTCGTCGACGCTGACGGCGGAGAGGTCACCGTCCGGGCCGGCGACCCCGAGGGGTTCGTCGAGGGCGAGCGCGAACCGGTCCAGGTCGTCGACGGTGCCGCTGAGGAACTGCCAGTCGGTGACGTCGCCGGCGTAGTGCTCGTCGTAGAGCGTCGCCTGCTCGTTGTACGAGGGATCGATCACGAGGGCACTCGCGTCGTCGAGGTAGCCCAGGACGCCGCCGTCGGTCGCCTCGCCGGACCACGTCCAGTCGATCCGGTGCCGGTCGCCGTCGACGTCCCAGTTGTCGAAGTTCGAGGACGCGCGCTCGCCGGTCTCGCGGTCCCAGTACTGGTCGTCCCGGACCAGCCAGTCGGCGTTCGCCGCGTCGACGGCGACGTCCCAGGTCACCGACCCGCCGCCGGCCTCGTTCGTGGCCTTGCCGTGGACGGTGACGAGGCTCAGACCGTTGGGCCCGTCGTAGAGGAACGTGGTCGTCGTGGACTCCCGCTGGAGGTTCCGGGTGCCGGCGGACTCGTAGTACGGGCCGCCCGCGACGTCGTGGACGCCCACGCCTTCGTACTGGTCCGGCAGCCGGTAGCTGTACAGTTCCTCGACCGGATGGTCGCCGGACAGGGGTTCCACGGCGAGCGTCTGGTCGGCCTGGCTGATCCGGTACGATCCGCCGTCCTCCTGGGCGGTGACGGCGCCCGTCACGCCGCCGGCCGCGAGGAGCGTGCCGAGCGCCTGGAGGGTCGACCGGCGCGACGGCGACCGCGAGTCGTCTGACCGCTGGTCTGCTGGCATGGCTGTCCGGATAATGCCCTCACGGCGGTTTTGTTATGGTGAGTAACATCAGGGTAAGTCGCCGTTTCGAGGCGAACGCTTCCGGTCGGTCGCCGGGGCGATGCCGTCCGGCGGCGAGGGGCGAGGAGCGCACTGGCCAGTAGGCGTCGGTGAGCAGCGCTGAGAGCGCGTCGGTGAGAAGCGCTGGAGGAGCAGCGATGTGACGTGCTAGCGGCGACAGAACGAAGTCGTTACGCTCGGGAGCGTAACTCGATGACGCCGTCGTCCGTGACGACGACGTCGTAGCAGAGGTACTCGAAGGACAGCGCCTTCGCGGACTCGCCGCCTGACTGGAAGAAGCTGTTCAGGACGTCGGGGTCGATACTGTCTCGTAACGGCGGCAGCGAGGCCGGGTCGGTCCCGAGCTCGTCCGCGATGGTAGTCAGGACCAGCGTCCCGAACTCGTCGTCGTCGGACGCGGAGGCGTCGATGACGACGTCGATACCACGGTCGGTGTGTGAGTTGTCCATGGGCGTGCTCATCTGTCGGAGTGTTCGCGTCGACGCCGGCACGCGAGACACCGCCCGGAGTCGCGTCGCCACTCTCGCTGGGCAACGCTTATTGACTCCGGGGGAGAAGGACAGCATGTCCTACCAGGCGTCCTTCTCCGCGCACTTGTCTCTCTAGCACTGCGCCTATCCCGTCACTCGGTTATTAGTCTTATTCTGTAAACATGACACCAGTACTGACTGTAAACGGATAGATCCGGCACCATCTCGCGATTTCGGCGACTCGTATAACGTCTCCAGAATGTGTAATACAGGACGAACGGTTTACCGTCACCGGGGCAGCTCTCCGACGGCTGAATCCGGTGTATCGGGTCGGTGAGCGGACAGAGCGCCGGAATCGGCGTTCCCTGGCCGGCGAGCGCTCGCGACGCCCTTCGACGGCGAAACGCTCGCGCGCGCTCAGGAGAGGTGTGGGAGTATCTCCCGCTGGAGGTAGGCGAGATACTCCTCGGCGCTCATCTCTCGGGGCTGGTACAGTTCGACGTAACCGCTCCGGGCGGCCGTGACCTTGACCTCGTCGCCGTCGTCGGTGTAGGTCAGTCCGAGCTGGTTCAGGCTCGCCCCGTCGAGGAGGTCCTCGAGGTCGTGGCTCTCCCGGAGGTCCGTGCCGTGGAGGACGCCGCTGACGTCGTCGTCGCCCGTCCCGGAGAACCCGGCCTTCCACGGTGCGGCGTCACCGTGGCGCTCGAAGAAGGCGTCCAGGTCGAGTTCGCCCCGGTCGATGGCCGTGTTCGTGTCACGGCCGATGAGGTCGAAGGCGAACCGGCCCGTGCTCGACCCGACGACGACGAACTCGCCGGGGACACCGACGAAATTCGTGTGCCGGGTCGTCGTCTGCGGTTCGGCGACGACGCTGACCCCGTCGTCGGCGATGCGGGCCGATTCGCGTTCGCGGCGGTACTCCCGGGCCGCCCGGCCCGCGAAGGCCGTGTCACCGGAGGGGAGCGAGAAGACGCGCTCGACGTCGAGCGCGCGACGCAGTTCCTGGCCACCCTCCTCGACCGTCTCCGCGAACGAGCCGACCCTGTCGAACGATCCGTCGACGACCCCGATGACGCCTGCTTGCATGTGGCCGCTCATATCACCAGCCCCCGTTTGAGGGTTTCGCGTTCCGGCGGCGGGTCCTGGCAATGGACGGACGCCAGGCAGACTGGCGACGGGCGGATCGGTGACGGTGGCGTCGCCCTCGACGGAACTGCCGTCCGAGAGTGCCCTTCGTGACGCCGGGGTGCGCCCGCCCGCTACAGGTCTCGCGGGACGCGTATCTCCTCGTCGGTGACGGTACTAACGGCCTCGAAGGGAACGCGGATGTCGTCCTCGTCGGCGTCGCCGTACCCGAAGCCCTGGAGCCACGCCTCGCCGATGCCTGGGTCGGGGTCGACGTAGGCGACGTTCGCCGCTGTGTCGACTTCGGTGACGATGCCGATCTGTTCGTCCTCGGCGTCGACGAGGAACTTCCCTTCGTCGTCGCTCGACAGTGTTGCCATTGCGGCTGCAACTAGCCGTCCCAGCCGTAAATACGGGCCGTGGCACGCGCTCCGTCGAGTGCTGGTGTCGAACGACGGAACGTGGCGTGGCCCGGCGCGGTCACTCGTCGATTTCCCGGACGATAGCGTCGTGAACGTCTTCTATCGGTGGGACGTCCCGTGTCGGGTCCAGCCAGTGCTCCGCCAGCCACCGGTACCGGATGGTTCCGTCCTGGTCGACGAGGAAGCAGGACCGCCGGGCCCGCGGGAACAGCTTGAACGACCGGTGTTTCACGCCGTACTGTTCGGCGACGTCGAGGTCTTCGTCCGAGAACAGCGGAAAATCGACGTCGAGAAAGTCGATGAACTTCTCGTGGAGATACGTTCCGGACTTGCTGATGCCGACGACGCGAACCGAGTCCGTCTCGGAGAACCAGTCGAAGTCCCGGAACGAGCACCACTCGTCGATGCAGTCGGGGCTGAAATCGACGGTGTAAAACACGAGAAGGACTGCCTGGTCGACCAGCAAGTCGGAGAGCCGGACCTCCTCGGTCGTGCCGTCGTGAGAGACGAGTGGCGCCGTGAAATCCGGCGCCTCGGCACCGACCGGAAGCCCTGCTGCGTCATCCATACACGTCTCATAGTCCGAACACGGAAAATGCACTCGGCCGCGTCGAAACACTCACCAGCGCCCGCGGTCAACTGGCGGGTAGACCGTGTCGACGGATAAATACGGACGGCAACTCTCGGCGTACCCCGCCCGGAGTGACATCGGGACGCTCCTCGGTATCAACGCGTACGGGACGGCGGTGTACGCGACAGACGACACCGTCTCGCTCGCGGTACTGGACGAGCGAGGCGACCTTCGAACGCCGCCGCGGACCTACTGGTCCAGTCACGACTTCCCGCTCGACGAACTCGACATGTCCCGCGGGCAGTACGTCCTCTACGCCGTCCAGAACCACGGCCCGTGGCGAGCGGTCACCGACGACGTCGCGGATCTCCTGGCAGCGAACGACGTCGACGTCGACGGCGTGGTTGCGACCGATTCGACGGACCTCTCCTCCGTCGAAGCGCTCGCGTCTGCCCTCCTCGCGGCCGAGGACTGGGAAGACCGCGCCAGCCACGCCAACGAACTCCGGCTGGCAGTCATGGACGCCCCGGACGTGCCGGACCTCCTCTCGTCGTTGCTCCCGCTCCTCGACGACGTCGACGGGGAGCGAGAACGGATCGAGGCAGAGGCCGACGACCCGACCGGGTCCCAGCCCTACGACGAGCGGACGCGGAACTTCGACCGGATCGCGGTCCGCCGTGACGTCGCCTACACCGTCGCCCGGATCACGCGAGCGACGACCGACGCCGTCGAATCGCTGTTCGACGAGGTCGTCCACGTCGCCGGGGACGACACCTATCACGACCCTGACACGGCGTACAAGCATCACCTCGTCGACGTCCTCGACGTGGTCGGCCGGTCGAACACTGCGGACATGGCCCGGAAACTGAGCTCGCTTCTCGAGAGCGACGACGCTTCGACGCGCGAACGGACGCTCTCGGCGCTCTATCAGCTCGAGAGGGAGTACGTGACGGGGGACCACCCACTGCTCGAATCGCCATCGATCCGCGAGGCCGTCGCTGCCGCGGAGGACGACGACGTCGAGGCTGTGCGCAGGGCAGCGCTCGACATCGAACTGATCCACGACTTCGACGAGTCCTGAATGTTCGCCGAGTACCTGTCACGCCATACACACCCGATCGAACGGCACGGGGTGTCGCCTTGTGAATCGACGGCACGCCTCACTCCCCACGTCGGTACCCTTCGTGCGAGGCAGTTCGAACACGGCCCACGGTTCGACGGCGAGAAGTAACCGCGCTCCACCGGCGAAACCCGCTATCCCTCGCCGACCATTCGGTCCTCGTCCTCCCACAGCTCGGCGCGGAGTTCGTACTTCTGAACCTTGCCCGTCGCCGTCGTCGGGAGCGCCTCGACGAACGTGACGCTCCTGACCGCCTTGTAGCTCGCGAGTGCCTCGCGCGTGTACTCGACCAGGTCCGCTTCGAGGGCGTCCGGGTCGTCGACGTCCTCCGTGGGGACGACGAACGCCTGGGGCGTCTCGCCCCACTCGTCGCTCGGGGCGGGGACGACAGCGACGTCGGAGACGGCCTCGTGGTCGAACAGCGCGTCCTCCAGTTCGATCGACGAGATGTTCTCGCCGCCGGAGATGATGATGTCCTTCTTCCGGTCCTGGATGGCGATCATCCCGTGCTCGTCGACCGTGGCGAGGTCGCCAGTGTGGTAGTACCCCTCGATACGGGCGGAGAACGCCTCTTCGGTCGCCTCCGGCTTGTTCCAGTACCCCTCCATCACCTGGTTGCCACGGACGACCACTTCGCCGATTGTCGCGTCGTCCCGCGGGACGTCCTCGCCGTCCTCGTCGACGACGCGGACGTCCGTGCCGAGGTAGCCCAGGCCCTGTCGTTTCTTGATCGCGAACCGGTCGGCGCTGTCGTCGTCGAAGTGGCGCCGGGCGTCGGAGGTCGTGATGAGCGGCCCGGTCTCGGTGGCACCGTAGACGTGTTTGAGGTACCAGCCGAACTCCGCTTCGACCGTGCGAATGGTCGCCTCGGGCGGCGCGCTGCCGGCCGTCGCGATGCGCACGTCGTTCGCGCCGGTCGTCGCGGGATTCTCGTTCTCGTAGTGCTCGACCAGCCTGTTCAGCACCGTCGGCGCGCCACAGAGGTAGGAAACGTCCTCCGCGGCGACGGTGTCGAAGATCCACTCGGCGTCGACCCCGCGGCTACAGACGTGGGTCGCGCCCATTCCGGTGATGGCGTAGATGTGGCCCCAGCCGTTGACGTGGAACATCGGCAGCGTCCACAGGTAGACGTCGTCGTCGGCGATCTCCTGGTGGATCGAGACCAGGTAGGCGTGGAGCGTCTCGGTCCGGTGGGTCCGCATCACACCCTTCGGGTCACCGGTCGTGCCCGATGTGTAGTTGATCGTGATGACGTCGTCCTCGGCCATCTCGGGCCGTTCGACGTCCGGGTCGACGGCCTCGATACTCTCGTCGAACGCCTCCCACTCGCCGTCGACGGCGTCGGCATCGTTCGTCACGAACGTCGACGTCGGGACGTCCTCCCGGATCGCCTCGATCTTCTCGGCGTAGGCGTGGTCGGCGTAGATAGCGTCCACGCCGGCGTCCTCGAGGATGTACGCGAAGTCCTCCGACGTCAACCGGTAGTTCAGCGGCGTGTGGACCGCCCCGAGTTGCATCGACCCGTAGGCGGCCTCGAGGTGGTAGTGGGTGTTGGGGTCGAGCACGGCCACCCGGTCCCCCTTCTCGATGCCCCGGTCGCGTAGCACCGCCGAGAACCGGTCGACCCGGTCGCCGAACTCGTCGTAGGTGAACCGTTCCCCCGTCGTCGCGACGACGGCCTCCTCCTCGCCATAGTGGCGCCGGGCCCGGTCCAGGAAATCCGTTACGAGCAGTGGTTTGTCCATAGGTAACTCGTCTCGTGGACACTATCTCGCCCGCCCCACATAAATCGGATGTTCGATGATGAACGTTTTCACGACGGTCGTCGCCGTCCCGGTCGGGGTGGGATACAAGGCCCTGTAGCCCGACTATCGAGTATGGAACTCGAAGAGGACGCGACTGGTCGAGACCGCCTCGCACGGATGCTCGCCGCCGCCGGCCTGACTGTCGCCGCCGCCGCGCTATTCCGCCGCGGCAAGCGGATCACGGGCGCCCTCGCGGGCATCGGCGCGCTCGCGCTGGGTTATCAGGCGACGTCCGAGGTTTTGGAGACGGAGCCGACGGCGAGTCCGGAGGGGAACGCCACGAGCAGTGCGCTGGAGTGTGCGATCTGCGGCGAACCCATCGTCCCCGGCCAGGCCCGTGGCCCCGACGAGAACGACGATATCGTCCACGTCGACTGTCGCGAAGCGACCGCGGAAACCGCCGACTGACGCGTCGGCTGTCGTTTCTCGGCCAGGCCCGAACGCCCTCGATCGCCCTGGCCGTTCCCACAAATTGACGGTCGCCGCCGACCAGAGCGTGACCGCATCCGTCGTCCAGGCCCCGAACCGAACTCGAACCGACAGCTGCGCCTCAGGTGGACGAAAGCGACACGGCGCGGGCTCTCGGGACTACACGGACTGTTCTCCGGTGAACTACCGCGCTCGCGCTGAATGCGAGCTTGATTCGCCGAGGCGCACTGATCAGGCAACCTGCCGCTGCTCCCTGTACGTCGCTGCCCCTCCGTCCCAGCGGACCACGGTCTCGATGGTCACGGTGCCGCCGTTCCGCTCGATCTTCGCGCCGCCCACGTACCCGACGTCTACGTGCTCGGTTCGCCTCGTCGACTCGTCCGACGCGAGCGTCCCGACAGACGCCTCACCCTGCCAGACGCTGTCCTGACCCGCGTACACGTTCGTCGTGACCGAGACGTTCTCCCGTGGATTCCCGCCGTTGTTCGTGAGCGAGACAGTCACGTCACGACAGGTGTTCCCGCAGTCGTCGAGCTTTTCGACGTCGAGCGTGAACGGTCGCTGGCCCCCGCCCGAGGAGTCATCGCCGCTTTCTGTCGCCCCGTCGTGTTCCGTCGTCTGCACCGGCGTGGTGTGAGCGACGTCTGATCCCCCGAGCTGTCCGTGCCCGAGGGCGAGCAGTCCCCCGACGACGAGGACGGTGACGACGAGGCCCAGAGCCACGACCGTCGTGCTCGCTCTGCGTGACGTCTCCCGACCCGGCTTCGATCCTGCCATGACCGCCCGTTCTCGGCTGTGAAGGATGCCTATTGGCCACCTAAGGGCAGGTACTGGACGGAGCAGCCCGATCGTGAGCGTCGATATCGGGCGACAGACGACGGACGCGGACGAACTGGCTTCTCCTCCCGGCAGAACAGTTTTCCTCTCAGCTCGACAACTAGTCACATGGATCGAACAGCAGCCGTCGCTCTGGGCGTCGCCGGCGGAGTCGCCGCTGTCGCCGCCACCTGGACGCTCTACCAGCGGTTCACGACCGAAACGGTTCCGTACGCGGTCGTCGGCCGCGTCGACGATGTCGAACTCCGGCGCTACCCGCCCGCCGTCGTCGCCGAAACGGTGGCTGACACCAGGAACGACGCGTTTGGCCGCCTGTTCGGCTACATCACCGGTGCCAACGAGGGCGGTTCGACCGTCTCGATGACGGCACCGGTCGCCGTTTCGGAGCAGGGAACTCAGATCGAGATGACCAGCCCCGTCCAGGTGGAAGAACGGAGGCGGGAGGTCCCGGTGAAGACGCCCGTCGAAGCCGGTGCGAACCGGGACCGGGACGAGGTCCGAATGGCGTTCTACCTTCCCCCTGAGTACGACCTCGACGCCGCACCGAGGCCGACCGACGAGGACGTCGACCTCCGTCCCGTTCCGGAGCGAACGCTCGCTGTCCGTCGGTTCTCCTGGCGGCCAACCGACCGCCGCGTCGCTGCCCAGCGCCGACGCCTCCTCGAAACACTCGACCGCGCACGGATTCCCATCACGGGCGACCCGTTCTCGATGGGATACGACGCTCCCTGGACGCTCCCGTTTCTCCGGCGCAACGAGGTTGCCGTCGCGGTCGAAGCGAACGGGGGATGATGTCCGCA
>Ga0075105_1000208_pt1 | contig 35762 bp, 50 predicted proteins | sample AntDeeMetag02WF5_FD_69800 | JGI IMG/M metagenome (GOLD analysis project Ga0075105, IMG submission 69800) | Saline lake microbial communities from Deep Lake, Antarctica - Antarctic Deep Lake Metagenome 02WF5 | ecosystem: Environmental > Aquatic > Non-marine Saline and Alkaline > Saline | place... | reverse complement strand
TACGCGACTTCGCCGGCGGGGTCGTCGAGCCGATAGTAGTAGACGGCCAGTGCGGCAAGCGGGACCAGAACGGTCACGACGTAGGTCGCCAGCCAGCCGACGTCGGCCGAGAACGGCCTGAACGCATCGTTGGCGACGAACAGCAGGAGCACCAGCACGGCGACCAGCGCGAACGCCGTCGCCGCCAGGCAGGTCGCCTCGAAGGCCCGCCCGCGGAGGTGGTTAACGTCGCTGTCTTCGCCGTGCCAGCGCTGTTGCGATTCACCGGTCGCCATCAGCAGGTCACCTCAGAGATATCGGCCATCATTCGTACTCCTCCCTGTAGCGGGCGGCGATCCGGTTGCTCGCCAGATTGAGCAGGAACGTGACCGCAAACAGCGTCAGGCCGATGGCGAACATGCTGGTGAAGCCGATCTGACTGACGCTGTCCGCGCTGTTGATCTGGACCATGGCGGCCGTCATCGGCTGGAATCCCTCGTAAACGTTCTGGAGCGGTTCGGAGAGGTTGAGCATCTGCGCCCTGCTCCCGGCCGCGACGACGACGATCATCGTCTCGCCGATGGCCCGTGACAACGCGAGGATGAACGAGGAGAAGATTCCGGAGGCGGCGGCGGGGACGACGATGCCCTTCGTGACCTCGTACTTCGTCGCGCCGACGCCGTAGCCCGCCTGTCGCAGCGAGTCGGGCACTGAACTCATGGCGTCCTCGCTGAGACTCGACACCATCGGGATGATCATGATCCCGACGAGGATGGAGGCGCTGAGGATGTTGAACGTGTTCACCGGGATGCCGATGGCCCGGAGGAACGGCGTGACGTAGACGAGCGCGAAGATACCGTAGACGACGGTCGGGATGCCGGCGAGGATTTCCAGGCCGGGCTTCAGTATCGAGCGCGCGCGGTCGCTGGCGTACTCGCTGAGGTAGACGGCGGCGGCGACGCCGGTCGGTAGCGCGATGGCGGCCGAAATGACGGTGACGATCAGGGTCCCGCTCAACAGCGGGAGCAGACCGAACTGGTCCCGGTTGATCTGGAACTCGGTGCCGCCGAAGAAGGCGAGGGGATCGACGATCGTGAAAAACGTTACCGCGTCCCTGGCGAGCAGGACGACGATACTGAGCGTGACCAGTATCGAGAGGCTCGCACACAGCAGGAGCACGTACCGATACATCCGTTCCCGAGCGGCGCGGCCGCGCGGGCGGGACGTGATGTCCGGCCCCGGCGTCTCGGTACTCATCGTGTGGGGGGTCGTAATTCTTGCATGTAAGTAGCGCGATTCTGCACCAGTCAGTCCGCTGTCGCCTCTTCGAGCGTCTGGAGGTTCTCGTCGCGAAGCTCCGCGCTGGCGGGCACGTAGCCGATATCACTGACCAGGTCGGTCTCGGCGTTTTCGAGGTAGTACTCGAGGAAGGTGGCCACCTCCTCTCGCTGGAGCGACGATTCGGCGGCGTAGACGAACAGCGGCCGCGCCATCGGGTAGGAGCCGTCCTTGGCGTTCTCGAGGTTCGGCGCCGAACAGCCGTCGCCGGACTCCTGTTCGATCTCGATGGCTTTCACCGCCTCGGCGTTCGAGTTGTAGTACGCGAAACCGAAGTAGCCCATCGCCCCCTCGTTGTTCTCGATGCCCTGGACGATGGTCTCGTCTTCTTCGGTCGGCTGGTATTCCGTCGTGTGCCGGGTGTCCTCGCCGACGACGTTCTCGTTGAACCAGTCGAAGGTTCCAGAGGTCGAGGCGGGACCGTACAGCTCGATCTCCCGGTCGGGCCACTCGTCGCGGACGTCAGACCACAGCTCGACGCCGCCCTCGCGCCATATCTGGCGGAGTTCGTCGAAGGTCATGCAGTCGACCCAGTCGGCCTCGTTGTTCACCGCGACGGTCAGGGCGTCGCTGGCGACCTGGAACTCGACTGGGTCGACGTCGTTCCCGGCGCACTGTTCGACCTCGGCGTCCGTTATCGGCCGCGAGGCACCGTTGACGTCGGCGTCGCCCGCACAGAACCAGTTCTCGAAACCGCCGCCTGACCCCGTCGAGTCGACGGTCACGTTGACGTTCGGGTACTCGCCCATGAACTCCTCTGCCATCGCGTCGGAGATGGGGAACACGGTGCTGCTCCCTTTGACGACGACTTCACCCGAGAGCTGACCGTCACCACCGTTGCCGCCACCACCGTCGTCAGTCGTGCGCCGCGTATTCTGCACGCAACCCGATAGCGCTACGGCGCCGAGGGAGCCAGTTCCGGCGATGAAGGCACGACGCGACACGTCACGGGTACGGTCCTCCGTCATCACCTGATGGGTTCTTCGGGGTAAATAAATACTCTACTATGAAGACTCCCAATCTCTATACAGTCTATATAGAGATACGTTTGGTACGGGTGATCGGACGGACTTCGGGTTCGAACTCCGAGAATCGCTCGACTCCCGTCGGAAGCTGGCGTATTCTGAACCCCCTCTAAACTGGGGTCTATGGGGTTCTGTAGCGAATTGGTGGAAGACTTTTTCAGTACCGGACCACGAACCCCAGCCTGGAACGATCGATATATAGTTTGCTGTGGATTTATATTCCTGTGGCGACGAGCATCGATATGGAGACCCGCAAGGTCCAGGTGACGGGCGGTTCCACGTACACCGTCTCCCTGCCGAAGGAGTGGGCGACGGAGAACGACGTCAGCGCCGGGAGCATCGTCGAGTTCCACGACGAGGCGGACCTACTGTTGCTCTCGCCCCGTCGCGACGACGACCACGTTGAGGGTACCCTCGACATCGCGGGCCTGGAGGAGGAACACGAACTGACCAGGGCCGTGATGACGATGTACGTCAGCGGCTTCGACGTCATCCGGCTCGAAACCACGCGGATCACCCCGAAACAGCGCCGCGTGATCCGGGACGCCACACAGGGACTCGTCGGCCTGGAGGTCATCGAGGAGACCGCCGACCACGTCGTCCTCCAGGACCTGCTCGACTCCTCGGAGCTGTCGGTCCACAACGCCATCACGCGCATGCGACTGGTCGCGCTCACCATGCTCGACGACGCGGTCGAGGCGCTCATCGAGGACGACGACGAACTCGCCAACGACGTCATCCAGCGCGACGACGACGTCGACCGCCTCTGGTACATGGTCTCGCGCGTGTTCCGGACGGTCCTCCGCAACCCCACCGCCGCCAACGAGATCGGGTTCCCCCGCGAGACGGTCTTCGACTACCAGTCCAGCGCCCGCCAGCTCGAACGCATCGCCGACCACGCGACCAAGATCGCGAACCTCGCGCTGGAACTCGACGAGATAACTGGCGAGACGGCCAGCCTTCTCCGCGAACTCCGCGAAGAGGCGGTGTACGTCCCTGAGACGGCGATGGATGCCCTGCTGGCCGAGGACTCCGAGGAGGCCGTCGAACTCGCAAACGAGGCCCGTCGGTCCATTCGCGACCTCGACGACACCGCCCGCGAGGTGGACAAGGAGGTCCGCGAGTCCGACCCCCAGAGCGCACAGGTACTGGGCCTCGTCGTCGACTCCCTCTCTCGGACCGCCGACTACGGCGGTAACATCGCCGAGAGCGCGCTCCAGCAGGCCGCACCCAGTCCCTGAGCGGTCGCCGTCGGTTTCTGATAGAATCCCCGGATACGGCGCTATCGCTCGCGAATCGTGAAAACCGCAGAGAAGACGTCTCGCGCTACTCGACCGCGACGGCGTTGACCTGCCCGTCCTGGCCGGGTCGCGAGGTGACGCGGGCGCGCCCTTCGCTCGTCTCCAGCACCGCGCCCTTGGTGATGATGTTTCGTCGCGCGTAGTTGGGGTTCGACGGGTTCTCCGCGACGTTGTCGATGGAGGCCTCGACGACGTCGCCGCCGTCGGCGACGCTCGCGACGTCGGTGGTGACGGCGCGGAACTTGGTCGTGTTACCCTGCGTGTCGACGACCTTCAGCTTCTGTTCGCCGACCTGGGTCTCGGTGGACTCGTTGCCGAGTTCGTACTTCTTCTTCTTTCGGAACGGTCGCAGTCGCCCGCCTGTTCGCTTCCGCGTCGAGCGTCCGTGGTCTTTCATATGCGTGTGAATTGGCCAGGCGATACTTGAACCGTTCGATGCGAGTCCGCTCACGAGTGGTCGGTGTGGTTGGAGAAAACGATGCTCACGATACCGCAAACAGCCAGAAAGCCCCCGGTCGCTCGTGGGCTGCGACTCGCTGCGGTCCTCGCCTTCGGCTGCGGTCCTTGGTTCGTCTCGCTCCACGAGCGACCGGCCCCTTTCAGTCCCGCCCGCCTGGTTTGCTACGTCGGGCGGGACTGAAAGGGGCGAGCTTCTGAACGAAGGCGGACGATGCAAGCACCGGAGCGAACGGAGTGAGCGAGGAGCGCAGCGAGTCCCCCGAGTTCAGAAGCTCGGGGCTTTCTGGCTGTTTGCGGTAGTAGATGCATCGTCGTTTGCGTTCGGAACTCCGAAGCCACTCACGACCCAGCGAACTCACACTGTAGAGACACGAACCGATCCTAGTCGAAATCCTCATTGGGGGCCCGGAACCACCCACAGTCGATGAGTTTGCGCACCGCTGTCGCCGCGCCGTTCCGAACGCGGGGCAGCGACCGCATGGGGGAAAGCGAGTTCGTCGTGGCGCTGTCGCTGGACCGGGACTGGTTCTCGCCCGACCAGGCCAAGCGGCTCGTCGACGTCGCTGCGAGCGAGGGGTTGATCGAACGCGACGGCGACGAACTCGTGGTCGGGTTCGCGGCCGACGAGATGCAGATTCCGGAGGACTTCGTCCCCAAGGAGGACGTCCTGCGGGAGCGCTCGACGTTCGAGCGCGTGCTCGACGCCGTCGTCGAGACGGGAATCGAGAAACAGGAGGCCGTCGCGGAGATCAACCGGCTCCAGAGCACGCTCGGTGTGACGCTGGAGGCCGCGGCGGTCGTCTACGCCCGGCGACGTGGCATCGACGTCACCGAGTTCGCGGCACGCGCGAGGGGTGACCTCTGATGGTGGAAGACCGGATCACCGACGGCAAACGGATCGCCCAGTTGCTCGCGTCGGAACTGACCGGGCTCTCGACGGGTCCCGTCGCGCGACTCGGCGTCGACGACGCGGACCAGGACGCCGAACCGTCCCCGGAGGGGACCTTCGCCTACGACATCGTCCGTGACGACCGGTGCGTCGGGTCGGTGTTCGTCCACGAGGAGAGCGCGCGCATCGATCTCTCAGTCGGCAATGGGTCGGCAGACGAATCCGAAGTCGAGGAGACGACCACCGACGGACTCTCCCTCGCGTCGACCGACGAGGGCAACCTTCGCGTTCACGTGGAGTACGGGGCGGCCGTCAAACGTACCGTCGACCTGCTGGTCGACGTGCTCGACGACCACGTTGATTAAACCCCTCGACCGGATCCCGATTCTACCGCGACGGCGTCGTCTCGCCGAGCCGTCGGGACGTCCACGCGATGAACCCGGTGAGAATGAGCACCGAACCGACCAGCGCCAGGAGCGCCGCCGCGAGCCAGACGCCCACGGCGAAGTCGAATAGCGGTCCGAGCGTCGCCACGGTGACGGGCGAGATGAGGACGAGCAGCGACCCGATTGCGACGGCGCGTCGCTGGTCGGGCGTGAGGTCGATACCGAGGGTGAACAGGCCGTGGGGTTCCGCCGGTTCGGGCGCCGCGAGGCCGACGCAGAACAGCGGGACCCCGACGAACACCAGGACGCCGGCGACGACAGACGACCAGAAAGTGCTCCAGGGGGAGAGCTGTAGCAGTGCGCCGACGACGACGAGCGAGGAACCGCCGACTACGCCGATGGGTCGGAGCCGGGGGTCGGCGAGGAAGGTGTGGAGGTCGGGCAGCGTCTCGGCGACGTGTCCGACGTCGAGCGAACGGGCCATACTATCGCTGTTGATACCCAGAAACATATACTCTCCGGGCCAGTTATTATCGCTCGATCTCAGGGAAGGCGAAGCGACTCTCGAAGAACTGGGTCTGTTCAAGTGATTGGAAGAGACCTCCATATCAGGTCTGATTCTCCAGTGGGACGGTCCGGACGGCCGCGTCTCGCCGCGTCCGCGACGATGAGAAAGGCTTGTGTCGGTCGGCGACCCGAGCACTGCCATGCACTTCTTCGAACGACTGGGTGATCGAATCGAGGCGGTCGACAGCGTCGTCTCGGTGGGGCTCGACCCCGACCCGGACCGACTCCCGCCGAGCGTCGCCGACGCGGACCTCCCGCGCTGGTCGTTCAACCGCCGGATCATCGACGCGACCCACGAACACGCGGCCTGCTACAAGCCCAACGCGGCGTTCTACGAGGACGCGGACGGCTGGCGATCCCTGCGAGAGACTATCGCGTACGCGCACGGGAAGGACGTTCCCGTGTTGCTCGACGCCAAGCGCGGCGACATCGGGAACACGGCGCGCCAGTACGCCGAGATTCTGGACGTGGCCGACGCTATCACAGTGAATCCCTACATGGGCCAGGACTCGCTCGCGCCCTTCCTCCAGCGGACGGACAAGGGCGTGTTCGTGCTCTGTCGGACCTCGAACCCCGGCGGGTCGGACCTGCAGGACCTGGAACTCGCCGACGGCGGGACGCTGTACGAGCGCGTGGCGGGGCTGGCCGCCGGCTGGAACGAGTACGGCAACGTCGGCCTCGTCGTCGGCGCGACGAACCCGGACGAACTCGAAGAGATCCGCGAAATCGTCCCTGACGTCCCCTTCCTCGTCCCCGGTGTCGGCGCCCAGGGCGGGGACGCGGAGGCGGCCGTCGAGTTCGGCCTCGCCGACGGCGTCGGCCTGGTCAACTCCTCCCGGGGTATCATCTTCGCCGGCGAAAACGGCGCTCGCGGCGGCGAGCCACCGGAGGAGGAGTACTTCGGCGCGGCGGGTCGCGCGGCGAAGCGACTCAAGAAGCGACTCAACGAGTTTCGGTAACCGAACGCTTCGTCGCGAGAAACCGACCGTCGATCAGAACTCGTAGGTATCGACGCCGTCCGGGAGGTCGTCGGTGTCGAGGGTGTCGGGGTCGGTCTCCCCGAGCTGGACGGCGCACTGGACGCAGACGCCCAGGTCGTCGTCGAAGTGCCGGTCGCAGACGAGCATTCCGCACCGGTCGCAGTCGTGGTCCACGTCCGGGCGCTCACAGATCTCACAGAGGCCTGTAACGCTCATGCAACACGTTGGGCGTCCAGCCGTTTCAACTTGCTGTCGTTTCCCTGGTGGGATGGAATCGGGTCACGGGTGGAGGTGCCCTGGCCGGCGAGAGGCTTACGGTCCTCCCGTGCGAAGCGCCCCTGTGCAGTACGACCGTCTCGTCACGGGGCTGGCAGGGGTGCTGGGTGGCATCACCGTCGTCATGACGGTGCTGGGACTCCTCTTCGAGCCGCCGATCCTGTTCGTCGCACTCACCTTCGCCGCCGCGACGTATCTCGTCTACTTCCACACGAGCGGCCGGCTGGCGGCCCGCGTCTACCGGACCGTCGAGCGGCAGGCGGCCGTGGATTCAGCACGGAGTCGCGGTCGCCAGCGGACCGGTCGCCGGAGCCCACGAGACACCGGCGCTGGCCCGCGCGAGGACTGGACGCCGCCCAGAGACGGCGCCACGGCCCGGGAAGCAGCGGCTGGCGGGGGCACCGGCCGCCAACGGACCACTCACTCGGGCCGGACCGGCCAGCAACGGGCCAGCCAGCGCGGTCAGCGGCAACGCCAGCGACAACAGCGGCGCGGGACTCGACAGCGCCAGCGCCCGCCGAACGCGAGCGACGGACCGACCGCGGCCGAGGCCTACCGGACGCTCGGACTCGACCCCGGTGCCGACGAGTCCTCGATCAAGCGGGCCTACCGCGAGAAGGTCAAGCAGGTCCACCCGGACGCCGACGGCGGCGACGAGGAGGCGTTCAAGGAGGTCACCGCGGCATACGAGCGGTTGACGGACTGATTTTCTCTCGCTGGGCGACACACTGACCAGAGCCAGCGACCGCAACGCCGATAGTGACACGCGCGCGAGCGAGTCTATGGACGACGTACCGCCGCTGGTCGTCGACGTCGATGGGACGCTCACAGGCCCGGACCGCGCCGTCGACCCGCGCGTGTTCCCGATTTTGCGGGAGTGGGCCGCCCCGGTCGTCGTCGCGACGGGCAAGGCGTTCCCGTTCCCCATCGCGCTCTGTGACTTCCTCGGCATCGAACTCTGCGTCGTCGCCGAGAACGGCGGCGTCGTGTTCGTCGGCCAGACGGACGCCCTGACGATGACGGGGGACCCCGAGGCGGCGAACGCTGTCGCCGAGGCGTACCGCGAGCGGGGCCACGACCTGGGCTGGGGGCCGCTCGACTTCCCTAACCGCTGGCGTGAGACGGAACTCGCGGTCAGTCGCGACCAGCCGCTGGAACCCCTGCAGGAACTCGCGACGGAGCACGGGCTGGTGGTCGTGGACACGGGGTTCGCCTACCACGTGAAGGCGCCCGACGTCGACAAGGGGACCGGCCTCCGAATCGTCGCCGACGAACTGGACCGCTCGCCCGACGACTTCCTCGCCGTCGGCGACTCGGAGAACGACGCGCCGACCTTCGAACTCGCTGGTGAGTCCGTCGCGGTGGCGAACGCCGACGAGGCTGCGACGGCCGCCGCGGACCGGCAGACCGACGCCGCCTACGCCGACGGCTTTCTGGAAGCTATCGAACCCTCCCTCGACTGAAAGGACGATCGACTGTCAGTCAGCGCTGCCGCCGTCCGTGTCGGCCGCGCCGATGCTGTCGACCTCCGCGTGGCGCTTTTCGCCCAGCGCAGTCTGGAGTTTGCCGACGACGACGGCGGTGACGTAGATGGCCACCGCGACGAGGACGATGACGCCGCCGGCGGTCGCCCCGCCGTAGTAGGAGGCGCCGATGCCCAGGATGACCGCCAGCTCAGCCAGGACGACGGAGACCAGCAGGGACTCCGAGAAGCTCCGGGATATCTGCGTCGCCGCCGCGACGGGGACGACCAGCATCGCGGCGACGAGGATGACGCCCATAATCTGCATCGCGCCGACGACGACCAGCGCGGTCAACATCACGAGGACGCGGTTGTACCAGTCGACCGGAATCCCCGAGACCTCCGCCGCGGTCTCGTCGAAGGTAACGTACAACAGCTGATTACGGGTGACCGCGACCGTCGCGACGATGACCAGGAAGAGGACGAGCAGTATGGCCGCGTTCTCCGCCGAGACGGTCGAGAGGTTGCCGAACAGGTACTGGTTGATGCCGACCGCCAGCCCACCGGCGTTGATGCTGATGAGCGTCGTCCCGAGGGCGAACCCGGTCGAGAGGACGATGGCCATCGAGACGTCGTTGTAGGCGTCGGTCACCTCCGAGATCAATTCGATGGCCAGCGCCGCCAGCACCGAGACGACGACGGCCGTCAGGTACGGCGAGACGCCGAGTTCGAGCACTGCGTTGAGGAACAGGCCCACGGCGACGCCGGCGAAGGCGGTGTGGGCCAGCGCGTCGCCGATGAGCGCGAGCTGTCGGTGGACCAGGAAGGTCCCCACCAGCGGCGCCATCACGCCGATGCAGAGCCCCACGAGGATCGCGCGGTGCATGAACTGGTACTGGAGCAGTTCGAGGCCCGTCCCCGCGGCGACCCAGAACATGAACTCCGACCAGAGCGAGAGGAACCAGTAGACGGGCGCGAGCAGGGCGTCGAGCGGCCCGGCCTGGAGCACGGCGAACCGGAGGGTTCCGGTCATCGGGAATCACCGGCCAGCGCGGCCGCCGTCCCGAACGCCCGGCGCATCGCGTCGCTCTCGACGAACTCGGCCGTCGGGCCGTCGAACTGAACTGTCCGGTTGAGACAGACGACCCGGTCGGCGTGGTCCGTGACTGCGCCGATGTCGTGTTCGATGAGAACGACGGTGATCCCTTCTTCGTGTAGCGATTCGAGCAGGTCGTAGAACGCGGCGACGGACTCGGCGTCGACGCCGACCGTCGGCTCGTCGAGGACGAGCAGGTCTGCCTCGCCCGCGAGCGCACGTGCGATGAACGCTCGCTGGCGCTGGCCGCCGGAGAGGTTCGCGATCCGACGGTCGGAAAGCGCGGCCATGCCGACCGTCTCCAGCGCGTCCTCGACGATCTCGCGGTCGCCCCGGCCCAGTCGGCCGAACCCGACGTGCGGGTATCGACCCATTTCGACCACCTCACGGACGGTGATGGGCATGTCCTTGGCGGCACTGGCCTGCTGGGCGACGAATCCGATGCGGTCGCCGTCGTCGAATCGGTGGGCCAGTTCGCCGAACAGCCGCGCGGTCCCGTCGTCGGGTCGTCGCAGCCCCAGTGCGAGTTGCATCAGCGTCGACTTCCCCGACCCGTTGGGGCCGACCACCGCGACGTACTCGCCGGGGTCGATCCGGAGCGAGATATCGTCGACGACCGGTGTGGCGGCGTAGCCGAACGTCACGCCCGCCAGGTCGATCACCGGTTCGGTCGCCGAAGAGTCGTCGTCGACTCCGTCGGCGACGGTTCCGTCTCCGACGATTCCACTCATTCGAAGTTCCTCCACTGCTCGGCCCAGCCGTCGGGGCCGACGGCTTCGGGCGCTTCGTTGCCGAGGACAACCTCGAACGTCGGCATGTTGACGTTGTACGCGATCTCCTCGTACCCCCACTCCTCGTCGACCCACTCCTCACGGACGCCGGCGTAGGGCGTGACGGGGAAGTACGCCTCGACGGCTGTCTCGGCGATCAGTTGCTTCGCCGGGCGCCTCGTCTCGAACACGCCGGCGCCGACGTACCTGATGTCGTTGTCCTCGATGACCTGCTTGGCCTCGGTGATGTCCGAGGGCTTGACGTCGCCGCTGGCCGCGAGGTTGACGACGAGCGGGCGCATCTGGACGCCGTAGCGGACCCCGATGTACTGGAAGGCGTTGTGGGCTGCGAGCTGGACGACGTCGCGCTCCGCGCGGTCGAATATCGCCTGATAGTCCGCGTCGATCCGGTCGAGCACGTCCGTCTTGTACGTCTCGGCGTTCTCGCGAAGGGCATCCTCGTGGTCCGGAGCGAGGTCGACCAGCCCCTCGGTGATGTTGTCGACGGACTGTTTCGCTCGCTGGGGGTCGAGCCAGAAGTGGGGGTCCTTCCCCCGGTTCTGGCCGACGCCCTCCTCGTCGCGGTCCAGGCTGGCCGCCAGGTCGACCAGTTCCACTCCCTCGCGGACGTTGATCAACTGGGTGTCGGCGTCGTCGTCCTCGATGGTCTGGATGGCGCGGTCGGCCCACGGCTGGAAGTCCTCCCCGACGTGGACGAACGCGTCGGCGTCGATGATGTCGCGCGTAACGCTCGCGTCCGGCTCCCAGCCGTGGCCGTGCAGCCCGGTCGGGACGAGGTTCTTCAGCGTCACGGGCGTCTCCCGGGCTATCTTCCGGGCGAAGTCGTAGAAGCTGAAGAAGGAGGCGACCGCGACCGGCCCGTCGTCCCCGCCGCCGGCCCCGCTGTCGGCCCCGCCGACCCCGCCACACCCGGCGAGTCCGACAGTGGCTCCGATGCCGACGGCGGACCCGATGAACGCTCGGCGGGTCGGCGCCGTGACGCCTGTTCCGGTTCTTCTGTCGGTCATGGGAGCCCTCCGCTCGGACGGTCTCCCCGTCTCTCTCCCGTTCGCTGCTTCGGTCTACCGTCCCTCGGCTTCAGTCCCGGCCGAACGCGAACTGCAACCGACGTGAGAGTCATACTCTGAATTAGACGCGTCTAATCCTTATATTTATCGCTCCCTAACACTCAGTTCGGTGTCGCCGACGGTCGTCTCGTTTCGGCCCGATACGGACGCCTTCCCTGTGTTCCAGTCACGTCCCCGGGGAAGGCTTTTGGTGCGCCGCGTGATACCCTCCCCCATGATCCCTGACCGGGCCGTCCTCGACCGCGCCCTGGAGCGCGGCGAGCAGGAGGGCGGGAGCGTCGAGTTCAAGGAGCGCCTCACCGAAAAGCTCCATCTCGCCGACGGTCGCCTGGAGAGCCTCGCCGCACAGCTTCGACACCGCGTCCTCTCCGGCGAGGGCGAGGCGACGTACGTCGTCGGCGTCACCGACGCCGGCGGCCTCGCGGGCATCCCGCCCGCGGAGTTCTCCGAATCGATGGACGTCCTCTCACTGATCGCCGACGAGGCCGGCGCCCACATCGAGGAAGTCCAGACCTGGGGGATCAACGACGTGCGCGACACCGACCACCCCGTGGCCGATGACTCGACTGCAGACGCCGACCGCGGCATCGTCGGCGTCGCCACGATCAGGGAGGGCGCCGTCCTCGAGGACGACGACCACATCGTCGTCGGCACCGCCGGCCACGTCGACCACGGGAAGAGCACGCTGGTCGGCACGCTCGTCACCGGCACCGCCGACGACGGCGAGGGCGGGACCCGCTCCTTCCTCGACGTCCAGCCCCACGAGGTCGAACGCGGCCTCTCCGCGGACCTCTCCTACGGCGTCTACGGCTTCGACGATGACGGTCCGGTCAGGATGGACAACCCCGACCGGAAGACCGACCGCGCCCAGGTCGTCGAAGAGGCCGACCGCCTCGTGAGCTTCGTCGACACTGTCGGCCACGAGCCCTGGCTCCGGACCACCATTCGCGGTCTCGTCGGCCAGAAGCTCGACTACGGGCTGCTCACCGTCGCGGCCGACGACGGGCCGACGAAGACGACTCGCGAGCACCTGGGTATCCTGCTCGCCACCGACCTCCCGACCATCGTCGCCATCACGAAGACCGATCTGGTGAGCGACCAGCGCGTCGCCGAGGTCGAACGCGAGGTCGAGGCGGCGCTCCGTGAAGCGGACAAGACGCCGCTCAGAGTGGCTCGTCACGGCGTCGACGCCGCCATCGAGGAGATATCCGAGACCGTCGTGCCCGTCCTCACGACCAGCGCCGTCACCATGGATGGCATGGATCAGCTCGACGAGCTGTTCGAGCGCCTCCCGAAGGTCGCCGGCGAGGATGGCGAGTTCAGGATGTACGTCGACCGGAGCTACAACGTCCAGGGAGTCGGCGCCGTCGCCTCCGGGACTATCAAATCGGGGACCGTCGAGGCCGGCGACGAACTCCTGCTCGGGCCGATGCAGGACGGCTCCTTCCGTCCTGTTACTGTGCGCTCCATCGAGATGCACTACCACCGCGTCGACGAGGCCCGCTCGGGTCGCATCGTCGGCATCGCGCTGAAGGGCGTCCAGGAGGCCGACGTCGAACGCGGGATGGTACTCCTGCCGAGGGATGCCGACCCGCAACCCGTCCGCGAGTTCGAGGCCGAGGTGATGGTGCTCAACCACCCGACCCGCATCGGCGAGGGCTACGAGCCCGTCGTCCACCTCGAAACCATCAGCGAGGCCGCCCAGTTCTTCCCTGACGGCGGTCAGTTGTTGCCCGGGGACTCGGGCTACACTCGGGTCCGGTTCAAGTTCCGACCGTATCTCGTCGAGGAGGGCCAGCGATTCGTCTTCCGGGAGGGCCGGTCCAAGGGCGTCGGGACAGTGACTGACGTTACTGGGGTCGAGTAGGCTGGCGCGGCCGAAGGCCGGGCCAGCTATACTACGAGCGGGGAGCGGAAGCGACCCGCGAGTTAGGCCGGCGCCGGGTGGTCGGTTCGAATCACCGTCACCGCCTGGACGAGTCCAGAGACGAGTCGCTCTCCGCTCTGGTGGATCCGGCTGTCTGGGCGAGGAACTCGCGGACGGTTCGGTTGAAAAACTCGGGGTTGTCCCAGGGCGAGGCATGTCCGGCGTTGGGCACTTCCCTAACCGTTGCATCGGGTAGCTGGGCGGCCAGCACCGGCGTATGACGGCTGATCACCGACGTCTCGTGTTCGCCGTAGAGGACGAGCGTCGGGACGCCGATAGCGGCGAAATCGACGGTGGTCTCGTGGAAGGACGCGACGGCCCGTAACGCGTTCACGGCGGCCGGGGTTTCCATGGCCGGGAACGCCTCGGCGCGAAGGCTCGTCGTCTCGTCGCGCTCCAGTTTCCGTCCGAACCAGGTCACGAGGCCCATGGCCCGGCCGTAACCGACAACGCGGAGGAGTCCGATCAGGACGTTCATCAGCATGGTTCTCTCGATGTGGTCCCGTCGGCTGACGAACGCCGGAGTGAAGGTATCGGCGAGCACGAGCGCGCTGAGCCGGTCGGGGTATCGACTCGCGTAGACCTGGGCGATCATCCCGCCCATCGAGACACCAACGACGACTGGACGGTCGAGGCCCAGGGCGGTGACGAACTCGTGGAGGTCGTCGGCCAGTCGGTCGATAGTGTACGGCGCGTCGCGTGGATTCACCGTTTTGCCGTGCCCACGGACGTCGTACGCGATTGCGGTGTACGCGTCACTGAACGCCTCGAGTTGTCTGTCAGCCGCCGTATGATCGGAGAGCGCGCCGTGAACGAAGACGACGGGCGGGCCGTTCCCTCGTCGCTCGTAGTAGGTCTCGACGTCGGCGGTCTGGATAGTGGTCATCTACCCGTCGGTACGGTCCTGATCGAGATGAAGGTGCTGCGGGCGACCTCGAACTCAGGACTCCATTTTCTCGATGATCTGGTCGGCCTTGTCTCTGGCCTCGTCCTCGTCGGCGACGCCGTCGATTGGAATGAGAACGCTCTGGACCGTCCAGTCCTCGTTGCCGTGCTCGTCGCCGGTGCGGACCTCGCCGCCTTCGACGACCGACCCGGCGACGTTCGCCGCCCAGTCGGGCGTCCGTATCTCGTCGAAGTCGTCGGGGTCGCGGTACGTGACGTGGTAGTAGTTCTCGGTCTGCTCGACGTCTTGCACAGAGACCTGTGGCATATCCGGTCGTTCGGCGTTGCGGTGCAAGAATCGGCTGCCGGCACACGAAAGGCCGTGTTCTCGCCCGTTGCGTCGGTCACCCGAACAACGCGCGGAAGACCCTGGACTCGGCCTTTTGTAGGTGTTCGGCCGCGGTCGAGGAAGCGCAGTCGAGACGCGCCGCCACGTCGCCCTGGCTCCCGGTCCTTGGAACGTCGTAGTAGCCGACGTCGACGGCGGCTTCGACGGCCTCCCGCTGTCGCTCGCTCAGCGACGAGGCGACGGTCCCGGGCATCGCCTGCATCCCGGATATCTCTTCGATGGTCACGGTGACTGACTCGGGAACCGCGTCGATGGCGGCCTGGATCACCGCGCTCGGACCGAACACCGAGACAGTCGCGGTGCCGTCGGGGTGCCACTCTATCGGGGGCACCGTGACGACGCCGCTCCTGTCGCCGACGGACCAGAGGTCGAGGACCGCGTCGGTCAGGTCGTCGTGGAGGTAGGCGTAGAACGTCCCGTCGCCGGCGGGTTTCAGTTCGTACTCGCGGACGAGGTCGATCTCCCGGATGGCCGCTTCGAACGCCTCGACGTCGCCCTCGACGTAGTGGAGGATACTCAGTTGGCCGTCGGTGACGTTCCAGTTGAGCGCCGCCGCGTACTCGACGAAATCGGCGTTGGCCATCACGCCGTACATCGGGTGGAGTTCCCCCTCGCGACCGTCCGCGGTCATCCGCAAGCGGACGTGTTTCATGTGGCGCCCCACTCGGGGCGACTATTTAAACCACCCGAGCGATTCCGGCAGCAGCGATTCGGTGTGTGGCGACGAAGGATCGCTCGTGATGAAGGTATTCGTCTCCGGCGCCACCGGCGTCCTCGGGAAGCGAATCGTCGAGTTGCTCGCCGACCGTGGCCACGATGTGTCCGGACTCGTCCGCGATGACGAGGGGGAACGTCTGGTCGAGCGACGCGGCGGCGACCCGCACCGGGGAGACGTCCTGGATGCGACGTCGCTCGAAACCGCCGTGCCGGACGACGTCGACGTCGTCGTCCACGCGGCGACGGCCATGCCCGCCTCGGACAAACCCTCTGACGACGAGTGGGCACTGAACGACCGCGTCCGCGTCGAGGGCGCGAAGAACCTCGTCGCGGCCGCCGGCGACACCGCCGACCGGTTCGTCTTCCCGAGCGTCGTCTGGGTCGCCCGCCAGCCGGACGGCTCGCACTTCGACGAGTCTGCCGAACGCCACCCCGATAGGGCGACGCGGTCCGCCGCGGAGACGGAGGACTACCTCCGCGAGGCCGGTGACGAGCACGGCTTCGACGTGACGGTCCTCCGGTGTGGCTGGTTCTACGAACCGGACGGGGCGTTCACGCGCACCATCGCCGAGAACCTGCTGAACGGCGACATGCCCATCATCGGCCGCGGACTGCTCGGCCGGCGCGACGCGGAACTGAGTCTGGTCCACACTGACGACGCTGCGCGGGCGTTCGCAGACGCCATCGAGGCGGAGGTCACTGGACTCTACCACGTCGTCGACGACGAACGCGTCACCCTCGGAGCGTATCTCACCGCCTTCGCCGACCGGCTCGGCGCGCCGGATCCGAGCCGGATGCCCGGGTGGCTCGTCCGATTCTTCGTCGGGACGGAGACGGTGAACATGCTGACGAAGCCGATGCCCACGTCCGCGAACCGCTTCAGGGAAGCGACCGGCTGGGAGCCGACGTACCCGACCTACCGCGAGGGACTGGACCAGCTGATCGAGACGTGGGAAGCGGACGGGACGCTGGCTGAATTGCGGGGCGAACGCGTGGACGGGAGCGACGCGAAACGGGCCCCGGAGAGTGCAGCGTGAACCGAACCGACTGGCTGCTGGCCACCGTCGCGGCGGTTTCCGTTCTCTCGTCAGTCGTCCACGGGTGGGCGCACGTGACAATTCCGGTGGGGAATCCGGTCTGGCAACTGGTCCTCGTCCTGGTCTTCCTGTTCGTCGCGCCGGTCGCGGGCGTCGCCCTGCTCGCGGCCGGCCGACGCCGTCAGGCCATCTGGACGCTCACGGTGGCGGGTATCGCTGGCCTCACGCTGGAGGGACTGTTACACTTCGTCCTCGCGAACCCGGACCACGTCGCGTCGGTCGAGACCGGTGCCGTGCTATTTACGACCACGGCGCTGCTCTCGACCACCGGTGACGCGCTGCTGGCGCTGGCCGCCGGCTGGGCCTGGCGTCGTCAGGCCCAGGGCTCGTCGAGTAGTTCGTCCATCGCCTCGATGCGGTGATGGGGCTCCGGGTCCGGATCGGTGATTCCGTCCTGGGCGAGCCACACTGACTGGAGACCGGCGTTGTGAGCGCCCCGGACGTCGTTCGTCAGCGAGTTGCCGATCTTGACCGCTCGCTCGGGGTCGACCCCCAGGAAGTCGAGGGCCGTGTGGAATGGCTCCGGGTCGGGCTTCGCTGCCACGTCGTAGCCCGCGAATACGACCGTCTCGAAGTGGTCGTGGATTCCCAGTCCGCGCAGCTTCGCACGCTGCATGTCGGGACCGCCGTTGGTGACGGCCGCGACGCGGTACCGCTCACGGAGGGTGTCTAGCGCCTCGCGCGCACCGGGGAGGAACCGAACGTTCGCCTGGTCGCGCTCCGCGGCGTAAGCCTCGGCCACCGTCCGGCCCACCGACGGGTCGAAGCCCGCTTCCTCGGCCAGCGCCGCGAAACAGCGCTCTCGGTTCTCGACCACGTCCTCGCTGTCCTCGACGTAGTCGTCGAAGATGGCGTAGTAGTCCTCGGCGGTGAAGATGGGCTCGACGTCGACGTTCTCGAATGCGAGCGCAAGTATCTCCGACCCGGGACGGCAGTACTCGCAAATCGTGTCGTCGAGGTCGAAGATGAGGGCCTCGACCGGCTCTGTCATGTGTAAGTGTGTTGTCTAATCGGGCTTCAATGATCTGGTGGATTCCTGAGCGCTATGAGCACTATCATAACTGCTGCCGAAAACAGCAAGAAAGCCCCCGGGCGCTCGTGGGCTGCGACCGCACCTGCGCGCGCCTTCGGCGTGCTTGGTGGGTCTCGCTCCACGAGCGACCGGCCCCTTTCAGTCCCGGCCCGTGGATTGTCCGAGCGGGCGGGACTGAAAGGGGCGACCGGGTGGCCGAACCCCGACGAAGCAAGCACAGGAGCGAACGCAGTGAGTGACGAGGAGCACAGCGACCCGCGGGAGTTGAACCGGTCGGGACTTTCTTGCTATTGGTGGTTACCGTCAGGATTGACTCGCCGTTCGCCGATACCTCTCCCCAGAACGCGCCACCAGCCCGAATTCCGCGGCCCACTCGAGCAGCCGCTCGGTGCGGTCGATCCACTCAGACTCCCAGTCCGAGTGTCGATCACGTTCCCACCGAGGAACCAGCTCTCGGATCTCGTCGAAGACCTCGTCGACTGCGTTCGACCCATCTTCGACCGCTTCGACGACTTCCCGGGCGCCGAAGACGCGCTCCAGAAACCACTCGCCCAGCTCCTCGTTCGAAGGGTCCTCGCGCGTCCGGTGGAACCCGCGGTCGCCCTCTGCGGCGAGTCCGAGCGCCTGCGCGAAGGTCAGGTACTCTCGTGCGATGTCCCGCGAGGCCAATCCGGTCCGGTCACGGATGCGGCTACAGCAGTCCTCGACGCTGCCGGGGACGAGCGGCAGCGCTGCCTGTACGTCTCGCAGAAACCTGACGGATCGGGGTTCGGGAACGACCTTGTAGCGCATGGCGATGACCCTCCGATTCCTCCGTCAGAGCCCGAAGCTCTCGGCCAGAATCTCCTCGTGCGTGTCGCCGAAGACGTACGTCTCGCCGCCGAGGACGTCGACGGTGACCTGGGCGGGCGCGAACACGTCGACGGGGACCTCCGCGAAGTCCCAGTCGGCGTCGTCGAACGTCTCGCCGAGCGGGGTCCCGTACTCCTCGGCCGCGGTGGAGGTAATCTCCTCGAAGCGGTCGAACTCCTCCTCGACGGTGATGTGGACCTGCGCGCCGTAGGCCAGCGCGTCCGTCGTCCGGGCGATGGCGGCTTCCTCGTCGCCCGCGACGGGCGCGACCGGCGCCTTGCCGGTCACCGAGAGAATCTCGATGGGGTCGTAGCCCAGTTCCGAGAGGCGGAAGGTGGCCAGTTCGGCGGCGCGTGCCGCGGTGACGACGCTACCGGTGACGCTCGCCGTCGAGAAGGTCGGGAGGAAGACCGCCGATTCGGGCACGCCGGTCCGTTCGGCGACGTGGGCGGCGACGCTCTGGTCGGGGAGTTCCTCGCTCTCGACGACGAGGACGGCGAAGTCCGAGGCGTCGTGGTAGCCGACGCGGTTGAACTCCTCTTCCTCGGCGACGAGCGCGCGGGCCGGGCCGCTCCCGAGCCCTTCGAAGTCGTCGACGCTGAGTTCCCAGCCACTTTTCTGCGAGCAGAGGAGGCCGAGCGCGGGATGGTCGGTCGACAGTTCGACGTGGGTCAGCGGCGCGCCGTCGACCTCGTCCATCGCCGTCTGGACGGTCGCGAGGCCGCTCGTCTGTATCTCGGCGAGCAGTAGCCCCGCCTCGACCGCGCCGGGGACCTCGACGCCGAAGTCGAGGACGGCGGCGTCGCCCTCCTGCTGGTGGACGCCGATCGTGAGTTCGTCGGCGAAGTCGATTGCTTCGTCGACGAGCTCGGTCGCCATCCGATTGAGACTCTCCATACCGGTGATTCGGCCGGCCTCCCTTTTATGCTGTTTGCTGTGGCCGGAGACCGCTCCCGCGTCGAGACATCAGGGACCGAGCCGTCAGGGAACGAGACCGAGAACGAGGACGAGGCCGAGAACCGCCAGCGCCACGCCGGTGACCCGACCGATTAGTACCTCGGTCGCCGACTGCTCGTCGTTGGTCTCGGCCATCCCCAGGTAGAGGTACTTCGCCTGCAAGTCCCGCATCCGCGTCGGCCAGACGGCCCATGCAAGGCCCACGACGATGCCGAGGATTCCGGCGACGAGTTCGACAGTAGTTGGCATGACATCCGCTCGTCGACCCTGCAATACGTCACTTTCGGTCGGTCTGGCTCGGGTCTATTCGCCGCCTTATTCCGGCGACTCGTCCGAACCCGTTCGCTCGGACCGGGCCGCGCGCCCCAGCACGTCCTCCACGGCGTCGACCTTCTCCGCCGCCGACTGGTCGACCGTCCGCTTGTCGTCGACCTTCAGGAACGTCTCGACCCGGTCGGCGTCGACCGCCTCGTGGGCGGCGTGGGCCGCGTCGAACAGCTCACGGCTGTCATCGGCTTCGATGATGGTCCCCATCGGCGTCGTCTCGTACGAGACGTCAAAGTCTTCCAGGACGTCGACGGCGTCGGCGACGTACGCGGCCATGCTCCCTTCGACGACCGGTGCGACGGAGAGGAATCCGATGCAGGTCATAGCTGACGCTACGGGCCGGAGCCCATAATCGTCGGGGGACGACGCTTCCGCGATCAGAACTGGTCAGACGACGTCGAGGACACCGGATCAGACGACGTCCAGGAAGCCGGACGTCGCCGCGTCGACGTCGTAGGGTCCCATGAACGTGTTGGCGACGACCCTGTTGAGGGCCGTCACCTTCTCGGGCGCCAGCGCGAGCCCGTGCTGGAGCGTCGGCGGTCGGTGCTCGGCGTTCTCGAAGTCCTCGGCGACTGACTGCAGGTACTCGTTGAACTCGCTCATGTCGACGTCGGTCCGGGTCGGGATCGAGCCCTTGTGTCGGTTGAACGCCACCTGTGCGGTCTCGCTGCCGACGAACGCAAGCCAGCGTTTCGACCGCTCCGGCGTGGGGTTGTCTCCCGGATAGAGGAACGAGTCGAAGTGGAGAGTGTACATGTTCTCCGTTCCCGGAAAGGCGTTTGCGCCCCAGCCGTCCCCGTACTCGAAGTCGCTGGCGGTGGCGAACGTGCCGGCAGTCCAGTTCCCCTGGTGGACGAACGCGGCGTCCCCGTTGATCACGTTGTTGTTCGAGGCGGTCAGGCCCAGCGACTCCGCGTCGTAGGTCACGTAGTCCTCCAGAATCCTGGCAGTGGTCTCGAAGGCCGATCGAACCGCCGCTTCGGAGCCGTTCCGCTCGATAAAGTCGACGTATGCCCGGTAGCCCTGCTGGCCGAGGAGGACGGCGGCCCAGAGCTGCGTCGTCGGCCACGGGTTCGCCATCGCGTGGGTCATCGGCGTCGCGTCGGTCTCCGCGGCGACGGCGTCCATCGCGTCGAAGAGCGCGCCCAGGCTGGTGATCCCTGTGGGGTCGACGCCGGCTTCCTCCAGGAGTTCGACGTTGTAGAACAGGTTGTTGAGGCGGTGCGAGCCCAGCGGCACCGCCCGGAACGACCCGTTCTGGTGGTGCAGGTCGACGGCCTCGTCGACGTGAACGGCCGCGAAGTCGTTCTCGGCCCAGACGTCGTCTATCGACCCCAGCGCTCCCTCGTATCGCCGGAGGTTCTTCCCCGGCCAGTTCGCGAAGGAACTCGGGGGGTCGCCGTCCGCGAGCCGGTAGGAGACGACGGTGTTGAGGTTCTCGTTACCCCCTCCCTCGATGGCTGTGAAATCCGTCTCGACGGCCGGAGCGTGCTCCTCGAAGGCGTCGGTCAGTGCACGGACCGCGACCGCACCGTCGCCCTCGTCCCACCCGTGGAGGACTTCGAGCGGTCGGGTCGAGCCGGCGACCAGGTCGTTCGCCTCGTCGACGCAGCCAGCGAGCGCAGCCGTTGCTCCCAGGCCTGCGGTCTCGACGAACCGCCGCCGGGTCACGCGACGTCCTGGCGGTGATTCCATATCTCTCACCCGTCCGTAGGCTGTCCATGCCAATCAGTCATCTCTTTCTGGGACGTACCTCGCAACATCGTGTGCACGCGGCGAAAGACGACACAGCAAGCTGGTCGCTCACGAATTAACGTTCGGAGGAAGTGCGACGGAGGGGATTTGAACCGGAGGCAGACGGTTACCCTCACTCCGTTCGGGTGCTGCGACTGCCAGGGTTCAAATCCCCGGTCGATTCCCTTCGCACAGCGAAAGCGACACAGCGAGCTTGTCGCTTTCTGAGTTGTGCTCAGTAGAAGTGCGACGGAGGGGATTTGAACCCCTGTTGTGACCATGGCAAGGTCACGTGATACCACTACACTACCGTCGCCCTGTTACATTCAATTGTGGCGGGGGAGAGGGATAAAAGCGTTCCGAATCGGGAGTCAAACCGTGGTACGGCTCCCCGAGGTATGTCCTCACAGGTTCCACCTCGGCGATAGCTTTCTGGGCGACCACTCCTTCGAGGCCCAGGACCGAACGTCGAATACCCCGAATACTGGCCATCTAGCGCCGTGTGAACGCTTCTCACCGCGCGCGTGAAGCGGGCTCTTTTTAAGGTAGGCAGGATGTGTTATCGCTACAGTCTAGTGGCGTGGCGTAGAAGCGTCACGGCATGACGACCAGCGTACTCGTGCCGTCTTCCCTCGTACGGGAAGCCGAGGACAGACGCGAGGCGACTCGCAAAATCGGATACGTGGCCCGCGCGGCCACGATATTCGACGTCGATCGGCTAACGGTCTTCCCGGACCCAGACGGGGCCGGGAAGTGGGAAGACGGGTTCGTTCGTACCGTGCTGCGGTACGCCGCGACGCCCCCGTACCTCCGAAAGGAGGCCTGGGGCAAGCGGGACGAACTGGAGTACGTCGGCGTCCTGCCGCCGCTCCGCGTCCGCTCACAGACCGGCTCCGGATCTGAGGGTTCGGGGTCGTTAAGACAGGGAATCGTGACCGAGGTCGGAGCTGATGGGCGCGTTCGGGTCAATTGCGGACTGCAACACCCAGCCTCCCTCCCCGTTCCAGACGGTATGGACGTGGGAGAGGGGGAGCGCGTCACCGTCAGGGTCTCTTCGCGACGGCCAGTCCGGGCGAAACTCGTCGACGTTACCCCTCCGGGGTACGTCGTCGACGCTTCGGACGTCTCTACGGCACTCGCACGTGACGACGCAGGGCTCACTATCGCCGCTTCGCGGCACGGTGTGCACCTGACCGTCACACGGCTCGGCGATCTGGTCGGGCGACGCGAGGCCGACGGCGACATGACTGTCGTCTTCGGGGCACCCGAGCGCGGGTTGCCAGCCATACTCGGATTGGACCCGGACGACGTCTGCGGAGACCACGCGGACGACGACACAGGGTTCGACCTCTGGCTGAATACGGTTCCAAACCAGGGGAGCGAGGTTGTGCGAACCGAAGAAGCGATGTTCGCCTCCCTCGCCCCACTGACCCTCACGGAGTGAGAATCCGATGCCACAACCAAGCAGACCACGAAAAGGCTCGCTGGGCTTCGGCCCACGCAAGCGCGCGGAAAGCGAAACGCCGCGCTTCAACAGCTGGCCCGACGACGACGGCCAGCCAGGCGTCCAGGGGTTCGCCGGCTACAAGGCGGGCATGACACACGTCACGCTCGTCAACGACGAACCCGACTCCGCCCGCGAAGGGATGGAGGAGACCGTTCCGGTGACGGTCGTCGAGACGCCGCCTGTGCGTGCAGTCGCAGTCCGAGCCTACGAAGACACGCCGTACGGCCAGCGTCCGCTCACGGAAGTCTGGGCCGACGAGTTCCACTCGGAACTCGATCGCGCTCTGGACGTTCCCGAGAACAACGACGCTGACGCCGCTGAGGAACAGATCAGAGACGCACTCGAGGCCGGAAATCTCGGAGACGTGCGCGTCATCACGCACACCGTCCCCGACGAACTGGCCAACGTGCCCAAGAAGAAGCCCGACGTGATGGAGACTCGCGTCGGCGGTGGATCGGTCGAGGACCGCCTCGACCACGCCCTCGACCTGCTCGCCGACGGCGGCGACCACTCGATGAACGACGTGTTCCGCGCCGGTGAGTACACCGACATCGCGGCCGTCACCAAGGGCAAAGGGACCCAGGGCCCCGTCAAGCGATGGGGCGTCCAGAAGCGGAAGGGCAAGCACGCTCGCCAGGGCTGGCGCCGACGTATCGGCAACCTCGGCCCGTGGAACCCCTCGCGGGTCCGCTCGACGGTCCCCCAGCAGGGCCAGACCGGTTACCACCAGCGCACCGAACTCAACAAGCGCATCATCGACATCGGCGAGGGCGACGACGCCTCCGTCGACGGCGGCTTCGTCAACTACGGCGAGGTCGACGGGCCGTACACGCTCGTCAAGGGCTCGGTGCCCGGGCCGGACCAGCGCGTCGTGCGCTTCCGACCGGCGGTGCGTCCGAACGACCAGCCGCGCCTCGACCCCGAGGTGCGCTTCGTCTCCACCGCATCGAACCAGGGATAATCTATGCAGGCAACTATCTACGACCTGGACGGGGACGACGTGGACGATGTGGACGTACCGGCGGTCTTCGAGACCACGGTCCGACCCGACCTCATCGGCCGCGCCGTTCGCGCAGCCCAGGCAAACCGGAAACAGGACTACGGGAGCGACGAGTACGCGGGTCTCCGGACCCCGGCCGAGTCCCACGGCAGCGGCCGTGGTATGGCCCACGTCCCTCGCGAGAACGGGCAAGCGCGACGCGTCCCTCAGGCAGTATCGGGTCGCCGCGCACACCCGCCGAAAGCAGAGAAGGACCAGTCGCTCGACCTCAACACGAAGGAGCGCCAGCTTGCGACCCGCTCGGCCGTCGCCGCGACGGCCGACGCCGAACTCGTGGCCGACCGCGGTCACCAGTTCGACGAGGGTCTCGACCTGCCGCTCGTCGTGTCCGACGACTTCGAAGACCTGGAGAAGACCCAGGAAGTCGTCGACGTGCTCGAATCCCTCGGCGTCGACGCCGACATCGAGCGCGCGGACGAGACGAAGATCAAGGCCGGACAGGGGAAGGCTCGCGGACGCAAGTACCGCCGCCCCAGTTCGATCCTGTTCGTCACCAGCGAGGAGCCGTCGAAGGCGGCTCGGAACCTCGCCGGTGCGGACGTGACGACCGCCCGCGAGGTCAACGCGGAAGACCTCGCACCGGGCGCACTCCCGGGCCGACTCACCGTCTGGACCCAGAGCGCGCTCGCGGAGGTGGCAGAGCGATGACGTGGGACATCCTCAAACACCCACACGTCACCGAGAAGGCGATGAACGACATGGACTTCCAGAACAAGCTCCAGTTCATCGTCGACTCCGACGCGGCCAAGCCCGAGATATCCGAGGCCATCGAGGACCAGTACGACGTCTCGGTCGAGGGAATCACCACACAGAACACGATGGACGGCGAAAAGAAGGCGATCGTCCGACTCTCGGACGACGACGACGCCCAGGAAGTCGCCTCCAGGATCGGGGTGTTCTAACCATGGGACGACGCATTCAGGGACAACGCCGCGGTCGCGGGACGCCTACGTTCAGGGCGCCCTCGCACCGCTACAAGGCGGACCTGTCGCACCGGAACGTCGAAGACGGCGACGTCGTCAACGGGACGGTCGTCGACATCGAACACGACCCGGCCCGCTCGGCGCCGCTCGCGGCCGTCGAGTTCGAGGACGGCGACCAGCGCCTCGTCCTCGCACCCGAGGGCGTGGGCGTGGGCGACAACCTCCAGGTTGGCGTCTCCGCCGAGATCGAACCGGGGAACACGCTCCCACTCGCCGAGATCCCGGAAGGGGTCCCGGTGTGTAACGTCGAGGCCAACCAGGGCGACGGCGGTCGGTTCGCCCGGGCCTCCGGCGTCAGCGCGCAGCTGATGACCCACGACCGCAACGTCGCGGTCGTCAAGCTCCCCTCCGGGGAGATCAAGCGGCTCGACCCGCAGTGTCGAGCCACCATCGGTGTCGTCGCCGGCGGCGGACGGACGGAGAAGCCGTTCGTCAAGGCCGGTAACAAGCACCACAAGATGAAGGCGCGAGGGACGAAGTGGCCGAACGTCCGCGGTGTCGCGATGAACGCCGTCGACCACCCCTTCGGTGGCGGCGGCCGACAGCACCCGGGCAAGCCGAAGTCTATCTCGCGAAACGCACCGCCGGGCCGCAAGGTCGGGGACATCTCCTCGAAGCGGACCGGACGAGGTGGTGAGGAATGAGTTCAGAGTATCAAATCGGCCACGAGGGGGAGTTCTCCTACCGTGGTCACACGCTCGAGGAGTTGCAGGACCTGTCGCTCGACGAGGTCGCGGAACTGCTCCCCGCACGACAGCGGCGAAGTATCACGCGCGGCCTGAGCGAGGAGAAACACAAGCTTCTCGAGAAGGCCCGCGACGCAGAGCCCGAGGAGACGGCGAACAACCCGATCCGGACTCACCTGCGCGACATGCCGGTGGTCCCGGAGTTCGTGGATCTGACGTTCGCCGTCCACAACGGGCAGAGCTTCGAGCGCGTTCGCGTCGAACCGGAGATGATCGGCCACTACCTCGGTGAGTTCCAGCTCACCCGCACGTCCGTCGAACACGGACAGGCCGGTATCGGGGCGACGCGGTCCTCGAAGTTCGTACCGCTCAAGTAAATCATGGGAATCAGCTACTCAGTCGACGCGGACCCGGACACCACGGCGAAAGCGATGCTCCGGGAGCGTCAGATGAGCCACAAGCACAGCAAGGCCATCGCCCGCGAGATCAAGGGCATGGAGGCCGACGACGCCGTCTCGTATCTCGACGCGGTCATCGAGGGCGAGCGGTCCGTCCCCTTCAAGTCCCACAACTCGGGCGTCGGCCACCGGAAGGATATCGAGGGCTGGGACGCCGGCCGCTTCCCCGAGAAGGCCAGCAAGGCCTTCCAGGACCTCCTCGAGAACGCCATCGGCAACGCCGACCACCAGGGTCTCGACGGCTCCACGATGGAGATCATGCACGTCGCCGCCCACAAGGTCGGCGAGTCCCCGGGCCGCAAGCCCCGCGCGATGGGGCGGGCCTCGGCCTGGAACACGATGCAGGTCGACGTCGAACTCATCCTGGCAGAACCGGAGGGTGAGGAATAATGGCGGACGAACAGCAGTTCATCGAGGACGGTCTGCAGCGGACGCAGATCGACGAGTTCTTCCAGGACGAACTGGGTCGCGCCGGCTACGGCGGCATGGACGTCGCCAAGACGCCGATGGGCACCCAGATCGTACTCAAGGCCGAGAAGCCCGGCATGGTCATCGGCAAGGGCGGGAAGAACATCCGGAAGATCACGACCACGCTCGAAGAGCGATTCAACCTGGACGACCCGCAGATCGACGTCCAGGAGGTCGACGAGCCGGACCTCAACGCCGCCATCGTCGCGGACCGCCTCGCCAACGCGCTCGAGCGCGGCTGGTACTTCCGCAAGGCCGGTCACACGACGATCGACCGGATCATGGAGTCCGGCGCGCTCGGCGCCGAGATCGTTCTCTCTGGGAAAGTCACAGGCGCGCGCTCACGCGTGGAGAAGTTCAACCGTGGCTACATCAAGCACAACGGTGAACCCGCCGAGACCATCGTCGACGCCGCCGTCGGCACCGCGGTGATGAAGCTGGGCACCATCGGTGTTCAGGTGAAGATCATCCCGCCGAACGCGGAACTGCCCGACGACTTCGAGGTCTACGAGGACGTCGAAGTCGAGGATTACGTCGCCGACACGGACGGCGAGTCCGTCGAGGAGCTCCTTGAGGGCGAACCCGAGGAGGACGAGGACGAAGCGCCGGCCGACGAGGCCGACGCGGACGACTCCGAAGACGATGAAGAGTTCGAAGAGGTCGAAGAAGTCCCCGACGACGAACCCGCCGAGGAGGAGACCACCGAGGTCGAACCCGAAGACGCCGAGGACGCCGTCGAAGACGACCTCGACGAGGAGACCGCCGAAGAGGCGGCCGAACTGATGGAAGAGATGGAAGCCGACGACGAGGGTGACGACGAATGACGGTCATCCACGTCGAGGAGGTCCGCGACATGACGCCCGCCGAACGCGAGGCGGAGCTCGACGACCTCGAGACGGAACTGCTCAACACCCGCGCTGTGAAGGCGGCGGGCGGTGCGCCGGAGAACCCCGGCCGCATCAAGGAGCTGCGGAAAGCGATCGCGCGGATCAAGACGATCCAGAACGAGGAAGGCGACCTCACCGACGAGGACGCCACCGAGGAGGCGGCGTAATGCCGCTGACACCCGAGACGCTCCCGCGTCACGAACTCGTCGGCCTCGACGTCGAGGTCGTCGCCGCGTCCAACCCGGACGCCATCGGCATCGAGGGCCGGGTCGTCACCGAGACGACGCGGACGCTCGGTATCGAGGGAGCAGACCGGGTGTGGCACGTGCCGAAGGACGGCGCGACGTTTACCTTCGACCTTCCCTCGGGTGACCGCACCCGGGTGGAGGGGTCGAAGCTCGTCGCTCGACCCGCTCGACGCACGGAAACGACAGGTGATTCACAATGGCGATAGGACTGAACGTAGCAGAACCGGACGAGACCTGCGCTGATGCAGACTGTCCCTTCCACGGAGATCTCTCCGTGCGGGGCCAGACCATCGAGGCAGACGTCGCGTCCACAGATATGGAGAAGACCGTCGTCGTCGAGCGCGAGTACGACGTCAAGGTGCCGAAATACGACCGCCAGATGAAGCGGCGGAGCCGCATCCCGGCACACGCACCCGACTGTCTCGACCTCGCGGTCGGCGACGCGGTCACGATTGCAGAGTGTCGACCACTCTCGAAGACGAAGAGCCACGTGGTCGTTAGCGTGGCTTCTGCCGACTCGGGAGGTGAAGAGTGATGGAGGCGCTGAAAGCCGACGTCACGCAGGGCCTGGAGAAGGGCTCGCTGATCACGTGCGCCGACAACACGGGCGCGCGACAGCTCAAGGTCATCAGCGTCTCGGGCTACTCCGGGACGAAGAACCGCCACCCGAAGGCGGGCCTTGGCGACAAGATCACGGTCTCGGTGACGAAGGGGACGCCGGAGATGCGTCGCCAGGTCATCGAAGCCGTCATCGTCCGACAGCGAAAGCCCATCCGACGACCGGACGGGACCCGCGTGAAGTTCGAGGACAACGCCGCCGTCATCATCAACGAAAACGAGGAACCGCAGGGGACCGAGATCAAGGGCCCGATCGCCCGCGAGGTCGCCGAGCGGTTCGGTAGTGTCGCGTCCACCGCGACGATGATAGTATGACCCGACAACCGAGCAAACAGCGAACGAACCAACGGCGCGCCCCGCTGCACGAGAAGCAAAAGCAGGTGCGGGCGACGCTGTCCGACGACCTCCGCGAGGAGTACGGACAGCGAAACGTCCGCGTCAACGCGGGCGACACCGTCGAGGTCATGCGCGGCGACTACGCCGGCGAAGACGGCGAAGTCGCGGCCGTGAACCTGGACGACGCCACCATCCACGTGGAGGGCGTCACAGTCGAGGCCGCAGACGGCGAGGAAGTGCCTCGTCCGGTCGACGCGAGCACGCTTCGCGTCACCAACCTCGACCTCGAGGACGACCGCCGCGAGGCGCGTCTCGAATCGGAGGAGGATAGCGCATGACGAAACACCAGAAACGACTCTCGGTACCCAAGAGCTGGCCCGTCGAGCGGAAGACGGAGACGTTCACCGTCAAGGCCGACGCCGGCCCCCACGGCGAGGCAGGGGTTCCCCTGCTCATCGTCCTGCGGGACGTGCTCGGCTACGCCGACAGCCGCAAGGAAGCGCGCTACGCGCTCAACGAGGACAGTGTCGAGATCAACGGGAAGGCCGTCTCCGACGAGGAACGCCCCGTCGGGATGTTCGACATCCTCGCGTTCACGGAACGCGACGAGTACTACCGCGTCTTCCCCGGCGAAGGCGGTCGCCTGGCCCTGACGGCCATCGACCCCGACGCCGCGGACTCGAAACTCGGCAAGATCGTCGGCAAGCAGTACGTCACCGGCGGAGACGTCCAGTTGACGCTCCACGACGGCGAGACGCTGCTGGTCGAAGACGACGACGAGTACACCCCGAACGACTCGCTCGTCGTCGGCAACGAGGACGGCGAGGTCGTCGCCCACTTCACCTACGAGGAGGGCGCGCTCGTCACGGCCGTCGACGGCGCACACGCCGGCGAGATCGGACAGGTAGACGAGATTCAGGTCACCCCTGGGAGCTCGTCGAACAACGTGATCGTCGAGCAGGACGAGGGCGAGGGCTTCGAGACGGTCGAAGAGTACGTCGTCGTCATCGACGAGAACTTTACGGGTGACGACGATGAGTAGCGAATCCGAATCCGGCGGTGAGTTCCACGAGATGCGGGAACCCAGCGTCGAGAAGGTCGTCGTCCACATGGGCGTCGGGCAGGGCGGTCGCGAGCTCGCGAACGCCGAGGACATCCTGTCGGAAGTCGCCGGCCAGGAACCGGTCCGGACCGTCGCCCGCGGGACCGTCGCGGAGTTCAACATCCGCGAGGGTGACCCCATCGGGACGAAGGTCACGCTGCGAGCCGACGACGCACACGAGTTCCTCGAGACGGCACTTGAGAACGTGAGCCTGTCGGCCACGCAGTTCGACGACACCGGGAACTTCAGCTTCGGTGTCGAGGAACACACCGACTTCCCGAGCCAGGAGTACGACCCGAGCATCGGGATCTACGGGATGGACGTGACGGTCAACCTCGTCCGCCCCGGTTACCGCGTCGCCAAGCGGGACAAGGCGTCGCGTTCGATCCCGGCGAACCACCGACTCAACGCCGAGGACGCAGTGGCGTTCGTGGAGTCGAACTACGACGTGGAGGTGAGCGAATGAGCGAGAGCGAAACAGAACAAGACCAGGCGGCCGACGACGAGGCCACCGAGGAGTCCGTCCCCACGGGACAGCTCGAGGAGTGCCAGCGCTGTGGCCGCGAGCAGGGACTCGTCGGCAAGTACAACATCTGGCTATGTCGCCAGTGCTTCCGGGAGATTTCCCGGGGCATGGGCTTCAAGAAGTACAGCTAACCATGACAGGAAACGATCCACTCGCCAGCGCGCTTTCGGCCGTCGACAACGCCGAGAGCGTCGGCCACCTGGACCAGACGCTACAGCCCGCCTCGAACACTATCGGCAGCGTACTCGAAGTCTTCTACGACCGCGGGTATATCGACGGCTTCCAGTTCGTCGACGACGGCAAAGCCGGCAAGTTCGAGGTCGAACTGAAAGGTGCCATCAACGAATGCGGCTCGGTCAAGCCCCGCTACAGCGTGGGCGCGGACGGCTACGAGAAGTGGGAGAAGCGATACCTCCCCGCCCGTGACTACGGGACGCTCGTCGTCACGACCAGCCACGGCATCATGAGCCACTACGACGCCTGCGAGGAGGGCATCGGTGGCCAGGTCATCGCCTACGTATACTGACAATGCCACGAATAGAACTCGAAACCCCGGATGACGTCGACGCCGAGGTCGACCACCTCGACGTGACGGTCTCCGGTCCGAACGGTAGCGTAACGCGGCGCCTCTGGTATCCCGATATCACGGTCTCCGTCGAGGACGGAGCCGTGGTCATCGAGTCCCCGGAGGACGACGCCAAGACGATGTCGACCCTCGGCACGTTCGAGAGTCACGTCGAGAACATGTTCTTCGGCGTCACCGAGGGCTGGGAGTACGAGATGGAGCTCTTCTACTCTCACTTCCCGATGCAGGTCGACGTGGAAGACGGCGAGGTCGTCATCGAGAACTTCCTCGGCGAGCGGGCGCCGCGACGCGCCCCCATCCACGGTGACACCGACGTCTCCGTCGACGGCGAGGAACTGACCCTCTCCGGCCCGGACATCGAGGCTGTGGGCCAGACCGCCGCCGACATCGAACAGCTCACGCGCGTCAACGACAAGGACGTCCGTGTGTTCCAGGACGGCGTCTACATCACGACGAAACCGAGTAGAGGTGACGCCTGATGGCAGAAGACGAGGAAGGAAACGAAGCGAACGACGTCGAAGAGGAAGAGGTCCAGAACGGCTCCGACGAACCGCAGGAGCTCGCCGACATCAGCGGCGTCGGCGGGTCCAAGGCGGACGCGCTGCGCGATGCCGGCTTCGAGACGGTCGAAGCCGTCCGCGCGGCCGACCAGTCCGAACTGGCCGAGGCCGAGGGCGTGGGCAACGCGCTCGCCGCCCGTATCAAGGCCGACGTCGGTGGCCTCGAAGTGGATACGGACACCGAGGCCGAAGTCGAAGAGGAAGGCGCCGAGGAAGCCGAGCCCGAGGAGGACGTGGAGACGGAACTCCAGCCCCGCGGGCTCGTCGACAAGACGCCCGACCTCTCCGAGAAGGAGTCCGAACTGCTGACCCAGCGCCGACGCGTCGGCAAGCCGCAGTTCAACCAGCAGGACTACCACAAGAAAAAGCGCGTCCCGACCGGCTGGCGACGACCGCGCGGCCAGCTTTCGAAGCTGCGCCGCGGCGTCAAGGGCAAGGGCGACAAAGTCGAGGCGGGCTACCGCACGCCGACGGCCATCCGCGGCAAGCACCCCTCCGGCTTCGAGGAAGTCCACGTCCACAACGTGGACGACCTCGACGGCGTCGACGGGGACACTCACGCCGTCCGCATCGCCGCCAAGGTCGGCGCTCGCAAACGCGAGCGCATCGAGGAGGTCGCCGAGGACGAGGGCATCCGCGTGCTCAATCCCACCTACGTCGAAGTGGAGGTGAGTGAGTGATGACGGATCTCTCCGCACAGAAGCGACTCGCTTCAGAAGTGCTCGACGTCGGGAAGAACCGCGTCTGGTTCGACCCCGAGCGCCAGGAAGACCTGGCCGACGCCATCACTCGCGAGGACGTTCGCGAGATGATCGACGAGGGCGCCATCCAGGCGAAGGACGCACAGGGTAACTCGCGCGGTCGTGCGCGAGAACGAAAGGCGAAGCAGGCGTACGGTCACCAGCAGGGCGCTGGGTCCCGGAAGGGCAAGGCCGGCGCGCGACAGGACCCCAAGGAAGACTGGAGTTCTCGCATCCGCGCACAGCGCGAGACGCTGCGCGAGCTCCGCGACGGGGGCGACCTGTCGAGTTCCCAGTACCGCGAGCTGTACGACAAGGCGGGCGGCGGCGAGTTCGACTCGGTCGCCGACCTCCAGCGGTACATCGACAACAACTACGGTGAACAATAATGGCGACAGGACCACGATACAAGGTGCCGATGCGGCGTCGCCGCGAGGCCCGAACGGACTACCATCAGCGGTTGCGCCTGTTGAAATCAGGCAAGCCACGACTCGTTGCTCGCAAGAGCAACAACCAGGTCAGGGCGCAGCTGGTGACCACCGGGCCCGACGGTGACCGAACACACGCGGCAGCAGCGTCGAACGACCTGCGAGAGTACGGCTGGGAGGCCCCGACCGGCAATCTGCCGGCGGCGTACCTCACCGGTCTGCTCGCCGGCCTCCGGGCCGTCGAGAGCGGCGTCGAGGAGGCGGTCCTCGACATCGGTCTCAACAGCCCGACGCCGGGCAGCAAGGTGTTCGCGGTACAGGAAGGTGCAATCGACGCAGGCGTCGAGATTCCCCACAACGACGACGTGCTCGCCGAGTGGGAGCGGACGCGCGGCGACCACATCGCCGACTACGCCGAATCGCTCGACGACCCGCTGTACAGCGGGGACTTCGACGCCACGGACCTCCCGGACCACTTCACGGAGACCCGGGAGACACTACTGGAGGCAGATGAACTATGAGTAACGGATGGGAACCCCGCACGCGACTGGGCAAGAAGGTCGTCGACGGGGAGATAGAGACGATGCAGGAGGCCCTCAACTCGGGCCTCCCGCTCAAGGAACCGGAGATCGTCGACCAACTCGTCCCCGACCTCGAGGACGAAGTGCTGGACATCAACATGGTCCAGCGCATGACGGACTCGGGTCGCCGGGTCAAGTTCCGCTGCGTCATCGCAGTGGGCAACCGCGACGGCCTCGTCGGCTACGCCGAGGGGCGGGACGACCAGGTCGGCGGTGCGATCCAGAAAGCCATCGAAATCGGGAAGCTCAACCTGATCGACGTCTCCCGGGGCTGCGGGTCCTGGGAGTGTGGCTGCGGCCGACCCCACACGGTCGCGCTGCGGACCACCGGCAAGGCCGGCAGCGTCGAGGTCGAGCTCCAGCCCGCACCGCGCGGGCTGGGCCTGGCAGGCGGTGAGACCGTCCGCCACGTGCTCGAACTCGCCGGCATCGAGGACATCTGGACGCGCAGTAGCGGCAACACGCGCACGACGGTGAACTTCGCGAAGGCGACGTTCAACGCACTGCGCAACACGGCCGAGGCGCGCGTGCCGGAGCGAACCTTCGAGAAGCGCGAGGTGATCGAGTGATGCAAGCGCTCGTTCAGCTCCGCGGCGACGTGAACATGGACGGCGACGTCCACGACACGCTGGGGATGCTCAACATCCACAACGTGAACCACTGCGCGTTCGTGCCCGAGGAGGACACCTACCGCGGCATGGTCACGAAGGTCAACGACTACGTCGCGTTCGGCGAACCGAGCGTCGAGACGGTCGAACAACTGATCGCCCGGCGCGGCGAGCCCCTCGAGGGCGATGCCGACGTCGACGACGCCTGGATCGACGAGAACACCGATTACTCGGATATCGAAGCGCTCGCCGAAGCGCTCGTCGACGAGGAGACCACGCTCCGCGAGCAGGGTCTCTCGCCGACGCTCCGTCTGCACCCGCCCCGTGGCGGCCACGACGGCATCAAGCACCCCACCAAGGAAGGTGGGCAGCTCGGCAAGCACGAGACCGAGAAGATGGACGCGCTCCTGGAGGCGATGCGATAATGACGAGCAAGAAACGACGACAGCGCGGTTCGCGAACCCACGGCGGCGGCACGCACAAGAACCGGCGCGGTGCCGGCCACCGCGGTGGTCGCGGGAACGCCGGCCGCGACAAGCACGAGTTCCACAATCACGAGCCGCTGGGCAAGAGCGGCTTCAAGCGACCCCAGAAGGTCCAGGAGGAGGTCGTCGAGATCGACGTCCGCGAACTGGACGAGGACGCCACGCTGCTGGCGGCCGACGGGCTCGCAGAGGTCGAGGGCGGCGCGTTCCACATCGACGCCCGTGACGTCGTCGACGACGCCGACACGGCCGACGTGGTCAAAGTGCTCGGCGGCGGGCAGGTCCGCAACGAGCTGGTCCTGACCGCGGACGACTTCTCCGAGAGCGCTCGCGAGAAAGTCGAAGAAGCCGGCGGCGCCGCCGAACTGACCGAGCTCGGTGAGGAGCGCCAGGCCGAACCGGAAGACGGAAACGAAGCGGACGAAGACGAAGCATAAAATGAGCTGGAAGGACACCGCCGAACCGGTCCTCGTTCGCATGCCGGCAGTCCGCCGACCGGAGGGACACGTTCCCTTCAAGCGGAAGCTCATGTGGACGGGCGGAGTGCTGGTACTGTACTTTTACCTCTCGAACATCCTGCTGTTCGGGCTGAACTTCGACCCCAACCAGGGGTCGGTGTTCGGTCAGTTCAGTTCGATCCTCGCCGCTAACCAGGGGTCGATCATGCAGCTCGGGATCGGTCCCATCGTCACGGCGAGCATCGTCCTGCAACTGCTCGGCGGTGCCGACCTGCTCGGACTGGACACGCAGAACAACCCCCGCGACCAGATCCTCTACCAGGGGCTCCAGAAGCTGCTGGTGCTCGTGATGATCTGCCTGACGGGGCTACCGATGGTGTTCGCCGGCAACTTCCTGCCGGCCCAGAGCGTCACCCTCTTCGGGGCGCAAATCGGCGTCGGCGTCGTCCAGTGGCTCATCTTCGCCCAAGTGTTCGTCGGTGGCGTCCTTATCCTGTTCATGGACGAGGTCATCTCCAAGTGGGGCGTCGGCTCCGGTATCGGCCTGTTCATCATCGCCGGCGTGAGCCAGCGACTGATCGGCGGGCTGTTTACCTTCCCGGCCATCGGCGGCCAGGAACCGGGCTTTTTCGCCACGTGGATCGGGATTATCCTCGGCGACATCCCCACCGGTCCGATCCTGGCTGCCGACGGGCTCCAGTTCATTTTCAGCAACGAGGGCGGGATGATCCTCCCGCTGATCACGACGGTGCTCATCTTCGTCGTGGTCGTCTACGCTGAGTCCGTCCGCGTCGAGATTCCGCTGTCGAACGCGCGGGTCAAAGGCGCGCGCGGTCGCTTCCCCGTGAAGCTCATCTACGCGAGCGTCCTGCCGATGATC
>Ga0075105_1000201_pt1 | contig 36541 bp, 39 predicted proteins | sample AntDeeMetag02WF5_FD_69800 | JGI IMG/M metagenome (GOLD analysis project Ga0075105, IMG submission 69800) | Saline lake microbial communities from Deep Lake, Antarctica - Antarctic Deep Lake Metagenome 02WF5 | ecosystem: Environmental > Aquatic > Non-marine Saline and Alkaline > Saline | place... | reverse complement strand
TAACGCTATCCCGGGGCGTGTGTGAACAACTCCCACACTGTTATGTGGTGGTCCGACAGAGAGGCGGTCATGAGTGTCGATTCGGGGAAAGAGGCCGGAACGGGCCGGATTCGGGTTCTCCACGTCGACGACGAACCGGCGTTCGGCGCGCTGGTGAAGACCGTCCTAGAGCAGGAACACGACGGCCTGGAGGTCATTACGGAGGTAGACGCCCGCCACGGGCTCGAGCGACTCGAGACGGACCGCATCGACTGCATCGTGAGCGACTACGACATGCCGGAGGTGAAGGGACTAGAGTTCCTGGAGACCGTGCGCGGGTCCCACCCCGACATCCCGTTCATCCTCTTTACCGGCAAAGGGAGCGAGGAGATCGCCAGCGAGGCGGTGGGCCGGGGCGTGACCGACTACCTGCAGAAGAGCAGCGGGACCGAGCAGTACGAGGTGCTGGGCAACCGGATACAGAACAGCGTTCGGAGCTACCGCACCGAACACGAACTCGAGCGGAGCCGCGCGTTCCTCGACCGCGTGCTGGACCTGAGCCCCGCCGCAGTCGTCGTGCTCGACGGCGAGGGCAGCATCATCCGGTCGAACAAACTCGCCGAGACCACCCTGGGCCTGTCGAAAGCCGAAATCGCGGAACGGACGTTCAACGACGACAAGTGGCGGATCGTCGACGAGAACGGGGAACCGGTCTCGGACGACGCGCTGCCGTTCAGGCAGGTCGCCGAGACGGGCGACCCCATCTTCGACGTCGAGCACGGCATCCGGCGACCGGACGGCGAACTCGTCTGGCTCTCCATCAACGCCGCGCCGCTGTGGGACGACGCGCCCTCCTCGGACCAGGTCGTCGCGGTCCTCTCGGACGAGTCGAATCGACGAGTCAAGGACCGCCACCAGGCGGAGACGATCCGCCAGCTAGAGGACCTGGGGCGGGTGCTCTCCCACGACCTCGGGAACGCGCTGAACATCGCGGTCGGCCGTCTCGAACTGGCCCGCGAGACGGGCGACAGTACCAACCTCGAGGCGGTCGAGGACTCGCTGCAGCGCGCGACCGACATCCTGGCCGACCTGACGGACGCCATCAAAGCAGGGAGCGTGGTCGACGAGGTCACAGACCTCGACGTCGGCGACGTCTTCGACCTGGCGTGGGCGACCCAGGAGACGAACGACGCGAAGAGCGACGTCGAATCGGGGATGCGCATCCGGGCCGACGAAATGGCGTTGCTGCGGGTCTTCGAGAACCTCATCCGGAACACCGTCGAGCACGGCGGTGAGGGGCGGACCGTCCGCGTCGGTCCGCTCGCGAACGGGTTCTTCGTCGAGGACGACGGACCGGGAGTTCGCCCGGAGAACCGAACCGCGGTGTTCGAACCCGGCTACACCACGAAAGCGGGCGGGACCGGAATCGGCCTTCCGAGCATCAAACAGATCGCCCTCGCGCACGGCTGGGAGACGCGAATCACCGACGGTGACGACGGCGGTGCGCGCTTCGAGTTCACGAACGTCGAACAGGCCACGCCCGCGTGACGACGGTCCAGCGCCCAGCCACCGCCAGGGATGTGGCCGGAACCGCAGACCCGGTGGACGAGACTTTCCGCACTACTCCCGCCGTCCCGCTCCGATTCCTCGGACACCGTGGCTCGTTCTGTTTCTGGGCACTGTTCGGCACTGACCCGATTGCTCGACCAATCGTTTCGTAACAACGTAGCGTTCCTCAAGCTCGCTGCGGAATCTCTCAGGCGTGATAATCCCGTATAAAGATTTTTACTAACTGGTTAGGTTGTGCCTGGTAAGCGCGGCAGCATTACATGACAGAGAACACGACCACCGTCCTGCACGTCGACGACGACCCGCAGTTTCGCGAACTCGCGAGAACGTATCTGGAACGCAGTAACTCCTCGCTCTCTGTGCTCTCGGAACCCTCGGCGGGCGACGCCCTCGAGCGGATTCAGGAACGGGCTGTCGACTGTGTGGTGAGCGACTACGAGATGGGGGACACGGACGGCCTGGAGTTTCTCGAACTGGTCCGGGAGGAGTCCGTCGCCCTCCCGTTCATCCTGTTCACGGGGAAGGGATCCGAGGAGATCGCGGCGAAAGCGGTCAACGCGGGGGTGGACGCGTACCACCAGAAGAAAGTCGGAACTGGACAGTACGCCGTCCTCGCCCGGCACGTCCACACGCTCGTCGAGAAGTACCGTGCGGAGCAGCGCCTCGACTACCTGGAACGCCAGAAGCACATCGTGGACGGTGGGGTCAGCGTGGCGGACGACTACTCCACCGACGAGCGCGCCGAATCGACGAGCATGGCGGTGGTGAGGGCGGTCGCTGCCCGTGAGGACGTCGACCCAGTCGAACTCGCGCCGCCGCTCGCAGACGTCGTGGACACGGACGCCGTCGACGCGCTCTTCGCCTCGCAGTCGGGTCCAGCGAGCGGTGAGGTCGACTCACTGACGCTGACGTACCGGGGGTACGCCATCACCGTCGACGGCAGTGGTCAGGTTGACCTCGAGGAACAATCAGCGCAGCAGTCCGGTGACCAGACTATCTCTGGCAGCGACTGAACGCGTTACTCCGACCGCTCGCCGTGGCTACGCGTCTCCGTCGCCCGTGCCACCTCGTCGAACAGCACGCGGACTCGCTCCGCTATCTCGTCGCGAATCACTCGGACCGCGGCGGGGTCCTTCCCGTCGGGGTCAGTGAGCGCCCAGTCCCGGACGTCGACGTCGTCCCGTACCTCGTCGACGTCGAGCGTCGAACAGCCCATCGTCGCGACGTAGTCACAGGCGCGGAGTTCGTCGAGCGGTATCTCGCGGGGCGTCCGGTCGGAGAGGTCGAAGCCGGCGTCGGCCATCGTCGCGACCACTTCGTCGTGGACGTGGTCGGCGGGCTCTGTGCCGCCGGTGATGATTTCGACGTCGAGGTCGCGGCGTTCGCGCTCCCGTTCGGCGAACGCGGCCGACATCTGGGAACGGCCCGCGTTCTGCACGCAGACGAAGGCGACGGTGGTGGTCACGCGGTCACCCCTCGCCCACCGTGCTGAGCACGTCGCGCCGCAGGTGCGACGGAGTTCTGCACGCAGACGAAGGCGATGCGGGTCCGGTCGTCGGTGGGTGCTTCAGTGGACATTTTAGTCAGTCGGTAGTGGCTGTGCCGTCGGCGGCGGCGCCGCGCGCGCTCCAGTCGTAGCGGTCCTGGAAGTACAGCGCGACGTTGACGAGCGCGAGCAGCACCGGGACCTCGATGAGCGGGCCGACGACCGTCGCGAACGCGACGCCGGAGCCGACGCCGAAGACGGCGACGCCGACGGCGATGGCGAGTTCGAAGTTGTTCGAGGCGGCCGTGAAGCCGATGGCGGTGGTCGTGGAGTAGTCCGCACCGATGCCCCGCCCCATCCCGAAGCTGACGAGGAACATCACGACGAAGTAGATGGTGAGCGGGACGGCGATGAGCAGGACGTCGCCGGGCGTGGCGACGATGGTCTCGCCCTGCGTGGCGAACATCACGACGACGGTGAACAGCAGCGCGACCAGCGTCAGCGGGTCGATGCGGGGGACGAACTCCTCGTCGTACCACTGTTCGCTCTTCGCCCGGGTGCCGACGTAGCGCGTGAGGAAGCCGCCAAGGAACGGGATGCCGAGGAAGACGACGATGGCCCCGAACACCTGCGCGGGCGTGACGTCGAAGGTGGTGATGCCGGCGACGAGCGCGTCCATCCCGAGCAGCGGCGGGAGGACGAGCCCGAAGAACCAGACGTAGACGCCGTAGGTGAGAATCTGGAAGAGGCTGTTGAACGCGACGAGCCCGGTAACGTACTCCGTCGAGCCCTCCGCGAGTTCGTTCCAGACGAGCACCATCGCGATGCAGCGCGCCATCCCGATGAACACGAGGCCGAGGAAGTACTCCGGGCGCGCGGGGAGGCCGGGGACGAGGCCGCTGAAGAAGAAGACGGCGAGCCCGAACATCAGCGTCGGCCCGATGAGCCAGTTCTGCACGAGGCTCAGCCCGAGCACGCGCCAGTTGCTGAAGACGGCCCGGAGCTGGCCGTAGTCCGCCTTGGCCAGCGGCGGGTACATCATCACGACGAGTCCGATCTCCACGAGGTGGAGGTCCTGTATCGGCCCGGTCACCGACGGCGCGACGTAGCCCAGGCCGACGCCGAGGGCCATCGCGGCGAAGATCCAGACGGTGAGGTAGCGGTCGAGGAAGTCCATCGAGCGCGGCTCGCCGCAGTCGGCACAGCCGCAGTCGGGCCCGTGGTCGTGGGCGACCTCACTCACCGACGCTCCCCTCGAGTACGGTCACGAGCGCGACGGCGCGGTTGGTCGCCCGGTACTTCTTCCAGCGCCCGTCCTTCCGGCCTTCGACGAGCCCCGCGTCGACGAGCGCCGAGAGCGCGTGACTCAGGCCGCTCTCGGTCACGTCGACGACCGCGTTGAGTTCGCAGACGCAGAGCTCCTCGCCCGCGGCGACGAGCACGCGGACGAGCGTGTAGCGGGTCTCGTTGGCGAGCGCCGACAGCACGTCGAGTTCCGCCTCGACCCGGCCCGAGCCGAGAGCGGCCTCGAGGGTGCCGAGTTCGTCGAGGCGCTGCTCGACGTCCTCGCTCCGGCACTCCTCGAGTTCGTCGTCGAGGTAGCGGCGTAGTCGGTCCGTGGCTTGTGCCATTGCAGAACAATTGAGCAAACTCTCAATTATGCGTTTCGGTTAGGCGGGAAGAATCGGCTGGTACTGCTACATGGTGGACTGTGAAGGTACAAAACCGAATCCAGAGATTACTGGAAATTCAACTGTCTACCCGCTCCGCCATCATCGCTGCCGCCCTGCTCGCCCAGTCGCCCCGGTGGAAGCCGGCGGTGACGACGACGGCCATCCAGACGTTCGCAAGCGCGACGCCCCAGTACGCGCCGGTGACGCCCCAGCCGAGGACGACGCCGGCGAGGTAGGAGAAGCCGAGCAGGAAGCCGAACATGCCGGTGGCGCGAGCGACCAGCGGGACGCGCGTCTCGCTGGCGCCCTGGAGCGCACCAGAGAGCGCGACGAACACGACGAGGAACGGGGCGCTGAGGCCGTAGGCGCGGGCGAACCAGACGCCGTAGCGGACGACCTCCGGGGTGTCGTCGAGGAGCATCACTAGCGGCCGGGCGAAGTACGCGAGGAGGAGTCCGACGGTGCCGACGGTGAGGAGGCCGAGCGCGGCGACCGCCCAGCCGTCGTAGCGCGCCCGGTCGGGGTCGCCCTCGCCGAGCGACTGGCCGACGACGACGTTCGCGGCGACGCTGTAGCCCCGGGAGAGCGGACCCGTCACCTGCTGGTAGACCCGTCGCCCGATCTGGAAGGCGGCGTTGACGTTCGTGCCGAACCCGAGCAATAGCGCGTTGAACGGGAACTCCGCGAGCGCAGAGCTCAGCCCCTCGGCGGCCTTCGGCGCGCTGACGACGAGCAGCTGGCGCGTGATGACCGTCGACTGCGGGCGCGAGAAGCCGGCGGCGGTGTGGCGGGAGGCGATGGCCGCCAGGAGCACGACGGCGGTGAAGACGTTCGCCGAGGCAGTGGCGGCGCCGACGCCGAGCACGCCTAGTTCCGGGAGCCCGAAGTAACCGAGCCCGAGGCCGAAACTGCCGACGATGTTGCCGACGTTCGCGACGGCGTTGACGTACATCGGTGTGCGGGTGTCACCGGTCCCCTGCAGCGACCGCGCCGCGATGAGGGCGATGTGGCGGGCGGGCGCGGTGAGGAGGACGACGGCGAGGTAGGTGCCACCCAGGTCGACGACGGTCGGGTCCGCGCCCAGGAGGCGGATGGCCGCCGGACCGAACAGGAGGCCGAACGCGGCGAACGGGAGGCCGGCGAGCGCGCCGAGGAGAATGGCCTGTGTGATGGCCTCGTCGCGGGTGACGGTGGCGCCGCGGCCGGTGTCCTGGCTAGAGAGGCTGATGGCGCCCCCGCCGAGTCCGAGGCCGACGCGCAGCGGGAACCGGGCGTAGAGGTCGGCGAGACCGACGGCGACGACGGCTGCCGGGGAGATTGCGGCGGTGACGACGACGTCCACCGTCCGCATCAGCGTGCGCAGCGTCTGCTCGGCCATCACCGGCCACGCGAGTGCGAAGACGCGGCGCCACACCGTCCGCAGTCGCGAGTACACGGTGGTCCGTCGCAGTCGGTCGGAAAGTGCGTGTCGGTCTTTCGGCAGCCCAGTTTCACTTTCACTCCGCTTTGCTCGGTTTTATTACCGTCCCGGCTTTCGGTCCAGTCGTCACACGCTGGTTTTCCCCATTCCTTGGGGGCGACATCACCAACCGTTAACAGCGACTGCCGCGTAGCCGCAGACATGATCGAACTCGACGACGTGCTGGCGGCCCGCGACCGCGTCGCGGACGTCGCCCGGCACACCCCCCTGGACTACTCCCACACGTTCTCCGACCTGACGGGCGCGGATGTCCACCTGAAACTGGAGTGTTTCCAGCGCACGGGCTCGTTCAAGATACGGGGCGCCACCAACCGCATCCGCACGCTCAGCGACGCGGAGCAGGCCGCCGGCGTCGTCACCGCCTCCGCCGGAAACCACGCCCAGGGCGTCGCACTCGCTGCCAGTCGGTCGGGAGTCGACTCGAAGGTCGTGATGCCCGAGGCGGCCCCCATATCGAAGATCAAGGCGACCAAGAGCTACGGGGCAGAGGTCGTGCTCCACGGCGTCGACTACGACGAAGCACAGGCCCACGCCCACGAACTCGAGGAGCAGGAGGGCCGCACGTACGTCCACGCCTTCGACGACGAGTACATCATGGCCGGGCAGGGGACGCTCGGCCTCGAGATCGTCGACGACCTCCCGGACCTCGACACCGTCGTCGTCCCCATCGGCGGCGGCGGCCTCATCTCGGGCATCGCCACCGCGGTGAAGGCTCACGACCCCGACGTTCGCGTGGTTGGCGTGCAGGCCGAGGGCGCCTCCACCGTCGCTCGTTCCCTCGACAAAGGGGGACCCCAGAGCGTCGACTCCGTCGACACCATCGCGGACGGTATCGCCGTCCGACGGGTCGGTGAGCGGACGTTCCCCGTCATCCGCAAGCGCGTCGACGAGGTCGTCACGGTCTCCGACGACGAGATAGCGACCGCGCTCGTCCTGTTGCTCGAGCGCGGGAAGACGCTCGTCGAGGGCGCCGGTGCGACACCGCTGGCGGCGGTCCTCGAGGACACGTTCGACTACGAGGAGGGCGAGACGATCGTGCCCGCGCTCTGCGGCGGGAACATCGACCTCAACCTCCTCACCACGGTCATCATGCGCGGCCTCGTCGACCAGGGCCGCTACGTGAAGGTGCGGACCGTCCTGAAAGACCGTCCCGGGTCGCTCAACGACCTGCTGGACGTCGTCGCCGACGAGCGCGTGAACATCTACGCCATCCAGCACGACCGTACGAACCGCGACATCGCGATGAACGCCACCGAGGTCGAACTCGACCTCGAGACGCGCGGCCCCGAACACGTCGACGGCCTGCTCGACCGCATCCGCGAGGAGGGGTTCGAGGTGACAGTGCTGAACGGTCCGCGCCCGCAGAACTGACTGCGCGCTGTCGGGTGAGAGAGCGCCGGACTACGTGGGTTTAAGGGGTCTGCACGAGAGCGACAGAGTATGAAGCGCATCATCGACACCCCCGACGCGCCGGCCGCGGTTGGCGCGTACAGCCAGGCGACGACCGACGGCGACCTCGTGTTCACCGCGGGCCAGATTCCCATGACCCCGGAGGGCGACCTCCTCGACGACGAGGCCATCGCGGTTCAGACCCGCCAGAGCCTCGAGAACGTGAAGGCCATCCTCGAGGACGAGGGGCTCACGATGCAGGACGTGCTGAAGGTCTCCGTCTTCATGGACGACATGCAGGACTTCGACGAGATGAACGACGCCTACAAGGAGTACTTCCAGGACAACCCGCCCGCCCGCTCCGCGGTCGAGGTCGCCAACCTCCCGAAGGGGGCCGGCGTCGAGATCGAAGCCATCGCCACGCAGAACTAGGCATGGACGCGCGCACGAGAGGGAGCCTCCTCTGGGGCCTCGTCGGCGCGCTCGCCTTCCTCGTGCTCGCGCAAGCGTACCTCCTCGTCGCGGAGCGCGGCATCGGCTTCCTCCCGACGCTCGGCGTCGCCCTGGCGGTCTTCGCCGCCGCGTCCGTCACCTCCTACGCCCTCCACGACGCGGTGTACTGACGCCGAAGAGAAGGGTTTAAACGCCGGACCGAGATACGGTAGAGTGGGCCGGGATGGCCGAATGGCAAAGCGCACGCCTGGAAAGCGTGTCCCCTTACGGGGTTCTGGGTTCAAATCCCAGTCCCGGCGTTTCTCTGTGGACTCACCACCAAGCAGCGCGTTTCATCGCGCTGCGAGCGTGAGTTCTCTGCGAGCGCCGCGGGGCGTGACTCCGCCACGGGAATCGTAGCGCGGCCCGCCACATCCGAGTGGGGCTACAGGTAGCGTCAACTGTCGCCGAGCCGTCGAGTAGGCTCGCCTTGAGACGAGTTTAGCACCGTCGTAACAGACGGTAGCCGACGTATAGTCAAGGTGGCGGAGGCGCCGTGAGGTGGTATGGCTACGTGTAGCGAGAACCCGGCGGATACGCTCGCTGACCTGGGAATGCTGGAGCGCCTCCGCTTCGAAGTGGCGGGCGAGCAGTTCGAGGGGTACTCACACCGCAAGCGCGTGGACGACAGCGAACTCTGGGTGGTGGTGCAGACGGAGAACGACCGCGTGTTCCGCATCGAGACGCAGTGGGCGAACGGCTGGCTCGAACCGCTGGTCGACGAGTACGACGGCGACCGCGACACCACGAAGCCCGTCGGCAACCTCTCCGACGTCGAGGCCCTCGGCTACGCGGCCGAGGAGGAAGCGTAACCGGGCCGACCCGGAGAGCTACTTAAAGACCTGCTTCTGCCGGTTGTCTCGTGTGAACAGCTGACACACTATTTCGCTGTCACAGTGAGATTGCGGCCGTTTCAGGCTCTCCCGGCAGTTGCGCCGACGGTCGGCCTCAGTCGGGTGTGGCCAAGTTTTATATAGAAGCACATTCAATCTATCCAGTACCTATGGCACAACGAAACCGTATGCAGGGTCAGCCGATGATCATCATGGGCGACGACGCACAGCGCGTGAAGGACAAGGACGCGCAGGAACACAACATCTCCGCGGCGCGCGCCGTCGCCGACGCGGTACGATCCACACTCGGCCCGAAAGGCATGGACAAGATGCTCGTCTCCTCGATGGGCGACGTCACCGTCACGAACGACGGCGTCACCATCCTCCAGGAGATGGACATCGACAACCCGACGGCCGAGATGATCGTCGAAGTCGCCGAGACCCAGGAGGACGAGGCCGGCGACGGGACGACCACGGCTGTCGCCATCGCGGGCGAGCTCCTCAAGAACGCCGAGGACCTCCTCGAGAACGACATTCACCCGACGGCAATCATCAAGGGCTACAACCTCGCCGCCGAGCAGGCCCGCGAGGAAGTCGACAACGTCGCCATCAACGTCGACCCGGACGACGAGGACCTCATCCGTAGCGTCGCCGAGACCTCCATGACCGGCAAGGGCGCCGAACTCGACAAGGAGCTCCTCTCCGGCATCATCTACGAGGCGATCAAGCAGGTCTCCGTCGACACCGAGGACGGCGAAGTCGTCGTCGACGCGGCCAACATCAACATCGAGACCCAGACCGGCCGCAGCTCCAGCGAGTCCGAACTCCTTCGCGGCGCGGCCATCAGCAAGGACCCGGTCCACGACGAGATGCCCAGCACCGTCAAGGACGCCCGCATCCTCCTCCTCAACGAGGCCGTCGAGGTCGAGGAGGCCGAGGCCGACACGAACGTCAACATCGAGAGCCCCGACCAGCTCCAGTCCTTCCTCGACCAGGAGGAGAAGCAGCTCAAGGAGAAGGTCCAGCAGATCGTCGACACCGGCGCCAACGTCGTGTTCTGCCAGAAGGGCATCGACGACATGGCCCAGCACTACCTCGCGAAGGAGGGCATCCTCGCCGTCCGCCGCACGAAGAAGTCCGACATCGAGTTCCTGACGAACGTGCTCAACGCGTCCGTCGTCACGGACCTCGACGCGGTCAGCGAGGCCGACGTCGCCAGCGGCTCCGTCACGCGCGACGCCGAGGACGAACTATTCTACGTCGAGGGTACTGACGACCAGGCCCACGGCGTCACCATCCTCCTCCGTGGCTCCACCGAGTACGTCGTCGACGAACTCGAGCGCGGCGTCACCGACGCCCTCGACGTCTCCGCACAGACGCTCAGCGACGGTCGCGTGCTTCCCGGCGGCGGCGCCATCGAGGTCGAACTCGCGGACCGCCTCCGCAACTTCGCCGACTCCGTCTCCGGCCGCGAGCAGCTCGCCGTCGAGGCGTTCGCCGACTCCCTGGAGCTCGTCCCCCGCGTCCTCGCAGAGAACGCGGGCCTCGACTCCATCGACACGCTCGTCGACCTCCGCTCGGCCCACGAGTCCGGCGAGGAGCGCACCGGCCTGAACGTCCTCTCGGGCAACCTCGAGGACACCTTCGAGGCCGGCGTCGTCGAGCCCGCTCACGCCAAGGAGCAGGCCATCACGAGCGCCTCCGAGGCCGCGAACCTCGTGCTCAAAATCGACGACATCATCTCCGCGGGCGACCTCTCCACCGACAAGGGTGACGACGAGGGCGGCGCCGGCGGCATGGGCGGCATGGGCGGCGGCATGGGCGGCATGATGTAAGATCGGCACGCACCGACCTCACGCCAGCCGACGACCGCTGTTCCCGTACCGCTCGCTCACCGACACACGTTTTCTTTCGGCGTTTCGCTCCGGAGCGACAGCTCTGGGTCGGCTCCACAGCGCAGTTCTCCGTGGGCGGTGCGAGGATTGCTCTCGACCACTACTTTATGTCGGCCGGTTCTCTAGGCTCTGTAATGGCCCCGGACCACCAGGCGAGCGAGCAGATCAACATTCTGCTGGTCGAACCCAACCCCGGGGACGCCCGCCTCTTCGCGGAGTCGTTCACCGACGGTAAACTGTTGAACTGTTTCCACACTGTGACGGACGGAGAGTCGGCCCTCGACTTCGTCCAGCAGCGCGACGAGTACGCGGAGATGCCACGACCCGACCTCATCCTGCTGGAACCGCGGCTGCCCGGGAAGACCGGGACGGAGGTGCTCGCCGAACTGAACGACGAGCCGGCGCTCGCGGACATCCCCGTCGTCGTCCTGACGAGTTCCGACGTGGGCGAGCGCATCGCGAAGTCCCACGCCATCGACGCCGACCACTACATCCGGAAGCCGGTGGAGGCAGAGGAGTTCATCGAGTTCGTGCAGTCAGTCGAGGAGTTCTGGCTGACGGTCGTTCGGCACCCCCCGGACGACTGACTCGCGGTTTCGCCGGCGAAGACGGGCTGCCGTCCCCCGCGATTGGCGTGGAATCTCGCGGCCGCTACGTACCTGACTGGCGCGTTCCTCCTTACTCGTCGTCGACGTCGAGCTGGAACTGCTCGTTCTCGGCGGCGGCGTTGAGGACGACGCTCGTGTTGGATTCCCTGATGTCGGCGTCGGCGAGCAGCTCCTTGATGAGCGCGTTCATGTCGTCGGTGTCCTGGAACTTGCCGACGGCGACGACGTCGTAGTCGCCGGTCACCTCGTAGACGGAGACCATCTGCTTGTGGCCGCGCAGGCGACCCGTGATGTCCGGCAGCGCCCCGCCCTCGACCTTCAACTGCAGGATGGCGGTGACGTCGTAGCCGAGTTCGTCGTAGTTCACGACGGGCGTGTACCCCTGGATAACGTCACCGTCCTCGAGGGTCTGGAGGTGGTTGGAGACGGTGGTGACCGACACGCCCAGGTCCTCGCCGAGACTGCGGAGGCTTGCGCGGCCGTCGCCCAGGAGTTCGTTCACGAGTCGCGCGTCGAGATTCTCGTACGTCATACACCCCGATACCGGCTCCCCCGTATAGAAGTTTACGAATGTCCAGTTCTAACCGAGAGGAACCTATACTTACCCTGAGCGGTAACGTTTTTACCGTGGATGTAGTCGTACACGCTGTCCATAGAAATGACGAACGCAAACCCGGACGGCGGATTCGGAAAACACGAACAGGCAGTGCTCGAGGAGATCGACGAGGAGGGCATCGACTTCCTGCGCCTCCAGTTCACGGACATCCTCGGCACCGTGAAGAACGTCTCAGTACCCGCCTCGCAGGCGGAGAAGGCGTTCAAGGAAGGCATCTACTTCGACGGGTCGTCCATCGACGGCTTCGTGCGCATCCAGGAGTCCGACATGCGTCTCAAGCCCGACCCCGAGACGTTCTCGGTGCTCCCGTGGCGGACCCGCGAGGGCGAGGCGGGCGGCGCCGCGCGCCTCATCTGTGACGTCATCAACACCTCGACGGGCGAACCGTTCGAGGGCGACCCGCGCTACGTCCTGAAGCAGGCCCTCGACCGCGCGGACGAGATGGGGTACACGGTGAACGCTGCGCCGGAACCCGAGTTCTTCCTCTTCGAGGAAGACGAGGACGGTCGCGCGACGACGAAGACCAACGACGCCGGCGGCTACTTCGACCTCGCGCCGAAGGACCTCGCGAGCGACGTGCGCCGGGACATCATCTACGGTCTCGAGGACATGGGCTTCGAGATCGAGGCCTCCCACCACGAGGTCGCCGAGGGGCAACACGAGATCAACTTCGAGTACGACGACGCCCTCACCACGGCCGACAACGTCGGGACGTTCCGCACGGTCGTGCGCGCCATCGCGGCCCAGCACGACCTCCACGCGACGTTCATGCCCAAGCCTATCCCGCGCATCAACGGCTCCGGCATGCACACCCACATCTCGCTGTTCACCGACGACGGCGTCAACGCGTTCCACGACGCCGACGACGAGTTCGACCTCTCCGAGGAGGCCAAGCAGTTCACCGCCGGCATCCTCGAACACGCCGAGGCGCTGGCCGCCGTCACGAACCCGACCGTGAACTCATACAAGCGCCTCGTCCCCGGCTACGAGGCGCCCGTCTACGTGGCGTGGTCCGACCGCAACCGCTCGGCGCTCATCCGCAAGCCCGCGGCCCGCGTGCCCGCCGCCAGCCGCATCGAGGCGCGCTTCCCCGACCCGTCGTGTAACCCGTACCTCGCGTTCGCAGCGCTCATCCACGCCGGCCTCGACGGCATCGAGCGCGGCCTGGACTGCGACGAACCGGTCCGCGAGAACATCTACGAGTTCGACGAGCAGAAGCGCCAGGAGTACGGCATCGAGACGCTCCCGTCGAACCTCGGCGAGGCACTCGACGCCCTCGAGGAGGACGAAGTCGTCACCGACGCGCTCGGCGAGCACGTCGCCGAGAAGTTCGTCGAGGCGAAGACCGCGGAGTACGACGACTACCGCGTCGACGTCTCCGACTGGGAACTCGACCGCTACCTCGAGACGTTCTGAGCGGCCCCGCCCCCGATTTTTCTCCGCGCTACACCGTCAGTTCGTCGTCGCGCCAGTGGTCCTGTATCGCCGGGAGCGCGACGAACGCCGCGCCCGCCACTGCGTGCGTGGCGGCCACGACCAGGACGGCGACGTTCAACTGCAGCGTGACCGCAGCCGTGCCGCCGAGCGCACCGAGCGCCGCCGCACCCGCCACGGGGTGCACGTGGGACTCGAGTGCTTCCCGGCGTCCGATTACGACCCACCCCGTGAGCGCGCCCACCGTCGCGGCGAGCGCACCGACGGCGTCGTCTGTCGGACCGGCGATGACGAACCCGACGCCCGCGATGACGGCCGCGAGCGCGAACCCGTAGTGGATGCGTCGCCTGGTGAGTGCGAGCGCCACGGCGAGGAACGCCGCGCCGAGCGCGAAACCCGCGAGCACGTCCACGAGGTAGTGGACGCCGAGCGCGATGCGCGTGAAGCCGACGAGCAGGACGAACCCGGCCGCGAGGAGCCAGCGCCGCGCCCGAGACCAGACAGTGGTGAGTGCCGCGAGTGCGCCGTAGAAGACGGCCGCACCCGTCGCGTGCCCGCTCGGGAACCCGTTGCCCTCCTCGGCGACGAGCATCACGTGTTCGGGGGGCCGTGGCATCGCGAACAGTGACTTCGTTGCGACCACGAGCGCGAGTCCGCCGAGCGTCACCGCGAGCAGGCGCGCGCCGTCGCGGCGCGTCAGCCACTCGCGGGTCGGGCCGAACCAGTAGATAGCCGGGCCGACCGACACCAGGAAGAACGTTCCTCCGAGGAACGTCAGCACCGAGAGAACGGGGACGAGAACCTCGGGGACTGCCGCCGTGACCGCGCTCGTGACGCCGACGCCGCGGCCACTCATGAACGCAGTGAGCGGACGCGGTCGGCGAGGCGTCCCGGCAGGCCGACCGCGTTCACACCGAGACCAACCAGCACCATCAGCGTGTAGAGGCCGAGGGTGGAGAGCCAGACGACGACCATCGCGAGGATCGCCCAGAGACCCGCGAGGTAGACGAACGCCCCGATGGTCATCGCGGTGCCGTACAGCAGAACGAGGTACGGGCCCCAGCCGTGGGCTTTCCCGCGGCGCACCCGGCTCCGGACGTACCGCTTGAGGTCGCTCTCGAGGTCCTCCTTGCTCACCGTTTTGGCGTCCAGTTCCGACCGCAGCGCCTCGACTTCGGCTCCGAGTTCGGCGATGTCGGGCGCCTCCTCGGGGGGCACGCGGGCGTATTCGTCGTCGTCGTCAGTTCGTCCCGACAACACAGCGTTAAGTACTGCACCGAGGGTGATAATTATGGCGCCTACGTAGAGCCAGGTCACCAGCAACAGCGCCGCTCCCAGCAAGCCGTACACCTCCGTCCCCCCGACGAAGCCGGTGTACACGCGGAACAACTGGGAGAGCGCCGTCCATCCGGACGCCGCGAACACCGCCCCGGGGAGCGCCCGGCGAACTGTCATCGGGACGTTCGGAAAGACGTAGTACGCGGGCAGGAAGATGAGCGTCAGCGAGACGACCAGCGTCACCACGGTGGCGAGGTTGACGTACGCGACGACGCCGAGCGAGGGGACGAGGAAGCCGACGCCGACGGCCGCGGCGACGGCCAGCGGGATGGTGACGAGCACGACCGCCGCGTCGAACACCTGCTTCGGGAGCGACTCCACCTCGTAGACGCGATAGACCCGGGAGAACGCGACGTCGAGGCCACGGAACAGTTTGAGTCCCGACCACAGCAGCAACACCAGACCGACCGCCGTCACGCTGGCCTGTCCGCGAGCGTTCGTCAGCGCGTTCCGGACCGTGTCCTGTCCGGTGTCGGTGAGGAACTGGTCGACGCTCCCGACGACGGCGTCGACGAGCACCTCGCCGCCGATGGCGGTGCCGACGGCGACGCCGAGCAACAACAGTGGAACGATCGAGACGAACGCGTAGTAGGCGACAGCGGCAGAGAGGAACGTCACCTGCTCGTCGCGCGCGGTCCGCCCCATCTGCTTGAGGAGTCCGATGGCGTTCCCGAGAGTTGTCACGTCCGCACCTTCGACCGCCCGACGCATAAATCGGGTCATGCGCACGAACTGACGCGTCCGGTGGTCAGCGGACGGCGGCCTCGACGTCGGCGAGCGTCCCGTCGGTCTTGAACGTCGTGCCGCCGAAGTGCGTGCGGGACGCAGCGAGGCCGGCGTCTGTCAGTTCGTCGAGGAACTCGTCCATCCCGACGGCCGGTTCGGACCACTGCCCGTAGAGGCGGTGCTGGTCGAAGTGAGTGGGTTCGTGGAGTTCGCCCCCGATGGTGTCGAGGAGCTTCCGCGCACGCTTCGCCGCCCCCATCTCGTTGGTGACCTGCTCGCGGACGCTCGCCACGAACGACTCGTCGTGGGCGGGACCGAGCCAGAGCGGGCCGGCGGGCAGCACCTGGTTCCCTCCGCAGTGGGGGCACTCGTCGCGGGGGTCCGCGATGAGGCCGTGCTCGTGTTCGCGGTGGAGACACTGCTGGCAGTGGTAGACGTAGCCGAGTTCGTCGATAGCGCTGTTCGCGTCCGTCGCGCGGTGGGAGAGGTCGAGGTACGTCCGCACGTAGTGGTCGCTGACGTGGCTCAGGACGGGCGTGACGCCGACGTCGTAGCGGGCCGCGGTGCGAGCGAGCGCTGAGAGCAACACTCGTAGCCCCATCTCGGCGTGGTACTCCGTGTTCCGGGGAACGGCGCCGTACTTCCGCACGCCGGACTCGAAGTGGGCGCCACACAACGGCGCGGTGTCCGTCGCTGTGATACAGACCAGGTTCCGCGCGTTGGCGAACGCGGCGTCCGCGAACGGGATGGGCGTCCCGAACGGGTCGACGTCCACCACGTCGAAGAACCGGTCGTCGTCGTGCAGCAGGCTGTTGACGTTCCGCTCGACCACCTCACCCGACAGGTCGTTGCGCGCGAGATTCGAGCGCGCGAGTTCCACGGCGTCGGGGTCGAGGTCCGCGAGCGTGGCGTCCCAGCCGTTCGCGGCCGCCCGAACGCCCCGGATGCCGCTCGCCGCCATCGCGTCGAGGTAGGTGGCCGCGCGTGGCTCTCGCTCCCGGTACGCAGCGAGCGCCGCGACGGTCACGTCGCGGTTGAGTTCCTGGGTCGGGTTGAAGAACACGCCCTCTGCGGCGCCCTCGCCGCCGCCGGACTCACGCGGGACCTCCACCGTGACGCCGCCCTCCTCGACGAGCATACCGCTACTCGGTGGGGGGCCGAAAAAAGGGCCGCGGTTGCGGGGACGAGTGCAGCGAGTCCTCGGAGTACGGCGAGCGGGGAGTGGAACGACCCGTGAGTCACGAGGCGCTACGCGCCTCGGACTGCGTGAGCGGCGACCGCAGGGAGCCGTGAGCGAGGCAGTTGCGCGAGCGGCGTCAGTTGCCGACGTTCGTCGCGCGCTCGACGACGTCCGCGCCGTACCGCTCCTCGAGTTCCCTGTGCTGGTCGGGGCGGTGCTCGTAGACGTCCTGGAAGACGGCGATGGGCGTCTGTGCCGCCTGGTAGGTGGCCTCGTCCCACATCCGGTCCCGCTGGACGTCGACCGCCACGTCGTCGATGGCGATGGTCGCGGACTGGGTCATCGCGATGGCGCCCTGCCCCGCGTCCCTGGCGGCCTCGAACTCCTCCATGGAGTCCACGAGGTCGTCCATGCTCGGGACGTAGGACGTGCGGTCGAGCAGTTCCTCGCGGAGTTCGTCGCCGTCGAGTTCGCGCTCGTCGTCGCCGTCCCGGAGGACGTAGCGGCCGTTGTCGGTCGCCTCGAGGCCGATTGCGTCGCCGCGGTAGACCTGCTGGCCGTCCTCGGTGCCGAGTTCGACCGGCTCGCCGTCGACGTCGAGCAGCCACGACCCGGACTCCGGCGGGAGCGGCGCGGCGTTGGCCACCTCGACCTGCCTGGGGGTGAGCGACCAGATGCCGGTCATCCCCTTCGCGCGGTTCTCCCGCATGCGCTCGCGGTAGCCCTCTACGTCGCGGATGTCGTCGAAGGGGCCGTCGACGGCGACGAGACCGGCTGCGCTGGCGCCACGCGACGTGTTGTGGCGCAACTCGGGCCACGGCGGGAGTTCGCCCGTGGGCGTCGACGCGCGCATGTCCTTCGTGTAGTCGACCTCGCCGTCGACAAGCAGGAACATTCGTTCGAGGTTGTTCGACGGCTTCCCCAGCTCCGCGCGGAGGTCGCCCATCGCGAGTTCGGCCTCCCCGCTCTCGATTATGACGGACATCGAGAGCGAGCGGGGTTCGAGGCCGTGTTCGTGCTCGACGATGGTGAGACACTCGTCGGCCTTCTTCCAGTCGTCGAGGTCGCCGACCTCCGGAATCACGAAGCCGTCGACGTGCTCGACCGCGCCGTTGTCGGGGTCTGCGATGTCCATGGCGTGCTGGAACCCCTGATAGCGGGTCGCGGGGTCGTCGCGGTGCCAGACGATGCGCGGGTGGATCTCGCCCCGGAAGTCTGCGCCGTACTCGGCGACGACGTCGACGACGTTCTGGACGCCCTCCTCGCGCATCGACGGCGCGGTGGCGTCCTCGTTGTCCGGCACCCAGACGTCCGGCGCCTGCATGCCCCGGAGCTGGGCGGCCCGGCGGAGCAGCTTCGCCGAATCGTCCTCGCCCGAGACGGCCGTCGGGGACGTGAAGAACGTCCGGACGAACTCGCGGTCGTAGTGGCGAGCGGTCGGGTCGGTCGGGTTCGAATCAGTCATCGTTGCTGGCTTCGGGCGCGGCGTCGTCGGCCGTGATGGGGTCGCTCTCGTCCTCGGCGTACCCCTCCGACTGCTCGATGCGTCGGCGGGCCTCCGGGTCGAACTGGGTCTCGATGTCCTGGTAGCGGGACACCTGGGAGAGCTCGTGGTGGCTCTCCGTCTCGTGGCCGAGGTAGCGGTCTTCGAGGTCGAACTGCGCCGCCTCGGCGTTCTCCCGGATGTTCGCCATGTCCTCGTAGACCGCGTGTGCGCCCGAGTGCAGGCCGTACAGCGTGATGAAGATGTACTTGTACCCGAGGTCGCCGAGCTCTTCGAACGTCAGCGGGTCGTCCTGTTCGCTCCACGCGAACGACGACGAGTAGTTGAACGCGAGGTCGAGGTCCGGGTGAGTCTCGTGGATGGTCTCGGCGTACTCCACGGCGTCCTCGCGGCTCGGGTCGGGCATCTCGGGCCAGACGAGGTCGACGCCAGCGTCGGCGTAGATGCGGCCGCGTTCGAGGTGTTCCTCCCAGTCGCCGTTCGCGGAGCCGTAGGCGTCCGTGCGCGCGATTATCACCGTGTCATCGCTCTGCTTGGCGTCCACGGCGGCCTCGAAGCGCGCCCGGGCCTTCTCCCGGGAGACGATCTGCTTGCCGGCGATGTGGCCACAGCGCTTGGGCGTCGTCTGGTCCTCGATGTGGACGGCGGCGACGCCCGCCTTCTCGTACTCGCGGACGGCCCGGCGGACGTTGTGGACGCCGCCGTAGCCGGTGTCGGCGTCCGCGACCACGGGGAGGTCGGTGGCGTCGACGATGCGCTTGGCGTTCTCGACCATCTCCGTCATCGACACCATCTCGAGGTCCGGGAGGCCGAACTGCCCGAGCACCGTCGAGTAGCCGCTCATGTACGCGGCGTCCAGCCCCGCCTTCTCGGCGAGGCGGGCGTCCAGCGCGTGGTAGAGGCCGGGTGCGAACACGTACTCCTGGTCGTCGAGCAGGTCGCGGAACTGGCGGCCCGCGGGGTTGTCGAGGTCGCGTCGCGTGTAGTCGGTGCCGTCAGTCATCGGTGGGTGGGAGTCGGTGGCTGCGGGCTTCTTCGTGCCACTCATCGCGGTCGGCGTCGGGTCTGAGGTCTGGAACGACCGGGAGCCCGGTGTTCTCGATGTCGGTGTATCTGGGCATTAGCTGGTCCTCCGCGGGTCGCTCGGTGGTCGGCGGGCGGTGCTGGTTCGTCTGCGGCGGTGGGTTGGGAGCACTACGACAGGAGAGGCGGCGGAGAGCCGAATAAAGTTAATGATTAATAATGCGGGTATGTGGGCAAGGCCATTAATAATCATTAAGGACTCCGGCTGGTGCAACCGAACCGGCTAAACCACGGCCCGTTCAACAGGGGGGCGTGCCCGAGGTCGACGACTGGCGGGCGTCACTCGCCGACGAAGGCGAACTCTCCGCCCCCATCACCGAACGCCTCCTCGCCGAACACGGGGACCGCGGCCAGCGCGCCATCGAGGCCGCCAGCGAGGGCCGCGTCAAACAGTACAACGACTTCACCGTCGTCGTCGGCCACGAGGACGAGTACATCATCGAGGACGGCGGCTGCACCTGCCGCGACAGCCAGTACAACCTCGCGGCCGACGAGTTCTGCTGGCACGCCCTCGCTGTCGATGTCGCCGAGGGCGTCGGTGCGGTCGACCACCACGACATGTTCTACAGCGAAGTCCGGGATTTCCTTTAAGGACCTTTTGCGCTGCGCTCGGCGTCGTCGGGCCGGTACCGCCTGACGGAGGCGTCGCTCATCCTACTGCTCGGCGCAGATGTCGACGAAGTTGCGGAGAATCTGGAGTCCGGTCTCGCCGGACTTCTCGGGGTGGAACTGCGTGCCGAAGACGTTGCCCTCGTCGTTGGCGACGATGGAGGGGAAGCGCGTGCCGTACTCCGTCTCCGTGACGGCGTGGTCGTCGCTCTCCAGTTCGGCGTAGTAGGAGTGGACGAAGTAGGCGTACTCCCCGTCGACCCCGTCGACGAGCGGGTGGTCCCGGACGACGTCGAGGTCGTTCCAGCCCATGTGCGGGACTTTCACGTCACCCTTGAAGCGGACGTTGCGTCCCGGAATCAGGTCGAGGCCGCGGGCGTCGCCCTGCCCCGCCCGTTCTGCCTCCTCGCTCTCGGTGAGCAGCATCTGCATCCCGAGACAGATGCCGAACAGCGGGCGGCCGTCCTCGGCGGCGTCGACGAGCGCGTCCCGGAACGGACCGGCGTTCTCCATGCCGTCGCCGAACGCGCCGACGCCCGGGAGGACGATGCCGTCCGCGTCGTCGAGGGCCGCCGGGTCGTCGACGACGGAGACCTCGGCGTTCGCGCGCTCGAGGCCGCGCGTGACGCTCCGGAGGTTCCCGAGGCCGTAGTCCACGACGACGACTGAGGCGGACGTCTGCTCGGGTGGCGGCGTGCTCATGGCTCACCGTAGGACGACCCGCTGCAAGTCCCTTTCCCTCCGAACGATGTCTGCCAACTCCCCTCCGCTACCCGGCGGTACGTACCACTCCCGAGCGCCTTTGTGTCGTCTGTACACCACGTTAGATGGTATAGAAAAGCTTTTGACGTTTCTATCGAATTTTTGCCTGTATCCCCATGGACCGTCGAAACTTCCTCAAAGCGGCCGGCGCAGCGGGTGCAGCCGGTCTCACGGCAGGATGTCTCGGGCAGTTCGGTAGTCAGCCGTACGTCGACGGCGACGTGCGCTTCCTGATGTCGCCGACCGAACCACAGGACCAGATGACGGCGCAGTACGAACCCGTCCAGGAGCGCCTCGCGGAGACCATCGACGCCGTCGACGAGATCGACATCAAGTACGCCGCAAACTACGCGGCGGCACTCAACGCGCTCGACTCCGGCACTGCCGACGTCGCCGAGACGGGGCCGTTCGCGGCCGCGCTCGGCGTCAACTCCGAGAAGGCGGACATCATCCTCCAGCGAGAGGCGTACGGCGGCTGGACGTACAAGTCCGTCATCGTCACCCGCGAGGACTCCGACATCGAATCGCTGTCCGACCTCGAAGGCGAGACAGTCGCGTTCGCCGACGCACTCTCGGCGTCCGGCTCGCTGTACCCCCTGTGGATGCTGAAGGACGCGGGTCTCGAGATCCCCGACGAACCCGGCAGCACGGCAGGCGCGAACTTCGACCCGAACTGGTCGAGCCACGCGTCCGCAATGGAAGCACTCCGTAACGAGCAGGCCGCCGCAGCAGGCGTCGGCTACTTCATCACCTCGGGCGACGAGAGCGAGTACGCGGAGGGCATCCGAGAGGTCGCCTCCGAGGATGGCATCCCGCGCGCCCCCATCGTAGTGAGTCCGAAGCTCTCGGACGACGAGAAGGACACGATCACGGAGGCGTTCACGGAGGCGCCCGACGAGATGTACTACGGTGCCGACGGCGAGGAAGGCACCGACGACGACATTTGGTTCTCCGGCGTGCGTGAGCGTGGCGTCGACACGTACCAGCCAGTCATCGACGTGGCCCAGGAACTGGGCTACAGCGAGGACGTCTTCGAGGACTCCGGCGAGTAACGCAGTCGCGGAACTGAAAAACACAACATTTGGCCTATTCAGGCCACCTCCTTACAAGAACGAGAGAATGGCGACAGTAACCGCATCGGACGTCACCAAGGTCTACGGCGAGGATACGGTGGCGCTGAACGACGTATCATTCGAGATCCCCGACGGCGAGTTCGTGGTCTTGCTGGGGCCGTCGGGCGCGGGAAAATCGACGCTCCTCCGGATTCTCAACGGTCTGACGCAGCCGACCGAAGGGGCCCTCACTATCGGCGACGAAGTGGTCAGTGGCACCCGTTCGGACGTCGCGATGGTGTTCCAGATGCACTACCTCGTCGAGTCGATGAGCGCCTACCGGAACTCGCTGACGGGCGCGCTGAACCGGACCGAGACGGTCGACAGCGTGCTCACGCACTACGACGAACCGGACAAGGAGATGGCGCTGAACGCCCTCGACACCGTCGGCCTGCTGGAGGAGGCTGACCAGCGCGCCGGGTCGATGTCCGGCGGCCAACAGCAGCGCGTCGGCATCGCTCGCGCACTCACGCAGGACCCGGGTCTGCTGCTGGCCGACGAACCGGTCGCCAGCCTCGACCCGCGCGCGGCACAGGAAGTGATGCAGTACCTGAAGGACGCCGCGACCGAGCGCGATCTCACGTCTATCGTCTCGCTGCACCAGGTAAACATCGCACGCGAGTTCGGTGAACGCTTCATCGGTCTCCGGGACGGCGAAGTCGTCTTCGACGGCGGGAAGGAGGAACTGACGATGGATGTCGTCGACCGCATCTACTACGGCGACGGCGACACTACCGACCACGGCGTCGAACACATCACGGGGAACTGACAATGGCATCGAGCGACATCCAACGAGTCAAGGACAGGATCGAACGACGACAGCGCCGCCGACGCATCCTCGGCGCACTCGGCGTCTTCTTCGTAGTGGGGGCGACCGCACTCGGGATGCGGTACGTCGGGTTCACCGTCGCAGAACTGGTCCGACAGTTCCCGATCTGGCTGAGTTTCGTCACGGAGTTCCTCAACCCGGACTTCGTCGACTTCACGATCGCGTCGAAGAACCAGGGCATCAGCGGTCTCGACGGCCTCTGGTACAGTCTCACACACCCCAGTACCATCGTCGAGAGCGCAGGAGCGACCCAGTCGAGCGGGTCCGTGCTCGTCGCGGCAGCCGTCATGACCATCATCGTCGGCTTCACCGGCACCGTACTGGGCTTCCCGCTCGCACTCCTCCTCGGCGTGCTCGGCTCCGAACGCGTCACGCCGTTCCCGTTCAACTTCATCTTCCGCGGCACGATGTCCACCATCCGGGCCGTGCCGTCGCTCGTCTGGATCCTCATCTACATCCCGCTGTTCGGCATCAGCCCGAAGTCCGCCATTTTCGCCATCGCGACGGACACCATCGGGAACCTCGGCCGCCTGTTCACGGACGAACTCGAAGAGATCAACGACGGCCCCATCGAGGCCATTAGTTCGACGGGCGCGAATCGCCCACAGACGGTCATTTTCGGGATGCTCAGTCAGGTCTCGTCGTCGTTCATCGCGTGGACGATGTACGTCCTCGAGATCAACACCCGCATCGCCATCAGCCTCGGCGTCGTCGGTGCCGGCGGCCTCGGCCAGTACATCAGCCTGAAGATCCAGTTCGGCACGCCGGAAGCCTACGCGCAGGCGGCCGCGGGCCTGCTGATGGTCGTGGTCATCGTCATCAGCGTCGAACTGCTCTCCTCGCGTATCCGCGCCCGCCTCCGTCCCGGCGAGAGCCAGGACACGTCGATCGTCGACGCCGTCAAGGGTCTGTTCGACGGCGACAAGTGGCTCGGTCGCGGCGACCCGAAGAACTAGTACTCGCCCAGCCGCGACTGGCCGCCCTCGACGCCGGCCATCGTGGCCGCCTTCTCGATGGTCTCGCGGAACGCTTCCTTCTGGCTCGCGTCGTACAGCGTCGCCGCCGGGTGGAGACAGAGCAGCACGTCGCGTGGCTCGCCGCCGAGTTCGACGCGCTCGACGTCTCCCGTCTCCTTCGTGACCGCGACGCTGCGCTCGAGGAGGTGTTCGCCCGGCACCTTCCCGAGCGTGACGACCACCTCGGGGGCGACGAGCTCCACCTCGCGCGCGAGGTACGGCCGGCAGTTATTCAGCTCCTCCTTCGTCGGGTCGCGGTTCTCGGGCGGCCGGCAGCGCACGCAGTTCGTCATGCGGATATCCGCCCGTTCGAGGCCGGCGTCCGCGAGCGCGTCGTCGAGGACGCTGCCGCTGCGCCCGACGAACGGTTCGCCCTGCTCGTCCTCGTTGGCGCCCGGACCCTCGCCGACGAACAGGACGTCGGCGTCCGCGGGGCCGGCCCCGTTGACGATCTGGCTGCGGGACTCGACGAGTTCCTCGCACTTCGTGCAGTCGGTCACCTCGAGGCCGTCCATGCTGTCCATGGCCTGGCTACCACGCGTGCGCTGTTAAGCGTGGTCGTCGCCCGGACGCCCCACGGACATCTGGGCGTACTCGTCGGCCGCCCTCGCCGCCAGTCGGGCCACTCGCAATGGCTCCGGACGACCGCCTTCGGGGGTGAACGCCCGCACCACGTCCGCCGGATTCTCACAGCCGACGGCGCGAACGAACACCCGCTCGCCGTTGACCGCCAGGGGTTCGCGGTCTGGCTGGGCGTCGTACACCGCGAGGCGGCACTCGCGCTCGTCGCCCTCGAACTCTCGCGCGATGGCGTCTTCGAGCCCCTCGCTCGCCTCGAAGGAGACAGAGAGCACCGGCCGGTCGACCGCCTCGTGGACGGCCTGGAGGTCCACGACGTTGAACCACGCCGGCGCGATGCCCGACACGAGAACGTACTGGACGTCCTCGCGGTCCAGTTGCCGGTAGACGTCGACGACGGCGTCGGTACTATCGGTGCCGCCGACCGTGCACGACGAAAACGAGAAACCGTCCACGACACGGGACGCCCGCACCACCGCTCCGGCGAGCGTCGAGCTGTCGCCCCGGTAGGATTCGGCGACCCCGAGGGCCCGCGTCCCGGGTTTCACGGCGCTACTGTTCCTTGATGTCCTGCAGGCGGTCGAGCAGTTCGTCGTTCGACGCCCCGATCTCGTAGCTCACGTCCCCCGCGTGTTCGAACTCGCCCGTGTCGAGGCTCTCCTCGGTGTCGATCTCCTCGGAGTCGAGAGACTGGGTTTCCTGTTCGGATTCGTCGTAGCTCCCGAAGCCCATGTTCGTGGGTACGACCGCGTTCCACTAAAATTTCCCGCCGGTTTAAGGGGCCAGCGCGCCACCCTCCCACCATGAACGTGGAACACGTCACGAGCGACGCCGAGACGTTCACCTGCAACGCGTTCCTCGCGCCCGGCGACCACACGACGCTCGTCGACGCGGGCGCGTACGACGGCGTCGTCGACGAGATTCGCCAGCACACGGACCACCTGGACGCAGTGGTGCTTACCCACCAGCACGGCGACCACGTCCAGCAACTCGAGGCCGTCTGCGAGGCCTTCGACCCTGACGTGTACGCCTACGACGACCACCCGCTGCGGACCCACGCGCTCGACGACGGGGACCACGTCACCATCGGCGACGACGAGTTCGAGGTGGTGTTCACGCCCGGGCACGCCCCCGACCACGTCTCGTTCGTCTCCGAGGCGGCGCTGTTCTCCGGTGACGTCGTCGTCCACGACGACGGCGCCTTCGACGACGGGAGTTTCGGCCGCACGGACATGGCCGGCCAGTCCCGCGACCGCCTGATCGAGAGCATCCGCGAACTGCTCGACCGTCTGCCCGCGTCGGTCTCCGAGATGTACTCGGGACACGGCGGCGTCTACGAGGGCGACGTGCGGGCGGTCGTCGAACGCGCGCTGGAGCGCGCCGAGCGCCGCGAACCGAAGTACCCCGACGAGTAGCCTAGCGAACGCCTGGCAGACCACGGGAACCCTTTTGGCCGGACTCTCCCTCTGTTCTCGTATGCCAGGACGCCCCTTCGTCTCAGGTGAGCGCGTGGACCTCTGTGCGGTCTCGGAGGACGACGTCGAGTTCCTCCTGGACACCGTCAACGACCCCGCCGTCTGGCGGACGACCGGGATGCGGACGCCGCTCACGGAGAAACAAGAGCGGGAGTGGTACGAGGAGCGCGCGAGCGCGGACAACGGCAACGTGAACTTCGTCGTCGCCGTCGACGGCGACCCGGTCGGCAGCCTCGGCATCCACGGCGTCGACGACGCCAACGGGAGCGCGGAACTCGGCATCTTCCTCGCCGAGGAGCACTGGGGCAACGGCTACGGCACGGAGGCCGGCCGGCTCGCCACGCAGTACGCGTTCGACCAGCACCGCCGCCACCGCGTCGTCGCCCGCGTCTTCGAGGGCAACGAGGCGTCGGCCCGCATCTGGGAGAAACTCGGCTACGAACTGGAGGGCACCCACCGCGACCAGGTGTTCGTCGACGGCGACTACCTCGACGTGCGGTACTACGCGGTGCTCGAAGACGAGTGGCGCGAGGAGGAGTAGCGGTTACGTCGAACGGGTCTCCTTGGCCTTCGGGCGGAGGTTCTTGTAGCCGCACTTCCGGCAGCTCTCGGCGTCCTTCGGGTTCCGCGCGTTGCACCGCATGCAGATCTGCTTGCCCAGCAGCCGGTCCTCGATGGTCTCGGTCATGCCACCGGGTTCGCCCGCGCCGCGTTTAAGCGGTTCGGAACGAGGCGGTGGTCAGGACGACACCTCGACATCGAACTTGCTCCGCCAGCGGTAGCGCCGGCCGCCCCAGACGAACGTCCGGCGGGCGTGAGCGTACACGAGCAGCGGTAACGACGCGAGCATCGCGGGGTACGCGAGGACCGCCGTCCAGCGCCGGTTGCCGAACGCGGCGTACAGGCCAGAGAACAGCAGCGCCGCCACGACGAACGCGTACAGCGGCGCGAGCAGACTGGCGGCCGCGAGGCCGGCGGTCACGACGCTGCTTGCGACCATCCCCCGCGGGTCGTGGATGTAGGCTATCTTCGAGAACCGGACGTGTCGCTCAAGGCTCTCCCGGATGGACCCGCCGACAGCCACCCGCCGGGTCCGGCGGAGCGCGGTCGCGTCGAGGTGCTCGGAGAGCAGACCGTCGTCGCTGACGGTGCGCCGCAGGTCCGCGAGGAAGGCGTCGACGTCCAGGTCGCCGCGCTCGAACAGCACGGCGCCGGCCCACACCTTGTCCCCGGCGTAGACGCCGGCGGTCCCGCCGAGCACGTACAGTGGCTCCAGGAGCACCGAGAGCGGGTCCCGCCCGACGAACGCCGGAAGTTCGGACACCGGACCGTGGCGCTCGTAGTCGGCCTGGAGACCGTCGAGCCAGTCCGGCGGGTGGTGGAAGTCGTCGTCGGTCCAGGCGACTCGGTCGTGGCGGGCTGCCTCCATCCCTGCCGCGACGGCGTTGGCCTTCCCCGAGCAGCCCTCTGGCTCCCCGGCGACCACCAGCCGAACGCGGTCGGGTTCGTCGGCGACCCGCTCGGCGACGGGGTCCGTTTCGGTGTCGCAGACGACCAGCAGTTCGTCCTCCGGGCCGAGCTGTGTCGCTACCTCCTCGCAGGCCGGCGTCCACCGCGTCGTCGGCAGGAGGACGCTCGTCGGCGGTGCGTCCATGCGCGGCGCTACTGCGGACGCACGGAAAAACCCCGTCGCGACGCTGTGAGTGCGGCCCACCGCTTAGCGTACCGCAGCCAGCCGATCGCGGAGAATCGTCCGGTGACAGCGCTTCTCGTCGGTGTTCTCGAAGCAGACCAGCGCCAGCGACTCGCCGTCCCGGAGTCGCTCGGCGAGCGCGTCGACGGCAGCCTGCGCCTCCGGGTCGCGCTCGAGGTGCTCGCGGTAGCGGTCGGCGAAGTCGACGTCTGCCCACGCCCGCCGGTTCGCCGCCGCGTCAGCGACGCCGTCGCCCTCCAGTTCGGCCTCGCGGGCCTTCGCGTCGTCCAGTAACTCCTCGGGCGGGGCGACCGCCGGCACGTTCTCGTCGACGGCCGCCGAGAACCAGCCGGTCGGCCGACGCACCACGCCCACGAGCGTGACGTCCGCCGGGAGGTCCGCCTGGTCGTGCTGGAGCGCCGCGACGTACGTGTCCGAGAGGTCGCCCGTCACGTGTCACCCTCCAGTTCCTCGGCCGCGTCCGCCGCCTCCTCGTCGGTCAGGTAGTCGTCCTGTACGGCGACGACGTCCGCGGAGTTCACACACTCGCTGTAGCGGCGCAGCGGCTCCTCGTTCAGTTCGAGGAACGTGTGGCCCCAGCGGAACTTCGAGAGAATCTCCTCGGCGTGCTCGCGCTCCCTGAGGATGCAGAGCGCGCCCGCGAACGCCTCCACGGTGTTGAGCTGGAACGGCTTTCCGTAGTTCACGGGGTTGGCCGCGACGAGGAACGGGAGCGCGCGGTGTTCCCCTTTCATCTCGAACATCGCGCGCCCGGCCGTCTCCCACGAGCAGTCGAGGGCGACGAGGTTCGCGTGGTCGGCGTCCGCGGGCGACAGCGCCTGCTCGGCGTGCGGGTTGAGGACCACGCCGTAGGGCGTCGCTCGCGCCGACTCGTGGAGCGTCGCCATGTCGAAGCGCGCGAGCTTCCGTGCCGTGCACTTCTCGGGGTCGTCGTCGCCCTCGTACCTGACGTGGAGGTCCACGGGTTCGATTGTCGGCCACCGGGCAAAAGCGCCCCGACCCGAGAACGGTTCGCGTCCGCTCGCATTGGCGCTAGAACCCGTAGAAAGCCCCGGTACGCTCGCGTCCGCTCGCTCGCTGTGGTCCTCGGCCTGACGGCCTGCGGTCCTTGCGTCGCGAGAGAACAAGCAAGCGCGAGCGTGCCGCCCCTTTCAGTCCGCCCACTACCGGTTGTGGCGGATGCCGATTCCAGCCCTCGGTTTCTTGGCGGGGCGCGCCCACAGCCACGGTATGGACGCCGCCGCCCTCGCCCAGGCCTACTACGACGCCATCGACGACGGGGAGTACGATGCGCTCGCCGCGCTGCTCGCCGCGGAGTTCGAGCAGGTCCGCCCCGACCGCACGTTCTCCAGCCGCGAGGCGTTCGTCTCGTTCATGCGCGACGACCGGCCGCGGACGGACACCCGGCACGTCGTCGACGCGGTGTACGAGGGACAGGAGGGCGTCGCCGCTCGCGGCCGACTGCTCGACGCCGAGGGGGAACTGTTCGCGTTCGTCGACGTCTTCGAGGTGGGCGACGGCGAGATAACCGGGCTGCGGACCTACGCCAGCCCGGCGTCCTCGAGCGCGGGGAACACCTCCTCCTCGTAGAACTCGACGAACGACGCCTGATTGGGGCCGACCTGGTGGACGTAGACGTGGTCGTAGCCCGCGTCGACGGCCTCCCGGATGCTCTCGACGTGGTCCTCGGGGTCGGGGCTGGTGACCATGCTCCCCTCACGGATGTCCTCCTTCGACACCATCTCGCAGGCCTGCTCGAAGTGGACCGGCGTCGGCAACTGGGCGCTCAACTCGCCGGGGAGCGCGTCGTTCGGCCACCACTCGTAGGCGGTCTCGACGGCCTCCTCCTCGGTTTCAGCGTAACACATCTGGAGCTGGGTGTACCGCGGCCCCTCCCCGCCCGCCTGCTCCCAGGTCTCGACGGTGTCCTGCGGGCCGACGCACCAGAAGCCGTCGCCGATGTCGGCGGCCACCTTCGCCGTTCGCTCGCCGTACGCGGAGACGTGGATGGGTGGCGTCTCCTCGGGGAGCGTGAACAGCCGCGCGTTCTGGACGGTGTAGTACTCGCCGTGGTGGCTCACCTGCTCGCCCGTCCAGAGCTTCCGGATGACGTCGACGGCCTCCTCGAGCATCTCCAGGCGAACCGCGTGCTCGGGCCAGTGGTCGCCGTAGACGTGCTCGTTGAGGAGTTCGCCGGTGCCGACACCGAGCGCGAACCGCCCGGGCAGCATCGCGGCGACGGACCCCGCTGCGTGCGCGACGGTCGCGGGGTGGTAGCGGATGATGGGGCAGGTGACGCCGACGCCGACGGGGATGTCGTCGGTCGCGTGGGCGACGCCGCCGAGCGTCGACCAGACGAACGGGCTCTCACCCTGCTGGCTCGTCCACGGGTGGAAGTGGTCGGAGATGCCGAGGAAGTCGAAGCCGGCGTCCTCCGCGCGGACCGCGTCGGCGACGAGGTCGTTCGGCGGGTGTTCCTCGCTGGAGAGCGTGTAGCCGAGGTCGACCATCTACGGCCACCTCGCTGGTAGGATTCGTGCCATCGCCTCCACAGTTCGGCACGAACCGGAAAGAGTGTAGTTTCAGGTTAGTTTCGCTCGCCGCCGACGCGGCGTTACTCGCTACCGCGGCGCTCACGGCCCACTACGTTCGCCGCTCGCGCGTTCCGAGGCGTTCGCTCAGTCCGTGGCCTCCCTCCGGTCGGCCACGCGGGTCGCGGTGCTCCCCGCTCGCTTGTAGCGAGACAACTCGCTTCGCTCGTTGTCTCGCTGCTCACGCCTCGCGTTCGCCGTCGCCCAGCGCCGACTCGCCGACTTTCTGCGTCCCCTCGATGACCGCCTGGCCGTTCATGTACGGCTGGAGCGCTTCGGGTACGTCGACGGTGCCGTCGTCGTTCTGGTAGTACTCGAGGATGGCGACCATCACGCGGGGGATGGCGAGCCCCGACCCGTTCAGCGTGTGGAGGTGCTCCGCCGACTCGTGGCGCTCGGGGCGGTACTGGATGCCAGCGCGCCGCGCCTGGAAGTCCTCGAAGTTCGACACCGACGAGACCTCCAGCCAGCGGCCGCCCTCCGCGGGCCCCTCGTCCATCTCGTCGCCGGGCGCCCACACCTCGATGTCGTACTTCTTCGCCTGCGTGAACCCCAGGTCGCCCGTGCACATCTCGAGGATGCGGTAGGGGAGTTCGAGGCGCCGGAGGACCTCCTCGGCCTCGTCGACGAGACCCTCGAAGCGCTCGTAGGACTCCTCGGGTTCGACGAAGTTCACCATCTCCACCTTGTTGAACTGGTGAACTCGTACGATGCCCCGCGTCTCCGTGCCGTGCTCGCCCGCCTCGCGCCGGAAGTTCGGCGAGTACGCTTGGTGTTTCAGCGGGAGGTCGTCGCTGAGCAGAATCTCGTCGCGGTACATGTTCGTCACCGGTACCTCCGAGGTCGGAAGCAGCCAGAGGTCGTCGTCCTCGTAGTCGGCCTCGTTGACGTCGCCGACGCGGTAGGCGTCCTCCACGAACTTCGGGAACTGGCCGGTGCCCTCCATCGACTTCGAGTTCACCGGGATGGGCGGGAAGACGTCGACGTAGCCCTGCTCGCGGTGGACGTCGAGCATGAACTGGACGAGCGCGTGTTCGAGGCGAGCGCCCGCACCCTTCGCGAAGTAGAAGCCGCCGCCCGACACTTTCGCGCCGCGCTCGAAGTCGAGGATGTCCAGGTCCTCCCCGAGGTCGTAGTGGGGGACGACCTCCACGGGGAGGTCGCGCAGGTCGTCGAAGCCTTCGCGGCGCCGCTCGACGTTCTCCGTCTCGTCGGCCCCGACAGGGACGTCGTCGTCGGGGATCATCGGGAGCGTGAGCAGTTTCCGCTCCAGTTCCGCCTCCAGTTCGTCGGCGCGGTCCTCGACCTCCTCCAGTTCCGCCTTCAGTTCTCCCGAGCGGTCGATGGCCTCCTGGGCTGCCTCCTCGTCGCCCTCCTGTTTGAGCTGGCCGATCTTCGAGGAGACCTCGTTGCGCTCGTGGCGGAGCGTGTCCCCGCGGCTCTTCAGCTCCCGCCACTCCTCGTCGACTTCGAGAATCCGGCTCACGTCCGCGTCCACGCCCTTCTTCGCGAGGGCGTCGCGGACCGCCTCTGGGTGCTCCCGGACGAACTGTCTGCTCAGCATTTTCCTGTTGGTTCACCGGGACGCGGCAAGAACGTGTCGCATCCCCGGGAGGGCGTGGCAAACCCCGCGTCCCGCCGACGACCGACCCAGAATCTATACTTCGGGGGATACGAACGGCCGGGCATGGTTTCGACCCTCCTGCTGGTCGGCCTGGCCGTGGCCGGGTTCGTCGGGTTCAACATCGGCGGGTCGTCGACGGGCGTCGTCTGGGGGCCGCCGGTCGGCGCGGGCGTCACCCGGAAGACGACCGCCGCGGCGCTGATGACGTTCTTCGTCCTCCTCGGCGGGTGGACAGTCGGCAGAAAGGTCATCGCGACGCTCGGCGGCGACCTCGTCGCCGGTCGGCGTTCACCATCGAGGCGAGCATCGTCGTGCTCGGGTTCATCGGCCTCGGGATGGCCGTCGCGAACCTCTACGGCGTCCCCGTCTCCACGTCGATGACTGCCGTCGGGGCCATCGCCGGCCTCGGTCTCGCGACCGACACCCTCGACCTCGCGGTGCTCGGCGAGATCGTCGTCTGGTGGCTCATCGCGCCCGTCGTGGGCTTCTGGTTCGGCGCCGTCATCAGCCGCTACCTCTACCCGCACCTCGACCGCCTCGCCGCCATCGAGCAGTCGGGCGGTCGGTTCGTGGTCCTCGGCCGCTCTCCCACGCGAACGCTTTTGCCCGCGGCCGCCCCTGCTTTGACACATGAGTATCGGTGACGTCTTCGATGTCGAGCAGTGCCCCGGGATCTCCTACGTCGACACCGGGATGTACGACACCGAAGCGTACGGCTCCGTCTACGTCGTCGACGCCGACCGCCCCGCCGTCGTGGACACGGGAATCGGCACGAACTACGAGCGCATCCTCGAGGCCCTCGACGAGGCGGGCATCGGCCGCGACGAACTCGCGGCCATCCTCGTCACGCACGTCCACCTCGACCACGCGGGCGGCGCGGGCTTCCTCGCCGACGCCTGTCCGAACGCGGAGGTCTACGTCCACGAGGTCGGCGCGCCCCACCTCGTCGACCCGGAACGCCTCGTCGAGGGGACCAAGCGCGCGGTCGGCGACCAGTGGGAGTTCTACACCGACCCGCAGCCGGTCCCCGCCGAGCGCATCGTGGAACTGACCGACGGCGACACCGTCGACCTGGGCTCCCGGGAGCTGACGGTCCACCACGCCCCCGGCCACGCGCCCCACCAGGTCGTCTACGAGGACCACTCCTGTGACGCGGTGTTCACCGCGGACGCGGCCGGCATCTGGGTGCCGGCAAAGGAGCAGGTGCGGGAGACGAGTCCGCCGCCGAACTTCGACCTCGAGCAGTGCGTCACGGACGTCGAGATGATCCGCCGCATCGACCCCGACGTGCTGCTGTACGCGCACTTCGGTCCTGGGCCGGCGGAGACGGACGCCGTGCTGAAGCAGTACGAGCAGGTGCTGCGAGAGTGGGTCGACGCCGTCGAGGCGGAGGTCGTCGAACGCGGCAGCGAGACGGCCACCGCCGACCACTTCGCGGCGACCAACGAGGTCGCCGGGGTCTGGGGCGACCGCAAGGCGGAAGCGGAAACGAAAATGAACGTTCGTGGAGTTCTCCACTATCTTAAGAACCGGGAGTGAGAGGGATACCCATGAACTGGCGCGAGGCCGAGCAGAACTACGAGGACGAGGTGACCGTGGAGGACACCCTGCCACGGATGTTCGAGAACGCGGCCGAACGCCACTCGGCCCGCCCCGCGCAGGGCTACAAGGGCGGCATCTACGACCGGACGCTGACGCCGGACGTACTCCCGCCCGCGCCCGACGGCGACTACGCGAACGTCTCCTACGGCGAGATGCGGGAGATCGTGCGGAACCTCGCCGCGGGGTTCCGCGAGCTGGGCATCGAACCGGGCGACCGCGTCGGCATCTTCGCACACACCCGGATGGAGTGGGCGCAGTGCGACTTCGGCGTACTCGCGGCGGGCGGCGCCGTCACCACCGTCTACCCCGGGTCGAGTAGCCGGCAGGTCGAACACCTGCTCGGCGACAGTGGCGCGACGGGCGTCGTCGTCGAGGGCGAGTCCGAACTGGAGCGCTTCCGCGAGGTCGAGGACGACCTCGAGGTGAAGTTCGTGGTCACGATGGACCACGTCGCCGACGCGGACACCCTCTCGCTGGCCGACCTCTACGAGCGCGGCCGCGAGGCCTACGACCGGGACGCCTACGAGTCGTGGATCGACGAGCGGGACTACGGCGACCTGGCGAGCCTCATCTACACCTCCGGCACCACCGGGAAGCCGAAGGGCGTGACGCTCACCCACGAGAACTTCCGGGCGAACCTCAACCAGTCCCGCAAGCGATTCGGGCCGCGTCCCGACAAGCAGGACGGCCAGAGCATCGACGAGACCAGCCGCGTCGTCTCCTACCTCCCGCTCGCCCACGTCCTCGAACGCCTCGCCGGCCACTTCCTGATGTTCGCCTCGGGCGCCCACGTCTGCTACGCGGAGTCCCCGGACACCCTCCAGGAGGACTTCGGGCTGGTCCAGCCGACGTCCGGCACCAGCGTCCCGCGCGTCTACGAGAAACTGTTCGACGCCGTCCGCGAGCAAGCCACCGAGTCGCCGACGAAAGAGCGCATCTTCGAGTGGGCCGTCGACGTTGGCCGCGAGTACTACGAGGCCGACGACCCCGGCCTCGTGCTCCGCGGGAAGCGCGCCGTCGCGGACAGACTCGTCTTCGAGAAGGTGCGGGACGCCCTCGGCGGCAACGTGGAGTTCTTCATCTCCGGCGGTGGCTCGCTCTCTCCGGAGCTCTGCGCGCTCTACCACGGCATCGGCCTCCCCATCCTGGAGGGGTACGGGCTCACCGAGACCAGTCCGGTGGTCTCCGTCAACCCGGCCGAGGAGCCGAAGGTCGGCACCATCGGTCCGCCGGTGCCGGGCACCGACCTCGAACTCGACGAGTCAGTCGCCAGCCCGGAACAGCAGGAGCGGACCGCCGGCCGCGCGGGCGAACTGCTGGTCCGCGGTCCGCAGGTGTTCGACGGCTACTGGGAGCTCCCGGAGGCCACCGAGGAGGCGTTCGTCGAGCGGGACGGCCAGGAGTGGTTCCGCACCGGCGACGTGGTCGAGATCCGCGAAGACGGCTACGTTCGATTCCTCGAGCGCGCGAAACAGTTGCTCACGCTGTCGACGGGGAAGAACGTCGCCCCCGGCCCCATCGAGGACGCGTTCGCCGCCAGCCCGCTCGTCGAGCAGGCCATGGTCGTCGGCGACGAGCAGAAGTTCGTCTCGGCGATCGTGGTCCCGAACTTCGACGGCGTCCGCCGGTGGGCGCACAACGAGGACGTCGACGTGCCCGCCGACGACGCCGAACTCTGCCGCGACGACCGGGTGAAGGCCCGCATCCAGGAGGAGGTCGACCACGTCAACGAGCAGTTCGAGCGCTACGAGCAGATCAAGCAGTTCCGGCTCGTCCCCACCGAGTTCACCGAGGACAACGAGATGCTCACGCCGACGATGAAGAAGAAGCGCCGGAACATCCTCGACGCGTTCGCCGACCAGATCGGCGACATGTACGAGTAGCCGGCGACCAGTCGAACCCGAGCGGCGACGGGCGAAACAGAGCAGTTCGGGCCGCAACCCACGCGCTTTATACGGCCCCCTCGACAAGTCCCCACCGATGCCGACACAGGAGGGTAACTCATGAGCTCGGCGATCATCCCCATCGTCGCGACCATCATCGCACTCGGGGTCGCGGCGCAGGTGCTGGCGGACCGACTCCAGGTGCCCAGCGTCCTGTTCCTCATCTTCGCTGGTATCGTCGTCGGGCCGGAAGTGCTCGGGGTCGTGACCATCGAGTCCTTCGGCGGCGTGGAGCCGCTGGCGGGCGTCGTCGGGCTCTCGGTCGCGATCATCGTCTTCGAGGGAGCGTTCCACCTGAAGGCCTCGAAGCTCCGGGAGGCGCCGGGCGCGACGCTCCGGCTCGTCACCATCGGGGCGGTCATCTCGCTGGTCGGCACCTCACTCGCCGTCCACTACCTGCTGGACGCCCGCTGGGACGTCTCCTTCCTCGTCGGCAGCCTGCTGGTTGCGACCGGACCGACGGTCATCACGCCCATCCTCGAGGTGGTCCCGGTCCGGGACCGCGTCGGCGCGGCCCTGGAGACCGAGGGCGTGGTCAACGACGTGACGGCCGCCATCCTCGCCATCGTCGTGTTCCAGGTCGTCGTCAACCCCGACCTGCCGGCGATGGCGGTGCTCCAGGACTTCATGACCCGGCTCGGCGTCGGCGTCCTGGTCGGCCTGGTCGTCGCGGCCGTCATCTGGTACCTGCTCCGCCACGTCGACCTCTCGCGGGGGAACGCACCCCAGAGCGCCCGTCTCATCGTACTCGCGGGCGCGCTGGTCTCCTACGGTGCCGCCAACACGCTCCGCGGCGAAGCGGGCATCGCGGCGGTGGCGACGGCGGGGATGGTGCTCGGCAACGCTAACCTCCCCTACGAGGAGGAGATCGAGTCGTTCAAGGGCGACGTGACGCTCGTCGTCCTCTCGTTCGTGTTCATCGCGCTGGCGGCGCTGCTGTCCTTCGACGACCTGACGCAGTTCGGTCTCGCGGGGCTCGCGGCGGTCGTCGTCATCGCGGCAATCGTCCGCCCCATCGCCGTCTACCTCTCCACGTACGGCGGCCGGTACTCGTGGGCGGAGCGGACGTTCATGAGCGCGGTCGGTCCTCGTGGCATCATCCCGGCGTCGGTCGCGACGCTGTTCGCCGTGGAACTCCAGAACGTCGGCATGGAGGCAGCGGCGAGCCTCCTCGTCGGCATCGTCTTCCTCACCATCCTGCTGACGGTCGTCTTCGAGGGCGGTCTCGCAAGACACATCGCGGAAGCACTCGACGTCATACCAATGCGTGTCATCATCGTCGGCGGCGGCACCGTCGGTCGTGCGCTCGCTGAGCGCCTCGAAGACCGCGGTGAGAACGTCGTCATCGTCGAACGGGACGTATCGATGGTCGAACGAGCGCGGAACGAGGGGTTCACCGT
>Ga0075105_1000196_pt1 | contig 37104 bp, 24 predicted proteins | sample AntDeeMetag02WF5_FD_69800 | JGI IMG/M metagenome (GOLD analysis project Ga0075105, IMG submission 69800) | Saline lake microbial communities from Deep Lake, Antarctica - Antarctic Deep Lake Metagenome 02WF5 | ecosystem: Environmental > Aquatic > Non-marine Saline and Alkaline > Saline | place... | reverse complement strand
GACGAGGCGAACCCGCAGGCCTGCGCCGAGGAAGCCGAGCGTGTCGTCGAGAACCTGGGTTACGACGCCATTAAGTTCGACCTCGACGTCCCCTCCGGTCACGAGAAGGACCGCGCAAACCGCCACCTGCGCAACCCCGAGATCGACCACAAGGTCGAGATCGTGAAAGCGACGACCGAAGCCGTCGGCGACCGCGCCGACGTCGCCTTCGACTGCCACTGGTCCTTCACGGGCGGCTCGGCCAAGCGCCTCGCCGAAGCCCTCGAACCGTACGACGTCTGGTGGCTCGAGGACCCCGTCCCGCCGGAGAACCACGACGTCCAGGAGAACGTCACGAAGTCCACGACGACGCCCATCGGCGTCGGTGAGAACGTCTACCGCAAGTACGGCCAGCGCACCCTGCTCGAACCGCAGGCCGTCGACATCATCGCGCCCGACCTGCCCCGCGTCGGTGGCATGCGCGAGACCCGGAAGATCGCCGACCTCGCGGAGATGTACTACATCCCCGTCGCGATGCACAACGTCTCCTCGCCCATCGGGACGATGGCCTCGGCACAGGTCGCCACGGCCATCCCGAACTCGCTCGCGCTCGAGTACCACTCCTACCAGCTCGGCTGGTGGGAGGACCTGGTCGAAGAGGACAACCTCATCGAGGAGGGCCGCATGGAGATTCCCGAAGAGCCTGGTCTCGGCCTGACGCTGAACCTCGACGCCGTCGAGGAGCACATGGTCGAGGGCGAGACGCTGTTCGACGAGGCGTAAGCCGACGTCGAGCACGCTGAGCTTTGCTCAGCGGCGTTTGACGAAGCTTACGCTTCGGCAAGCACAAAAATCTCTGATTTTCGGCGTTCGACGAGGAGTGAAACGACTCGTCGAGCCAGCAAATCTTCGATTTGCCCTGTTCGACGAAGCGTAGGCCGGCGCCGAACGGAGTGAGGGGCCGGCTTGCTGCCGAGCGGGGAGGAACGACCCGCGAGGCGGAAGCCGACGTACCGCACCATTTCTCTGGCATTCCGTTGCTGTACAGAACGACCGTGAGTTCTCGTCTCTCTCGACGCTGTACGTTGGAACAGGCGGAGCCTGGCGGGCGCAGTCGACGGCAATCTCTCGGCGGGTATTCACGGACGAGTCGGCCGAAGCTATCGGTGGAGGAACAGTATGTCGCGCGAACCGGTGGCCGGATCTATAACACTCGATTGGGGAGGATTTCTATAATTTTTCTCAGGGGTGAATGGAAAATAATGGCGGGAGTAACACGTTCTGAAAACGGTCTGCCAGACGATCGGCAAATTGAGAGGGCGTCGTTCGCCGAGTAACTGGTGTATAACCCTGGGCTATCTCTGTTGATAAAGCCCTGCCGTAAGGTACGATGACCATTTTCGCTTTCAGTAGTTTTATTATGGCTCCTGTAGGGAATTACAATGGATCATGGCAGCTGATAACACAAAATATCGTTCCTTAGTAGACCGCAGACGGTTTGTGGAGCTAGTTGGCGTTTCAGGCGCCGCGGCCCTCGCGGGCTGTGACAGTGGTGGTGACGGTGGCGACGGCGGTGACGGTGGCGACGGCGGTGACGGTGGCGACGGCGGTGACAGTGGCGTCATCGACAAGACTCACGCCAGCGCCCTGCAGGCCAACCCGAACGACCGAACGATCAACCCGCATCACACGCAGAATGCCTCCGAACCCGCGACGCAGCTCGTGTTCGACCGGTACGCGGCGTACTCTTTCGAGTCCGATGAGTTCATCATGTCCGCGCTCGAGAACTGGGAGTTCGACGGCCAGACGGTCACGCTGACGTTCCGCGACGACCTCACGTGGTCCGACGGGAGCCAGGTCACGACGGAGGACATCGACGTCCAGTTCAAGATCCGGAAGAAGACGGGCGACGCGATCTGGGGGTTCACCGAGAGCACCGAGGTCGTCGACGACCTGACCTACCAGCTGAACCTGGCGGGGGAGACGAACCCCATCATGGTCAAACACCAGCTGGCGAACATGTGGGTGGACACGCCCGCCTCCGTGTTCGAGCAGTTCCTCGACCAGGACGCCTCCGAGGTCCAGACCTGGGTGTGGGAGGACAGCGACGAGGACGTCATCACGAGTGCGGGCTTCAAGTACGTCGACCGGAACCAGCAGGAGTGGAACTTCGAGCGCAATCCCGAATTCCGCAAGGCGGACAACATCAACTTCTCGAACTACAAGTTCGACGCCTACCAGGAAGCGAGCGTTCCCCAGCAGGACTTCACTGCGGGCGGTGGTCGCTTCGACAGTTCCTGGAGCATGTTCGCGCCCCCGGAGACCGTCGACGGATTCGCGGACTACGTGGTCGAGGTGCGGTCTATCCCCGCCAAGTGGGGCTACGGGGTGGTGTTCAACCATGACGACCCGGTCTTCGGCGACCGCGCAGTGCGGCAGGCAATCGCCTACGTCATCAACCGCGAGGAACTCGTCGCGAACGCGGGCCCGCGGACGAAGTTCCCCGCAAGCATCCCCTGCGGCATCGCGCCGAAGAACATCGACCAGTGGCTCGGTGACGCGAAGAGCAACTTCAACGACTACGGCGTCGGCGAGAGCGACACCGAGTCGGCGACGGAGGTCCTCGAGGAGGCCGGCTACTCGAAGTCCGGCGACACCTGGCAGACCCCCGACGGCGAGGACATCAGCGCCGAGTACCTCACGCCTGCGGGCTGGTCGGACTTCACGACGATGACCAACACCATCGTCGACCGCCTCAGCGACTTCGGCTTCGACCTGACGGTCGCGAGCCAGCCGACGGGCGACTGGCAGGGTTCGTTGATCGACAGCAACTTCAAGATCGGGACGTTCTACTGGCTGCCCGGCCAGGCCCGGTCTGCGTTCCCGTACTACCCGCTGCGCCACCAGCTGGTGAACGACGCCATCAGCGGCGGGCACAACTACCCGGCCGAGGAAGAGCAAACTATCCCCTCGATGGACGGCGACGGCGAGACGACACTCGTCCCGCTCGACAAAGTCGACGAGATCGGGACCGTCCCGACCAACGAGGAGGCGATGCCGATCGTCCAGGAAGCGGCCTGGCACAACAACGTCGACCTACCCATGCTCTCGCTCGTCTCCAAGTTCGAGCAGTCGTGGGTCACCGACGACGAGTGGGACATCGTCGAGGAAGGCGACGTCGACCGCAGCATCAAGTGGCCGCCGTTCTGGCTGCCCCGGGAAGGCAAGTTGACGGCCCAGGAGTAATCGGGTAACCGAACCCGTAGTCGAATCGCTCCACATCTTTCGATACAATCCGTCACACCTTAGAGAGAGCACGTTACAAATCAATACCAGACGCATGGTCAACTACTACGTCCGACGAACTGCCCGGGTGTTCGCCACCGTCTTCGCCGTCATGACGGTGACGTTCGGGTTGATCCGTCTCCTGCCGGGAGGCCCATACACGCAGCTGCGCGCGCAGTTGCTCCGATCAGGGGTCCCTGCGGAACAGGTCAACCAGCAGATCGAGAACCTGCAGAACATCCGACCTGACGCACCGCTGTGGGAACAGTACATCAACTACATGATCTCGGTGGTCCAGCTGAACCTCGGACAGTCCATCAGCAAGGGGGATCCGGTAGTCGAGATCCTCGCCCAGGCTGCACCGTGGACGATCTTCATCGTCGTCGTCTCGACTGTCCTGATGTTTGCCTTCGGGATCGTTCTCGGGGCGCTCCAGGCGTACAAGGAGGGCTCGAAGTTCGACGGGGTCGTCTCGACATTCTCCATGGCCGGGATGTCTATCCCGTTCTACGTCATCGCGATCCTGGCCCTGCTGGTCTTCTCCTACCGGCTCGGCTGGTTCCCCCCGTCGGGGACCGCCGATTCGAGCATCGACAACTACTGGAGCCTGGCGTTCTTCCTGAGCGTCCTCGAACACGCCGCGTTACCGGTCTTCGCGTACACGATCACCGGGATCGGATCGCAGGCACTGGCGATGCGCGGGAACAGCATCCAGGTGCTCGGGCAGGACTTCGTCGAGGTGGCGCGACTCCGGGGTCTCTCGGACACTCGCATTTCGACCCGCTACGTCGCCCGGAACGCCATCCTCCCGATGTACACCGGCTTCCTGCTCCTGCTCGGCTTCCGGCTGGGCGGGACCATCATCCTCGAGTACATCTTCAACTACCCTGGACTCGGGTACTACATGCTCGAGGGCGTCAACGCCAACGACTACCCGCTGATGATGGGCACGTTCCTTGTCATCACCATCGCACTCGTCGTCGGCGTCTACATCGCAGACCTGACCTACAGCAAGATTGACCCGCGAATCAGCGCAGGTGATTCCCGTGAAGCATACTGAAACAGACGCACCGGCCGACGGATTCGACTGGCACGCAGAGAGCTCCGACGTCGAACTGACTCGCGGCGAGCAGTTCTGGGAGTTCTACGAGCACCGGCTCTACCAGCCCGCACTCATCGCGTGGTCCGACCTCCGGACGCGCATCGGGCTGGTGGTCATCGCGTTCTACGTACTGATCGCGTTGGTCGGCGAACTCGGTCTCTGGCGGGCGCCGTCGACGAGTCAGGGACCGCGTCTGCTCGGCATGTTCGAGAACATGGCGTACCCGCTGGGGACGACCTCCTCGGGGGTCGACCTGGCCGCGGCCATCATCCACTCGACCTCGGACATCCTGATCATGGTGCTTGCCGGCGGCGTCTGGGCGACGGGCGTCGCGCTCCTGGTCGGCGTATTCGCGGGGTACAAGGGCGGGACGATCGACGACATCCTGATGTCGATCTCCGACTTCTTCATGGCCATCCCCGGCCTCCCGCTGGTGATCATCCTGGCGATCACGTTCAACCCGGAGAACCCCATCTTCGTCGGGGTCATCCTGACGATCAACTACTGGGCCGGACTCGGCCGCTCGCTGCGCTCGCAGGTCCTGACGATCCGCGAGGACAGCTACGTCGAGGCCTCCCGGACGATGGGCGTCAGCACCTGGCAGATAATGGTCAAGGACATCATCCCGAACCTGATGCCGTACGTGACCGTGAACTTCGTGTTCGCGGCCCGGTACACCATCTTCGCGTCGGTCGGGCTATACTTCCTGGGCGTGTTGCCGTACACCGGGAAGCCCTGGGGGGTCGTGCTCGCGAACGCACAGGCCAACGGCGCGCTGTTCGTTCCCGACGCGGCCCACTGGCTTATCGTGCCGATGATCGCCATCGTCGGCCTCGCACTGGGCCTCATCCTGCTCGGCCAGGGGATGGACAAGGTGTTCAACCCCCGCGTCCGGACCCGCCTGGCCGGCGAGTCCGAGACGACCGAAGAGGGCGAGGACGAATCGATCACCGGCGGCACCCTCTAACTGTCGGGAACGCAACTGCGGACGCTTTCTTTTCTCTCCTCTCTCTCGACCGCGGCCGCCCCCGCTCACAACGTGAACTGCGGGTCTCCTGCCGCGCTCTTCTCGATCCGCGAGTGACTACGCCACCGTGAGCGCCACGTCTCTGCGCCGGGAACTACAGGCCAGCAGCGGGGGAACGGGGCGAACCGGGAGGTTCAATAGCGACGGCCGAAACCTTCGAACGTGCCGAACGGATCGAAGTTCGTCGAGATCGTCTGTCAACAGCGAGAGCAGATCCCGCTCGCGATGACCGTCATCATCACGATGGCGCTGTTGCTCCTGGTGTCGGCACTGTACGTCTCGCCGGGGGACGAGGCCTTTCCGATACTCGTCTTGGACTTCGTGCTGATCGGGCTCTCGTTGCTGTTTTTCGGTGGGACCTACTGGTACTGTATCAGGCGCTCGATGGACGAGTGAGGGCCGGAATCGCTCAGCAACGGGGCCTCCCGTGAGAACTCGATGAGGGTCGTCGCTCCTACTGCGTTTCGAGGTACGCCGCCGTGTCCTCGATCAGTTCGCTGGCGTCCTCGTCGTCCGTCGAATTGGCCAGGTCACGGAGCGGTTCGACGGCGCGGTCGTCACCGAGCACGCCGAGCGCCCGGACGGCGCGGACGTACACCCGTTGGTCGTCGTGGTCGAGCGCGTCGACGAACTGGTCGTACGCGGGGACGATGGCGTCCGGGTCGGCCTCGCCGACCTCGGTCAGCATCTCGACGGCCAGCCCGGCGACCGACGAGTCGTCGTGGTCGACGAGGGCCACCAGTTCGTCCACGTGGTCCGTGAAGGCCGCGGGCTCGGCCCCGGCGGCGGCGACGAGGACGTTCGCGACGGTCCCCTGTACCTGGAGTTGCATGCCGTGTTCCTGCTGCTCGTGGGCGACCATACTCTGGCGGGTATCCGGGTTGTCGACCATGTCGACACCGTCGCTCGGTTCGAAGGATCCCGGGTGTTCGCGAAGGATGGGGAGGAGCCGGTCGACCTCTGCGGCCGCCGTGGCCGGTTGCTCGACGACGACCTTGGACAGGAGCTGGGCGCCGATAAGCTGGACCGCGTTGACCTCGTGGTTGGCCAGCGTGACGATCGCCGAGACGCCGTCGGTGAGTTCGTTGGGGTGTTCCGTGGCGACCCCGAGCAGGACGGTACCGGCCTGCTGGGCGGCCGACACGTTGTCGTCCTCGAGCAGGCCCACGAGGTCGTCCACGAGTGGCTGGAGGGCGCCGGGGTTCTCCTGGACGACCAGTTTGCAGGTCCGCGCACCCTCCTGGCGGGTGATCGGTTCCTCGGCCTGGAGCGCCTCGCGTATCTGGGCGACGTCTCGATCACTCAGCTCGCCTGACGACGGATCGACGTCCCCGACCGGGACGGACGTGTCGTTACTCATTGGCAGTGGGATCGGTTTCGAGCGGGATATACGTGTGGATACGGGCGGCGGCCGGTGCCGACGGGACCCGAATCAGGTCCATAGCTTTACGTCCGACCACAGGCTTCTCCATGGCATGCTCGACTCCGATTACGACGAGTGTTGGCTCCGGTATCCGCGGGTCGACGACGCCGACCGTCGCGAGTCCTACGCCACGCGCTGTCTGCACGTCTACGCCGGCGAGACCTCGCCCCAGCACGGGGCGGTCCGCGACGAACTACGCGAGGGACTCGAGGGGTTGCTCGGCCGCGAGCCCCACCTCTGGCAGCATCCGCCGCGCTCGGTCGACGGCTTCCTCGTCGTCGGTCAGCCCGACCTGCTGGAGGTCGTCGCCGACTCGGTCGACGTCGAGATGGTCCGGTCGCTCGACGACGACGGCTATCACCTCCGGTCGACGACGTGGGAAGGCGCCGAGATTACGGTCGTCACGGCGCCGACCGACCGGGGGCTCGTGTACGGGACCTTCCACCTCCTCCGTCTGATGGCCGCTGGCGAACCGATCGACGACCTGGACCTTGTCGAGGAGCCGCGTAACGCCGAGCGGCTGATCAACCAGTGGGACCAACCGTTCCGCGGCACGGTCGAGCGGGGCTACGGCGGCGAGTCCATCTTCAAGTGGGAGCACCTCCCGGACCTGCGGGAGCGCTACTTCGACTACGCGCGCCTGCTCGCCTCGGTCGGTATCAACGGGATCGTCCTGAACGACGTCAACACGACGCGGCCCGAGCGGCCCGGCGACCTCGCGGCCACCGGTGAGTTCGAGGGCCTCGACCTGCTCGACGAACGGCACCTCCCGAAGGTGGCCGCCCTGGCCGCGGTGTTCCGGCGGTACGGCATCCGGACGTACCTTTCGGTGAACTACGCCTCGCCGATGTTCGTGGGCGGCCTCGACACGGCGGACCCGCTCGACGACGCCGTCGAGGCCTGGTGGGCGGAGAAGGTCGAAGCGGTGTACGACCTGATCCCCGACTTCGGCGGGTTCCTCGTCAAAGCCGACTCTGAGGGTCAGCCCGGTCCCTACGACTACGACCGGAGCCACGCCGAGGGGGCCAACGTCCTCGGTCGGGCGTTCGAACCGTACGACGGGCGCGTCTACTGGCGCGCGTTCGTCTACTCGGACCACGACGACCGTGCGGTGCAGGCCCACGCCATCTTCGAGCCCCAGGACGGCGACTTCCACGAGAAGGTCACCGTCCAGGTGAAAAACGGCCCCATCGACTTCCAGCCCAGAGAGCCCGTCTCGACGCTGTTCGGCGATATGCCGGAGACCCACCTCGCCTGCGAACTCCAGATCACCCAGGAGTACACCGGCCAGGGCGTCCACGTCTGCTCGCACGTCCCGCTGTGGGAGGAGTTCTTCGCGTTCGACACCCACGCCGACGGCGAGGGAACGCCGGTCACCGAGACGTTCGCCGGCACGGACGGCGAGGGCATCGCCGGCGTCGGCAACGTCGGCGAGGACGGCAACTGGTTCGGCAACTACCTCTCGGGGATCAACCTCTATGGCTTCGGCCGACTGGCCTGGGACCCGACCCTCGACGGCGAGTCGGTCACCGAGGAGTGGGTCCGGCTGACGTTCGGCGACGACCCCGAAGTCGTCGAGACGGTGACCGAGATCCTCCAGGACTCCTGGGAGGCGACTGTCGACTACGAGACCGGTGGACTCGGCCTCATCCACATGATGTACAACGGCGAGGCACGCCTGGAGAACCACTACGACCCGGCCCCTGAGGAGTGGCCCGGCTACACCGGTGCGACGGCGGACGGCATCGGCTACGACCGGAGCTCGAGCGGGAGCGACTACGTCGACCAGTTCGCCGACCCCGTCGCCGAGCGCTACGACGACCCCGAGACCTGTCCGCGGGAACTCCTCCTCTTCTTTCACCACCTCCCCTGGGAGCACGAACTCGACGACGGGCGGACGGTCGTCCAGACGCTGTACGACAACTGCTTCGCCGGCGTCGAGGAGGTGAAACGCCTCCGCGAGCAGTGGCGCTCCCTGGAAGGGAGCATCGACGAGGTGCGCTATCGGCACGTCGCCGAGCGCTTCGACGAGCAGGTGGTCCAGGCCGAGCGCTGGCGCGACACGCTCGTCGAGTACTTCCACGACTACTCGGGAGTCGCGGACGAACGCGACCGCGTCCCGCTGGCGGACTGATTCGGACGAGACGGGCGGGGCCCGCCCGCCGACGCGGGCGACGGTCATTCGATTCGGCCGGAGTTCCCCGATTTCTACTGTTCCCGACAGACGAGGACAATTTTAACTCTGGCGTGAGTATGTATTAGGAGGCCACTTTCCGGAGGGTAACTACTTTATAATCAGGAATTAACATTCTTACCGGGTGCTTAAGATGGAACGAGAATGTGACGATGTGGGACGTCATCGACGGACGTTTTTGCAATCACTCGCCGCGCTCGGCGTACTCGGCGGAATGGGCACGATGGGGAGCGCCGTCGCCCAGATAGAGGGCGCGGACGAATATCACAACACGCTCTCGAGCGATTTGCAAGAGAATCACGAACTCCCGCAGGGCGAGTTCGTCTACGGACTGACGGAACAGGACGCTATCGACGCCTTCTCGCTCAGCGGGGCGGGCAGTGGGTCGGTATCGACGTTCGAGGTCGACGACGCAGACGTCTCGATCACGCAGGGCGTCCGCGTCGACGTCAACGAGGAACCGAGAAACAACTGGGATTACTCCTACCAGGGATACGTCACCGACCGGTCGTTCAGCGCCGGTGACGTCCTCCTAGGGGTCGCGTACGCCCGAAGCGACACCGACGGCGCCGAGACCCAGGCGGGCTTCAAGTATCGGTATCAGAGCGCTGACGGCGAAACGTCCTTCAGCAGCACGTTCGTCCAGGACGGGGCGTCGATCCAGCCGGACGGAGAGTGGACGCGGTACTACTTCCCGGTCGAGATCGGTGAGGACCCTGACGGCTCGGAGTTCGAACCGTATCTCGAGTTCTGGGCCGGCTTCCAGGAACAGAGTCTCGAGTTCGGCGGCGTCTCGCTGATAGATTACAGCGGCGAGGACGTCTCAGTCGGCGACCTGCCCTCGGGTGCGAGCGACGGGGGACCGAACCCGCTGCTCGACTACGAAGGCCGGGCCAAGGACGCCCAGTGGCGCCAGGAGGCCCGCGACCGCATCGAGGAGATCCGGAAGACGGATCTCGACGTCGAAGTCGTCGACGGTGACGGGACCTCGGTCCCCGGCGCGACCGTCGACCTGGCGATGCAGGAACACGCGTTCGACTTCGGGAGCGCCGTCTCGGTCGAACACATCACCGGCGACAGCGAGGACGACGAGATCTACCGGGAGACGTTCCTGGAGAACTTCAACAAGGCCGTCGTCGAGAACGGCCTGAAGTATCCCGCGTTCCTCGGTGAGTGGGGCGACAGCAAGGAGGGCGCCAAGGCGACGCTCGACTGGCTCAACGAGCGCGACGTTCCCACGCGCGGGCACTACCTGGTGTGGGAGGAGTGGAGCACCGAGGGCGGCGGCGGCATGGGGATCGAGGACCCCGACTCGCTCACGGACGCGGAGGTCCAACAGCAGATGCTCGACCGGATCACGGACCACGCCACCGACATCGGCGATTCCGTGACCGAGTGGGACATGCACAACCACCCCATCTGGCAGCCCAACATCAGGGACCGCCTGGGCTGGGACGCGGTCCTCGAGTGGTGGGAGGCCGGCGACGAGGCCACCGACGCGGAGCTGTACACCAACGAGATGGGCAACGTCGCGGGCGACTTCTTCCGCCAGCAACATTACGACCTCGTCGAGCGCCTGCTGGAAGACGGCGCACCCGTCGACGGCGTCGGCTTCATGGGCCACGTCCAGTTCCCCAACGGGAACGTGACGCCGCCCAAGGAGCTGGTCGAGACCTACGACCAGTTCGGCGAACTCGGATTGCCGATCCTCATCGCTGAGTTCGACATCCAGATCGCCAGCCGCGACAACGAGGCTCAGGTCGACTGGCAGGCGGACTTCCTCAGGGACTTCCTGTACGCCTCATTCAGCCACGAGGCCGTCGAGGGCGTCATGTCCTGGGGCTTCTGGGCGGACGATCACTGGCGAGAGACCGGTGCCTACTACGACTCCGACTGGACGATCCGCCCCCACGGTCAGCAGTTCATGGACCTGGTCTTCGACGAGTGGTGGACCGAGAAGCGCGGCGAGACCGACGACGACGGTGTCTACGCCACGCGCGGGTTCAGGGGCGAATACGAAATCGTCGCCTCCGACGGGACCCGGACCGGGAGCACGACGGCCACGGCCGACGAGAACGGCACCGTTACCGTCCAGATCACGCCCGCCTCCATCGACGAGGTGGACCTGGCGGTCGACGCGAACACGCTGTGGGGCGACGAGACGGCCACGCTCGACGTCACCGTGCGGAACGAGGGCGGCGCGGAACTGCCGCTGCCGGCCGACACCCTCGCCTACGAGACCGACAACCCCGACGCCGTGATGGTCGACGAGTCGGGCACCGTCTCCGTCGTCGGCACCGGTGCCGCGACGGTGACCGCGACGGTCTCGGCCTACGGCGACACCGCCGCGGCGAGCGCGCGCTTCGCCGCCTACGGCGAGTCGACGGTCGACGACCCCGCGGCGGACCTCTCGATGGTAGCCTCGTCGAGCGGCGTCGAGGTGACGAACTACCAGGTCCGCCACGGCGACGACGCCCGCTTCCGACTCTCCGACCCATCCCAGAGCGGGTCGATCATCTACGAGCCCGCGGACGGGCTCTCGGCGTTCCGCACCGACGTCTACGTGAACTACGGCGAGTTCGACGGCGACGGCGACGTCTACGACGGGCTCACGTTCGAGGTATCCTCCGACGGCGAGAGCTTCGAGACGGTCGACGTCGAGCCGACGACGGTGGAAGCTTCCGCCGAGTCGAACGACTACTTCGACCACCGGCGGTACCTCGTCACCTCGGGACTCCCCGGGGACGCGACCCACCTACGGGTGACGATTTCCGAGTCGCAGAACAACTGGGCCGTCAACGTTGGCTCCGTCGAGATCTGGGGCGACACCGCCGACCTCGACGGCGTCGACGCGACCGGTCCGACGGTCCTGGTCGACGGCGTCCAGGGCGGCGACACGTACGAGGCGCCCCACCCCGCCAGCGTCTCCATCGCCGACGACGACAGCGACGTGACAGACGAGACGGTCACGCTCAACGGCGAGGCGTTCTCGGGCGGCCAGCTCACCGCCCGGGGCCGGAACCTGCTGTCGGCCAGCGCGACCAGCGAGGGCGGCGTCACGACGGCGCTCGAACTCGACTTCGAGGTCGTCGACGAGGAAGGCGGCGAGGACGACGACCTGAACGCCCGGCTCGTGCCGAGCGCGACCGAGGGCGTGGTCGGCGACCGCTTCACCTTCGATGTCCAGGACACGACCGGCAGCGGTCACTGGATCGACACCATCGAGTGGGAGTTCGGCGACGGGACGGAGGCCTCCGGCTGGTGGAACGAGCACCGCTTCGACTCGCCCGGTGCGTACACGGTGTCGCTGCACGTCACCGACAACGAGGGCGTCACGACGACCGACCAGGTCGTCATCTGGGTCGCTGACCTGGAGAGCAAGCTCGCGGTCGCTCGGCCGAGCACCACCGACGCAGCGGTCGACGAGCGCGTCGAGTTCCGCGTCGAGGACACGTCCGGCCAGGGCCGGTGGATCGACACGCTCGAGTGGGACCTGGGCGACGGGTCGACGGCCTCGGGCTGGTTCGCCGCGAACGAGTACGAGTCGTCGGGCACCTACACGGTCACGCTGACCGCGACGGACAACCTCGGCTACTCGACCACCGACGAAGTGGAGATTACCGTCTCCTGATGGAGTCGGTCAGACGTCGACAGCCAGGCCGGGACTCGTCACGGTTCCCGAAACGACGCCGATCCTTTTTTCAGAACGCCAGACATCGAGAGCCGACGGTGTGGCTGCCGTATTCTGTACACTGGCCAGTGAGAGCACTGCCGCAGTCGAAAAAATTGTTCGCGTGGCCGTCCCGCTCCGTTCTTCGAGACGGGTAGTGACACGGGCAGTCTGATGGCACTGCCCGCGTTCGCGCCCATCGTGCCCGCGATCAGGAGATGTTGACGGTCACCTCGTGGGTCGTAGACCGGCCCTCGTTGTTGGTGGCGGTGAGGGAGACGGTGTAGCTACCGGTGGACTGGTAGCGTTCGTCGATGTACCAGCCGCTGCCGGTTCGCCCGTTGCCCAGGTCCCACTCCAGCGACGAGATGTAGGTGCCGGAGTCGGTCGTGTCGTTGATGTTGAACTGGACGAGGTCGCCGACGCTGGCCGACGTGGTGCTGGGGGAGATCTCCGCGACGGGGTCGCCACCGCCGCCGCCGGTGCTCCCACCGGTACTGCCGCCGGTGTCGCCGCCCGAATCGCCGCCGGAACTGCCACCGGTGTCACTACCGGAACTGCCACCGGAGCCGGCCCCGTCGAGCGAGAGATCGATGTAGTTCAGGTCCCACCAGCTCTCGTCCATGGCGACGCGGATGACCTGCTGGCCAGCGTCGAGCGAGACGCCGGAGGTCGAGACCGTCTCCCAGGAGTCCCAGCCGCCCGTGGCGCCGAAGCTGACGTTACCGCTGACGTTCTGGCCGTTCACTTCGAGGTGGAACGCACCGCCGCCCGAATCGGAGGCGACGAGCGCTTCGAGCGTGTACTCGCCCGACTGCTGGACGTCCACGGTGTACTCGACCCACTCGCCGGACTCGATGTAGCCGATGGAGTAGCCCGTGCCGGCGGAGTTCGAGGAGATGTCGACGCCCTCGCCGGAGCGCATCGCGCCGCCCTCGTTCTCGGCGGTATTGTCGCTGTAAGCGACGCCGGAGCCGCCCTCGTCGTACTCCTCAGCCGGAATCTGGCCGGATACCGCGTGGGGCGTCCCGTTGTAGGGCTGCTGACTGCCGCCGCCACCGGTGCTCCCACCGGAGTCGCCGCCGGAATCGCCGCCGGAGTCGCCACCAGTGCCGCCAGTGCCGCCGGAACTGCCCACTGTGACGCTGGAACTCCCGCTGCTCTGGTAGCCCTCGGTGGCCATTATCTGGTAGTCGTGGTTGCCCATGTTCAGGCCGGCGCTCTCCCAGGCGTCGAAGTGATTGCCCGTGGTGATCGTTCCGCTGGTCCGGGAGTTCTGTCGAATGCTCCAGTACTGGGTGAACGTCGCCGTCCCCTCGATGGAGGGCTTTTCGACCCGTTCGGAGGTGTAGAGTTCGTAGGTCGAGCCGTCGGTGGTGTGGGTCCCCTGGGACTGGTCGCCGGGTTTGTAGCTGCCGTAGTCCTCGATGATGTAGTACTCGACGAGGGGATCCGTCGTCCACCCGTAGAGACAGAGGTAGGAGTTACCAGAGGGGTTGTAGTTGGCCGAATATTCCACGTTCTGGCGTGATCCCGTACTCCAGCCCTTACCGCAGACGAAGTTACCCGTGTCGTTCCAGTCGACGCTGTAGCCGCCGCCCGACTCCAGGTTCATTGAAACGGACCCTTCGTCGTTGGTCCAGAACGAGTAGAAGTACCCGTCGTGGGTCCCGGTCTCGTTCGAGGTGAGCGTCTGCTGCTGGGCCGTCGCCGCACCGGCGCCAATGCCGACCGCCGCGGTAGCGACGGCCGACTTCATGTAGGCCCGCCGGTCCATCGAGTCGAGGACGCCGTCGTCGGTTCCCGTCCCTCGAGGGTCGTCTAGTTCGTCCGCGTTTGTCGGTACGTCTCGTGTCGATCGCTCTGAGTCGTCTGTCATGCTGTCAAACACCAGCAACGATCGTGTAGGTTGGTGAGTTGATAAAACCACTAGACGCTTTAATTAATAATTTTGAAGTTAGTTAATTATTCGGCGGGCGATGTGGAACGATGGTCGATCTCGACATCACTCTGGCAACAGATGCGTCGTTCTGTCTCTCTCGGAGAGCTATCACGGCCCCGGGGACGAGTGGTCCCTGTGGCGGCCGTTCGAGAATGCAAAAACGACGTCGCCGACGAAACGCGGTGGCGCCGCTACCACCGGCTTTCGGTGGCGCGGCGTCCGGTCGTTCGTCCGTCGATGCTCCCGTGTCGCTAGTGCCGTCATCTGTCATGGTGGCAGTCGCTACTCCCGAGTGTTCTCGTTCAAAAAAGACGACCGCAGAGAGACGGCCCTGTCGTCCACTTCGGCGATATGGTGACACCGTCGAAGCGGTCCGGTCCGCCGACCCGTGTCGGCGCTCGGGTTCGACCGGACCGACTCACACCGTTACACTTCTTCCCAGGGGCCCCACTGACTCGCGCCGGGCTCCTGGTTCTGGGTCCACCACTTCGCTTCCCAGGTCGAACCGTCGTAACTGACCCGGTCGCCCTCGGTGTAGACTTCGTTGGAGTCCCACGTCGGGGCGTCACCGGGATCGCCGCCCGAGTCTCCACCGGTGTCACCGCCCGAGTCGCCACCGGTATCGCCGCCGGAGTCGCCCCCGGTGTCGCCGCCCGAACTGCCGCCGGAGCCGGCGTCCTCGACGGGCTGCCAGACGTACCAGTCCTCCTCGCGTGGTTCCTGGTCCTGGGTGTACCACTGGGCTTCCCAGACGCGGCCGTCGTGGACGACCTGGTCGCCGTCGCGGTAGACCTCGCTGGCGGACCACTCGGGATACTCGCCGGTGCCACCGGTGTCTCCACCGGAATCGCCACCCGAGTCTCCACCTGAGTCGCCACCACTGTCGCCGCCTGAATCGCCACCGCTACTGCCACCGGTCCCGCTCCCGCTGACCGTGACCGTGACGGTCGTGGTCCCGGTGGCGTCGTCGACGGAGACCGTCGTACTCGCCGAGTCGCTGTCCGTCGAGACGGTGATATCGTGGTCGCCGAGGAAGGCGCTGGTGGCGTAGCTCCCGGCGTCGTCTGCGGTACCGGTCTCGTCGTTCCACCACTCTCCGTAGACGAGGTTCCGCCAGACGTCCAGACTGGGCTTTTCGGACCAGTCATCGTAGAAGAACGGCGCGTCGTCCTCCCAGTGGCGGCCGTCCCAGAAGCCCCACACCAGGAACGACTGGACGCCGGGATGGCTGAACGACAGCCGGAGGAAGCGTTCGAACCAGTCGGCTTTGGCCGACTCGTCCCAGTCGCTGCCCGACTGGTCGTACTCAGTGATCTTGAGGGTATCCGTGAGCTGCCCGTACTCGTCGAGGATGCTGATGATCTGGCTGTCACTCAGCGTCTCGTTCTGTGCGAAGTGACACTGCAGCCCCGTCGTCTCCAGGTCGATACCGCTGTCGAGCAGGTGCTGGATGTGGCTCTGGTACCCCTCCTGGTCGCTGCTGTAGTCGCCGGCGATGGCGTTGTAGTCGTTGACCGCGAGCGTCGTGCCGCTGGGACGGACGTCCTCGGCCTGCTGGTACCAGTCGGCGACGATCTGTGACGTCGTCGGATTCGACGTGAACGGCTCGAAGATCGTCGTCGAGTGCTGGACCTCGTTGACGACTTCCCACTCGTGGATGTCGCTCCCGTAGTGGTTCATGATCTCGTCGATGTGTTCCATCGACAGTTGCCGGACGGTCTCGGCGTCGCCGTTGTCGATAGCCGTCTGGACGTCACTCGGGACGGCGTAGTCGACGCCGTAGACGCAGACGTGCCCGCGCATGTCCATGCCCTGGTCGAGGATCCAGTTGGTCGCGTCGTCGGCGAGCTGGGTGTTTTGCTCCCAGAGGGCCCACTTGTGCTGGTTCTCCATTACCGCCGTGTTGAACAGCTCCGGGATATACTCCCGATAGTTGTCGCCGGCGCTGGACTGGTTGATCAGCGTGTCGGCGTGGACCGCCGTTCCCCATCGGAAGTCGTGGGACTGCTGGGTGACGCTTACCTCGGCCCCAGAGACGGTGGCCCCGTCGGGATTCTCGACGACCACTTCGAGGTCGCCGGTGCGATGCTCCTGGATGCGTTCGTCAGGGGTCTTGGACGTGTCCGCCGTCGCCCCCGCCGCCGGTGACGACGCCGCGCCGCCCAGCCCCGTGGCGGCCGCGGCGGCGCCCACCGCCTTCATGTAGTCGCGCCGGTCCATCGACGCGAAGTCGTTTCGCCTGGATTCGGTTTCGTCTTCGGGAACGACCTCGACGTCCCGGGTTTCGTCTTCGCTATCGTTCGATCCGTCTCGTACTGATCGACTGTCGTCGTCTTCCATTGTGTCAGTCCACCAGCAACACCGATGGTCTGCCGGTTCATAAAACCGGATCATGAATCGATGAATTATCGGTGTAATAACTGAGATAAAAGACGGCCGGACTGAATCTCGGTGTCCTGCGTGGTGCGCGCTGCGGACCGATACCGGGACGATTCCGCCGAGCGAATCGGTTCCTCGGAGCAGCGGGTGCCCCTCGAAAAATCGGGTGCGGTCGGAAGGGATCTGCGCCGACTACGGCGAGTCGAACGTCCAGAGCTGGTTGTTACCGCCGTGCCAGTCGTACTGGACGACGTTTGCGCCGTCGGACGTCGACGAGCTCTCGACTTCGACGGCCTTCTCGCTGTGGACGGGCTGGATGTGGTACTGGCCGCTCCCCTGGTCGTGGATGTAGAAGCGCTGGTTGTCGCCGCCGCCGTCCGAGTACTGGTGGACGTTGGCGCCGTCGGACGTCGACTGGTTGGCGACGTCGAGCACTTTGCCGCTGTTGACGTTCTCGATACGGTACGCGCCGCTGCCGGTGTCCTCGACGTTCCACTGCTGGTTGGAGCCGCCCCAGTAGGAGTACTGCTGGACGTTGGCGCCGTCGTCGGTGGACTCGTTGACGACGTCGAGTCCCTTGCCGCTGTTGACGTTCTGGATGCTGTAGGTGCCACTCGACAGCGATCCGGAGGAACCGCCGGAGCCGCCGTCGCTGCCGCCGTCACCGCCGCCACCGCCACCACCGCCACCGCCGCCGGAGCTGCCGACGGTGACGCTGGCGCTCCCGCTGCTCTGGTAGCCCTCGGTGGCCATGATCTGGTAGTCGTGGTTGCCCATGTTCAGACCGTGGTTCTCCCAGGCGTCGAAGTGGTTGCCCGTCGTGACGGTCCCGCTCGTTCGCGAGTTCTGTCGAATGCTCCAGTACTGGGTGAACGTCGCATTCCCTTCGATCGAGGGCTTGTCGACCCGTTCGGAGGTGTAGATCTCGTAGGTGGAGCCGTCAGTGGTGTGGGTCCCCTGGTAGCTGTCTCCTGGCTTGTAGCTGCCGTAGTCTTCGATGATGTAGTACTCGACCAGCGGATCCGTGGTCCACCCGTACACGCACAGGTACGAGTTGCCAGAGGGGTTGTAGTTGGCCGAGTAGTCGATGTTTTGGCGCGAGCCGGTCTCCCAGCCCTTGCCGCAGACGAAGTTCCCGGTGTCGCTCCAGTCGACGCTGTAACTCCCACCGGACTCCAGGTTCATCGTGACGGTCCCCTCGGAGTCCGTCCAGAAGGAGTAGTAGTAGCCGCCGTCGTTGCCGGTCTGGTTCGAGGTGATTGCCGCAGCCGGGCTCGCTACGGCGCCGGCGCCGAGGCCGACCGCCGCTGTCGCGACGGTCGATTTCATGTAGTCGCGCCGCCCCATCGAGCCGAGGGAGCCGTCGTCGGCGTCCCCCGTCGCGTCGATGTCGCTCAGTTCGTCCGTCGATGCATCCGTGTCGCGTGTATCGTCGTTCGTCATTGTCGTGTTCGTTGGATAGTCGCGTCGCTGTTCGGACCGTCGTTCACCGCTGGGCTGGCACCGTCTCGCCAGGCCGTCGGACGGGCGGGGTCGCTGACGAGCAGCGTCTATCGCATCGCTACCGCTCTTCGTCCGCGAACAGAGTCTTCGCCATCCCCGCTCCCGGCGGGGACGTGGTCTGCCCGTCGCACTGTGAAGGGCAATCCCCCACTGCTCGCACGTATTCACACCCGTCGAACCGGCCGAACCGGCCCGTGTGGTTCCTCGTCTTCCGTCTCGTCACTTGTGTTGTATTACCAACGAGTCGGATATTGTGCTGTATGTAGTTAAAAATTACCTAGAAATATTATTGTACTAATGAGTGAATGGGTTGGGCGTAGATGGCTCGTTCGCTCGGCGACGAGCCTCCCGTCGACGGACGCTCCCTGCTCACCGACCGGGGGCCCAGTGACTCCCGGCGAAGCCACTGTGCGCTCCTATCGACGTCGAGACGGCGAAAAAATCGGCTGCGTCGCGGCGACCGACTAGTGGTTCATGTAGACCGTCTTGGTCTGGGTGAAGAAGTCGATGGCGGCGTCGCCCTGCTCGCGGAACGTGTTCGTCGAGGACTGCTTGTAGCCGCCGAAGGGGACGTGCAGTTCGAGACCGGTGGTCTTCTCGTTGACCTTCGCGACGCCGGACTCGGTGCGATCGATGAACTCGTGAGCCTCGGCGAGGTCGTCGGTGACCACGCTGGCCGAGAGACCGTACTCGGTGTCGTTGGCTACCTCGATGGCCTCGTCGAAGTCCTCGACCTCGGTCACGGCGAGCACGGGACCGAAGACCTCCTCCTGGAAGAGGCGCATGTCGGGGGTGACGTCGGAGAAGACGGCTGGCGTGACGAAGTAGCCGTCCGAGAGGTCGCCCTCGTCGACGCGGTCGCCGCCGAACTCGTGGGTCGCGCCCTCGGTCTTGGCGATGTCGACGTAGTCGAGGGTCGACTCGAACTCGCCCTCGTTGACGTGCGGGCCCATGCCCGGGTCGTCGAGGCCGGGGCCGATGTCCAGGCTCTCGGCGTACTCGGTGATGCCCGCGACAAACTCGTCGTAGACGTCGGTGTGGACGATGGCGCGCGACGTCGCGGTACAGGCCTGGCCGGTGACGCCGAAGGCGCCGACGCCGACGATGTCGACTGCCTGGTCGACGTCCGCGCTGTCGGTGACGATGGTCGGGTTCTTCCCGCCCATCTCGGCCTGGGCGCGCTTGGTGTCGTCGGTCGCCGCGTCGTAGACCTGGAGGCCGACCTGCGTGCTCCCGGTGAAGGAGACGGCGTCGACATCCTCGCTGTCGGTCAGCGTGGTACCGACGCTGCTACCGGACCCGACGACGACGTTGACGATGCCGTCCGGGGCACCGGCCTCGTCGAGCGCCTTGGCGAGTTCGAGGGCCGGGCCGGGCGCCTGCGTGGCGGGCTTGAGTACGACGGCGTTCCCCGTGGCGAGCGCCGGCGCCATCTTCCAGGCTGGGATGGCGATGGGGTAGTTCCACGGCGTGATCAGTCCGGCGACGCCGACGGGCTCCTTCCGCGTCGAGACGGAGGTGCGGCCGCCGCTGGCGCCCTTGACCGTGCCGCCGAAGTCCATCGCCTTCTCCGCGTAGTAGTAGAAGATGTCGATGGCGCGCTGGACTTCCCCGCTGGCCGAGGACAGCGGCTTGCCCTCTTCGCGCGTGAGCAGCTCGGTCAGTTCCTCTTTGCGCTCTTCCAGGATGGCGCCGGTCTCCCGGAGGATCGCGCCGCGGTCCGGTGCGGGCATGTCGGCCCACGCGTCCTGTGCGGCCGAGGCGGCCTCGACTGCCGCTTCCGCGTCGGACTCGCCACCGTAGTGATACGTGTTGACAACTTCCGTGTTGTCGGCGGGGTTGGTCACGTCGACCGTGTCGCCGGACTCGGCGGCGACCCACTCCCCGTTGACGTAGTTCTGCTTTGGCTCTGGCATACACTGAAAGGATCGACGCCCGGTTACTTACTATTTCCCTTCCGGGAGACAGAGCGGCGAGCGCCTGCGGTGTCACTGGCCCCTGCCACGTGCGCCCTTGGACGCGGTAGACCGGCCGCTCGACCGCACTGCTGGTGATCTGACGTTCGACCACTGCCGAACTGGTGTTCGTAAATACTGAACAGATTTTTATAGGTGGCACTGTCAGGGAAACTATGGGCCCGTCAGCAACGAACCCGGTGAAATCGATCGAGGCGATGTTCACTATCGTCGAAGCTCTCAAACAGCTCGACGGAGCGGGCGTCACCGAGCTCGCCGACCACCTCGAACTCCCCAAGAGCACCATCCACAACTACCTCGCGACGCTCGAACAGGAGGAGTACGTCGTCAAGGAGGGGACGACCTACCGCGTCGGCCTCCGCTTTCTCGACCTGGGCGCCTACGCCCGCGACCAGGTCGAGATGTTCGAGGTGGCCAAACCCGAACTCGAACACCTGGCCAGCGAGACGGGCGAACTCGCTAACCTCCTGGTCGAGGAGCACGGGAAGGGGTCGTACCTCTACCGCACGCGCGGCGAGATGGCCGTCCAGGTCAAGGGCCACGTCGGCACGCGCGCGCCGCTCCACAGCACCGGACTCGGCAAAGCTATCCTCGCGCACCTTCCCGAGGAGCGCGTCGAGTCCATCGTCGACCACCACGGCATGCCGGCCTCGACGCCCGAGACCATCACCGACCGCGACGAGCTGTTCGACGCACTCGAGCGGATTCGTGACCGGGGCTTCGCCTTCGACGACGAGGAGCGACTCCGCGGGCTCCGCTGCGTCGCGGCGCCGATCCTCGCCAACGACGACGTCGTCGGGGCCATCAGCGTCTCGGGGCCCACGAATCGGCTCCGGGACGACCGGTACCGGGAGGAACTCCCCCAGAAACTCCTCGAAGTTCAGAACGTCATCGAGCTGAACGTCACCTACTCCTGACGGCAGACTGTGTCGTTCACGATCGCTGAATACCAAGTTCGTCCGGCCGCGTATTCGCAAGGCGGCGGGCCTTTTCGGTCGGTTTTCGCCCCGTCGGCGCCTAACACCGGTACGTCTGTTATCCGGTCCGCCGACGCGTCGACTGCGGTCCAGCGCTGAAATCGCGATCGATTACTCGACGCGATGGGGCCGTCACGATCGTGCCGACGCCTGGCTGTCACGTCTGCGCCGTCCTCGAGGGGTGTCGGCCGGACCGACCCCGCGACGCTGTCTCCCTGTCGGCTATACTGAATGGCAGCCAGGCGACAGGGACTGGGACGTACATCTCCGGTTCGTTGCAACTGCCGTCTTGCAGTTGCCGGGCCAACTTTCTGATGGATGGGTGCCCTAGCGACCGCTGGCGCGCTTCGTTCACGATTGTATCGCCCGCACACCGGCGACGAACGCGACTGCGACGAACCCAATGACTCACCACAACCACGACGATTCCCGACAGGAGCGAAGTCAGCATCGGACCAGACAGTCGACCCAGCACCACGGGGGCCAGCCAGGCCAGCGGGGCGAACACGCAGCGAGCCAGCAGGGGCCCGGCCGGATGGGCGCACAGCAACACCAGCAATCACAGCAACACCAGCAGTCACAGCAGCATGGCCAGCAGACAGGTGGCGGGCAACAGGGCCGGCCCACTGGCCAGAGTCACCAGCAGCAGGCGGGCCACCAGGGCGGCCAGCAGCGGACCGGTGGCCAGGGCTTCACTCCCCAGTCCAGCCCACAGCGCAGCCACCAGCAGATGGGCCAGCAGGGAGGTCACCAGCGAACTGGTCAGCAGGGAGCCAGCACCAGACTGGTCAGCAGCGGAGACAGCAACAGCCGGGCCAGCAGCAACAGCCGGGCCAGCAGCAACAGCCGGGCCAGCAGCAACAGGGCCAGCAACAGCCGGGCCAGCGAGTCGGCGGACAACAGGGCGGCGGACAACAGGGCGGCGGACAACAGGGCGGCTGGCAGGGTCAGACGAACAAGGGCCTGCAGTACGGCGGCGAGGCCCGTCACGGCCAGTCGCCCCACCACGTCGGTTCACAGCAGCGCTTCGGCAAGCCGGGCCAGGGTGAACAGGGCGGGCAACTGACCGAGCCCCAGTCGTCACCGCAGGACCAGCACTACTCCCAGGGAGCCTACCCACAGGTCGGCGGGGATCAGGGCGGTCCCCAGCAGCGTCGTTCCCAGGCGACGCAGGGGCAGCAAGGCCAGCAGAGTCAGCAACGAGGCGCGCAACAGCGTGACCAGCAGCGCGGCGGTCAGGCGGGCCAGCAGCACCGTGGCGACCAGCCTGGCCAACAGCACGGCGGCGGTCAGCAGACCGGACACCGACAGCAGCGGTCGCAGGGACAGCGCGGCCGGCCCGACGAGCGGGACCAGTGGAACCTGCCGCGCCAGGAGTAACCCGTCTCATACTGTCGGCTATACCGTTTCACCGTCGTTCGACGGCATCTGTTACGTCGAACGTCGCCACGGCCTTACAACCGACAGTACCAACGTCGGTACGGGCTTACAACCGACAGAATCAGACCTCGTCGGCGTCGAAGAGGCGCCGACAGAGTTTCCGCTGGGCGCTCCGCAGGTGGCCGTTGAACGTCGGCTGACTGATGTCCATCGTCTCGGCGATCTCCGACCCGGTCCTGGGACGGGGCCGTTCGAAGAAGCCGCTGAAGTAGGCGGTCTGTATCGCCTCCAGCTGTCGCGGCGTCAGTTCGTCGGTCACTTTCCCGTGGAACTCCGCGGCCGTCCGACAGTCGCGCTCGTCGCTGTAGCGAGCCAGCAGCTCCGATCCGGGGTACCTGGTCCGGATCATCTCGACGAACTCGCGGACGGCGGCGTCGGCGGCGAGTTCGACCACCACCGACGCCTCACCGTCTGCGGCGGCCCCCTCGCGGAGGCGGCCGCCGTGTTCGAGCACCGTCTCGGCCAGGCTCTCCTCCCCCAGCGTCGCCTCGAAGTGGCAGACGGGATCGTCGTCGTCCGTCTGCTCCGAGACCAGGTGCAGATCCGTCACGGGGAGGTGAGATTCGAGGGCGAGGACGTCGTCGGCCGGGGCGCCGGTCGTGGTGAAGTACCCGCGCAGGCGGCCGTCGGGTCGGGGAACGACGGTGTCGAGAGACGCCGAACAGTCGGCCGCATCGGCGATAGTCACCAGCGGGAGCGCGTCGTCGTCGACGGCGAACTCCAGGACGGTGACCTCTTCGCTCACGAGCGCCTTCTTGCTCTCGACGGCGTTGATCGCGTGAGCGATTGTCTCGCTCAGTTCACCGAGCACGGACCGTTCGAGTTCGTCGAACACGCCCGGTTTCCCGCCGTAGAGGGTGATGACGCCGTAGCAGGTGTCCTGGTACACCAGCGGGAGCGCGATGGCGGCGTGGTACCCGCGGTTCAGGGCCTCCCGGCGCCAGGAGCCACAGTCCTCCTCGGAGAGCACGTCGTCGGCGAACTGTGGTTCCCGGCGTTCGACGGCGCGAGCGGCGAGGTGGTCGCTCTCCTCGTCCGCGCTCTCGCCGACCGTGAGGTCGTCGAGGGACCCCTTCTCGGCGCCGGCGAACTCTCGCGCCCGTATCTCTCCGGTGACCTGGTCGACGTCGCCGACCCACGCGAGTTCGTAGGGGCCACCGGTCGCCAGGCGGTCACAGACGACGGACTCTATCTCCGCCCGCGTCGACGCCTGGACGAGTGCCTGGTCGATACCCCGGATGATGTCGTTGATCCGGTCCAGCCGTTCGAGCGTCTCGTTCTGGGCCTCCAGGGTCTGCTCGCGCTCCCGGAGCTGTCGTTCCCGCTCGGCCCGGACTGTCACCGTCTCGAGGGTGGCCGCCGTCGCCTCGACGAAGTCGCGCTCGGCGGGACCGAAGCCGTCGCGGTCCGTCGTCGCCGTCACGAACAGCCCGTGCGTGCCGAGGGGGACGGCGAGAGCCTCGGTGAGGTCGTCGTCCGCGCCGGGCAGTTCACCCACGTCGCCGACCGTCCGCGCTTCGCTCGCGACGAACGTCTCCCAGAACGGCCCGGAATCTGGGGCACACAGCGACGCGGTCGGCATGGCGTCGTCGGCGCGGTCCGTTTCCGCGATGGCGTGCAGGCGACCCTCGGCGCGGTCGTACCCGAGGACGGTCGAGACGGGCAGTTTCAGCGTGGACTCCGCGTGGTCGACGGCGGCTTCGGCGACGTCCTCGTGGCTCTCCATGCGGAGCAGGTCCCGGGCCATCTCGTTGAGCGCCGCCAGCTGGGCCTCCCGGTGTTCGCGTTCGAGTTCGTAACCGATCCACTGGCTCGTCAGCTCCACGAAGGTCTGTTCCTGGTCCGTGAACGGTTCCGCTCGCGGCGACCCGGCGGCGAAACAGATCGTCCCGTACAGTTCGCTTCCGAGCGTGACCGTGGTCCCGACGTAGCTCTCGTGTCGCCAGACCTGGTAGGCGGGGTCGTCGCCCCACCCCTGTTCGGCCGCGTGTTCGACGATCAGCGGCGCGTCGCGCGCGAGGACCTTTCGGCAGTACGTGTCCTCGACCGGCGACGGGTCGTCCTCGTCGAACTTCTCGTGACCGCCGACGGTCGTGACAGTCTCCAGTTCGTCACCGTCCCACCGGGTCAACGCGGCACAGTCCATGCCGAGGCGCTCCTGGCCCAGTTCCAGCAGCCGACGCACTTTCTGCTCGAAGGGGCTGTCGGGGTCGGCGACGACCTCGTTCTGTCGGCGGAGGTAGCGTTCACGCTCCTGGAGGGCGACTTTCGCCTCCGCCCGCTCGGTGAGCGTCCGCAACATGCGGTCGATCTCGCGGTCGGGCTGGTCCGGCCCGAAGAACTCCTCCGGCGGGGTGTAGTAGAAGTTGTGGCAGACGGTGTTGTCGTAGACCAGGTGGGGGTGGGTCTGGATGACGGTCTCGAGCACCGCCGCCGGGAACCGCGACCGGTCGTACTGACAGAGGGCGATGCAGTCCTCGCCGTGGAACAGGTCGTTCACCTTCGACTCGTAGGCCATGAAGTCGGCCGTCGAGGTCGCCTCCTCGAGCAACCAGCCGACGCTCGCAGCGATCCGGAGCCCCTCGTACTCGCGGGTCGCTTCGTCGATGACGTCCGCGTAGAACTCGACCATGTCGTCCGGGTCGAACTGGCCGTCGCGCAGGTAGGTCTCCTCGACCGTGTGGAAGGTGAGCGAACCGGTGTCGAGCGCCGCGTCCACGTCGACGCCGGTGGGTCGAAGGCCTTCGACGACGGCGTCCCTGCTCTCCGCTTCCAGAAGGCACATGCACCGTTCGCCCCGGCGGAGGCCCTGTTCCAGGTACGGCACGGTCGCCGCGACCTGTTCGGCGCGAGTCTCGTAGATCAGGGCCATGTGCTCGTTGGCCTCGTGCCCGTCGAGCGACTCGACGGGACCGCGGAACGACGGGCTCGACCGGAGGGCGTCGAGACCGCTCTCCAGCGTGAGGACGTCCTCTTCTTCGCGCGAGACCCGTTCGATCAGGCTCATGCGACCACCCGGATCGTCGATACTCGCCGTCCAGTACGGGAGTCAGTGGCGAGTTCGAGTGCTGTTAACGTGGCGGCCGTGTCGATCTGTGACGATCGAGAGGATGGGTGCAGTTCAAGCATGATTGTCTCACTCAGGCCGCCCGAGGCCTACCGGATCCCGCGTGGAACTTCCCGGTGTCCCCGGGTTCGTAACTACTTGGCCGGATGACTCACTGGTGTATAAGAATTGTGCCTCGGCTATCAGATTGCGTGATTGACATCAATCGCGAGCGGGATAGTTACCAGCAACGGATCGTCACAGGTGGGGACGCGGCGGGAGAGAGAGGACGCGCAGTCAGCGGCCCCGCAGTGTCCGTCCCGCCAGCGGCGTTTCAGGCCCGCTCGACGGGCCACCCGTCACCGGGTCACTGACCAACTGTGCTGGTCCCAGAGTCCTCCCTGACCCCGGCGGCCCGGACCGGCCGGGCGTCCACCTGGACGCCGTCGACGGTGGGTCCGTCACTGGTGACAACGACGTCGTGGCCCTCGTAGGTGAACGCCAGCTGCCCCTCGAACCCGTCGTCGAAGAGGGCGTCCACGGCCTCCGGGTCGATGGTGTCGTACAGCGGGTCCAGGTCGATCGGATCGACGCCTACGGCGTTCGCGACGGCGTAGATGACCGATTCGTGCACTGTCGTCTCCTGGGCAATCGCGTCCGAACTGAAACTCATCGTCGTCACCAATGCCCGTCCGTGGCATATGCGTACTCGCGATATCGATAGGGCTACTGGCGATCTGGGGCCTATCCATATCGGGTCGACGCTCCCGGGTGACGCAATTCGGGCCACGGCGGCCAGCAGCAACCGTCCAGCGATACCGCAGTTCGTCGGACGCGTCGCTCCAGAAACGTCAGATCAGAGAGATAGAAAGTATCGGAGCTACAACACTTCCAAGATGGCTAATGGCGGGCGTTCATCAGTGAGAAAGAGCGCTCTTCAGCCACGGAGCCTCTTTTCCAAGTGGTCGCGACCACGTCTGTCGTCGCGGATCTGTTCGATACTGGACTGGAAATTGCTCGCGTTCTCTAGTGTTCAGACTGTTCCGAGCGACGGGCCACGTCGCGGTCACGCGGTCCCCAGATCGGTTCGCCGTTCGCCGGGGAGCACAGCGACGCCGGGGTCGGCCGTTCCCTATTGCCGGTTCCGGTAGCGTCACCCCGTTTCTCGCTCACGTACGGGCATGACAGTACGGATCGTTCTCGTCGGGACGGGGAACCAGGGCGAGGCGTGGTGCCGGGATTTTCTGCCGCCGAACGAGGCCGACGACGCCGTCGAGGTCGTCGCGGCCGTCGACGCGGACCAGGACGCTCTCGAACGGGGCAGAGAGCTGCTCGGACTCTCCTCCGACCGGTGTTACACGGACGCAGAGGCGGCCGTCGAGGCCCGCGACGCCGACGCACTCGCGCTGGTCGTGCCGCCCCACGTCCGCGAATCGCTCGTCGACCTGGCCGTCGAACACGACCTGGACGTGCTCTGTGAGAAGCCCCTGGCAGACTCGCTGGAGACGGCGGCCCGCATCGTCCGCCGGGTCGAGGACGCTGGTCTGAAGATGGGCGTCACGATGACCCAGCGCTACCGCGACGACGTGACGTCGCTCCGCCGGCAGGTTCGCTCGGGCGAGTACGGCGACGTCGACACCATCTACAGCCGCTACGCTGTCAACGCTCGGTCCTACGGCACCTGGAAGCCCGAGCGCCTCTACGACGTGGCGAACCACCCCATGCTCGTCGAGGGCGCCATCCACCACCTCGACCTGCTCGCCGACCTGGCCGGCGACCGCGTCGACCGGGTGTTCTGCAACGCCTGGAACCCGCCGTACTCGGAGTTCGCCGGCGACCCCAACGCCCACGTCCACCTGGTGATGGCAAACGGGACGAGCGTCAGCTACGAGGCGTCGAACACGAGCGCGGCGACGTTCAACGGCTGGGGCGACGAGCACGTCCGCGTCGACTGCGCCGAGGCGACGCTGCTACTCGACGGCCACGAGTTGCGCGCGTTCCCCTACGACGCGGCCGACGAGGACTTCCTCGGCAACGCCCGCGTCGAGGACGGCGAGTTACTCGCGCTCGCGGAGGGCGAGAAGTGGGGGAACACCTGGCTCGTCGAGCGCTTCGCCGAGTGGTGCGAGGGCGGGGGGCCGATGGAGACGAACGCCCGCGACAACCTCCAGTCGATGGCCACCGTCTTCGCCGCCATCGAGAGCGACGAGACGGGCAAGGCCGTCGACGTCCAGGCGATGCTCGCCGACGCAGAAGCGATCGCGGCAGACAGCTAGTGAGCGTGGCGGAGCGAGTGGAGGACGCGACCGGCAGCCCGTCCGTCAGTCGTCGTCGCCGATTCGCTCCCGCGGTTCGACGTTCTCCAGCGTCGGGAGTTTGCGCTCGCCGTCGGGCGCCGCCCACTCGGCGGCGTTCGCGAGCACGCGCTGGATATCGTCGTCGTGGTAGATCGGATGGGTCTCGTGACCCGGCCGGAAGAAGAATATCTTCCCCCTGCCGCGCTGCCAGCAGCAACCGGACCGGAACACCTCGCCGCCCTCGAACCAGGAGGTGAACACGACCGAATCAGGCGTGGGAACGTCGAACGGTTCGCCGTACATCTCTGTCGGCTCCAGTTCGATGCATTCGTCGACGCCCTCGGCGATGGGGTGGGTCGGCTCGGTCACCCACAGGCGCTCGCGTTCGTCGGCCTCCCGCCATTTCAGGGTCCCCGTCGTCCCCATGAGCGAGCGGAACACCGTCGAGAGGACGGCGGAGTGGAGGACGATCAGTCCCATCCCACCTCGCACGGCGTCGGCGACTCGCTCGGCCACCGCGTCCTCGACCTCGTCCTGGGCGATGTGACTCCACCAGACGAGGACGTCGGTCTCCTCGAGGACGTCCTCGGTCAGGCCGTGCTCTGGGTCCTGGAGCGTCGCCGTCTCCGTCTCGAAGCCGTGGTCGGCGAGCGCGTCGGCGATGGTTCCGTGGATGCCGTCGGGGTAGATATCGGCGACGGCGTCGTCCTCCTGCTCGTGGACGTTTTCGTTCCAGACGGTGACTGTGGGTGCCATACCCGAGGGTGGACGCTCTCACCAAAACGGGTTCCCGTAGCGGCAACGGAGGACGGCGGCGTGGCGGGGCAGACTGGCGTCGGCATCGGCCGCGGCCCTGACCGTCAGTCTAGTTCGTAGCTCCCCTTGGAATCCCAGATTTCGGCCATCAGGTCGGCGAACGCCGCCGTCCGGACGGGGTAGCCGTCGGGAGTCTCCCGGTCGAGCGGTTCCTCGGCCATCTTCTCGACGAACGTCTCGTTGTAGTCCACGTCGTCGATGGTCTCGCGGACGTCGAACGTGATCGTCCCGTCGTCCTCGGTCTGCAGCCAGCCCGCGGCCTGGGCCTTCTCGTCGTACTCCAGGGTGTAGGTCTCGCCGCCGAGTATCTCGCAGACGTCGTCCATCGACCCGATCTCCATGTCCTCCTCGCCGACCTCGATGTAGAGCGTCCCGTCGTCGATGCGCGTGTCGTATCGTTGCATACCTGGTGTGGGGGATCGATCGAGTAAGGGAGTGTCGATCGCTTCCTCCCCGCTGGTCCCGCGAACCCGGTTCGCTCGCCGGCGACTGCCTCAGATGTCGGTGATTCGGGTGTAGTCGTCGTCGAGTGCCTGTGCGTCCTCGGGCAGGAGCGCGACGACGAGGTAGGATGCGTACTCCGAGAGGTAGTCGACCAGCGCGGCGATCCGGTCGGAGTCGATGGCCTCCAGCGAGTCCAGCAGCATGAAGGGGACCTCCTCGTGGACGTCGTGGACCAGGTAGCCCGCGAGCGCGAAGACGAGGCCGGTCACCTCCCGTTCGGACTCCGAGAGGTGCGCGACCGTGTCCTCGTAGGCCGCGCCGCTCTCGGTGCTCCGGACGACGTGGAGTTCGAACACCGTCGTCGTCACCTTCTCGCGGCCCTGGCGGACGGTCTGTTCGAGCCGCTCGATCCAGATGCGCTCGAGGTTGTCGTAACCCAGCACGTCGAGGATCGCCTCCATGTGGGTGTTGAACTCCTCGACGGCGTCGGCCTCGATCTGGTCGATCCGGGTGCGACACTCCTCGAGTTCGTCGAGGAGCCCTTCCCGTTCCTCGCGCAACTCGTCCTCGCGGGCGATGGCCTCCTCGATGGACTCGATCTCGTCGGAGACGTCTTCGAGGTCGGACTCCAGGCGGTCGAGTTCGAACTCCAGCTGGTTGGCCTCCTTGTGGAGGTCGAGCACCTCGCTGAAGTCGTCGGATTCGAGCTTCTCGACCTCGGTTTCGAGCGTCTCGACGTCGTCGGTCAGCGCCGACTTCTCCGTCCGGAGCTCGTCGAGGCGGTCGCGGCGGCTCTCTATCTCCGAGTCGACGTCGTCGAGCCGGCGTTCGAGGTTCGTCCGCCGCTCCTGCTGTCGCTCGGCCTCGCGCTGCTGGGACTGCAGTTCGTCGAGGCGGTCCTCGATGTCGCTCGTCTCGCCGAGTTTCGTCTCGCGTAGCGAGCGCAGCGATTCGAGCGTCGAGTCGATCTGGTCGGCCGTCACCTCGGAGCCGCAGGTCCAGCAGACGACCTCGTCGTCCTCGACCAGCCTGGCCGTGACGTCGCCGTCCCCGTCCTCGACCAGTTCGTCGAGGACGCCTTCGCCCTCGTCATCGAGCATCTCCTCGTTGAACTGGATCGCGCTCTGGAGGTCCTGTATCTCCCGCTCGACGGTCTGTTTTTGCTTCCGGAGGCGGTCGATCTCTGCGTCCAGGTCAGCGTGGTCGCCCATCGGCGCCTCGGGGAGGTCGCTCAGTTCCTCCGCCAGGTCGTTTCGCTCCTGTTTCAGCGACGTGATGCTGTCGTCGGTCGACTCGATCTCGTAGCGGACCTGTTCGAGGTCGCTACGGGTGTCCCGTAGTTCGTCGAGTTTCTCCTCGAACTGGGCCTTCTCGTTGCGGGTCTCCTCGATGCTGGCGCTGGAGGCCTCGATCTCTGCTTCCTTGGCCTCCAGTTCGTCACGCTTCTCGTCGATGTCGTTTCGTAGCGCGGTGCGGCGCTGTTCGAGCGTGGGCAGTTCCTGTTTGAGCGAGCCGATCTCGGCGAGTTCGTCGTTTATCGACTCCTTCTCGTCCTCGAGGCGGCGGATCTCCTCGCGGATGGCGTCGATGTCGACCGGCCGCATGATGATCTCCCGGAGGTCCTCGGCCCTGGCGACGGCCCGGCGCGCCTCATTCGCCTCGAGGAGAAAGGCGAACAGATCCGCGACGGCGGCGTCGTCGAGGTACCCGTTCCCGGAGAAGGAGACGTGGCCGTTCGTCCGCTGCAGGCCGCGCTCGTACGTCTCCTCGCCGAGTTCGAGCTGCACGCCGCCGGTGTCGGCGTCCCCCTTGAGCGACGCGTTCGTACTGCCGAGCGCCGCCTGTATCGCCTGGAGGAACGACGTCCTGTTCGTCGCGTTCTTCCCCGCGAGCACCGTCACGCCCGGCGGAACCTCGACCGAGCTCTCGTCGATACCCCCGATCTTCTCCACCTGGAACCGGGCGAACTGGTCGGCGTGCTGTGTCGTCGTCATTGATAGTCGGGTACGAACGTCTATCTCTAATAAGTATTCATCTTTTCGTCCGCTGGAACCTGCCCATCGGACCCGGTTCGATGCTGCGACCAGCGGATCTAGTCCCTGCGAGAGCGATTAGCCGTCGTCCTGCGCCGTCTCGACGTCGTCACAGTCACAGCCGCCACGTTCGAGCAACTCGGCGACGGTGTACTGGGAGCCACACTTCTCACAGAGCACGTCGACGGTGACGAACAGGCGAAACTCGTCGAGGGTGATCCGGTCGGTCTCTCGTAGCTGGTTCAGGTTCGTCTCGCAGACCGAGGAGAGCCGCGAACTCAGCCGCTCGATGCTGTCGGCGGTGCGCTCCAGTCGGTCCTCGTCGCTGGCGCCCTCGTACTCGGCCCCGCGCTCGTTCTGGAGGTACGACCGGATGGCCTGGTAGGTGACGAAGTCCCGTTCGAGCTGCTCGACGTCGATGCCGTTGCGTTCCAGTCGGCTACGGGCCTCCGTCCGGGTCCCCGACGTAACGTCTTCCGCGGTCAACAGCCGAAAGATATTGTCGACTTCCCCGTCCAGCGTCGACATGCCGGCGTCGCTCATGGCCGCCGCCAGCAGCCGGCGGTTGAACTCCTCGGCCAGGTCCCGGAGGCTCTTTCGCTCGCTGCCGTCGTCGGTCCAGGCCGCCTCCAGTTCGCTCCCGTACTCCGGCCCGAGGTCGTAGCCCTCGATGAGTCGACCCACCTTCGTCTGCGTGGCCCCGCCAGTGCTTCCGTTACCCGATGCCATTTACTTGGCTTCGAGTACCGAACCAGCGCACCTTAACTTTATGATGCCTCGGCCGCCCCGCGCCGACGCCTCGTTTACCCCTACGACAGATAACACGCATACGTCTGTTATCGACCAGTTCCCCTCCCCGTTCGCGTCCGATCCCGGACTGTCGATTATTGTGACAGATTCGTATATGTTTCCGATTTTATCTGGTATCTGTCTGAATTACCGGCTCCCGATCGACGACGTCTGTCACGCTCGCCGGTGGTGTACTCGACCAACCTGGCTGTCGAAAAATCCACGACTGTTTCCGATATTCGGGCGACGCTCACTTTCCCCGAACCATCGACATCGGAGCAGTCACCGCGATTTTCCACTAATACCAAATAAAATAGATACTGCGAAATATGACAGATAACGGATCCTTTCGTCCGGAACGTGCTCACTCGATGTCGATGGAGTGGCCCGTCGAGTCGGGAACGACCTTCGGGATGGTCGCCGAGAGGACCCCCTGTTCAAGCGTGGCCGTGACGTCGTCGGCGTCGACGGGTTCGGGCAGGCGGATGCGACGCGAGACGGACTCGCTGGTCCGCTCCTGGTGGACGAACTCCCCGTCCTCTGTCGATATTTCGTTGCTCCGGGTCGCGTCGAGGTGGAGGGCCTGGTCCACGACGCGGAAGTCGACGTCGTCGGGCTCGAATCCCGGGAGCTCCGCCGTCACGTCGAACGCGTCGCCGCGGTCGACCACGTCGATGGACACGGCGCCGGCGATCCGCTGGGGGTTCAGTCCGCCCCACTGCTGGGACGCGTCGCCGAACTGCTCGCCCATCCGGTCTATCAGTTGCTCGATCTCGTCGAACGGCGTGCGTCGAGACATACCCGTACTCGGGCCCGGTTGGCCTTTGTTACGTCGTCGTTATGCGATCTCTCGGACCGCCGTTCGCCCGACTCCGGCGCGGGCGCCCCTCTGCCGTCGACGGGTCCCATCTCTCCGAGAACGGGCTGTACGGGCCCAGCCGCCACCGGCAAAGCAGTCGTTACCTCCCGGCAAGCAGGGCTGAATCAGGGCTGAATCGCGACGTCGCCGCTGCGGACAGGTGACTTCCACGTCACTGGCCCGTTTTTCAGTCTCCGGAGCGTAGCCGGGGACGACCAATGACCACAGACCCATCGACCGAGGAGGCGCCGGTCACCGCGACGCCGCCGGAGTCGGCGTTCCACACGACCGGACTCGACCACGTCACGCTCATCGGCAGCAACGAGGCGGAGACCATCGAGTTCTACCGCGACGTCCTCGGCATGCCGCTGGTGCTCCGACAGCCGAACCTCGACCAGCCCGAAGTCACCCACCTCTTCTTCGACACCGGCGACGGCCGCATCCTCACGTTCTTCGTCGAGGACGATCGGGACTCCAGCCGCCAGCCCCTCCGGACACCCATCGGCGGCGTCCACCACGTCGCCTTCACGGTCGACCCCGAGCGCTTCGACGAGGTGAAATCGGGGCTCTCGGAGCACGGCTACCAGTTCAACGAGTTCGACCGGGGCATCTTCCACTCGCTGTACACCCGCGACCACAACGGGCTCACCATCGAGTTCGCCACCGACAAGTACGAGATTCCAGACGACCGCCGCGGGGAAGTGCTCGCGCTCGCCCAGTCCAAACGCGTCGAAGACGGCGCGGAATACGCCGAGGCCGAGCACCTCGAAGCGGCGCTTTCGGAACTCGGTCTGGAGAGCGAGGCGGTCGACCTCGGCGACGCCGCCGCGGGCGCGGGGGTGGAGTGAGATGAGCGACACCATCCACGCCGACCAGCCGACCCGGACCGCCGGCGCCCCGCTGGCCGAGGCAGACGCCGCCGTCGTCATGTTCCACGGCCGCGGCGCGACGGCCCAGAGCATCCTCTCCTTTGCCGGGGAGTTCGACCACGACGGCGTCGCCTACGTCGCGCCCCAGGCGGCCCGCAACACCTGGTACCCCCAGTCGTTCATGGCACCGATGGAGCAGAACGAACCGTGGCTCTCCGCGGCGCTGGACCGCGTCGACCAGGCTATCGCCGACGTCGAGGACCAGGGCATCCCGGCCGACCGAATCGTTCTGCTGGGCTTCTCCCAGGGCGCCTGCCTCGCCTCGGAGTCGATGGCCCGCAACACCCGCCGCTACGGCGGCCTGGCCGCCCTCTCCGGCGGCCTCATCGGTCCCGAGGGAACGCCGCGTGACTACGATGGGTCGCTCGACGGGACGCCCGTATTTATCGGCTGCAGCGACCAGGACCCCCACATCCCGCTGGAGCGCGTCAACGAGACCGCGGAGGTGCTGGACGACCTCGATGCCGACGTCGACGAGCGTATCTACGAGGGCATGGGCCACACCGTCAACGAGGACGAACTCGACGCGGTGGACGAGCTGATCGGTTCACTGGTGAACTGAGGCTGTCCGCTCGTTCCGCTGTTTTCCCCTCTGAGACGGTGGCTCTCTTGATTTCGCTATCACGTCGATCAGTACAGGTGAGGGACGTAGCAAACGGGGACTGCTAGAACTGGGCCGCCAATCCAAACACTTTGAAAGCCCTCGGCGCGCTCGTCACGGGCTGAGCGGGATATCCTCGCTCCTCCGTCGCTCGGATAGGGCCCGTCTCAGGCCACGCGACCGCGCCTCGCGCTTTCAGTCCCCCAGGAACAGCGTTGCTCGCGCGATGAAACGCGCTCGCGATTAATACCACCACACCTCCCCGAATTCGGCGCGTCCGCGCCGAATCACGCTTCCTTCCGCACCCGCATGGCCGGGAGGCCGTCTCGTCGGCCGACCAGGGGAAGGGCAGGGCTGCGGTGCTGTGCTGGCCTTGGAGGTATGAAAGGGCGAGGGCCGGTCCGTGGGACCGAAGCGGTCCGAGGGCTTTCTGGCTGTTGACGGTGTCCTTTCTTTCAGCACCAGCCCAGATGAACAACCCACTCAGTACACAGGTACACACAGAAGCCGAATCACGCCACAGGGACCGAATCACTGTTCTCGAAAACCGGCCGGTGACACGGAATCGAACCGTTTGGGTTTGGTACATAGCACTCCGGATCCCTCATAGCAAGCGACTCCAGGGACCCCACCCTCGACTCACTCGCTCGCCCCCGAGAGGTGAACTGCCACTGAGTCACTGCAGGCTGTCACGATCCATCGGCCCCGTCCGATCTTTTTCGCAGGCACTGAAAAACTGAACCGCAGGGACGCCACGTCGCGACGTCCGGAGTGTGGCAGCTGATAGTTCCTGGGCCGCGAGAGCCCGTGCGATACCATTCGATTCGGACGCTCGCCGGTTACGAACTCTCCAGGGCGAGCGCGCCGATGTCGTCCGGATTGCCGTCGGCCGACTCGCCGCGGAACAGCGTGAGGTCGTATTCGGTGGGCGAGAGCGGCCCGTCGACGTCGCTCTCGCGTTGGATCGAGACCGAGTCACCGTCGTCGCGGACCGTCACCGTCGGGACGGACTCGTCGCTCGCGGCCGGCGGATCGAGCACGAAGACGACGCGGCCGTCGCCGTTCTCGTCGCGCGCCGTCGCGTTGATCTGGTAGTTGACGTCCGCTTCGTCGCCGACGCTGAGCGTCGCGGCGTCGGCGTCGCCGACGGCCACCGAAATCTTGGCGGTTTCGTCCTGCGGGGCCACGACTACGTCCTCTTCCAGGCCGAACTCCGACGGCGGGGTCCCCAGGCCGTCACTGGACGACTGGTCGCCACAGTCGTCATCGCACGGTTCTATCCGGGCGTCGACCTCGGTCAGTTCCTCCCCGTCGTGGCTGACGGTCAGCGTGGCGTTCACCGGCTCGGAGATCGAGTCAGTGTCCATCGTCGCAGCGATGGAGCCATCGTCCGCCACCGTGGCGGTTTCGCGCAACAGGAACGGACTGGTGCTGTCGGTGGATTGCAGCGTGAGTTTCAGTTCAGTGCCCGGCTCCAGGTCGCTCTGGCCGGTGACCTCCGTCTCGGGTCCGGCGACGAGGGTCAGCGTCTCGCCCTCACGGTCGACGGTCGTTCCCGACCGAGGCTCGTCGCTCCCGGTGGCCGCTTCGCAGTCGTCGTCACAGGGAACGACGGCGACTGTCTCGTTCGCCAGGACGGTGCCGTTGTGGCTGACGGTGAGATTGGCCGTCGCGCCCGGGGACACCGCGCCGAGGTTCAGCGTCGTCGCGAACGAACCGTTCTCGGCGACCGTCGCCTTCCTGGTCTGCAGGAACGGCTGGCTCGCGTCGGTGGAGACGAGGCGGACCTCGACGGAGGTTCCCGGGTCGAGGTCGGCCGCTCCGCTCACCGTCTGTCCGGGAGCGGCCGCCAGCGTCACGTTGTCGCCGGCGTGGTCGATGGTGGTGCCGCCGCCGGACGCGACGGTCAAAGCCGTCGCCCCGAGCGCTGCCGCGACCAGGACGGCGCCAGCCACCAGCGCTAGGCGTTTCATCCGCTCACCTCCGGGCGGGTGGTATTCGTCGTGCGATACGAGGCGTCAGGGCGGTCTGCCGGGTCGGTCCCGGCTGGAGGGATGGCGTTCATGCCAGTCGACGAGTCGCGGGCTGGATTACTATCCCCGGCGATAGCTTAAATCGCGATTTACGTGCCGTGCCGGCTCCGGCAGCGTTTTTGTAGCCGTGGGCGTTGGGGCGAATGATGCAGACGGGGATCGACCGGTCGCTGGCGGGCGTCGCCGTCGCCGTCCTGGCGCTCACTGCCATCATCGGCGGCCTCGCGCTGACCGCGCCGACGGCCGAGACAGACGTGGTCGCCCGGCCCTCGGGCCAGGCCGCGGACCCGGTGGCCGGCGTCGAGGCGGTCCACGACGCCGGGGTGACCGGCGAGAACGTCTCGGTGGGCGTCGTCGACG
>Ga0075105_1000192_pt1 | contig 37236 bp, 35 predicted proteins | sample AntDeeMetag02WF5_FD_69800 | JGI IMG/M metagenome (GOLD analysis project Ga0075105, IMG submission 69800) | Saline lake microbial communities from Deep Lake, Antarctica - Antarctic Deep Lake Metagenome 02WF5 | ecosystem: Environmental > Aquatic > Non-marine Saline and Alkaline > Saline | place... | reverse complement strand
ATCGAGATATTCGCTTCCCACTGCAGCCGTTTGGTCTTCGAGAAGGTCTACCATCCCGATAGCCACGTTCAGGTCGTTTCGAATGTCGTGGCGGACGAGACGGTTCAACACCAGTAACTTCTCGCGATGGTCCGCGAGGCGGTCTCGTTCGCGACTGAGAGAGCCCACGTGACGACGGACCCGGACGTCGTAGATGCCGATGACGAATCCGCCGACGGCACCGACGCTCACGTTGTTCGCCACGATCGCCGCCTGGTCCACGAGCACGACGCCGTGAGTCATCTCGTACGTGATGACGACGACGCCGATAATACCCGTCCCGAGGGCGCCGACGAGCATCCAGCCAGCGATCAGCACACTCTCGGTGGCGTCGAAGTCGCCCGTCGCGAGTCGCAGGCCAGTGCCAGCGACGGCAGCCGCGAGAAAGAGCGGTACGATTGTGCCGAAGAGGAACAACAACCCGACGTGAAAATCACGGAGAGAGTGCTCGGCCGCTACTGCCAGCAACACGAGGCCCAGAGCAGTGATAGCGAGGCCGATCGACCATCGTACTGGCCGAACAGTACTGTTCACTTACCCCAATACTACGAGTCCCCTCTAATGAACGTTCCGCTTGACCGATCGGGAGGACTCGCGACTCACCGGAGGAGGCACCGAACGCCGTGTCACCCGGCGACCGGAAAGAACGTTCCCGAACGCCTCAGTCGTCGGCCGGGGTCGCGACGTCGCGGGAGGTCAGTTCGACGTCGGGGGCGTCGACGTCGAGTTCGTCGAGGGCGACCTGGGCGGCGCGCTTGCCGGAGACGAGCATGGCGCCGAACGTCGGGCCCATGCGCGGGAGGCCGTACGTCGTCGCGGTGGCCATGCCGGTGACGACGAGGCCGTCGTGGGCGAGGCCGGTGTGTTCGACGACGGCGTCTTCGGACTCGCCGACCCACATCGAGTCGTGGCCGGGCGAGTCGTGGCCGGGGGCGCCGTAGGTGTCGCTGTCGGTCTGGTCCATGCCGCTGGCTTCCTCTTCGAGGCCGGGCGCGTTGAGGACGCCGCGCTCGTCGAGTTTCTTGACCGCCATCGCGTCGTGACCGGTGGCGTCGATGATCAGGTCCGCCTCGACGGCGATGGGGTCGACGCAGGTAATCTCGCGGGGCAGCGCGTGGACAGGCGTCCAGTTCATGACGATGCCGCCGACGCGGTGGTCCTCGCGGATGACGATGTCGGTGAACTCCGTCATGTTCTGCATCTTCGCGCCGGCGTCGCACGAGGCCTTGATGAGGCCGGAACAGGCCTCCGGGCCGTTGGCGACGAACAGGCCCTCGCTGTCCTGGGACTGCTTAAAGTCGACATCCAGGTCCTCCAGCACTTCCTGGGCGGGCGAGCGGACGGTCACCTTGTTCATGAGGAACCCGCCGAGCCAGAACCCGCCGCCGAGGTAGTTGTTCTTCTCGACGACCATCGTCTGGACGCCACGCTCGGACAGTTCCTTGGCCGCCATCAGGCCGGAGGGACCGCCCCCGACGATGATGACGTCCGAATCCGAGAAGTCCATGAACTCCTCGGTCCACTCCTGGCCGATAGCGCGCGTTACCTCCGCTTCGCCGACGTCGCTGAATTGCTCGAACTCCGTCATACAACTCAGTGGTACCACCTGGTAACTCATAGGTGTTGCGCTCTCCCCAATCGACACGCTTCCACGATACAGAGACGTCAGATGTAGTATCAAACTGGTAGGACGACACGAAAATCAGGACAAACCATTGCCGAGTATATAAACCACATTCCAAACGGCCATTCCATCTCTAACCCACTGTCCACCAACGTGCATGGTAATGGCTACCGAACCAGGGCGGACTTACACCGTCGATACCGAGGCAGCAGCAAGACATATCGAAGACATCGAACTTCACGACTTCGCGCCCCGGCCCGTGGCGAAATTCTTGGTCGCCTTCCTCGTGGGCGCCGTGTTCTTCCTACTACCAGTCCCGTGGCAGGGGGAGGTAACCGTTCCCTTCGACATCGTCGTTAGCTGGATCACTGGGTCGTTCCCGAACGCCGTCGGCGTCTACGCGCTCGGCATAATCATTGCCGGGGGTGTCCTCACGACTGCCGCCATGACTTTCGACGCCGAGACGCTTGGCTACGACGTCTCGTACTTCGAAACGTCTGCGGTGTTCTGGGGACTTCGAATCCTGGGGGCAGTGCTCGCGCCAGTCATGTTCTTCAAACTCGGTCCCGGATGGCTCCACACCCCTGGCACTGGCGGATTGATGTGGGGGACGCTCGTCTACAGCGTGGGCATCATCATCCCAATCGGAGCCATCTTCATCACCATCTTCGTCGAACTCGGCGGCCTCGAGTTCGTCGGTACCCTCGCACGACCAGTGATGAAGCCGCTATTCAAAGTTCCGGGCCGGGCCGCACTCGACAGTTTAGCATCTTGGGTCGGGTCCTACAGCGTCGGCCTCTACGTCACCCGAAACGTCTTCGAACGAGGCGGCTACCACAAGCGCGACGTATTCACCATCGCGACCTGCTTCTCCACCGTCAGTATCGGTTTCGTCGGCGTCGTCGCCGCAACCCTGGAGATGCTGTCGCTGTTCCCGGTCATCTTCGCTGCGTACTTCTTCTGCGTGGTCGTGACAGCCACCATTCTGGTTCGCGTGCCACCGATATCGAGAGTCTCGGAGGAATATATCGAGGAACCGGACCCCGAACTTGCATTCTCCGGGTCCCCGTCCGATTACTTCCGACTGGCCGTCAGTGAGGCTGTCGGAAAGGCAAAGGAAGGCGAAACGTTCCGGCAGGCCGCAACTCGCGGGTTCGTCGACGGACTGAAACTGACGAGTCTCATCCTGGGCACTATTCTCGCGGTCGGCCTGGGTGCGACGCTGCTGTCGGCCAACACGCCGGTGTTCCAGATACTCGGCGAACCACTGATCCCGATAATCTCCGCCCTGGGCATCCCCAACGCTGAACTGGTGGCCCCGGCGACCCTCGTCGGTATCACCGAGATGTACGTCCCCGTGTTACTGGTCACCGAGGCCGCTCCCAAGGCCCGTTTCTTCGTCGGCGTCCTCGCGATCTCACAGCTCATCTTCTTCTCCAGCGTCGGCCCGATGATCATGGACATGTTCAAAGACGTCCCGATCCGGTTCAGGGACCTGGTCGCGCTGTTCGTCATGCGTACCATCATCCTCGTGCCTCTCATCGCAGCTATCACCCACCTCGTGGCGGCGCTGGGAATCCTCTAGAGATACTCGATCAGTCCGTCGGCCATCTTTTTCTCCGCCCTGCGAAGGTGATCCTCCGCAGTACGGCGCTCGATTCCGACCACCTCCGCTACGTCGGCGGTCGTCGTCTCTCGCGGGAGTTCGTAGTATCCGAGGCGATGGGCCGCGGCGAACACCTCCCGTTGTCGCGGGGAGAGATTAGGAAGTAACGCATCGACGGTCAGCAGTGGCGCGTCCGGAACGACCGACTGAATTTCGCGTTTCGTCTCCACTTTGACGTCGTGGGAGGAAGAGAGGTCGACGTAGAAGTCGGTCAGTGAGTCGGCGTCCAGTGCGAGTATCCGGCACTGCTTTGCCCCGCGTGCGTACCTGATCGGCGGGATAAGGAGGCAGTCGTGACGCGCCAGATATTGTTCTATAAAATCCTCTGTTTCCATCTTGAGGCAGTCTTCGGTGATAACGACCTGTTCAGTCCCCTCGACGAGACGCTCTGTCATGCCGACGGTTCCGTCGACCTCGTCGATGACGCGTCCCCCGTCTGCCCCGCTCACGTGCAACAGGTCACAGTGATCGTTGCACCAGAGTTCGATAGTGGTGTCCGTCCCGGACGTCGCGACTTCGTAGGTACCCCCCGAACTGACGCGAAAGATGGCCTCGTACATAGTAGACGTACGACATCAGTATATAAAAGCATGGCCACAAGGAGGGGGTTTGCTAACTTGGTCGAACGAGTACGATACTCTATGGCACAGCAAACCACCTCGGAGGAGGGACACGACGTCGGCGAACCATCCGAACAGTGGCAGGAGTACCAGGGAGCGCCGACCGGTACAGAGATCGAGTGTGAGGGGTGGCGCCAGGAGGCTGCCCTGCGAATGCTCAACAACAACCTGGACCCCGAGGTCGGGGAGAAACCCGAGGAACTGGTCGTATACGGCGGCACCGGTCGGGCCGCCCGCACCTGGGACGCGTACGATTCCATCCTCGGCGAACTCAGAAATCTCGACGACGACGAAACGTTGCTCGTCCAGAGCGGCAAGCCAGTCGGTCGATTCCGGACACACGAGATGGCACCAAGAGTGTTGATCGCCAACTCGAACCTCGTCGGCAAGTGGGACAACTGGGAGCATTTCCACGAACTCGAAGCCAAGGGGAAGATCATGTACGGCCAGATGACCGCCGGGTCGTGGGCCTACATCGGCACCCAGGGCATCATCCAGGGCACCTACGAGACGCTGGCAGAGCTTTCGCGCCAGGAGTGGAACGGATCCCTTGAAGGCAGGATAGTTGTCACGGGTGGTCTCGGCGGGATGGGCGGCGCCCAGCCACTTGCCGTGACGATGAACCACGGCGTCTGTATCGCTGCGGACGTCGACAACAAACGGATCGACCGGCGCATCGAGACGGGGTATTGCCAGGAAAAGGCCGACTCGGTCGAGGATGCTATCGAACGAGCCCAAACCGCGGCCGAGGCTGGCGAGGCGTACAGCGTCGGCGTCCACGTCAACGCAGCGGACATGCTGGAGACGATGCTCGACCTGGAGTTCGGGCCCGACGTCATTACCGACCAGACGAGCGCCCACGACGAACTGGAGGGGTACTACCCTAGTGGGTATAGCGTGGCCGAGGCCGACGCGCTGCGTGAGAAAGACTCCGAGAAGTACGTCCAGGAGAGCCTGGACACGATGGAACGACACGTCGACGCAATCCTCGAACACCAGGATCGTGGTGCGGTCGCGTTCGAATATGGCAACAACATCCGCGGCCAGGTGAAGGAACACCGGGATGTGGACGATGCCTTCGACTTCCCCGGGTTCGTTCCGGCGTACGTCCGACCGCTGTTCTGTCGCGGGAAGGGACCCTTCCGGTGGGTCGCCATGTCCGGGGATCCGGCCGACATCCATCGGACCGACGCCGCTGTCAAAGAACTGTTCCCCGAGAAGGACTCGCTCCATCGGTGGATCGACCTCGCACAGGAGCAGGTGCAGTTCCAGGGACTGCCGTCCAGAGTCTGCTGGCTTGGCTACCAGTCTGGTGATGACGTGGATGGCCTGACCGAACGCGCGCGCTTCGCCCTCCACATCAACGACCTGGTCGCCGAGGGCGAAATCGCGGCACCCGTCGTCGTCACGCGCGACCACCTGGACGCAGGGAGCGTCGCGAGCCCCAACCGGGAGACGGAAGCCATGAAGGACGGCTCGGACGCCATCGCGGACTGGCCCATCCTGAACGCCCTGCTCAACTGCGCCGCGGGCGCGGACATCGTCAGCGTCCACGACGGCGGCGGCGTCGGCATCGGCAACTCCCTCCACGCGAACAATCACGTCGTCCTCGACGGCTCCGACCTCGCGGCGGAGAAGGCCGAACGCGTATTCACGACGGACCCCGGAACGGGCGTGATTCGCCACGCCGACGCCGGCTACGAGGAGGCCATCGATGAAGCACGCGAGTCCGACGTGCAGGTACCGATGGACGACGAATCCCCCTTCGACCGATGACCGGGCTAACGGAACCGTCCGAGTGGACGGGGACCTCCTCAGACCCGAACGACGAGCAGTTCGGCGACGTCGTCGAGACCGCGACGCTCGACAGTGCAAGCGAGTACGACGCCGTGATCGTCGGGGAACCGTACGACGGCGCCGTCATCGGGCGGCGGGGGGCCGCCAACGGTCCGGGTGCAATTCGCTCGGAATTGGCAAGCACGAAAACCCACCATCTCGATACGGGGCCGGTGGGTTCCATCGCCGATCTCGGGGACGTCGACGTCTCGGCGGGAGACAGTGCCAGCGTCGAGTCGATCCAGGAGACGGTTCGCGAGGTGACGAGTCAGGTCTACGACGCCGACGCGTTCCCGGTGTTCCTCGGCGGCGACAACTCCCTCACGTTTCCCAACGCGGTCCCGCTACTCGACGACCACTCGCTCGGCGTCGTCAGTTTCGACGCCCATCTGGACTGTCGAGAACCCCACGACGGCCCCACCAGCGGGACGCCGTACCGACAACTCCACGAGGCAGGACTCGACGAGTTTGCCGTCGTTGGCGCGCGTCACTTCGAGACGAGCACCACCTACGTCAAGTACGTCCAGGACGAGGACGGACTGATACTGACTCCCGAAGAGGTCTCGGCTGACCCCTCCGGTGCGATAGCACGCGCGCTCGCGGCGATGGGTGGTGTCGACGCCATCTACGTGAGCGTGGACCTCGACGTCCTCGACCAGAGTCACGCCCCGGGCGTGAGCGCCCCGACCCCGGGCGGCCTGTCTTCGCGTGACCTCTTCGAACTGCTCTCAGAGGTTGCCCGGAATACCAGAATCGCCGGGCTCGAAGTGGTCGAATGTGCACCACCGCTCGAAAACGGGAACCGAACGGTCCGAACTGCCTCCCGGGCCATCGCTCACTTCCTCGCGGAACACGGAGGCGAGGCCGATGAGTGAGTTGACCGCCGTCGTCCACGATGCGAGCCAGGTAGCGACCGTGCGCGACGGCGACCTGCAGACGATTGCGGACGGCGCAGTCGCCGTCGTCGACGGAGAAGTTGCCGCCGTCGGCCCGAGCGAGGAGATCGCGAGCGACTATCCACCGGAAAATGCCAGTCACGCCGTCGAAGCGTCGGGGAAAGCTGTCATCCCGGGGTTCGTCGACGGCCACACCCACGCCGTGTTCGCGGGTGATCGGTCAGACGAGTTCGCAGCGAAGTTGCGCGGCAAGACGTACCAGGAGATCATGGCGGCGGGCGGCGGTATCCTCCGGTCAGTTCGCGCCACACGGGCGGCGAGTGACCAGCAACTGCTGGACAATCTGCTCGACCACCTCGACGTGATGCTCGAACACGGGACGACCACCGTCGAGGTGAAGTCGGGGTACGGCCTCGATACGGAGACCGAGTTGCAGATGCTCGACGTGATCGCTCGCGCCGGCGATCGCCACCCCATCGACGTCGTGCCGACGTTCATGGGGGCCCACGCCGTGCCGGAGGGCGAGGACGCCGAAGACTACGTCGACCGCGTCGTCGAGGAGCAACTCCCGGCGGTCGAAGACCAGGGCATCGCGGAGTTCTGCGACGTCTTCTGCGAGGAGGGCGCCTTCTCCGTCGACCAGTCCCGGCGGGTGCTGGAGGCCGGAGCGGAGCACGGACTGACACCGAAGGTCCACGCCGAGGAACTCGCTCACATCGGCGGCACCCAGCTGGCGGCCGAGGTCGGAGCGGCCAGCGCCGACCACTTGCTCCACGCGACAGAGGAGGACGTGGCGGCCCTGCGAGACGCTGGCGTCACGCCGGTCCTCCTTCCTGGGACCGCGTTCGGCCTCGGCGCCGAGTACGCCGACGCCCGGGCCTTCCTCGACGCGGGCGCACCCGTCGCGATAGCGACGGACTTCAACCCGAACTGCCACTCCGAGAGCATGGCCTTCGCCGTCGCGCTGGCCTGCGTGGAGATGGGAATGACGCCCGCCGAGGCCCTGGTTGGGGCGACAGCGACCGGCGCGCAGTCCATCGATAGAAACGGGCTCGGGACGCTGGCAGAAGGCGAACCAGCGGACCTCGCCATTATAGACGCCCCCTCGCACGTCCACGTCCCCTACAGCTACGGCGTCAACCGCGTCCAGAGCGTGCTGAAGCGCGGCGAGCCCGTCGTTTCCGGAGGTGAGCGTTGTGGATGAGTCCGGTGGGGGAGACGACCCGAACGAGGTCGTCCTCGACGGCGAGTCGCTCACCCCGGAACAGGTCGTCGCCGTCGCTCGCGAGCGCGCCGAAGTGACCGTCTCGGACGACGCCCGCGAAGCGGTTCGACGGTCCCGAGAGCGGATAGAGGACGTCGTCGAGAGCGGCGAGGCGGTGTACGGCGTCAACACCGGCTTCGGCGAACTCGTCGACGAACGGATCCCGGCCGAGGAGATAGACGCCCTCCAGACCAATCTGGTCCGGAGCCACGCAGCGGGCGCGGGGTCGGAACTCCCCATCGAGGCCGTCCGGGCGATGATGACCTGTCGGATCAACGCCCTGGTGAAGGGGTACTCTGGGATTCGGGAGACCGTCGTCGACCACCTCGTCGCGATGGTGAACGAGGGCGTCCACCCGGTCGTCAAATCGCGGGGCAGCCTCGGCGCGAGCGGGGACCTCGCACCGCTCGCGCACATGTCACTGGTGTTGCTGGGCGAGGGCGAGGCTGACGTGGGGACCAGGGGGAGTGGCAGTGAATCCGGCGGCCCGGAGCGTCTCCCCGGCGACGAGGCGCTCGAACGCGTCGGACTCGACCCCCTCACCCTCCGCGCCAAAGAGGGACTCGCGCTCATCAACGGTACCCAGCTAACGGTGGGATTGGCGTCGCTCCTCGTGGTCGACGCCGAACGTCTCGTCTCCACCGCCGACGTGGCCGGTGCGCTGTCGACGGAGGTGACGATGGGTTCGACGGTCCCGTCGCACCCGGCCATCACCGACGTTCGCCCCCACGAGGGCCAGGCCCAGAGTGCAGCAAACGTCCGCACCCTGACGGCCGACTCCGACGTCGTCGAGTCCCACCGCAACTGCGACCGCGTGCAGGATGCCTACTCCTTCCGCTGTCTGCCGCAGGTCCACGGCGCCGTCCGCGACGCCGTCGCGCACCTCCGGGCGGCCGTCGAGACCGAGCTCAACAGCGTGACGGACAATCCGCTGGTGTTTCCCCGGGAGGCCGAGGGAAGCGAGGCCTCCGAACGAGCGAGCGGGGAGGAACGACCCGCGAGCCGGGAGGCCGGCGAGGGCACGAGATTCGACGACCGCGCCTCCGGCACCGATACCGCCGCCGTCCTCTCGGGGGGCAACTTCCACGGCGAGGTGCTGGCACTGCGTCTAGACTACCTGACGAGTGCGCTCACCGAATTGGCAGCCATCTCCGAACGTCGGGTCGACAGGATGCTCAACCCGAACCTACAGGAACCCCACCTGCCGCCGTTCCTCACGCCGGAGAGCGGCCTCATGTCGGGCTACATGATCGCCCAGTACACTGCGGCAGCGATGCTCAACGAGTGCCGGTCACTCGGCCAGCCGTCGACGGACAACACACCGGTCAGCGGCAACCAGGAGGATCACGTGAGCATGAGCAACCAGTCGGCCTACCACGCACGAACGGCGCTGGCCAACGTCCAGACCGTCGTGGGCATCGAGCTTATCTGTGGGGCACAGGCAGCCGAGTTCGTCGACGACGACCTCGACCTGGGCGCCGGCACCGGGGCGGCCTACGACGCCGTCCGCGAGGTCGTGCCCGAACTAACGGAGGATCGACCGGTCCACGATGATATCGAACGGGGTGAAGCAGTGGTCAGAACTGAGAAGTTCGGCCGGCGGGTCGCTGCGGCGCTCGACGGTCCGTTGCAGTAGGCCTCTGCCAGCGCAAGGCACCGGAGCGGAGCGTTCTACCCGGAGTAGCCCAGGTCGGTCGTTCCCTCGGCCTCCTGGTACCGCTCCCGACCGCCCCAGTCAGCGATGCTGGACTGGGTCTCCCAGACGGCGATCTCCAGGTGTTCCTGTGCGACAGACGAGTCGTCACGGAGGGCCTGGCGGGCGGCGTCTTCGGCGAGCAGTTCCAGGTCGCTCGCGGCGTACTCATCCGTCGGTTCGACTACCGGTTCCCAGTCGACGTCGTCGGCGACGGGGCGGTCCCGGAGGTGGATCTGAAGTATCTTGCGGCGGGCCTCGGCGTCCGGCGGCGGCACTTCCACGCGCTCGTCGAAGCGACCCGACCGGCGGAGTGCGGTGTCGACGTCGTCGACGAAGTTCGTCGCGCCGACGACCACCACGTCGTCCGCGGCGGCCCCTTCCAGTTCGGTCAACAGCTGATTGACGAGCTGCTGTTCGCTGGTGTTCATCCCGCCGCGGCGCGAGCCGGCGATGCCGTCTATCTCGTCGATGAACAGGACGCATGGGGCGTTGGCCCGCGCGACCTCGAACAGGTCGGCGACGTTCTGGGCCGGTTCCCCCATCCACTTGCTCGTCACGTCCGCGGGCGACACCTCGACGAAGCTGTGGTCCAGTTCGCCAGCGAGGGCGCCAGCGAGGTAGGTCTTCCCGCAGCCCGGCGGCCCGTAGAGGAGCAGGCCCGAGAGCACGTCGATGCCGTATTCCTCGTACTCCTCGGCGTTTTCGAGCGGGTCAAGGACGGTCTCTTCGAGGCGATCTTTCAGTTCGGCCATCCCGCCGACGTCCTCGAAGGTCCGGTCCGGGTCGGCGTCGACGAGGGAACTGGCCTGCAGGTCGACGCCGTCGGGCTGGACGACGCCGTCCTCGGCGACCGCTGCGGGATCGACCCACTCGGCGATGCTCGTCTCGGCCTCTTCGGCGCCCGAGCGGAGGTGGTCGGTGCCGATGGGCGCGTCCTCGCGGAGGGCCTGGCGGGCGGCGTCCTTGGCGAGCAGTTCGAGGTCGCTCGCGGCGAAGCCGGCCGTCTCCTCGACGGCCGGTTCGAGGTCGAGGTCCTCGGCGGTCGGTCGCCCGGCGAGGTGTATCTTGAGTATCTCACGGCGGGCCTCGGCGCCCGGATGGGGCACCTCGACGCGCTCGTCGAACCGGCCCGACCGGCGGATGGCGCCGTCGACGTCCTCGACGAGGTTCGTCGCGCCGACGACCACGACGTCCTCGTCGGCGATGCCCTCAAGTTCGGTCAACAGCTGGTTGACGAGTTGCTGCTCGCTGGAGTTCATGTTACTGTCGCCGTCGCGGGAGCCGGCGATACCGTCTATCTCGTCGATGAAGAGGATACACGGCGCGTTCGCGCGGGCGACGGCGAACAGTTCCTGGACCTTCTGTGCGGGTTCGCCCATGTACTTGCTCGTCACGTCCGCGGGCGACACCTCGACGAAGGCGTGGTCGACCTCACCGGCCAGCGCGCCCGCGACGTAGGTCTTCCCGCAGCCCGGCGGGCCGTGCAGGAGGACGCCGTTGACGACGCCGATGCCGTACTCCTCGAAGGCCTCGGGGTCCTCCAGCGGTCGGACGACCTTGTGATTGAGCGTCTGTTTCAGCCCGGCCATCCCGCCGACGTCGGCGAAGCTCCGGTCCGGGTCGAGGTCGACCAGCTGATCGGCCTGCAGGTCCACGCCGTCGGGCTGGACCACCTCGCGTTCCTCGACGGGTTCGGGCGACTCCCGGTTGATCGTCGGCGCGCCGTCGTCGTCTCGCTGGCGCGTCGGTTCGGTCCCGGGGGTTCTGCTCGTGGACTCTCGGCCGTCCCCGCGGTCCGGCCCGCTCTGGTTCGTCCGCTCGCGGATGTTCCGTTCGAGCCGGTCCCTGTCCACTTCGTAGCCGTAAGTCGCGAGCCGACGGGGGTCCTCGCTGACGTACGCCGAGAGCCAGGCATCCCGTCGCATCTCCGCGACCGACTCTTCGGGGTCCCGGAAGCTCACCATCACGACGTCGTCGCTGTGGGGCGAGTGGAACTCGGCGAGCCAGAACGGGAGGTAGATCCGCTCGATACCGAGGACTTCCTCGAATCCACTGGGGTCGAAGTCGCCCGGTAGGCCGTAGGCCTCCCGGAGTTTCCGCAGGAAGACGTTCGCCGTCTCCGCCCGGCCGTCTCGCTCGTGTTCGCGGAACTCGGTGACGCGGTTGTGCAGCAGCGACTCCGCCCGGTCGTTGGTCACCTGGAACTGGAGGAGGATGGACCGGCCCAGACCCGGGACGTCGGCGCCAAAGTCGTAGTCGTTCGTGGCTCGACGGACGGGGTCGTCTGTCCCGTCGGTGTACTGCGAGAGCGCGCGGTCGTTGTCGTCCCAGAGCCCGTCGAGCAGGGCGACGGCCCGCTTCGTCTCCGTCCCGAAGAGCTTCCCCTTCCCGGTCTCGTACTCGTACTCGACGCGGAAGGCGGGGTAGAACACGCGGTGCAGCCGTTCGAGACGTTCGTCGTCGCCGAACTTCGTGAGCGTCTCCGCGTCCAGGGCCTCCCGCACGCGCTCCTCGTCGGGGATCCGTCGGTCTGCGTAGACGTACGTCGGGAGGCTCACTCCAGGTCACCCCCGCGGATGGCCCGCTCGGCGGCATCGAGCGCCGCCTCAGCGTCGAACTCGTCGATAGCTGTCTGCTGGGCCGCGTCGTCGCCTGCGAGGTTCCTGGCGTGGGCGGTGACGTTCGGAATCGCCCGAATAATGTTGTCGACGATGGGCACCGTCGCCGTCTGTGCCGACCGGGAGAGCGGGTTCAGGTCGACCACGATCTCGGTCTTGCCCATCTCTGCGAGCGCTTCGGCGCGGTCGCCGTCCTCCAGCGGGACGAGAACGACGTCGGCGTCGCCGATGCCGTCGGCGTCCACCTTCGCCCGTTCGTGATCGAGGCCCGGGATGCGTCCGTCCGCGGTAAGCCCTTTCACGTCTTCGGCGCCGTGGTCGCGGAGGTGGTCGGCGATGGCTGCCATCCGCTCCTCCGTTCGGTTGAACAGGTTCACTTCGAGGTCGGCGCCGGTCGCTTCGGCCAGTTCCACCATCTCGCCGGGGACCAGCGCGGCGACGTTGCCGTTGATCGAGAGGACGGCGTGGTCGGCCCGCAGGAGATGGGCGGCGGCGGCCCGCGCTGCGTCGTCGGCGGTCGGGATGGTTCGCTCGCCGAGCAGGTAGTCGTAGGCCTCGCCCCGCCCCTGTGCGATGAGGCCCTGTTTCGAGGTTATCCCCTTCTCCACCCCCGACTCGATGCGATGGCGCGTGAGGAGGGACTCGTACCGGGGGTGGCTCTCGGGGACGTCGACGTCGGTCATAGAATTAGCTCATTGCCGACTGTAGAAAAGGCATCGCTCCGGCGAACGGTTTGTCAGCCGGAACGACCGCAAATTTATACGTGGTTGGAGGGCCAGACCCCCCGATGCCCTGACAAGTCGCCGTGAAGCGGTCTGCGGGAGCGCGACGCCCCGCTTCGCGGTTCGAACGCGTCGCCTGTTCGCAAGCACCACGGGTCCACGGATTGGACCAGGAGCATCCCGCTCGCCGACCGGCCCCGGGTCATTCCAGCAGCGTCGCCCCGCCGGGATGGACGCTCGTCACTTCGGCGTCGTAGCCGGCATCGGTTAGCCCCGTGCCAGGGGCGAACACCGTTTCGCCGAGCATCGCCATCGAGGCCTCGCCACCCGAATCGGCCACGTCCATCACGACCTCGCGGACGTCGGGCGTGAGCAGTTCGGCCTCGCGGGCGAACTGGCGCGACGCGCGCATGAAACTCGACAGCGTCGGTTCGCCGACCACCCGGGAGAGGGCGCGCTGCCCGGCGGTCGAGAGCGTTCTCGTCTCGCCGGAGAGGACGTCCTCGGTCGAGAGTTCGTCGATGACGTGGTACTCCACGCGCGTGCGTGCCGGAATGGCGTCGAGATAGTTGTGCTGTGGGCCGCCGGGGTCGAGACGAAGGGGAATCCCGCCGCGTGCCTGCGCGACGACGTCGCCCAGGCCGGTTCCGGCCTGGACCTCCGCGCCGTGGGCGACGGTCACCAGTTCGTTCTCGGAGAGCGGGCGGTCGAAGACGGCGCTCGTCGCCAGCCCCGTGCCCAGGGCCATCGCGCCGGAGACGCCGAAGCCGGCCCCCAGCGGCAGGTCGGTCTCGCCGCTGACGGTGGCTGTTGCCTTCAGTGCGTCGAGCACCCGTTCGACGGCGCCCATCTCCAGGTCGACGCCGTTCAGCGAGACGGAACTCTCCTCGGCCGGCCGGACCGTCACCTCGACGCCGTCGGCGAGAGCGATGCCGCCGCCGCGGGAGCCCGCCTTCGTCGGGTCGTCGTCCCGCTCGCTGGTGAAGAAACCGGTGACGTGGCCGGGCACGAACGCCGTCGCAACGTCGGTCATTGGCCACCAGTCGGTCGGGCCGCGGTAAAATCCTTGGCAGTTACTCCGCCGCGAGGCGAGGCTCGGTCGTCACTCGTGGGTCGGAATGATCCGCGCCTGTGGGTGCTGGTCGGCGAGTTCTTCGACGTAGCCCTCCTCCCGCAGCCGCTCTATCTCCGACTTCGCGCCGTCGCGGCTGAACGGCCCGAGCGCGCTCACCGCGTCGAGCAGCAGGTCCTGGGGGACGCCGTCGCCGGTCGCCCCCGTCGCCGTCTCCTTCTCGCCACCCGACAGGTCGTCGTCGATTACGTCGACATACCGCAGGACGTCCTCCTCCCCCCGCAACTCGTCGTGCCACCGTGCCGGGAACGCGCTGAACCCATCGCCGACGTCGTAGATGGCGTCGGCGTCCACCCAGGTCGCCGAGTCCGTCCGGTCGGCCTCGACGAGTGCGTCCATCTGCTCGGCCCCGACCGACTGGACGCCACGCTCGTCCAGCGCGTCGGCGTAGGCCTCCAGCCGGTCGATATGGACGCCGCGGTCGACCTGGTCGTCGTACTCCTCGATGAACGTCAGCAACTCCTTGGCGAGCAGGTACTGGCCGCGCTCCTCCGCCGTGTCGAGAGCCTCGGAATCGAGTTCCATCGGTGGTTCGTGTTGGTTCGCCAACCCGATAAACCCTCTACCGGGGGGTCTCGGCCACCCTACGGATTTATGTCGGACGGTGTGTGAAAGCGTACACATGCCGACTATCAGCGCCAGGCTGCCACGAGAGGAGAAGGCCGACCTCGACGAGGTCGCGGAGTTGCTCGCGGAGGACCGCAGTACGACGATCAGGAAGGCGCTCAGAGAGGGCCTGGAGACCATGCGGTTCCGCGTCGCGGCCGAGCGCTACCAGTCGAACGACGTCTCCATCGCCGAGGCGGCCCGCATCGCTGACTGCTCGGTAGCCGAGTGGCTGGCCTACGCCCACGACACCCACCTCACTTCCCATCTCTCGCCGGAGGACGTCGAGCGCGACGTCGAAGAAGCCACCGAGCTATGACGCGCATCTACGTGGGGCCCACGGTGCTCCACTCGCTGGGTCAGATCGGCGAGCTCCCCTTGCTCACGCACCTCGACGGACGACTCGTGATCCCCGAGGCCGTGACGGCGGAGGTGGATTCCGAGCCTGCCCGAACTGGTGTCGCGGAGTTCCTCGAAGACGAAGACGTCTCGACGGCAGTTCCTTCGAAGGCACTGAAACGGGCGATGTCGATGCTCGACACGGAGGATGAGACCCACGAGGCGGCCGTCCTGGCGGGCGTGCTGGCCCACCGCGACAGCGACGACCGGACCGCCGTCGCCGTCCTCTCGGAGGACACACATCTCCGGGCGCTGGCCCACGGTCTGGGCGCGACGGTCACCAGCAGCTACGGCGTCGTGGCGCGGGCGGCTATCGATGACAAGTATCTCTCGCCGTCGGCGGCCAAACGGATCATCCGCCGGACCGACAAGCACGGGCTGCACATGACCGGGGAGCTACGCGAGCGGGCGGTCGGAGAAGTGGCCGACTGACCCTGACCCGGCCGGAAAACGGGGAGGAGGAAGCCTGCCGCGGCGGATAGACTTTTGGTGGATTGCTCTCTTGAACGGCCATGGGCGTGGTTTCGTACGTGGGGATGGTGGGCATAGTGCTGGTTATCGGGTTTGCGATACCTCGGTTCGAACCGGCGGTCGTCGAGCACCTGTCGCGGCAGGTCGAACTCGACCGGACGAAGGGCACTGGACTATTCCTCGTCGCAATCCTGTGGTCGTTCCTGCCGCTCCTCGGCGGTGCGCAAGCCGGACGAGGAGAGCTGTGGGTGGCGGGGTCAGCCGTCGCCGGTGGAGGCTTCTACCTCGTCGCCGTCGCAGCCAGTTCGCTGGACGAACACCGACTGTTGCATCGGGCGACCGATCAGACACCGGAAGGAGTGACGGCGGGGACGGGCGACGACGTCGTGGCGATTTCGGGCGTCCCGTCCTTTGAAAACGAGGACGACGCGACCACGCCGTTCTCCGGCGTCCCCTCGGTCCACACGGAGTGGATAGTCCAGCGCCGTCGACGGATCGGGTTCCGGAAGACCTGGAACGCCATCGCGAGCGGCGTCGCGCACGTCCCGTTCACGCTCGGTGGTGGCGCGGTCCGCGTCGACGCCGGGCGCGCCCGGGCGTTCACCGACGCCGAGTTGCACCGGACCGTCGACCCGGACGAGGACCTCCCCGGTCGGACGGACGAAGCGTTCCTCCGGAAGCACGAGGCGCTGCCGGACCCCGACGACCGGGAAAAGTCGTTCACCTTCGTGGAGCAGTTCGTCCCCGCCGATGAGCACGTCACCGTCGTCGGGACGCCCCGGCAGGGCGACGAACCAGGGCAAGTGGTCGTCGACGAGGCGCCGCCGGACGACCTGCTCGGCACGCACGCCGACTACACCGACGGCGACGGCTCCGATGCCGACGCCGTCCTGATCCGCGGCCGCTATGGCGAAGCGGCGTCGCAACTCCGTCGGCGGGTCTATGGGGCGGGATTCCTCGGTGGCCTGATGGTCGTCGGTGGTCAAGTGCTCGCGTTCTGGCTCTCGTCTGCGTCGATCGGCGGACTGTTCTGAGTAGCCGCTGGGCTCACTGATTGGGTTTTGAAAACCGCTCGCGAAGCGTCGTCGCCGACGGCGACAGTCGCTGCCGGTCCTGCGAGACTCGCTACGCTCGTCTCGCTGGCTCCCAGGTCTTCGCCCTTACGGGCTGAGTCGCTGACGGTCTCGCGGGAAGAGAACCGCTTCACGGATATTCCCGAGTCCGAGCATCGTCATGACGAGGCGCTCGCCGCCCAGTCCCCAGCCGGCGTGGGGCGGCATGCCGTACTTGAACATCTTGGTGTAGTAGTCGAAGGCCTCGGGGTCGAGCCCCTGCTGTTCGAAGCCGGCGACGAGTTCGTCGTAGCGGTGTTCGCGTGCGCCGCCCGAGACCAGTTCCATCGAGGGGTGCATCATGTCGAAGCCGGTGGAGACGTCGTCGTCCTTGTCCATGATGTAGAACGGCTTGATCTCGCTGGGCCAGTCGGTGATGAAGTAGTGCTCGCCGACGTCCTGGCCGAGCGCGTGCTCGCCCTCGGTCGGGAGGTCGTCGCCCCAGACGAGCGGCTCGTCGAGTTCGCCGGTGGCGTTGATGCGCTCGATGGCCTCCTCGTAGGTGAGGCGGGGGAAGCTGTCGGCGGGGGCCTCGAACTCGTCGGCCAGGTCCAGGGCTTCGAGCTGTTCCTGGCAGTTTGCCTCGACGGCCTCGTAGGCGGCGCGGACGACGGACTCGCAGGCGTCCATGGCGTCCTCGTGGTCGGCAAAGGCCGACTCGAAGTCGATGCTGGTGGCCTCGTTGAGGTGCCGCGGCGTGTTGTGCTCCTCGGCGCGGAAGATCGGACCGATTTCGAAGACTCGCTCAAGGCCGGAGCCGACCATCAGCTGCTTGAACAGCTGCGGGCTCTGGTTCATGAACGCCTCCTGGCCGAAGTAGGTGATCGGGAACAGCTCGGTGCCGCCCTCGGTACCGGTGGCGACGATCTTCGGCGTGTTGATCTCCGTGCAGCCGATCTCGCGGAACTCCTCGCGGACGGCGCGGAGGACCTCGGCGCGGATCTGGAAGATGGCCTTGGTCTCGTCCTTGCGCAGGTCGAGCGTGCGGTTGTCGAGGCGGGTGGAGAGTTCGGCGTCGACCTTGCCGGAGGGGTCGAGCGGGAGTTCGGGGTCAGCCTCGGAGATGACGTCGACAGAGTCGGGCGTAATCTCGACGCCGGTCGGGGCGCGGGGCTCCTCCTCGACGTCGCCGGTGACGGCGATGACCGACTCGCGCTGGACGTTCAGCCCCGTCTCCACGAGGTCCTCGTCCATCTCGTCTTTCTCGAACTTGACCTGGATCTTGCCCGTGGTGTCTCGCAAGATCAGGAAGGCGATGCCACCGAGGTCACGGACCTCGTGGACCCAGCCGGCGACGGTGACCGTGTCGCCCGGCTCGGCGTCGGCCGTGTAGGTGCGGTCGTCCATACGTGCCCGTTCTGGAGGACCGGCCTTAAAAACCGTCTTTTCGGTCGCCGGCGGCCGGTGGCCACAGCGAAAAGACCTACTGTCCCTCACGTAAGAGCCTGGGTATGAACGACGACCCGCTCGACGCCCTCGACAAGCGGATCATCCACGCGTTACAGTGCGACGCCCGGAAGACCTCGGCTAGCGACGTCGCCGACGAGGTCGACGTCTCGGCCAGCACCGTCCGGAACCGCATCCGCAAACTGGAGGACGCGGACATCCTGATGGGATATCGGCCCGAAGTGAACTACGAAAAGGCGGGCTACCAGCTCCGGACGCTCATCGTCTGTACCGCGCCGATACCGGAGCGGGAGCAACTCGCACGGGACGCGCTGGAGGTGCCGGGCGTCGTCGCCGTCCGCGAAATAACGACCGGCACCGAGAACGTCCACGTCGAGGCCATCGGCACCGACGGCGACGACCTCAGCCGGATCGGGCAGGACCTGGACGCGCTGGGCCTCGAAGTCGTCGACGAGGACCTCATCCGCAACGAGTACGAACACCAGTTCCACCAGTTCGACGTCGACGTCTGATAGTGTCGGTCGAACGCCGTCGCCGACGGTCGCTGCGACCGGCACCGGCCACCGGTGAGACGCTGGGACCAACTAGCGTGCTCCGTCGGCGCCGACCTGTCAACCGATGCTCGAAGTGTCGCAAGAAATGCCGGGGCTAGACCCGTACTTTCGGACAAGTCCGCAGAAAATACCCCATATATTCACGCGTCCGCAATCCGATCGGGTGCTTTATCGGGATGCGGGAGGGACAGCCAGATATCTCACCGATGACCGACGACGGTATCGGCCGATCGAACACTGAAATGGCCGCGTATCGACACGTACCGTGACGGATAGCCCATCGACCAGGGGCAACGACGGCCCGCGGGCGCCCCGCTACGCCGTATCGACGAGACAGCTGCCAGCCGGCGACTACTGACATGCCAAAGGAACTGGAACGAGACCTCGGGTTGTTCGCGGTGATAGCGATAAGCATCGGTGCGATGGTCGGGAGCGGTATCTTCATCCTCCCGGGCCTCGCGCTGGAGACGGCCGGGCCGGCGGTCATCCTCGCGTACCTGCTGGCCGGCGTGCTCGTACTCCCCGCGGCCCTCTCGAAGTCCGAGATGGCCACGGCGATGCCGGAGGCCGGCGGGACCTACATCTACATCGAGCGCGGGATGGGCCCGCTGCTCGGGACCATCGCCGGCGTCGGTACCTGGTTCTCGCTGTCGTTCAAAGGAGCGCTCGCGCTCGTCGGTGGCGTCCCCTACATGCTGTACCTGTTCGACCTCCCCGAGAAGCCCATCGCCCTCGGACTGGCGGCGGTCCTCATCGTCGTCAACATGCTGGGCGCCAAGCAGACCGGTCGGTTGCAGGTCGGCATCGTCGCCGTCATGCTCGCCGCCCTGCTGTGGTTCGTCGTCGGTGGACTGCCCGACACGACGCCGGCCTACTACGGCGGCTTCTTCGACGAAGGGTCGGGCGGTCTTCTCGCTGCGACCGGCCTCGTGTTCGTGTCGTACGCGGGCGTGACGAAGATAGCCAGCGTCGCCGAGGAGGTGGAGAACCCCGACCGGAACATCCCGCTCGGGATACTGGGGTCGCTGACGTTCACGACGTTGCTGTACGTGCTCATCGTCGTCGTCATGGTCGGCGTGACGACGCCGGACCTGCTGAGCGACTCCGACGTCCCGATGATACACGCCGCCGAGGCGTCGCTCGCACCGATCAGCGTGTTCGCCATCATCGGCGCTGCGGTGCTCGCCCTCATCAGTACCGCCAACGCCGGTATCCTTTCGTCCTCGCGCTACCCGTTCGCGATGGCCCGCGACGATCTTGCGCCCCCGTCGCTGACGGAGATCCACGAGAAGTACGGGACGCCGGTGCGAGCGATCACCCTCACCGGTGCCGTGATGCTCGTCCTCATCGCGTTCGTTCCCATCGCCGAGATCGCAAAGCTCGCCAGCGCCTTCCAGATCGTCGTGTTCGCCCTCGTCAACGGCGCCGTCATCGCCTTCCGCGAGGGCGCCGTCGGCGACTACGACCCCTCCTTCGAGTCGCCGCTGTACCCCTGGACGCAGATCGTCGGCATCCTCGGTGGCGTCTTGCTCATCGGATTCATGGGAACCATCCCGCTCGTCGGTGCCCTGGTCATTACGGTCGGCTCGGTCCTCTGGTACTTCTTCTACGCCCGCGAGAAGGTCGACCGCGAGGGCGCCGCGACCGACGTGGTCCGCCGGAGCGTCGGCCGCAAGGCCGTCGAGCGGACGAAGTCGGCCTTCGACGACGTCGCCGGCTACGAGGTCCTGGTGGCCATCACCGAGAACACCAGCGAAGAACGGGAACGGTCGCTGCTCCGCATCGCCGCCGACGTCGCCCGGCAAAACGACGGCTCGGTCACCGTCGTCCAGTTCGACGAGGTGCCCGACCAGGCGACGCTCGAGCACGCCTCCGAGACGCAGTCGCCGGCCGACGTCGAGTTCGAACGCCAGACCGAGGAACTCACCGCGGAGTTCGACGTCCCGATCCGATACGGCGAGATCGTCAGTCACGACGCCGAGCGAGCGATCGTCAACTTCGCCGACCACGAGGACCCGGACTTCCTGCTCCTCGCGCGACGGGACGACCCCCTCTACGCGTCCGTGTTCGGCACCGGCATCGAGTGGATCACCCGCAACGCGCCGTGCGACGTCCTCCTCGTCGAGGACCGGGACCTCGACCGCATACACACGATCACCGTCGTCACCGACAACGGCCCGTTCGACCCAGAGAAGATCGCTGTCGCGAACGCGCTGGCGACCGAGACCGGCTCTCGAATCGACCTGCTCTACCCGATCGAGGGCACCGCGACCGACGCCCAGCGTGAGACGATTACCGAGTACCTCGCCGAACTCGAGGCGCTGTGTTCGGTCCCCGTCCACCGGGAAATCGTCGACTCCGAGGACCCCAGCCGCGACATCGTCTCGGCCATCGACCCGGCGGACCTGCTGATCATCGGCACCGACGGCGGCCCGATCACCGGCAACCTGTTCGGCCGCCCCGCCGACCGCATCGTCGACGCCGTCGACTGCACGGCCATCCAGGTCCACCCACAGGGTGCCAAGCGGTCGACGATCCTGCGCCGCCTCTTCGAACGCTTCGTCTTCTAGCGGGCATCGATCCAGCGATTCCGTCGCCCTCTCACGTTTTGAGGCGACTACGCTCGTGATTCGAGTGGTGTGTTCGGCCTGGTATTGTTGGAAGAACCGACTCCGCAAACACCCCAATTCGCACACAGCACTCGCTGTACAGATCACGTCCCAGAGACCCACACAGCAGAGACAAAACCTGCGTATCACTTGCGAGCAACCTCCCCAGTCACAGACAGGCGTTCGCTACAAATCGAACGAAAGAACGAGGTGGGTCGCCTACGCGTCGCCGCCGTCGGTCAGCACGTCCAGGTCGTCGTCGGCCTGTAGCGGCGGGATGGGCGCTTCGTCCCCGTCGAATGGTTCCTCGCGTTCGTCATTGGCCTCACGGTCGTCGTCGGTTTCACGCTCGACGCCGTCGTCCCAGGCGCGGTGGTGGGTGAGATGATCGTGACACATACTGACACACCGCACTGTAATCACAGGACGTGACGGAAATAATCCTTGCGACGGGATCACAGGAGGCAAAAAGAGCGGCTACTCGCCGGTCGGCGCGGCAGTCTTTGCGTCCCTGGCGCCCTCTACAGTCTCGCGAACCGCGTCGACGCCCTCGTCGTGGACCAGGTCGCCGACGACGACGGTGTCGGCGACGGCGGCCATCGTGCGGGCGGAGTCGTAGTCGTGGATGCCGCCACCGTAGAACAGCGCGGCGTCGTCGAGCGCGTCCGCCGCCGCGTCGACGATGTCAGGGTCGCCGAGCGTGCCCGAGTACTCGACGTAGATTATGTCCTGGCCGAGGAGATGCTCGGCGACCTCGGCGTAGGCCGCGACGTCGTCGGCTTCGAGGTCGCAGTCGGCCTGGGTGTAGCTGGCGACGGAGGCTTCGGGGTTCATGACGATGTAGCCCTCCGTCCAGGTGCGCGACCAGTCGATGCCGTCGTCGATGCGGGCCCACTCCTTGTGCGCGCCCGTAATCCACGTCACGTCGCCCGCGTTGAGGACGACCGGGACCAGGTAGCCCTCGTGGAGGTCCGAGTGGACGACGGAGGCCGGATTGGACGGCTCGATGTACACCGGTACGTCGTGTTTTCCGCAGGCCTCGACGACGCGGGCCATCTTCTCCTCGGTCATGCCGGTCGTGCCGCCGACCTCGATGGCGTCGGTGCCCGTCGCCGCGACGTCCTCGAACGTCTCCCCTTCAACCAGCGTCTTGTCCGGGTCGATCTTCACGATGTGGTCCCAGTCCGCCCAGTCGCTCATGTTGATGTGTGACTGTCGGCGCACGGTAAAACCGCTTCGGATGTTCGGGGATGGTGAATCAGTACGGGCCGTCGGTGTGTAGATAGTGCATATATACTAGCACCGTGCCGTGTGTGGAATTCGTTGTTCGAAGCCCGCTACGAAGAGGGAATCTCGACTCGCGTTTGCGAACCGAGCGTCGAGGACAGGATTTGGTGCTCGGCGCGCCGGAGGAGGGCAGACATCGACGGCTGGGAGATATCGAGTTCGTGGGCGAGTGTTTCGGTCGACGTACGACGGGGACTCTCGTAGTAGCCGCGAGACAGTGCAAGGGTCAGGGCCTCGTGTTGACGTTCGGTCAGACCGTAGGCCGGAGCGTCCTTGGACCCAGCGTGACCAGACGTGATCGAGTGGAGTTCGACCTCGATATCGTTCTCCCGGCAGACCGACTGGAACTCGCTCAGCGTGCTGTAGTTCTTGAATATCTTCGTCTCGTACCAGCCATCGGGCCTGACGACGGGAGGTTCGAGCGGCGCTCCATCGAGGTCGGCGTCGTACATTCGTTGGAACGAGTCGTCGAGATCGACGATACACTTGTAGATCTCCTTGCCGCCTGCCCGTCCGAGTGCCGTCGCCTCCGCGACTTCGTCGACCTCCGCGAGGGCACCCTGAGGGACGTCGGCGGTCTCGTCGATCTGGACAATGAACAATTGACGGCCGTCCTCGATCCGTCCGCGGTGGACGTACTCCAGTTCGTCGAGTTGTACAGACCTGACGACGGTGACTAACGGAAGTGAGGGCGAACGCAGGAAGAGATCGATTCTAATCGTCATGATATTGTCCTGGACGTCAGTGGCAATGGACGTTCTGGGTCGTTCATTCGTGACCAGATATCCAGACCGTCTCGTACGGTTCTTCGAGGTACTCGACGTCGGACTCCGAGAGTTCGATCTCTGTGGCTTCGACGGCTTCCTCGACGTGCTCGACGGTTTCGACGCCGACGATGGGCGCGGTGACCCACTCTTTGTGGAGGTGCCAGGCGAGCGCAATCTGTGCCATCGTCACGGCCTTTTCCTCGGCGAGTTCCTGCAGCCGCTCGTTGATCTCGATGCCGCCGCCCTCTCGGTACGGACGCGGACTGACAGACTCGTCGTCGCGGGCCAGTTCGTCTTCGTCGTGGGGATACGCGAGGAAACCCCGGGCGAGCGGACTCCAGGGGACGACGTCGATGGCCTCGTTATCACACAACGGTAGCATCTCCCGCTCCTCTTCGCGATAGGCGAGATTGTAGTGGTTCTGCATCGTTGCGAACCGTTCCAGACCGAGGCGGTCGCTCACGTGAAGTGCCTCCTGAAACTGCTGGGCCCACATCGACGACGCGCCGATGTAGCGGACTCGATTTCGTCGGACGAGGTCGTCGAGGGTCCGTAGCGTCTGTTCGATCGGGGTGTCGTGATCCCAGCGGTGTATCTGGTACAGGTCGACCGTGTCCATCCCCAGTCGATCCAGCGAGTGCTGGAGTTCCTGGTCGATGGATTTCCGGGAGAGACCGCCCCGGTTCGGTCCGTCCCCCATCTCGCCGTGGACTTTCGTCGCGACGACGAGTTCGTCCCGGTCGTACCCTTCGAGGGCCGTCCCGAGGATCGCTTCGCTCTCGCCTTGCGAGTAGACGTTCGCCGTGTCGAAGTAGTTGATCCCGTGGTCGATCGCCCGCTCGATGATCTCGATGCTCTTTTCCTCGCCGACGGTACTGTCCCACCCGTCTCGGAGACCCGACCCGAAGTTCAGGCAACCGAGACAGATCTCGCTGACTTCCATCCCAGTGGACCCGAGCGTCTTGTACTCCATTCAGGGCGCCTCCTGGATATCCAGTTCGCCGTCGTCCGATTCAGCGAGGAAAAACACGTGACTGAACGCCGAGTCGGCGTCCTCGGCGGTCCCGTGCCAGTGTTCTTCGCCGGGTTCGAAGACGACCAGATCGCCCGCCGAGACCTCGCGCTCCTCGTCGCGTGTGCCGACCATTCCGACGCCATCGGTGACGGAGAGTATCTGGACGCCGGCGTGGGCGTGGAACCTGGTTCGTTCGCCCGGACGGAAGGTGACCTCCGCAGATCGGACGGTGACGCCGTCGAAGGCGCTCTCGACTCCTTCCGAGAGGAGTGGCGATCCGACCTGTACCGGGTGGTCCGATTCTTCGGTGTCCGACGACGGAACGTTGGTAACGTTCATGCTTCGTATTTAGACGAGGGCACTCGGCACCTTGTGTCCGATGCTATGCTAACAGCCCGTTTAAATATGGATGGTCGGCTGACCGTTACACTCGGGCCTGGCCAGTCCCGCTGTAGAAGAAGCCTAGCCCGAGGATCGTCACGATGCCGAGAGCGACGAGGGGAACGACCCACCCGCCGGTTACGCGATGGAGCACGCTGGCGCCGGTCGGCGCGACGAGCGCGAAACCCGCCGTGGAAACGTTGAGCAAGCCGACCGTCGCGGTCGCGTTCTCCTGTCCAAACGCAGTGAGAATGATCGGCGACCAGAGCGTGGCGAGTGGCCCGAGCGCGATCCCGAAACCGAAGAGCGCAGCGTAGGCCAACACGGTCGAGTGAACGAACGGAAGTACGAGGGCGCACACGCCAGCGAGTCCGGCGCTCGCGAGAAATGTCGGCTGGAGGCCGACGCGATCGCCGACGTACCCACCCGCGATTCGGGTGACGACGCTGACACCGCCGATAATACTGATACCGGCGGCGGCAACGCCCATCCCGATACTGTTCGCGGTGAGGATGTCGACGAGGTGTGCAGAGAGGACGTAGAACCACGTGAAGACGAGTGGAAATCCGACCGCCGTGCTCAGGAAGTGCCGGTCGCTGAGTCGTCGACGAACCCACCCGGGACCGACGGGGTTCGAATCCCGTGCAGTCCCCGGCGGTCGCCGGTACACGAGGCTCGACGCACCCACGAACACTGCGGTGAGACCGACCACGGCCGCGAAGCCAGTCTGAAAGCTCGTCCGCTCGAACAGCCAGAGCCACGCCTGTGGCATGACGAGTGGCCCGAGGCCGACGCCCGTCATCGTGATGCTCATCGCGAGGCCCTGGTACTCGTCGAACCACTGTGGCGCGAGCGAGATGATGATCGTGAAGGCCGTTCCGCCGGCCGTTCCGAGCACCACGAACGCGAGGACGACGCCGGCAAACGAGTCGGCGATCTGCAGGAGCGCGATACTCACCGCGAGTCCGGCGGCGACGAGCGCGAGCACCGGTCGAAGGGTAACCCGAGCAGCGAACACGCCGAAGAGGCCGCCGATAGCGAGGAGGGCCGCACTCGTGGTCGAGAAGACCGAAGAGACCTGGACGGCTGTGAGGCCGAACGTGGCCGCGAGTCTGTCGGCGTAGACGGTGAACGTGAAGACAATGCCCCAGATCAGCGTGAGCATACAGACGCCGAGTGTGACGATGACCCATCCTCGAGCGGAGTCCAGCGCCGCTTCGCGCGCCACAGCGTGCTCAATCGTCGTCACTGTGACTCTCCTCCGTCGTTCGCTCTGTCGTTCGACCGTGCTTCGACGTCTGGTTCCGTGAGTGACCACGGTTCAGATCCCACCTACGCATCGTCATACGCCATCGACGTCGAGAGATCAGGATACGCGTTGGCCTGTTCCCGCAGTCGAGCGGCCTTTTCCGTCGCGAGTTCGACGGCGTCAGCACCGGCGACGAACCGGCGTGGGGGCGCTTCCTCGCTGGCGATCTCGACGAGCGCGACGGCGAGCCTGGCCGGGTCGTTCGGTTGCTGACCGCCTTGTTCCTCCCACCACTCAATTTGCTCCGCTCGGCGCTCGTCGTAGTCGTCGATCGACGGGTCGGTGAAGGGCATCGATCGCTCGGCGGTGAGGCTCGTGCGGAAAAACCCTGGATTGACGACGGTCGTATCGATACCGAAGGGTTCGATTTCGTCGTGCAGTGCGTCCATCCACCCTTCGACCCCGAACTTCGAGGTGGCGTAGGCCGAACTGAACGCGAACCCGGACAGTCCCGCGCCCGACGAAATCGAGATGACGTGTCCCGAACGCTGGTCGCGCATGACCGGTAGGACAGCGCGAGTGACGTACATCTGCCCGAAGAGATTCACTTCCAGCTGATCTTTGATCTCGTCGATCGTCATCTCCTCGAAGAAGCCCTTGTAGGAGATGCCGGCGTTATTGACCAGCACGTCGACTCGGCCGAATCGGTCCATCGCAGCCTGTGTTGCCGACTCGGCGTCAGCAGGCTTCGTGACGTCCAGCTCCGCGACCAGCAGGTCCTCGGACTCACCGACAGCCTCGGCCACATCGTCGGTATCTCGGCCGGTTGCGACGACTGCATGTCCCGCATCGAGGGCGGCCGTCGCGAATTCGGCACCCATGCCACGGCTCGCACCCGTAATGAACCAGACCCCTCCGTCAAACGTGGATCCTGCGTCTTCCGACATAGCGACTGAACCCAGGACAGAGAAGGCCTTGGGTCCAATGCTATCCAGAAAGGACGTTTAAGTCCCGGTAGTCTCAAATACGGTACCAACCAGAAATCGAGGACGACAATAATTCCGCTTCTGAATGTTACTTGTCGACTTTCACCAGGACCTTGATCGTCGCTCTCTCATCCATTGCCTCGTACCCTCGGAGGCGCCGTCGAGGTCGTCGTAGGTTCGCTTCGCCGGAGCTTGGAATTGCCACGTCCAGCTATCCGTCATCGCCGAGGATCTCTTCGCGCGAGAACGACTCGCTCTCGCCAGTTCGCCGGGCGTGTTCGACGGCCGCTATCTCCGCGCAACGCTGGGGGCGGCTCGGTCTCGTTCAGGGCCATCGTGTCTTTCTCTCACTCTCACTGTCCGTTGGGGCACCACACCCGGCGTCGCGCGGATTCTGAGCTGCTATTTGGCAGTTCAGTGCAGCGAGTACCACGAACTGTGAGCGAGGGTTCGGCTTCACGCGCAGGTCTCGAACCTCCCAAGGGTTAATACGCCGTCACGGACAATCTCGGGGTATGACAGCGATCGTCCAGGACGACGACGTTCGGTCCGGGGAGCCCCGAATCGCGGGATCCCGGATCACCGTTCTCGACGTCAAGCGGCGCGTCATCGATGGCGACGACGACCCTCACGTCGTCGCGGGAGAATACGACCTCCAGGTCGCCGACGTGTTCACGGCGCTCGCGTACTATTACGATAACCGCGACGATTTCGAGTCGATCGAACGGACTGCGACTGACGAGCGGCGTGACGGGGAACAGCGAACCGCACAACTTCTCGACGACGTCGAACGGACGGACGAATCCGCCGAACGCGCAGATTAATGCAGATACTCGCCGACACCAACGTCCCCGAAGAGTACGTCGCCGACCACCTTTTTCTTCGTCGGGTTTCCTCGCTCACTTCGTTCGCTGCGGGAACCACTCCTCGAAAAACGTGGGCGAAAAAGGCCGCTCGCTCACTCCGTTCGCTCGCGGTACTCAGTCCTCGCCCACCGCTTCCTCGACGATTTCGATCACCTCGTCGGTCAGTCCGTACAACTCGTAGACAATCTCGTCGATGAGGTCGTCGGTCCGCTGGATTTGCTCCTCTAATTCCTCGGCACGCTCCATCGTCTCGACGTAGCTGGCCAGCCCCTCGCGCACGTCGTCGACGGCGGGGAGGGTGAGCTTCCGGAGGCGGTCCACCAGCGAGTTGGTCTTGGTCGCTGTCTCGCGGAAGCCCGCGAACCCGCCCGCCTCGTCCACGGCAACGGGAACGAACGCCTCGATCAGGTCTGCCTCGTCCTTAGTGAGGTCCGTGACGCGCAGCGCTGGCAGCGGGTCGGTCTCGGTGTAGCCCCACTGGTCTGTCTCGTGCTCGTCCTCGTCGTCGGGCTTGTACCGGGCCGTGAGTCGGATTTCGACCGTGCTCTGGGATTCTCGGTGGATCGTCACCTCGCCGACTCAGCTCCGCGCAGTCCCCCAGACCTTAGTCCCTCTTACCCCACAGCACGACCATGCCCTCGGGAAGCGAACTCACCACCGTCTCCGACGTCCGCGAGAACCGCTCGTTCCTGTTCACGGCCACGGACGAGTACGGCGCCGAGGAGGAGCTACTCGTCGTCCCCTGCGACGAGGACGACCGCCCGGTCCGGGCCTTCGCCAACCGCTGTACCCACGAGGCCCAGCGCCTGGACACCGGCCGCGGCGTCGCCATGCGCGACGGCCAGATCATCTGCCCGAAACACGGCTCGATGTTCGACGCCTGCTCGGGCTACTGCGACAACGGCGACGCCGCCGACACGACCCTCCCCGACGTCGACCTGGCCGTCGCGGACGGCGCCGTCTTCCTGACCGACGACGAGTACACCTTCGCCCACGAGGGCGGCATCGACGACGGCGACGATGCTGGTCCGAGTTCGACCTCTCACATCGGCTTCTAGGTGTTCATTATCTCGATAGATGTGATCGATACAGATGAAGGGCTGAGCGAGCTGGCGGGACCAGCGATACAACGGTGAGCAGAACGTCAAACACCCCGAAATCCCTCGGCGCGCTCTTTGGAATTGGAATCGGGACCAGCAACACCCAGAAAGCCCTCGGCGGGCTCGGGTCGCGGGGACCACCTTGCGCTCCTCACTACGTTGCGGTGCTAAGGGGCCCCGGCTTCCCCGACCCCGCCTCGCCCTTTCAGTCCTCCAGGCACCGCAGGCCCTGCCCTTCCCCTGGTCGCAAGGCCCTCACAAGTGTTTGGGCACTTGCTCCCGGCCGTCCGCCGCGCGGTTACGGAGCGGTCAGGAAGCGTGGTTCGGCGCGGACGCGCCGAATCCGGGGAGGTGTGGTGGTATTAATCGCGAGCGCCTCCGGGGCGCGAGCGATGCTGAGCCTGGCGGACTGAAAGGGCGAGGCGTGGTCGACGAAGCACGACACGTCAAGCACCGGAGCGCAGACTGTGGCGCGCGAGTCGAGCACGCCGAGGGCTTTCGAGGTGTTGCTGTCGGTATTCGTTTCACTAGTTCAAACGAGAATCACCCGAGCAATTCACACACGAACTCATCGAACGAGAATCCTCAACAAACATCCACACAGTAGCAAGTGTCGCCACGAACCACTCATTGATACTCGATACCACACACCACGATAGTGTGGCACCTGTTCCGCTCGGCGGACTGCTCCGACGACCGCTGCTCAGACACGCCCTCAGACCGATCGCCGCGTTCACGGCTGTCGTCCTCGCCGGCGTCGTGGGCTTTACCGCCCTCGGCGGGGTCGGCGTCGTCGACGCGCTGTTCTGGTTGCTCGACCCGACGAGTATCGAGTTGCACTTCCAGGCCCACGACGGGCCGGCGACGCTGGTGAAGGGCTACGCCATCGTCGTCCTCACGGGCCTCGTGCTCTCTGGGCTGTGGACGGGCGAGACGGTCCTGACGGCGGCCTTCGGCGGGCAGATGCGCGACGAACTCAGAGCGATGCAGCTACTATCCACTATCGGCGACCTCGACGACCACATCGTCGTCTGCGGCTACGGCACCTTCGGCAAGACCGTGGCTCGCAGCCTCGACGACGCCGGTCGCGACGTGGTCGTCGTCGAGACCCAGGAGGCACAGTACGACGAGGCCATCGACGACGGCGTCCTCGCGGTGAAAGGCGACGCCAGGCGCGAGGAGACCCTCGGCGACGCGGGCATCGAGCGGGCCAGCGCCGTCGTCGGCGCCATCGACGACTCGAACGCGAACATCCAGATCGTCCTTGCGTCGAGCCAGCTGGCGCCGACGGTCCGGCTGGTGGTCAGGGTCGGCGACGAAATCGACGAGACGCTGGCCCGCCGCGCGGGCGCAGACGAAGTGATCATTCCCGAAGTCGTCAGCGGCGAACGCGTGTCGACGACGCTGTAGCTATCCAGTCACCGGCCGCTGGGCCAGAAAAATAAGAAACCGCTCAGTCCGCGGCGCGGGCCTCACCGTCCAGCGTCTCCTGCCACTCCTCGACCTGCTTGGCGGTGACGCCCTGGACGGTGGCCGCGACATCTCCCGGTTCGACCTCTTTCAGGTCGTCCGGCGAGTCGACGCCGACGTCGGCGAGTTTCTCGGCGGTCGCGCCGCCGATGCCCGACAGGTCCTCCAGGTCGTCGACGCGCTGGCGGGCCTGGTACTCCTCGAAGTTGCAGATGGGACAGCCCAGTTCCCACGGTCCGTCGTCGTCTGCCTCGTCGCCTGCCTCGTCGTCAACCCTGTCGTCTGCTCCGTCCGCTGCCCCGTCGCCAGCATCGCCGTCTGCCCCGTCGCCCGCCTGGTCGTGAATCTCGATTTCGGGGAGGTCGTGCTCCTCGCAACGTTCCTCCGTGACGACGATGTCGCCGTTGCGGGGCAGCGGGAGCGAGTACTCGCAGTCGGGATAGCGCGTACAGCCGACGAGTCGCGACCCGCTCCGGAGCCGTTTGATCGCCAGCTCTCCGTCGTGTTCTTCACCGCAGTCGGGACAGACGCCGATGACCTCGTCCTCGGTCTCGTCGGCCTTCTCGACCTCGCAGCGGGGACAGCCGTGGACGAAGGTGTCCCGGCCGGCGAGCATCTTCACGTGGTTCATCTCGTGTTCCTCGCAGGTCTCCTCGATGACGAGCGGGTCGCCCGTCGAGGGGAGCGGGAGCGTGTTCTCGCACTCCGGGAAGCCGTCACAGCCGACGAAGTACGACCCCTGGCGCGACCGGCGGACGAGCAGGTCGTCGCCGCAGTCGGGGCACGGACCGAGTCGCTTGTCGGCCTTGAGCGACTCCTGGAGGTGTTCGCCGACCTCCTCGCGGGAGGAGGCGAGTTCCTCGAACACCTCCTCCAGCATCTCGCGGGACTCCACGGTGACGTCGTCGAGCGTCGCTTCGCCGTTGGCGATGGCGGACATGTCAGCCTCCAGCTGTGCGGTCATGTCGTCCGAGACGACGTGGTCCGCGAACTCTTCGGCCGCCTTCACGACGGCCTTTGCCAGCGTCGTCGGCCGCGGCGGGTCGTTCTCGATGTAGCCCCGGTCGTACAGCTTCTCGATGGTGTTGTGCCGGGTCGCCTTCGTCCCCAGGCCCAGGTCCTCCATGCGCTGGATGAGCCGGGACTGGCCGTAGCGACGGGGCGGCTGGGTCTGTTTGGCCGCCAATTCGACGTCCGACATCGCCAGCTCCTCGCCCTCCTCGACGGCGGGGACGAAGTTCTCGCTCGCACTGGAGTAGGGGTACACCTCGTGGTACCCCGGTTCGACCAGGCGCTTGCCGTTGGCCTTCAGCGAGTGGGCCGCGGCTTCCGCGACGACGCGGAGGTGGGCCCACTTCGCGGGCTCGGCCACCGTCGCGAAGAAGCGACGGACGACGAGTTCGAACACCTCCCACTCGTCCTCGCCGAGTTCGCTGGGCGCGGGAATCTCCCCGGTCGGGTGAATCGGCGGGTGGTCGGTCGTCTCGTCGTCGCCCTCGGTCGGCGTCAGGTCCGCCTGCTCCAGGAGCATCTCGGCGTGTTCGCCGAACGTCGAGTCGCCGACGAACTCGTCGAGCAGTTCGTCCGGCTCCAGGTCGTCCGGGTACACCGTGTTGTCCGTCCGCGGGTAGGTCATGTAACCCGCGGTGTAGAGGTCCTCGGCGATGGACATCGAGCGCTGGGCGGAGTAGCCCAGCGAACTCGCCGCGGAGATGAACGCCGTGGTGTTGAACGGGTCCGGCGGGTCGTCGGTGCGGGTCCGCCGACGGACCGAGGTGACCGTCGCCGAATCGACGCCGGCGATGGCCTCGTAGGCGTCCTCGGCCGATTCCTCGTCCCAGACTCGCTCGGCCTCGGTGCCGTCGTCGGCCTCGTAGAAGTACTGGGCCTCGAAGGATTCGTCCCCCTTCGTCAGGTCGCCGAATATCTCCCAGTAGTCCTCCGGGTCGAAGGCATCGATTTCCCGTTCGCGGTCGACGATGAGCTTCAGCGTCGGGGACTGGACCCGACCGACGCTGATGAAGTCGTTGCCGAGCTGGCGCGCGGAAAGGGAGAGAAAGCGCGTCAGCGCGGCGCCCCAGACGAGGTCGATTATCTGGCGCGCCTCCCCCGCGGCGGCCAGGTCGAAGTCGATGTCGTCCGGGTTCGCGAAGGCGTTCCGGACCTCTCGCTCGGTGATCGAGGAGAAGCGCACGCGTTTGACGGGGACGTCCGTCTCGTCGCGGATCAGTTCGTACGCTTCCTTGCCGATGAGTTCCCCCTCGCGGTCGTAGTCAGTCGCGATGGTAGCCTCCTCGGCCTTGCGGGCGAGAAAGCGCAGCGTCTCGACGATGTTCTCCTGGGTCGCCGACTTGACGACGTCGGCGTCGACCAGCTCCGCCGGTTCGACGTCCCGCCAATCGGAGTACTCTGGCGGGAAGTCGACCCCCACGACGTGGCCCGAGAGCCCCATCACGCGTTTCGAGCCCCAGCGATAGACGTTGACCCCGTTCTTGCGCTCGGCCTGCGCGCTCCCTTCGCTGAGGATCTCGGCGATCCGGCGGGCAGCGTTCTCCTTCTCGGTGATGATCAGCTCCACGAGACATCACCTGTTTGCTCGCTCATTAGGAGTTGGTAGGGCCAGGTGCATCCAAAAGTGTTTCGTCCGAAAACGGCAGATAGCGCGTGTGTGCGGGCGGTTGGGCGGGCGCGGGCGTTCGCGACGGGCGCGTGCTCGTGCCCGCGGTCGCACACGTGCGTGGAGGTGTCCCCACTCGGAGCGAGACCCCACTCCCCACTCGGATCGAGACGGCTCACCCTGCCACTCAGAGAACGACTGTCTCGATTTCGTCGATGGCTTCGAAGTCGGGGTCGCCCGAGTACAGAGCCTCACACTCCGTGACGCTCGCGGCCATCGCGACGTGGATCGCGTCGGCGTACGAGAGTTCCAGTTCGCGGCGCTGGTAGTACCTGTCACGAAGTTCCGCCCCGAACTCGGCTATCTCGTCGGTCACGGGCAACACTTCGACGTGATCCATCGCGCGGATCGCTTCTATCGCTTCGCTCGCGGTTTCGGCGTCTCGGGCGCGCCGTATTCGGTAGGACACCTCGGCGACGACGGTCGCCGCAACGATGCCACCCGCGTCGGCGGTGTTCGCACGTTCGATCGCCGCTTCCGCGTCGCGCCATTTGTCCCCCTCGAACACGTACTCCAGCCACACCCACGAATCCAGGAAGATCATTCGTCGACGTCTACCGAGTCCCACTCGGCCTTCGACTGTCGGCGGAGTTCGGCCACGTCGACCTCCAGGGGTGCGAGACGTTCACGAACCTCTCGCAGCCGGTCCATCGGATCCCGCTTCCGGCGGAGCCGCAACTCTCCGGACTCGGAAACGACGAATTCCACCTCCTCACCAGGTTCGAGGTCGAGGGCGTCCCGGACTCGTTTCGGAATCGTCACCTGACCCTTGCTAGTGATCGTCGCGTCTTCTGAGAGTGCCATTCTTACGCTATTTTCCCCCTCCTTACTCAAATCTGTTTGCCTTACTCCCGGTCGTGGACCGATCCGACACCACGGTATCCGCGGACAGTGGTTCGGTTTCGACGCACTCATGTCCCCGCTCGCCGCCCTTCCGGATTTCGACGCACTCATGTCCCCGCTCGCCGCCCTTCCGGACATGGACCACCGGTACGTCCGCGCGGCGCGGGCCGCCGTTGCCGCCCTCGTGTTCGTCACCGCGGCCTATCACCTCTGGTGGGGCTTCCCGCGGAGTCTCATCTACGGGACCGCCCTCCTCGACCTGGCCTCGCGCGGCCTGCCGCCCGACCCCCGACCGTTCCTCTTCGTCGCCCTCGCGCTCGCGCTCCTGTCGGGGCCCTACCTCGTCATCCACGACAGACTCTCGCTCCGCCGGGCCTACCAGCTCGGTCTGGTGTTGATGGTCCTCTCCGTTCTCGGCTGGGTGTTCTGGCACGAGACGGGCCACGGCGCCTTCCTGACCGGATCGGCCGTCCCCGGCGCCGGTGGCGGCCACAGCCACGGCGGGGGCGTCCTCGGCACCATCGCCGAGCACTACGTCGTCGAACCGGTCGAGGGTCTCATCAAATCGGTCGAACTCGCCGCCGCCGCGCTGTTCGCGTTCCTGCTGCGGTACGACGGCGACGTCGACGCGGCGTAGATAGGTGTCCGGCGACCGCTCCCGACGACTTTATCATTCCTTTCGACTAACTATTCGCCAATATGAATCGGCGAAGCTTTCTGGCCTCCGCGTCGGCGACCGCGGTGACGGCCGGGCTGGCCGGCTGTCTCGGCGGCGGATCGGGCGGATCGGACGGATCTGGGTCAGAGACGTCCTCCGGCGACGAGACGCTGGACGTCGGCGGTGAGCAGGTTCCGCTGGTTCCCGTCGACGAATCGCACACCTGGTACCAGGATACCGAGACGAAGTTCGTGGACGCACGCGGCCAGCGCCAGTACGACGAGGCCCACATCACCGACGCGGTTCTGAGTCCGGCACGCCGCGTCGAGGACTGGTCGGAATCACGACAAGCCGATCCGACCGAGGAGTGGTCCACCGATCAGCGGATCGTCTGTTACTGCCGGTGCCCGCACCACCTCTCGTCGCTCCGGGCCGGCGAGTTGATCTCCGAGGGGTACGAGGACGTCTACGCCATCGACGAGGGATTCGGCGCCTGGATGGACAACGGCTATCCGACCACCGGAAGCGGGACGAACGCCAGTTTCGAAATCCGTGGCCAGTCGGACCCCGCGGACGCCGGCGAGTACGCCTGGGCCAGCCACGAAGCCAGCGACCAGCAAGAGGCCGTCCCCATCGCCGACGACGGGAGCTACCAGATGACGCTCCACTTCAGCGACCTCACCCCGACGTCACCCATCGACCTGCGGACGCCGAGCTACGAACTGACGGCACCGCTCTCGGAACTGACGGACGGGGTCGTGAACGGGTCGCTAGCCTAGAGCTCCGCCACTCCACCGCTACCCCGACTCGTCCACGTATTCGAGCAGGTCCCACTCCATCTGGGCGAGGGCTTCAGCGGCCGGGTTCTCCCGGTTGATCGCGTACATCTGGCTGTTCCCCACGCGCCGCGTCTCCACGATCATCTCGTAGTCGAGCAGATCGTCGAGGTGTTCGTAGAACGTGCTCCGGTCGATGCCGGCGAGGCGAGCGATCTCGGTCGCGTTCAGGTCCCGGTCGTTTTCGCTCAATAGCGCAGTCAGGATCTTCACCTTGGCGTGGGGGCCGAGGACGTCTGTCAGCACGGTGTCTTCGACGGCGGATTCGACGTCTGTTTTGGTCTTGCTCATGGTAGTGTCACTCACCTGGGATCGCTCTCTAGCTGTCCCTTGGGCGCGATCCTGTTTAAGGATGTGGGGAATTCGGGACGGGAGAAAGCATAGGTACTTCACCGGTGTTGTATTATATCGACAGCCCCTCCACACCTTTTTGAACAATGAGGGGAGCAACCGTTCCCATCTGTGGGAGACGAAGACGCACTCCGAGTGAAGCTCGTCACGAAACTCGCGCGCAAGAAGGTCGTGGGCACCCACAAGAAACAGGTCGACACGGTCAAAAACTGGTTCGCGACCAGTGACCAGGGGACGGTCGAGGACCTGATCCTGGAGATGGCTCGGGATCCGAACGCACCGATCGAGGGCTATGGCGGGAGTCGCGACAACGTCCGTCTGACGAGCATGAAGGCGGCGAAAACATACATCCGAACCAACGGCGGGGAACTGCCGTGGGGGCTCAGAGACGAGTAGTTATCGTTCCAGTTCCGCCCGCAACAGCCCGTTGACATCGCCGGGGTCGGCGCTCCCACCCGTCTTCTGGGCATCCACCTTTTTCTTCGTCGGGTTGCTCGCTTCGCTCGCAACCGCTCCTCGAAAAATCTGGACCAAAAAGGCGGCCGCTCGCTCCGCTCGCGGCCGTGCTATTCCTCTAACTCCGCCCGCAACAGCCCGTTCACGTCGCCGGGGTCCGCGCTCCCGCCCGTCTTCTGCATGACCTGGCCGACGAGGAAGTTGATGGCGCCGTCGTCGCCGTCGTGGTAGTCTTCGACGGCGTCGGGATTCTCGTCGATGGCGTCCGTGACCGCCGCCGCTATCTCGTCGCCGCTGGTCTTGCCCAGGTCCTCGGCTTCGACGATGCTGTCCGGGTCCTCGTCGTCGTCGAGCATCTCGCGGAGGACGGTCTCCTTGGCGTTCTTGGCGGTAATCTCGTCCTCGGCGACGAGTTCGACCAGGCGGGTCACCTCGTCGAAGCGGTCCTCGACGTCGGTTATCAGCATGTCGCGGTAGTTGAGTTCGCCCAGCAGTTCGTCGGCGACCCACGTCGCCGCGAGGTCGGCGTCGAAGCGTTCGGCGACGCTCTCGAAGAAGTCCGCAACCTGCTTTGTGCTCGTGAGCTTCGAGGCCGCCTCGTCGCTCAGGCCGTACTCCGCGACGAAGCGCTCGCGGCGGGCGTCGGGGAGTTCCGGGATGGCGATCTCCTCCTTCCAGTGGCTGACCCTGAGCGGCGGGAGGTCGGCCTCGCGGAAGTAGCGGTAGTCCTTCTCCTCTTCCTTCGAGCGCATTCCGACGGTGTTGCCGTGGGTCTCGTTGAAGTGGCGAGTCTCCTGTTCGACCTCGCGGCCGGACTGGACGAGCTTCTTCTGGCGGGAGGCCTCGAACGCCAGCGCCTGCTCGGCACCTTTGTGGCTGGAGATGTTCTTGACCTCCGTCCGGTTGGCGTCTTCCAGGACGCTCGCGTCGATGTTCCCGTCGTCACCCACCTCCTCGGCGTCGACCAGCGAGAGGTTGGCGTCGATGCGCAGGCTGCCGTCCCGCGTCGCGTCGAAGATGCCC
>Ga0075105_1000174_pt1 | contig 39691 bp, 43 predicted proteins | sample AntDeeMetag02WF5_FD_69800 | JGI IMG/M metagenome (GOLD analysis project Ga0075105, IMG submission 69800) | Saline lake microbial communities from Deep Lake, Antarctica - Antarctic Deep Lake Metagenome 02WF5 | ecosystem: Environmental > Aquatic > Non-marine Saline and Alkaline > Saline | place... | reverse complement strand
TACCACGGCGACGGGACGGACACCGACGAACTCCGGTCGGCGGGGGCGGACAGCGCCCGCATCGTCGTCGCCGCGACGGGTGACGACGACGCCAACCTGCTGGTCGCCCAGCTGGCCGAGTCGAAGTTCGACGTCGAGACCATCATCGCTCGCGCGAACAACCCGGACAACGTCGACGCCTTCGAGGACCTCGGCGTCCGGACGGTCTCCTCGTCGCTGGCGACCGCGTGGGGCATCGACAACATCATCGAGCGCCCCGCGCTCGCCAACTGGATGACCGAGATCGGGCGCTCGGGCGACGTCCAGGAGGTCGAAGTGACCTCGGAGGACCTCGTCGGCCGCACCATCGAGGAGGTCGACGCCGAACTCCCGAACGGCTGCATCATCGCGCTCGTCGGCCGCGACGGCGACAACCAGGTGCCGGACCCGGACTTCACGCTGCAGCACGGCGACCACCTCACGTTCCTCGGTCGGACGGAGGCGGTCCGCGAGGCGCTGGAGTGGTCCCACCCGCGCGACTGAGGTATATTTTCTCGCGCCCCGGCGGCGGTCAGTCGTCGGCTGCCGGCAGCGTGAACGAGAACGTCGTCCCTTCTCCCGGTTCCGAGTCGACCCGGATGTCGCCGCCGTGGCGTTCGACGATGCGCTTGCAGAGGGCGAGCCCCACGCCCGTCCCCGCGTGTTCGTCCTGGCTGTGGAGGCGCTGGAACACCTCGAAGACGCGCTCCCGTTCGGCGGGGTCGATGCCGATGCCCTGGTCGCTGACCGAGAGTCGCCACCGGTCGCCAGTGCGCTCGGCGGATACGTCGACCCGCGGCGGCCCGTCGCCGCTGTACTCGATGGCGTTCGCCAGCAGGTTCTGGAACACCTGCCGGAGCTGACTCGGGTCGCCGAGCACGCGGGGGAGGGAGTCGCTGTGGATGGCGGCGTCGCTCTCCTCGATTTTCACGCGGAGGTCCTCGCGGACGTCCGCGAGCACGTCCTCGAGGTCGACTGGCTCGAACGGGTCGCCCTGCGTCTCGACCCGCGAGTACTCCAGGAGCCCCTCGATCATCTCCCGCATCCGCTCGGCGCCGTCGACGGCGAACTCGATGAACTCCTCGGCGTCCTCGTCGAGTTCGTCGCTGTAGCGACTCTCGAGCAGTTGCAGGTAGCTGGATACCATCCGCAGGGGCTCCTGGAGGTCGTGGGACGCCGCGTACGCGAACTGCTCGAGGCGCTCGTTGGACTCCTCGAGTTTGCGCTGGGTTTCCCGACGCTCCGTGGCGTCGGTGAACGCGACGACCGCCCGGGTGACCTCGCCGTCGGCGTCCGTGATCGGCTTCCCGCGGACCTCGATCGTCCTGCGCTCGCCGTCGAACGACTCGATCTCGAACACGTCGGGGTCGTCGACCGCCTCGCCCTCGAGGGCCCGCGCCATCGTCCACTCGTCGGGCCCGACGCGCTCGCCGGTGTCGGCCCACCAGCCCGGGTACTCGTCGTAGTCGCTCTGGTCCTCTGCCGGATACACCTCCCCGCCCCAGATCTCCGTCGCGACCTCGTTCACCCGCTCGAGGTGGCCGTCCGCGCGCGCCACCATCACGCCGACCGGCAGAATCTCGAAGATCGTCTCCAGCTCCTGCTTCGTCCGCTGGCGCTCGAGCTCTGCCCGCTTGCGCTCCGTGATGTCGGTGACGGCCCCGGGGAACGTGACGGGGTCGCCGTCCTCGTCGCACTCGACTTGGCCGCGGGCGACCACCCACCGCCACTCCCCGTCGGCGTTCTGCACGCGGTACTCGGCCTCGTACTCCCCGCAGGACTCGAGCGCCGCGTCGATCTTCCGTTCGACACGCTCGCGGTCGTCTTCGTGGATTGCCGCGACGAACCGGTCGATGGGCACACCTTCACGGGCGGCGTCCGGGTCGACGCCGAACTTTCGGGCGAACGACGCGCCCGCGACGAACCGGTCCTCGGGAACGTGCCACTCCCAGGTGCCGACCGCGCCGGCCTCCGTCGCCGCCTCGAGTTGTGCCTTCGCCTCGCGCAGGTCCCGCTCGCGTTCCGTCTGCTCGGTGATGTCCTGGGACATCCCCATCACGCTCGTGACGCCGCCGTCGTCGTCCCGGATGGGGACGAAGTGTAGCTGGTACGCCCTGTCCCCGATGGCTTCCACGACCTCGGTGCTCTCACCGTCGAGCGCAGCCTCGTAGTAGGGGACGACGACGTCGGCGACCGCCTCCGGCAGTGCGTCCGAGATGCGCTCTCCCTCCAGGTCGTCTCTCGTCAGGCCGGCGTTACCACCTGGTGTTCCCACGAACATGACGTAGCGGAGGCTCTCGTCGACCAGTGAGACACCGCCCGCCGGGTAGTTGTCGACGAGGGTCTGGAATCGCCGCTCGACCTCCCGGAGCTCGCGCTCGCGGGCCTGGCGCTCGGTGACGTCTCGGTCGGAGACGATGAGGGAGACGACCTCGCCGTCGTCGTCCGTCACGGGCCGGAAGTAGCCGCTGACGGTGCGGGCCTCCCCGCTCAGGCTGGCGATGTCGGCCTCGAAGTCGACGTACTCGCCGGCGGCCGCGCGCTCGACCCACTCCCGGACGTCGGCCTCCACGCTGTTCCCGCGACCCCACCAGGGCGTCTCCCAGAACGGTTCGCCGACGACGTCGGCGAGGTCGGCGTCGATGTACTCCATCGCCGTCTCGTTGATGTCCCGCACCGTTCCGTCAGGGTCCAGACGCCCGACGAGGATGTTCGGGTCGTTGAAGATGGCGTCGTACTGGCGCTGCTTGCGCAGCAGCTCCTGGCCGTGCTCCTCCGCGCTGATGTCGCGGGCGACGCCGACGGTCCCACGGAACTCCCCGTCCTCCACGAGCAGGTTCACCCTGAGCTCGCACGGAATCAGCGTCCCGTCGGCCGTCTCCACCGTCAGCTCGAACGTCTGCATCTGCCCCGCGTCGGTCGCGAGCTGCTCGACGATCCCGCGCTCGATGTGCCGGTAGTCGTCCTCGTCGAGCAGCAGCGCGACGGAGTTGCCGATGAGCTCCTCGCGGTCGTACCCCGTCAGGTCCACGATGACGTCGTTCACCGCGACGAACCGCCCGCTGGCGTCTAGCTGGTAGATGCCGTCGTCGACCAGGTTCACGAGCGTTCGGTAGTGCTGTAGCGCCTCGGCGCCGTCGGCGTCTGCCCAGAACCCGACGTCACCGATGCCCGCTCGTTCGTCCATGGGGTCTGCTACTGTCGACACCCGGAAAAGCTCACCGCGGACGTGAGACATAGCTGATTGGTCGGCCACCCGACCCGACGGCTACGCCGGATCGTCCTGGTGGACCTGCCAGGTGAAGACGCTCTCGAAGACGTAGTTGACGAGCATCGCCGCCGCGATGGCGAGCGGACTCGCGGCGAGGAACCAGAGGTCGGTGCCGGCGACGACGAGCGTCACGGCGAGCCGCTGCGTGAGCAGCCAGTACGCCGCCAGCTGGACGGCGACGCCGCCCGAGCGCACGAGGTGGGATTTTCCGAGGCGCTTCGCGAACGCCTTGCGCCCGGTGGCGCCCTCCCCCGCGAACGTCCAGTGCTCGTTGACGAGGAACATCACGAGGATGGCCGTCTCGACGCCCGCTGCCTTCGCCCACATCTCCGGCACGCCGGCGCCGAGCCGGAGCGCCGCCAGCACTGCGTTGTCGCTGACCGCGCCGACGACGCCGACCGAGACGAACTGGCCGAACCGGGCGCCCGACACCAGCGAGTCGAAGCGCTCGGGGACGACGCCCCGCAGGCGGTCGCCGCTACTCATGGTTTCGTTCGACGAGGGCCGCGGACTCCTGGCGCCGGGCGGCGATGGCCTCGTGGAGTCGACTGTCCTCGAGTCGCTTCGCGCGGTGGCGGGCAGCCACCAGCGTCTCCAACAACTCCACCGGCGTCCGGACCACCGAGACGGTCGAACCGGGTTTGTCCTCCCAGACCAGTGGCACCTCCGCGACGCGCAGCCCCAGCGCGCCGGCCATCGCCACCAGTTCGACGTCCCACGCGAACCCGGGTTCGTGGAGGTGGTCGCGGACGCGCTGCCAGGCCCCGGCGGTGAGCGCCTTCGCGCCGCACTGGTAGTCGTAGAGGTCGACCGCGAGCAGGTTGCCGGCGAGCCACGCGAACCCGTCGCCGAGGAACCGGCGGGCGAACGTCTGGTGGCTCGTCACCTCCGCGTCGGGGTGGCGCCGGGAGCCCACGGCCAGATCCGCGCCGCCGTCCACGACGGCCGCGACGACGTCGCCCAGCGAGTCGGCGCCCGTGCTGCCGTCGGCGTCCGCGAACGCGAGCACGTCGGTCTCCAGTGCCTCGAAGCCGGCGGTGATGGCCGCTCCTTTGCCGCGTCGTCGGTAGGCGTTGTTCACCGTCGCACCCGCATCCCGGACGCGCTCGACTGTCTCCGTCCGCCCACCGTCGAGTTCGACGTGGAGGCGCTCGGGGTCCAGGGTCTCGCGGAGCGACTGCAGGTACTCGACGAGCACCTGGACGTTCGGGCTGTAGGCTGGAACGACGATTCCGAGGGAGGGCATCCCGTAGGAGAACGTGTGCAAGCGGTATCAGTTTCGTGGCTCGGGACGCCACTGTCACGTGAACACATCCCTATCTGGCTACGGTGTCTCGGCTATCGTGACTCCACCGACCGTCGACCGGCGGGACGCCGAAGGAGCCGGATTCGGCTGCGCCGGACAGCACTGTTCCAGTCGCCGCTCCGGTTCGGCGGCGGTTCTGGTGGGCCTCGTCGTCGGGGTCGTCTTCGACGGTGGGAGACGTGGCTGAGTTCGCCAAACTCCGAAATCCGAGTCAGCGACGCGCTCACCGGTACAGGCTACGGTACTTCGCCAGTTCCGCGGCCAACTCCCGGCTCTCGAGGAGCACGAACCCGGCGGCGATGACGGCGAACCCGAGCAGCGTCACCGCCTCGACGCGCTCCCCGAGCAGCAGCCACCCGAGGACGAGCGCGACGACGGGCGTGAGGTAGGTCACGAGGTTCGCCTTCAGCGCGCCCACCTCCCCCATCAGCGTGAGGTAGAGCACGAACCCGATGGCACCGGCGAAGAGACCGAGGTAGACCACCGACACGACCGCCAGCGGAGTCGGCCGGACACTCGCCAGGGACTCCCCGACCGCGAACGCGAACGTCCCCTGTATCGTCGCCCCGACGACCATCGACCAGGCGGTCAGCGCCGGCACTGGCATCGCGGACCCACTCCGACGGACGAGTACGGCCCCGAACGCGACGGTACTCACCCCGGTCAGGACGAGCGCCTTCCCGACGACGGCCGGGTCGAGGAGGCTCGCCGGGTCCGGTCTGAGGAGTATCGCCACGCCGAGGAAGCCCAGCACCACACCGAGGTAGTCGCGGCCGACCAGTCGCTCCGCCGGGAGCAGAGCCCAGGCGAGCAGCGCCGTGACGATGGGCGAGAGACTGAAGATGACGGCGGCCACGCCGCTCGTGATGAACTGCTGGCCGACGAACGCGAACCCGGACCCGCCGATGAGGAACGCGCCCCCCGCGAGGACGGCCTGCCAGTCCTCACGCGACTGCGGGCTCCGGTACTCCACCGTCGCACCCACGTAGACGAGCAGGACGGCGGCGGCGACGTAGCTCCGACCCGCGGCGAACAGCAGTGGTGGGATGTCGGAGAGCCCGGTCTTGACCGCCGGAAACGCCGTTCCGAAGACGAGCGTCACGACGACGAACAGGCCCACCGTTCGCGAGCGGGTCACGTCACTGGCTAACGCGCGCCAGGCCGAAATAAGTGACAGCTAGGATACGCTCACGGCCGTGAGGGGGAGTGCGGTCTTACCGCTCGAAGGTGATGGCCGCGCCCTGGCGCGAGGACCTTTTCTCTCGGTCGCTCTGCTCACGGTTCGCGTTGCTCACCGTTCGCACAGTCCGAGGCGCGTCACTTCGCTCCGCGCGTTGCTCCCTCGGAAAATCTCCGCCAAAAAGTGACTGTGTCGCGTTACCGCTCGAAGGTGATGGCCGCGCCCTGGCCGAAGCCGACGCAGAGCGTCGCGAGACCCTTGTCGGCGTCGCGCTCGATGAGTTCGTGAATCAGGGTGACGGGGAGGCGCGCGCCGCTCGCGCCGAGCGGGTGGCCGAGCGCGATGGCGCCGCCGTTGACGTTGAACTTCTCGTTGTCGACGCCGAGTTCGTCGCGGGCGTAGACGGTCTGGGACGCGAACGCCTCGTTGAGTTCCACGACGTCGAACTCGTCGATGTCCTCGCCCGTGCGGTCGAGGAGTTCCCTCGTGGCGGGGACCGGGCCGATGCCCATGACCTCGGGGTCGACGCCCGTGACGTTGTGGTCGCCCACGTACGCGAGCACGTCGAGGCCGTGGTCCTCGGCGAACGCCTCGCTGGTGACGAGCGTCGCGGCCGCGCCATCGGATATCTGGCTGGCGTTGCCGGGCGTCACCGTGCCGTCGCTCCTGAACACCGTCGGGAGCTGGCTCAGCGCCTCCATCGACGTGTCGCGGCGGATACCCTCGTCCTCCTCGACGAGACCGCTGTCGGTCTCGATGGGCACAATCTGGTCGTCGAAGCGCCCGGAGTCGGTGGCGTCGGCCGCGCGCTGCTGGGACTGGAGGGCGTACTCGTCCTGCTGCTCGCGGCTGATCTCGTAGCGCTCGGCGACCTCTTCGGCGGTCATCCCCATCTGGAGCTGGGGGACGTTGTACAGCTCCGCGAGTCGGGGGTGGAGGTGCTCGTAGGAGTTGCCGTCCATCGGGACGCGACTCATGTTCTCGACGCCGCCCGCGATGATGGCGTCGCGCTGCCCCGCCGTGATGGAGTCGGCGGCGCGCATGATGGCCTCCATCGAGGACGCACACCAGCGGTTGACCGACGCCGCGGGCACGTCCTCGCCGAGGTCCGAGAGGAGCGCGATGACCCGCGCGACGTTGTTGTCCTGCTCGCCGCGCTGCTGGGCGACCCCCCACTGGAGGTCGTCGATGTGGTCGCTCGTGAGTCCGTTCTCCGCGAGAATGTGGTCGATGAGCGGGACCGAGAGGTCCTCGCTGCGGGTGTCGGCGAAGGCGCCGCCTTCCTTCCCCTGGGGGGTTCGGTAGGCCGCCGCGACGACCGGAGTGCTCTCACTTGCCATACTATGACGTGGCGGACGACGAACCATAAACCTCTCACAACCGGACGCCAGTCGCTCGCTGTTTATCGAGCGTCTCAGCCGCGGGGGCCTCCCGGTCGTAGAGAATACTGCTCACGGTTCCCGCTGGTCGCCGTTCGCGTCAACGTGCTCCGTGTGCGCACCTCGCGGGTCGCTGTGCTCCCCGCTCGTGTATTCGGTGGACTCACTTCGTTCGTCCACCCACTCCGGAAAGCGTTTACCCACGTCGGCCCGACAACAAGGGTATGTCACGGCCGCGGGGCGACTCGGGCGGACGCATCCGAGTCGTCGCAGCCCTCCTCGGAGTCGTCGCAGTCGCACTGGTCGCACGCCTCTGGGCGCTCGGCTGGCGGGTCGCCCACCAGGACGAGGCGCGAGTCGCCGACTGGATCCGCCACTACATGGACGTCGGCGGCTGGGAGTACCGCGCCATCATCCACGGGCCGTTCCTCCCGCACGTCAACGGCATCGTCTTCGACCTGCTCGGACCCTCGGACTTCGCGATGCGTCTCGTCGTCGCGCTCGTTGGCGGCCTGCTGCCGCTCGCTGCGTGGCTCTACCGCGACCACCTGCGCGGGACGGAGATGGTCGCCGTCGGCGTCTTCCTCGCGGCCAACCCCGTCCTGCTCTACTACTCGCGGTTCATGCGCAACGACCTGCTGCTCGCGGCGTTCATGCTCACCGCGCTCGGCCTGTTCCTCCGCGCGCTCTCCACCGGGAAGGCCCGCTACCTCTACGCCGGCGCGCTCCCGTTCGCGCTCGCGTTCACCACCAAGGAGAACAGCCTGCTCTACCCAGTCTGCTGGCTGGGCGCGCTCGTCCTCGTCTTCGACGGCCGGCTCGTGCTCGCGGGCGCGAGCGACGACGCGTCGCGGTACGAAACGGCCAGAACGTACGCCCGCAGTGCGCTCCGTGACGCGTGGCGCTACAAACTCCACCTCTCGCTGGCCGCCGTCGAGTTCGCCGTCGTCGTCGTCTCGTTCTACGCGCCGAAGCCCGACTTCTACCGGATGTTCACGAACCCCGACCTGGTCCCCGAGGTGCTGCGCGCGGCCACGCTCGGCACCTACGACGAGTTCGCCGGGCTCTGGGGGTCGACGGGGATGCAGGCCCACTCCTACATCGCGTTCCTGAAACACGACCTCACTGTGTTGGGGGTGGGTGGTCTCGCGCTCGTGTCGTTCGCACTGCTGGGCTTCCTCTACGACCGCTACGCCACCGAACAGCCGCGGGCCGTCGTCGCGTTCTGCTTCTACTGGGGCGCGTTCTCCGTCTTCGGCTACCCCGCGGTGTCGGACATCACGGCGGGGTGGACGATGGTCAACGCGCTCGTCCCGCTGGCGGTGCCCGCGGGCGTCGGCGCCGCGCTCGTCTTCGACCACGGCCGCCGCGCCCTCGCCGCCGGCAACACCGCGCAGGCCCGCGCCGCCGCCGTCGTGTTGCTCGTCGCGGCCGCCGGAACGGGTGCCGTGGCGGCACAGACGTCCTACGCGAACGCCCAGGGGCCGGACAACCCGCTCGTCCAGTACGCCCAGCCCTCCGGGGAGATGCAGCCGACGCTCGCGGAGATTCGCGAGGTGTCGGCGACCAACGACGGCGTGGACGTGATGTTCTACGGCGAGGAGTACTACTCGCCGAACGAACTCGGGGTGGAGAAGACGCTGCGCATCGACAACTACGACAACGAGACGGACACGGGCGGCGGCTACCAGGGCTGGTTCAGTCGCCTGCCGCTGCCGTGGTACTTCGGCATCTACGACGCGAACGTCTCCAGCACGATGCAGTCCGAGGAGATTATCGAACACGACCCGCCGGTCGTCGTCACGCTGGAGTCCGACGAGCAGAACCTCGAGGTGGACCTCGCGGAGCGCGGCTACACCAGAACCGTCCACCAGGGCTACCAGCACGGCCAGCCGGTGGTGTTCTACGTTCGAGCGAACGCGACTGGCTGACCAGAAACTCCCGGGACGACTGCGACGCTCTTAAGCCGCCCGGGTGGATAGTTCCCGGATAGTGACTGAGGCGCTCGACGTCGTCGAATTCCTGCTCACGGCCCGCGTCTACGACCAGCACCGGGAACTCGACGAGAACGACCTACCGCCCGCACACCGCAGCGCACTCTGGGAGAACGACGGCGTTCCGCGGCCGCCACAGGCGACCGAGGAGGCAGTCAGCGAGGCTGCCGGCGTCGAGGACCCCTGGGAGGCGGTGTCCGGGCTGATGTTCACCGACCGCGACACGTTCGCGGGCAGTATGCAACTCGTCGACGACGACATGGCGATCGACTGGTTCGCCGAGCGAGCCGACGCGGAGCGGGTCCACGACAACCCCGCGCTGGCGTTCGTCATGGGCGAGGACTTCGGTGTAGACTACGAGACCGCACGAACGGACAACCGCTCCGTGCAGGCCGACCGGAAGTGGATCGACGGCCTGCTCGCGGAGTACTTCGACGAGGAGGACGAGGAGATGCTCGACCTCGTGGAGGTGCGCTCCCCCGCGGAGATCGACGTCACCCTCGACGACATCGTGCTCACGGAGGAGCAGGAGGAGGAGATGTCGAAGGTGGCGAAGGCCATCGAGCACCGCGACTACCTCGCCACAATCGGGCTCAGCGAGATCGGGAAGCTCCTCTTCGTCGGGCCGCCGGGGACGGGGAAGACCTCGACCGCGCGCGGGCTCGCCCACCAGCTCGACCTCCCGTTCGTCGAGGTGAAGCTCTCGATGATCACGAGCCAGTATCTCGGCGAGACGGCGAAGAACGTCGAGAAGGTGTTCGAGGTGGCGAAACGGCTCTCGCCGTGCATCCTCTTCATGGACGAGTTCGACTTCGTCGCCACCACGCGCACGGGCGACGAGCACAACGCCATCAAGCGCGCCGTCAACACGCTCCTGAAGAGCATCGACGAGGTGAGCCTCGTCAACGACGACGTGCTGCTCATTGGCGCGACCAACCACCCGGACGAACTCGATGCCGCGGCGTGGCGTCGCTTCGACGAGATTCTCTCCTTCCCGCGGCCCGACGAGGCGATGCGCGCGGACATCCTCGCGCTCGTCACCCGGGAACTCGACATCGCGGAGTTCGACCCGGCCGCTGTCGCCGCCCAGACGGAGGGCCTCACGGGCAGCGACCTCCGACTGGTGCTCCGCGAGGCCGTCCTCGACGCGCTCGTCGAGGACCGCCGCACGCTCACCCAGGAGGACCTCATGGCCGCCGTCGAGGACTTCGAGGACCGCGACCACCTCCGGAACCTCGACACGCTCGAGGACGCACTCGAGGACGGCACCACCGCGGAGAGTCACGAGGGACACGACCACGACCACGCGCACGACCACTGATGCGAGTCACGCTGCTCGGCACCGGCGACACGACGGGCACCCCGACGCCGGGGTGTGACTGCGACACCTGCCGGGCGGCGGTCGAGCGCGGCGTCGAACGCACGCGCTTCTCCGTCCACGTCGAAGCCGACAGCGGCGACTCCCTCCTCCTCGATTTTAGTCCAGATTTCCGGACGCAGTTCCTCCGCGAGGACGTCCCGCTTCCGGACGCCGGCGTCGTCACACACGTCCACTTCGACCACCTCGACGGCCTCGGGAACGCCTACCGCCTCTTCGACGACCTGCCGGTGTACGCCGCCGACGAGACGGACCCGGAGACGGGGGAGTCCGTCGCCGAGACGGTCGCCCGGAAGTACGACTACCTCGACAACGTCCATCCCCGCGCCGTCTCGCCGCACGAGTCCTTCGAGGCCGCCGGCTTCGACGTGACGCTGGTTCCGGTCGACCACCCGCCGCTGCTGTGCTACGGCGTGGTGGTCGAGCGCGGCGGGGCGAAACTCGTGCTCTCGGGCGACACCACGTACGCGATTCCCGAGGAATCCAGGGACGCGATGCGAGACCCCGACCTCCTGCTCGCCGACGGCATCGTGCCCGCACACCTCTGCGAGTACCACCCCGCGGGCGGCCAGCACGAGGGTGACAACGGGGTTCCGCGCACGTTCGGAACCAAGCACATGACGAGAGAGGGCGCGCTGGCGCTCGCCGACGACCTGGGTGCCAGCCAGACCCGACTCGTCCACGTCTCACACTTCTACCCCGTCGACGAGGCGTTCGACGACGCGCTGGCGGTGGACGGCGAGACGTTCCATATCTGACCGATGCACCGTAAGACGTTCAGTCGCTGGTGGCCTCGTGACGTAGAAGACAGAACCCGCCTGGCGTGGGCTATCGAAGCGCTCTCTCGATGCGTAGCCACTTCTCCGTGAATCCGCTCAGAACTGGTCGAGACCGGACTGCCTCCTGCGGCCGCCCGCGTCCGCACGCCACGCCGTCGCCGCCTCGCGCTCGCTGTCGAGGTCCGTCTCCGGCGGGTCCGCTTCGGCGTAGCCCGGGCAGTCCGGGCCGCACTCCGCGGCAGCATCCACGAGACGGTCCTTGAACGCGCAGAACGGGAGCGTGGTGTCGCCTTCGCCAGTGGAAGCCTCCGTGCAGGCCGGGAGGTCGAACGTTCTCCACCCCTTGCCGTACGCGCGCTCGGCAACGCTGCGGCGCTGGCGGGCCTTCTCGGCGGCGGTCACGGGTTGCACGTCCGTCCGTCCGGGCTGTTCGTCGAGCACCTCCAGACCCGGTCCCGCCGCGTCGAGTCGCTGCGGTTCGCGGACGACTTCGACTGGGTCCTCGCTGTCGAAGTCGACGCGCCAGACGCCCACCTCGTCTGGAAGCCGATTCAGGTGGGCGCGCGTGACGTGGGACGCGGTGGCGAGGACGGCGTAGTCGAGGACCCCGAGACTGGCGTCGTGGCGCATCTGGAGTCGCAGGTCGCCGGGGCGGCCGAGATCGGGTTTGTTCTCCACGCCGACGAGGCCGCCGACCCAGTCAGGGTAGCGCGCGGTCTGCCGGACGACGTGCTGGCCGCTCCGCCGGGTGAGGTCGAGGAACCCCGTGTCGGCGCCGCGCTCGGCAAGCGAGCGGGCGCGCTCCGGCGGCCCGTCGAAGGCGCGGGTGACGCGGGTCCACTGGCCGACGCGCACGTCGCCGTCGAGGATCGCGGGCGGAATCGTCTCGCTGGTGAGTTCGGTCCGTGCGTCGAACTGTGGCCCCGGGAGCACGCAGACGGTGTCCACGATGCGGCCGCCGGCGGCGTGGACGCTCGTGCCGAGCTGCCGCGAGACGACGCCAGCGTCCCCGACGCCCGGCACGCCCGCTGCTTCGAGGTGGGCGCACAGCCGCAGTTCGAAGCCGAACTCTCGCACGGGCCGGCGTAGGCGGCCGGCCCGGTTAAACGCCGCGTCCCCGGCGGCCGGAGACCGCCGACTGCCGAGGGCCGCGTCTCGGCGCCCGCGGGGGCGTCTCGGCCGCCTCTGTAACAGTAGGTTTATCAGTCGTTCGGGGCGAAATTCACGCAAGATTACTCTGTGAACATGGCAGACAACCACCGACAACCGGAGGTGAACATCGGACTGGTCGGCCACGTGGACCACGGCAAGACGACGCTGGTCCGCGCACTCAGCGGTGAGTGGACTGACCAGCACTCCGAGGAGATGAAACGCGGTATCTCCATCCGCCTCGGATACGCCGACGCCACGCTGCGCCGGTGTCCCGACTGCGACGAGCCCGAGTGTTACACGGTCGAAGAGACGTGCCCGGACCACGAGACGGAGACGGAGGTACTGCGGACCGTCTCCTTCGTCGACGCGCCCGGCCACGAGACGCTGATGGCGACGATGCTCTCGGGGGCGTCCCTGATGGACGGCGCGGTGCTGGTCGTCGGCGCCAACGAACCCGTCCCTCAGCCCCAGACTGAGGAGCACCTGATGGCGCTGGACATCATCGGCATCGAGAACATCGTCATCGCGCAGAACAAGATCGACCTCGTGGACGCCGAGCAGGCCCGCGAGAACTACGAGCAGATCCAGGAGTTCGTCGAGGGCACGGTCGCGGAGGGCGCGCCCATCGTCCCTATCTCCGCCGAACAGGAGATCAACATCGACCTCGTCATCGACGCGCTCCAGTCGGAGATCCCCACGCCCGAGCGGGACCCCGACGCGGACGCCCAGATGTACGTCGCGCGGTCGTTCGACATCAACCGCCCGGGCACGACCTGGGACGGCCTGACCGGCGGCGTGCTCGGCGGCAGTCTCGTCGCCGGCGAACTCGAGGTCGACGAGGAGATCGAACTCCGCCCCGGCCGCGAGGTCGACGAGGGCGGCCAGACGGAGTGGCGCTCGGTCAGCACGGACGTCCGGAGCCTCCAGGCGGGCGGCGAGACGGTCGACTCGGTGTCGCCGGGCGGCCTGCTCGGCGTCGGCACGGGTCTCGACCCGAGTCTCACGAAGGGCGACGCGCTCGCGGGACAGGTCGCCGGCCCGCCCGGCACGCTCCCGCCGACGTGGAACTCCTTCACGATGGACGTCGACCTGCTCGAGCGCCTCGTCGGCGCCGAAGAGGGCGAGGAGATCGAGGACATCTCCACCGGTGAGCCGCTGATGCTCACCGTCGGCACCGCGACGACCGTCGGGGCGGTGACGAGTGCCCGTGAGGACGAGTGCGAGGTAGAACTCAAGCGGCCGGTGTGCGCGCCGCCGGGCGCGAAGATCGCCATCAACCGCCGCGTGGGCGCCCGCTGGCGGCTCATCGGCGTGGGAACGCTCACGGAGTGACCCGAGTCGCCATGGACGCCAACGCGCTGATGATGCCGGTGGAGGTCGGGGTTCGCCTCTTCGAGGAACTCGACCGCACCCTCGGCAGCTACGACGCCGTCGTGCCCGACTGCGTCGTCGCGGAGCTCTCGAAACTCGCCGAACGCGGCGGCGAGGAGGGGAAAGCCGCGAGCGTGGGGGCGGACCTGGCGACCCGCTGTGACGCCGTGGAGACCGAGGAACCGTACGCCGACGACGCGATCTACGGACTCGCCACGCGGGGCGACGTGGACGCAGTCGTCACGAACGACGGCCCCCTGAAGGAGCGCCTGCTCGACGCGGGCGTCCCGGTAATTCATTTAAGGGGTCGGAATCAACTGACTATCACTCAACCATAGATGTACAAGCGAGCACGGCTGAAGGACACGGTGGAGGTTCCGCCCCAGCACCTCGGAGACGTGGGGCCGGACCTCGTGAAGCGGCTGTTACAGGACAAACTAGAGGGACGGATGGACGAGGACATCGGGAGCATCGTCACCGTCACGGAGGTCCACGACCTCGGTGACGGCGCGGTGCTGCCGAGTCGACCCGGCGTCTACTACGATGCCGAGTTCGACGCGGTCACGTTCGACCCCGAGATGCAGGAGGTCGTCGACGGCGAGATCGTCGAGGTCGTCAGCTTCGGCGCCTTCGTCGGCATCGGGCCGGTCGACGGCCTGCTGCACGTCTCCCAGATCTCCGACGAGTACCTCGCGTTCGACGAGGAGAACCAGCAGCTCGCGTCCCGCGAGTCCAACAGCGTCATCGGCACCGGCGACGCGGTGCGGGCGCGAATCGTCACGAAGAGCATCGACGAGCGCAACCCGCGCGAATCGAAGATCGGGCTGACCGCGAAACAGCCCGGGCTCGGGAAGCACGGCTGGCTCCGGGCCGACCGCGAGCAACAGGAGCAGAACCAGGAGGCCGAGTAATGGCATCGAACCGTCTCGCCTGCCACGACTGCCACCACATCGTCGAGCCCGACGAGGAGATGTGTCCGTACTGCTCCTCGACGAGTCTCACCGAGGACTGGGCGGGCTACGTGGTCATCACGCACCCCGAGCAGTCCGAGATTGCCGAGAAGATGGAGGTCGCGGAGTCGGGCGAGTACGCGCTGAAAGTCAGATAGCGTGCCCCGACCGGTCGCCACGCTGCCGCCGGACGCGCGCGGCGCGTTCAAGGACCCCCTCGGACCCGTCTACCAGGACGCCGAGCGACTGCTCGCGGACGCTGGCGACCCGGTCATCGCGGTAGGCGACGTCGTCACCTACCACCTCGTCGCAGCGGGCGCGCCGCCGAAAGTCGCACTCGTCGACGGGAAGACCAAGCGCGAGGAGGCATCGGAGGAAGTCCGCAGTGGCGTGCCCGACGCCGACCGCGAGGTCGAGGTCGCGAGCGAGCCCGCGACGGTATCCGACGAACTGCTGGAAGCGCTCGTCGACGCCATCGACGCCGACGGGTCGACGCTCGTCACCGTCGCCGGCGAGGAGGACCTCGCGACGCTCCCAGCAGTGCTCGCGTCGCCGACGGGCGCGAGCGTCGTCTACGGCCAGCCGAACGAGGGGATGGTGCTGGTGAACGTCGACAGCGAGACGAAGGCGCGGGCCCGAGAACTGGCCAAGTTGCTAGAGACGACCGAGGAGTTCTGGGCGGTTCTCGACTGAGTTTCGGGTTCGAGCGCCCGACAGTCCCTTCGAAATCCTTTTACTGATTTCGCGTCCATGTACACACAACTGACCATGGAAATCGAAATTCTGGAGCAGGAGGAGAACCCGCTGCTCCACCGGACCGAGGTCAAATTCGAGATCAAACACGACGAGGAGACGCCGTCCCGCCTCTCCGTGCGGGACAGCCTCGCCGCGAAACTGGACAAGGACTCCGAGGAGGTCGTCGTCCACAACCTGAATACGAAGTTCGGGATGCGCCAGACCGTCGGCCGGTCGAAGGTGTACGACTCCCCCGAGGAGGCCGCCGAGGTCGAACACGAGCACATGCTCAAGCGCAACAAGATCGGCGAGGACGCCGACAGCGAAGCGGAGGAGGCCGAATAATGCCCCGCGGTGACTACTACGACGACGACGGCCAGGAGGCCCGAGAACACTGCCCCCGCTGTGGCGACACGTTCCTCGCGGACCACGGTGACCGCAAGCACTGCGGGAAGTGCGGCTACACCGAGTGGGAGTAGCGCGGTAGATGCGCGTTCTCGGAATCGAGGGAACCGCCTGGTGTGCGAGCGCCGCCCTCTACGATTCCGGGACTGATTCTGTCCTCATCGAGTCGAGTGCCTACCAGCCCGAGAGCGGTGGCATCCACCCGAGAGAGGCCGCAGAACACATGCGGTCGGCGGTTCCCTCCGTCGTCGAAACCATCCTCGACGAGAGCGACGGCGACGTCGACGCAGTCGCCTTCTCCCGCGGGCCGGGTCTCGGACCCTGCTTGCGCATCGTCGGCTCCGCAGCGCGCGCGCTCGCCCAGACCCTGGACGTGCCGCTGGTCGGCGTCAACCACATGGTCGCGCATCTGGAGGTCGGGCGCCACCGTTCGGGGTTCGACTCGCCGGTCTGCCTGAACGCCAGCGGCGCGAACGCCCACGTCCTCGCCTACCGGAACGGCCGCTACCGCGTGCTCGGGGAGACGATGGACACCGGCGTCGGCAACGCCCTCGACAAGTTCACGCGCCACGTCGGCTGGACCCACCCCGGCGGCCCGAAGGTCGAGGCCCACGCGAAGGAGGGCGAGTACACCGACCTCCCGTACGTCGTGAAGGGGATGGATTTCTCCTTTTCGGGCATCATGAGCGCCGCCAAGGCAGCGTACGACGACGGCGAACGGGTGGAGAACGTCTGTCGCGGCCTGGAGGAGCACGTCTTCGCGATGCTGACCGAAGTCGCCGAACGCGCGCTCTCGCTGACCGGCCGCGACGAACTCGTCCTCGGCGGCGGCGTCGGCCAGAACGACCGCCTTCGGGGGATGCTCGCGTCGATGTGTGAGCAGCGCGGCGCGGAGTTCTTCGCGCCCGAACCCCGATTCCTGCGGGACAACGCGGGGATGATAGCGGTGCTCGGCGCGAAGATGGCCGCGGCGGGCGATACGCTCGCTATCGAGGACTCCGGTATCGACTCGAACTTCCGGCCGGACGAGGTGCCCGTGACGTGGCGGGGACCGGACCCGCCGCCACTCCGGGACGGCGACGTCGTACAGGGCGCGGAGGCGACGATCACCTTCGAGGACGACCGCGTGGTGAAGACCCGCCTCCCGAAGACCTACCGCCACGAGACGCTGGACGCCCGACTGCGGCGGGACCGCACCGTCCTAGAAGCACGACTCACGAGCGAAGCGCGGCGCCACGGCGTGCCGACGCCGCTCGTGTGGGACGTCGACGTGCCGAAGGCGACGCTCACGCTCCAGCGCGTCGGGGATGCCGACCTCCGGGACGCGCTCACCGAATCCCGGGTGCGGGACGTCGGCCGCCACCTCGCAACCATCCACCGGGCCGGGTTCGTCCACGGCGACCCGACCACTCGGAACGTGCGCGTGACGTCGCAGACGTCACGGGACGAACGAGCGGCGAACGCGAGCGACGACCGCACCTACCTCATCGACTTCGGCCTCGGCTACTACACGGACGACGAGGAGGACTACGCGATGGACTGCCACGTCTTCGAGCAGAGTCTCGCGGGCACCGCCGACGACGCCGACGCGCTCGCCACCGCCTTCGAGGCGGCCTACCTGGAACACGGGGTGGAGAGCGTCGTCGACCAGTTGCGGGCTATCGAGGGCCGAGGCCGCTACCAGGCCGCCCCAAACTGATTTGGGCCGTCACGCCGAAGGTCCGCCCATGGCAGAGAAATCGACGCGCGGTGAACTGTTCGGAGTGCCGTACAACTTCGAGCGACCCAGCATCAGCCGGATGCTCTCCTCGTACTGGCAGCCGGGCGAGGGAATGCTCGTGGACAAGCCGTTCGGCGTCGGCTACACGCTGAACCTGGCGAACTGGCGGTCCTGGATCGTGCTCGCGGTCGCCGGGGGACTGCTGTGGCAGCAACAGCAAGGGGACGACGACGGGGATACGCGAGACGAAGCGGTCGAAGTCGTCGTCGACGACGACTGAATCGACGCACCCAATTCCCTGGCCCGCGACGCGGAGCACATGCGCACGCTCCGGTTCGTCACGACGAACCCCGGGAAGGTCCGGGAGGCCGAGCAGTATCTCGAGGACGTCTACGACGTCGAACAGTTCGACTACGACTACACCGAGGTGCAGAGCGTCAGCCTCGACACCATCGCCGCCCGCGGCGCCGAGGAGGCCTACGAGGACCAGGACGCCGACGTGCCCGTCATCGTGGACGACGCGGGGTTGTTCGTCCGCGCACTCGACGGCTTCCCCGGCCCGTACTCCGCGTACGTCGAGGACACGCTGGGTGTCGAGCGCGTCTGGAACCTCGCGGAGTCCCTGGAGAACCGCCGGAGCGCGTTCCGTTGCGTCGTGGCGTTCACCGACGGCGACACCACCGAGACGTTCTCGGGGGCCGTCCAGGGCCGACTGGTCGAACCGCGGGGGGACGGTGGGTTCGGCTACGACCCCATCTTCGAACACGACGGCGAGACGTTCGCCGAGATGGACACCGCCGAGAAGAACGCGCTCAGCCACCGCGGCCGCGCGCTCGCGAAACTCGCCGACTGGCTCGCCGAACGCTGAGATTCAAGTGGGAAGCCGGGACTAACCCGGCGGGTGACCTGAGAACAGCCCGGGTCGGCGACGCGGAAACCGGCGGCGCACCGGCCCGGGAGCGAGTCGCGCGCCACCTGTCAGCCCCTCAGTCCCGCGGGTCGTGGTCCGGACCGGGATACTCCCCGCCGACCACTGCCGAGTAGAGCCGCTCGGGGTCGAAGATGGCCGCGAACGCCGTCGGCGACTTCACGCTCACGTCAACGCGCTTCTGTAGCTCCATCCCCGTCCGCGCCGACTGCAGGTCCTCGTCGTACGTGAGTAGGTGGGCGGCGTTCCCGTGGTAGGCCACCGCGAGCGCCGGGTGGTCGCCCGCTGGGTGCTCGACGAGCGTCGCCGTCGCTTCGACCTTCTCTCTCCAGTCGGCCGCCAGTGCAGCGCCGCCGAGTTCCTCGACGATCGCGGCAGCGTCGTCGAGTAGCGGCTCGCTCGCGACGAGTCCGACCCACGAGTGCGAGCGGACGTGGTCAAGCGCCCGCCGAGCGTCGCCGTCGACGAACAGGTCGGCGGCGAGCACGTCGGCGCCGGCGACGACGCGGGCCGGGTCGACGTCACTCATCGCGACGTTCAGAAAGGGCGTCTCGCACGTCCTCGACGTCGACGTCGTACTCGGCCGCGCGCTCGAACAACGACTGCCACGTCGTCATTGTGTGCCGGCGATGAGGCTCCGCACTTCCTGGCGGTACTCCCCGGGCGTCAGTCCGAGGTCGATGTCGACGGTCACGCTGATGGCCTCGGAGAGCTCCTTGGTCGTCGTCGTCGCGAAGCTCTCGGCGGGGTAGGCCCCACCCGCCACGACGACGTAGTCGCCGACGTTCCACACCGCGAGGTCGCCCGCGACCTCGATGGTGCCCACGTCGATGTTGAACGTCTCCTCGCCGGTGTCGTACGCCATCTTCCCGACCGGGAACTCGGCGGTGAACGTGGCGAGCCCCGGGCTCGCCCCGGAGTCCGTCTGGAAGGGCTCCTCACCGGTCTCCTGGACGTTCTCGAGTCCCTGGTCGCGCATCCGTTGCTTGAACTGTTCGCGCGCGGCGGTCTCAGCCTGCTCGACGACCTCCTTCTGACCGACGCCACCGGGCAGGTTGTTGAGGTCTGGAGAGAAGTTGATGTGGGAGGCCGCGAAGATGGCGAGCGTGCCGTCGATCTGGTCGAGCGTCTTCTCGGAGACCTCGGCGGCGAGCGCCTCGTCGGCGAACGTCAGCGTCGTCGACTTCCCGGTGATGGTGACCGGGCCGTAGGACTCCTCGAAGACCGTCTGCTCCGTCTTGTCCGTCCGTTCCCAGCCGCCCTCGTCGATCTCCGCCTGCGGGACGTCCGGCGGCGCGACAGTGCCGACAGCACTACTACAGCCAGCGAGCGCCCCGAGCCCAACGACGCCCGCTCCTCCGAGGAATCTACGGCGGTTCATGCCCAACAGTCCGACGCTACTGGGTAATGTGTCTTCCGACGGGTGGCAGAACGCTGATGCGAGTGGAACAGGGTCGGCCTACCGCACGCTACAGCGCGTCGTCGACGAGGGTCTCGAGGACAGTGATGGCGTCGTCGTCGACCGGTCGGTGCGGCGAGCGCACGGTGCCCGCCGGCGCGCCGCGGTAGCGCATCGCCGCTTTCAGCCCGGGAACGCCGTACTTCGCGGTCACCGCGTGGTCGAGTTCCACCACCGACCGGTTCACGGCTCGCGCCGCGTCGTCGTCGCCGGCGGCGTGGTGCTCGGCGACTTCCGCAGCGCGTTCCGGCGCGACGTTCGCGAGCGCGAGGACGCCGCCGTCCGCACCCGCGTCGAGCCCCGGCGCGAACAGGCTCCCGCTCCCCACGAACAGGTCGAAGGCCTCGTCGGCGGTGGCCGCCCGGATGCGCTGGAACGCGCCCAGGTTACCGGACGAATCCTTCATACCGGCGACGTTCGGGTGCGAGGCCAGCGACGCCACGGTCTCGGGTACTAGCGCGTGACCAGTGTACTTCGGAACGCTGTAGAGGTAGACCGGGAGGGAGGCGGCGTCCGCGACCTCCCGGTAGTACGCCGCTACGTCGGTCTCGTCGTGCTTGTAGTAGAACGGCGTGACGACGAGCACACCGTCGGCGCCCGCCTCGGCCGCCCGCTCCGTCGCCTCGAGGGTCTCCCGCAGCCCCGGGCTCCCGGTCCCCGCGAGCACCGGAGTGTCCGTCGGTGCGGCATCGACGACCGTCTCCACGACGGCCGCCCGTTCGGTTGCGGTGAGCAGTTCTGCCTCGCTGTTCGACCCGCAGGGCACGAGGAAGTCGACACCGCGGTCGGTCACCCACGCGACGAGGTCCGCCAGCGCGTCGTGGTCCACGTCACCCGTGTCGTCGAACGGTGTCGCCAGTGGAACGCCGAGTCCGTCCATGGGGCGACCACGACCCCAGGCCCCGTAGTCGTTTCCGGTCGCCGCATGCGTCTGACGTACACTTATGTAACCCGGCGAGAATCAGCCGACTGGACGCGCGTCTTACTCCCCACCTCCCCCCACGCGTCCGGCACTCCCCACTCCCACTTTCGCTCGCTCCAGGCAGCGAGGCGGCCGGTTCCGGGCCGCAACCCGTTTTCTGAGTATCAGCTCAACTGACGGGTCGCCGAGACCTGTCGCTATCGAAGCGTAGAACGGGCCGAGAAACCGGAGAGAACGTGGAGAGCCTAGGCCGGAATTTGAATCCGGGGTCTCGTCCTTACCAAGGACGCGCTTTACCGCTAAGCTACCCAGGCACGCATCAGTATCAAGGGACGGCGTCTTCTTTATTCGTTTCGATTCAGCGGTCCCCGACCGAGGTGGGGCTGACCCTGTCGTCCGCCGTCGGGCCGCCGACGCGGGTCATCACCTCTTCGACGCCCTCCGGGAGCGCGTCCGTCGCGTCGGCGAGCGGCGGGGCGCCGTGGTTGGCCGCGAGACCGACGACGTACTGGCGCAGTGGCACCGGCGTCTCGCCGCCCGCAGCCGTGGCGCCAGCGATGGCCGCGAGTTCGAAGACGTTGGCTTCCAGGGTCTGGGCGGTCGAGGTCCGCCCTTCCTGGGCGTCAGTCTGCTCGCGCCCGAACTCCCGGACGGTCTGGACCGCGTGGCTGGCCGCTTCCGTGCGCGCGAGGATGCGGAACCCCCGGGCGACCAGGACGTCAGCGGCGAGTACGTCGAGGTCGTCGTCCGGGTCGGACTCGTCGGTGTCCGCCCACGGCTCGGTGGCGACGAGGTCTCTGGTGACCCGGAGCCCCTCGTAGATGAGCTGCACGCCGGCGGCCCGCCGCGAGACCGCGTGCTCGTCGGCGCTGCCGTCGACTACGCGCGCACTCAGAATCGTCAACACGCCCGGTAACATCGAGGACGACGCGACGTGGTCGTCGATGACCGCCCGGAGCCCGTCGGGTTCGATGTCCGCGACGGCTTCGAGGGCGGCGGCCCGTGCCTGCTCGGCCTCCTCCATCGCGGGAGGGTAGCGGCGGGAACGGCAAAGACCTTTGGAAAGCACCGCGACGGTCCGGTATGCTCGCAGTCACAGACGACGACCGCGTCAGGGTGGTGACCCTCAACCGCCCCGACCGGCGGAACGCGCTCACGCCCGCCGGCCTGGACGACCTGCGGGCCGCAGTCCGCGGCGCCGACCAGCCGGTCGTCTACGTCCACGGGGCGGGCGCGGCGTTCTGTGCCGGCGCGGACCTCGACACGGTCAGGGGCCTCGACCGCGAGCGCGGCGAGGCGTTCGCCCGGCGCGGCCAGCGCACGATGAACGCCATCGCGGACGCCGACAGCGTGGTCGTCGCGGGCGTCGACGGCGCGGCCCGTGGCGGCGGCGTGGAACTCGCGCTCGCCTGCGACCTCCGCGTCTGCACGCCCGACGCGACGTTCGCGGAGACCGGCGTCACGCTCGGACTGTTCGGCGCCTGGGGTGGGACGCGACGACTCGAGCGAGCGGTTGGTGCGACCCACGCCGCAGACCTCTCGCTGTCCGGACGGGCAGTCGACGCCGAGGCGGCCCGCGAGATGGGTCTCGTCTCCCGTGTCGTCTCCGAGCCGAGAGACGTGGCCGACGAGGTGGCGGCGAACGACGCGGCCGCGCTCCAGGAGTTGAACGCGCTGCTCGCTGTCGACGCGGACCGCGAGGAGACCGACCGTCTGGAGGCCGAGGCGTTCGGCGAACTGCTCTCTCGGGACCCGTTCTGACTCAGGGGGACGGCGGCATCGCGCGTTTGTGCTCGCTGCGCTCGTAGAGCCCCCGCACGTTCTCGACGACGCTGTCCGGGACGCCGAGGTGGCCGGCCGTCGCGCTCGCCGGGACGCCGCCGTCGACGTGAACCGCGAGCACCGCGTCGATGGTGTCGTAGTCGACGCCGAGTTCCTCCTCGTCGGTCTGGTCGGCCCACAGCTCCGCCGTCGGCGTCTTCGTCACGAGGTCCTCGGGGACGTCCAGCTCCCGGGCGAGCTGGCGAACCTGCATCTTGTAGAGGTTGCCGATTGGGTGGCAGTCGACGGCACCGTCGCCGTACTTGGTGAAGTAGCCCGCGAGTGCCTCCGTCCGGTTTCCGGTTCCGAGCACGACGCCGGACTCGTGGTTCGCGACGAGGTAGTTGAGCACGCCGCGGGTGCGTGCGCGGGCGTTCCCGACCGCGAGCTGGTCGCCCTCTGCGTCGGGGTAGAGCTCAGTCAGTAGGTCGACGAACGGGTCGATCTCGACGACGTCGTACTCGATGTCCAGCAGCTCGGCGACCCGCTCGGCGTCGCTCATGTTCGCCTCGCTGGACACCTCCCCGGGCATCACGAGCCCGTGGAGCGCGTCAGACCCCAGCTCCGCCACGGCGAGGTGCGCGACAGTCGTCGAGTCGATACCCCCGGAGAGTCCGAGCACGCAGCGGTCGGCGTCCGCGGCGTCGACGGTCTCCCGGATGAACGACTGGATGCGGTCGCGGCGCTCGGCGAGTTCCGTCTCGGAGAACCGCAGGTCGAGAGGCTCGATGGTGTCTGGACCGGCCATACCCCGCGATTCTCCCGGCACCGACTAAAACCCACTCACCGCCCCCGATTCGTGAACGTTCGTCCACTTCGGGAAACGCTACGTTCAAGTGGCGGCGGGCGGCTAGTAACGTCCGAAGCTCCCTTGCGCCCCGCTATCCGCGGGCGCGAGGCACCCGCGTCGGTGTTGAGGCGAACGGAGTTCGCCGATGCTCGGCGCGAACGCAGTGAGCGCCGGTGGTCTAGTGGTAGGACATGAGCTTCCCAAGCTCATAGCCCGGGTTCAACTCCCGGCCGGCGCATTCTCGTCGCTCACGTTCGTTTGCGACAGAGACTCCGCCGCCCGATGTCTCGTTCGCTTCGCTCACGAGATTCCCGGCCGGCGCACTCCCTTCGAGGTTCCCAAGTTCATAGGAGCAAAACTGAGCGAAGCGAAGTTTTGCGACCTCGGAAGACGAGCACGGCGAATCTTCTGGTGGCCCGGGTTCAACTTCCGGCCGGCGCACTCCCTTCGGTCGTTTGCCGGCCGATGGTCACCTCGCTTCGCTCGGTGACCTCCCGGCCGGCGCATTCTCCTTCGAGGCCCCCGAATCAAGTTGGCGGATTGTCAGCTATCCAGCTCGGGCTACTCCCCGCCGGCAGACGTTCTCACAACTGAGTGTTCTCTACCCCGCAACTCATGTTTTTTTACTAACACTCACACCTAAGCGGCTGTAGTCGACACCGGGGAACGATGCCAGTCTCGAACGACCCACGTGTCGTGTCGCTCGACGTGGCGGCCATGCAGGCGGCAATCGAGGAGGCGGTCGAGGGGTCGCTGCGATCGCTCGTCGAGTTCGACGCCGACGAGTTCAACGCGCTGTACGTCGACGACCTCACGCTCCAGTTCTACGAGGACGAGGACGAGATGCAGACGCACTTCGAGGAGATCCACTCCTACGTCCACCTCGACTTCACCGAGAAGGAGTTCTACAAGGAGGACATCTTCCCGCTGTCCGAGCGGGTCCGCTACCTCGCGACGGGGTTCGACGTGTTCACCGTCGTCCGCGTCTACTTCGGCGACGAGGGGCTGTTCCTCTCACTCGACCGCGGGGAGCCGGTCGAACCGGTCGTGGACGCGGTCGAATCGGTGTACGAGGACACCGAGTGACGCGCGCAGACCGTCCCGAACGCTCATTGTCGCCGACCGACCAACTCGGAGCGTGACGACGCTCGACCCCGGTGCGGCCCGCGACCACGTCGCGTCCGAACACGCACAGGTGGTTGCGGCCGTCGAGACGTGCGCGGACGCCGTGACGGACTCCTGGGACGGTCCCCGGACGACGGACGCGAGCGCCGCCGCCGACCGACTGCAGGCGTGTCTCGCGACGAACGGGGTGCTCGAACGACTCCCGGACCTGCTCGCGGGCGCCGTTGACGCGGCCGGCGGGCGTCTGCAGGCCGACCCCGTCGCCGCCCCGCCGTACGTGGTCGTGACGAGTCGGGGGCCGCTGCTGCGGGCGACGCTCGACGGCGGCCGACTCGTCGTCAGAATCGATGCCTTTCGGGTGACGGACGACGGCGCCTACGAGCGCGCGGACGGTGGTGTGACGGCAGTGTTGCGGTGAGTGGACGCCGTCGTCCGTGACTACGCGTAATGTTCTTCGATGTAGTCGACGATCTCCTCGGAGTCGTACACCGTTTCCTGGCGGTCGGTGTCCACGAGGAACGGGATGGTGTCCTCGCCGCCGATGGCCGTGAGCTGGTGGTGGGTCTGCTCGTTCGTCACGTCGCCGCCCTCGTCGCCGGGCAGACGGGGGTTGTGCGCGACGTAGGAGACGCCGAGTTCCGAGAGCGTCTCGCGAGCCTTCTGGGAGTGCGGGCAGCCTTCGGACTGGTAGAGTTCCAGCATACACCGTCCTACGGTCGCGAGCCACGTAAGCGTCAGCGCACGCGGGGGTAGTCTTCCCGCCCGACCCACTCCCGAAGATTCCGGGCGCCGTCCTCGTCGTAGCGCAGCGGTCGGCGCCACCACGGCCCCTTCCCGGAGTCGGCCGACCACTCCGTCACGACGTGGTTGGCGTCGACGCCGCGCGCGCCGCTCAGCGGGACCGCCCGGTCGTACAGCCTGGAACCGTCGTCGCCGACGAGCAGCACCGCGGCATCGAACGGGTCGCGTTTCAGGTGCGCGTTCCCCGCGTAGGCCTCGCGCTCAGCGTGGGAGAGGTCGGCGAACGCGTCGCCGTCCACTGGGTCGCGAGCGAGCGTGAACTCCCCGATGAGGTACGTTCCCCACTCTGCGGCCATCCAGTCGGCCGGGTCGCCCGGGGCGTCGAGGGTCGCGTAGAAGTAGACCCGGTCGCCCGCCGACAGCGCGGAGAGCGGTCGGGCCTTCACGCCGTGGGGGTCGCCGTACGTGTAGCGGTCACAACAGGTATACTCCGCGAACGTGGGGTCGAGGTGGACCGGCGTCTCCAGGACGTCTGTCGGGACGTCGAGGGGGAGGTCGAGGTCGGCGTACGTCGGCACCGGTTCCGTCGTGGGCTCGGACTCCGGGATGGGCACGTAGACGAACGAGCCGTCCGACCGGAGCGGCCCGCGGAACCCCGGCTGGTTGGTGTTGGCTGCGACGTTGATGGCGACGGCCCGCGTCACGCCCGGAGCACGCTGACACAGTCGCGGCAGAACTTGTAGTCGGGGTCGTTCTCGGCGCCACACTCCGGGCAGAGCGCCACGTCCGGCTCCGACTCCTCGTGGGCCGGGTGGTCGGTGAAGTGGGCACTCTCCCGCGGCATCGGGGAGTCCGTCGCGCCGACGTCGCCGCTCTGGAGGCGCCGCCACACCGCGAACTGGAGCACCGCGACGAAGACGATCGCGAGCACGAACAGCCCCCATTCCATGTGTCTAGCTAACACGCCGAGCCTATTCAGCCTTGGCCCGCCGGGAGCGACGGAATCGCCGCTGTCGTCGGGGGAAGCAACCGTCGGCGATGCGGACGTTCTCACGCGTCCGGTGGCTGGAGGTCGCGCTGGAACTCGTCGTACGTGTCGACCTCAGCCGACAGGTCGACGGGGAGGCGGCGCTCCTCTCGCCGGTTCTCGTTGGCGTCCTCGAGCGGGTCGGCGTCCGACTCCCAGCCCGGCTTCACCTTGACGCTCTTCGCGGGCATCCCCACCGCGACGTGGTGGTCCGGGACGTCGGCCTGAACGACGGAGCGCGCGCCGACGATGGCGTTGGTCCCGATGCGGACGCCAGCCCTGACCATCGCGCCCTGCGTGACGCGGGCGTCGTCGCCGATGATCGTCCGGAAGTTGTCCACCGCGGTCTGGTCGACGATGTCGTGGTCGTGGGTGTAGACGTGGACGCCGTCGCTGACGCTCGCGCGGTCGCCGACGACGAGTTCGCCGCGGTCGTCGAGGTGGACGTCGTCGTGGACCACGACGTTGTCACCGAGTTCGATGTTGTGGCCGTACGTCATCGAGATGCCCCGGAACAGGCGGACGTCCTCGCCGACGTCCGCGAACAGGTGGTCGGCGACCGTCCGGCGGAACCGGTGGGCGAACTCCACGTTGTCAGCCAGCGGCGAGTTGTCGAACTGCCGCCAGAGCCACTGCAGTGGCTTCGAGCGGGCGAACGCCTCCTCGTCCTTCTCGGCGTAGTACTCCGATTCGAGCGTGGCGTTCCGCGGGTCGTAGTTCGACAGCCGCGCCGCCTCGACGGGCGAGACGCTCTCGTCGTTCCGCCACGCCTCGTAGGCGTCCCGGTCGCCGTGGAGGTCCACGAGGATCTCGGTGACGGCCTCTGAGAGCGCGTCCGGGTCGCTCGCCGCCGCGAGCCGGTCGTCCACCTCCGCGATGAACCCGCGGAGCGTGGCCTCCGCGCCGTCGGGGAGCGAGACGCGTCGCTTGGTCATGCGTCGTAGTGGGCCGTGGTCACAGATAGTGGTTTCCGTACCGACGGGAACCCCCGCTTTACTGTTGTGACTGCGTGTATTCGGAGTCAGCTGGTGGGACTCTCTCTACCGCGTAGAAAGCCCCGAGGCTGTGGACTCGATGGACTCGCTGCGCGCCTCGGTCGCGTCGCTCCCTGCGGTGCTTGCGTCGTCCGTCTTTGTCCACAGCCTCGCCCCTTTCAGTCCCAGCCTGCCGGTTGGTCAGTCAGTCGGTGGGACTGAAAGGGGCGGCCAGGTACGGGAAGCACGCCGAAGCAAGCACCGCAGCGACCAGCGGGAGCGAGGAGCACAGCGAGGCGCGCGACCGTACCTGGCCGGGGCTTTCGGGGTGGTATAGATGAATCTGGCAGAGAAACTTGGTACAACTCGTGACGCCGGAACCGCACTCGCTAAGTGACGGACCCTCCAACCTCCGCGCATGCAACACCGCGAACTCGGGGACTCCGGGGTCGAGGTCAGCGAGGTCGGCTTCGGCGCGTGGGTCGTCGGCACCGACTGGTGGGGTGACCGCGACGAGGACGACGCGCTCGAGATGGTGGAGTACGCGCTCGACGCGGGTATCACGTACTTCGACACGGGCGACGTCTACGGGCACGGCCGCAGCGAGGAACTGCTGGGTGAGGTGCTCGCCGAGCGCGGCGACGAGATGACAGTCGCGACGAAGGTTGGCTACGACTTCTACAACAACCCGCAGGCGGGCCACGGCGAACTCCCGAAGGAGATGGACGCCGAGTACCTCCGGGACGCCGTCGAGGGGAGTCTCGACCGACTCGGCGTCGACAGCGTGGACTACCTCCAGCTCCACAATCCGGACGTTTCGGAGCTCACGCCGGACGTGCTGGAACTCCTCGACGAACTCCGCGAGGACGGCCGCGCGGAGGCAATCGGCGTCGCGCTCGGCCCGTCCATCGGCTGGCTCGCGGAGGGCGACTTCGCCATCGAGGAAGCCTTCGACGGCGTCCAGTACGTCGGCAACCTCCTCGAGCAGGACGTCCACAACCACTTCGTGGAGACGGTGCGCGAGACGGGCGCCGCCACGTCGCTCATCCCCCGCGTCCCACACTCCTCGGGGCTCCTGAACGAGCAGGTGACGCCCGAGACGGAGCTCGGCGAGGGCGACCACCGCGGCTTCCGCCCGGACGAGTGGTACGAGACGGGCTGGGAGAAGATCGAGAAACTGCGCTTCCTCGAACGAGACGGAGCCCGAACGCTGGGCCAGGCCGCCATCCAGTGGCTGCTCAGCTTCGACGAGGTCGCGTCCGTCACGCCGACGTTCCGCTCGAAGGACGACATCGACGAGTGGGCGGCTGCACCCGAGACGCCCGCCGTCAGCGACGAGGAGCGCCAGCGCGTCGCGGACCTCTACGCCGACAACTTCGGTGTCGACCGTTTCGACGGGATGGCCGAGGAGGACTACCGGACGAGCGTCGACGGCGACGACCTGCGAGACGCTGGTATCGTCGGCTCCGCGGACTGAGAGTCAGGGGCATAGCGAGCGGCTTTTTATGTAAATTTTTGCGAGTGGGATTCGCGCAGCGAACCCCCGACGCAAAAAGTTACGCGAGGAAGACGTGGCGCGGCCGGCCGGCGAGCACGTCGCGGCCCCAGTCGACGGTGTCCGAGAAGGCGTCCGAGCGGAAGAACGCCATGGCGTCCTCTTTCGAGGCCCACTGGCTGGCGATGAACATGTCGTTCTCGTCCTCGACGTTGACCATCAGGTCGGTCTCGAAGTGGCCGTCCATGTCCGCGAGCACGTCGGCGACGGTGTCGAACTTCTCGACGAAGTCGTCGGTGTGCTCGGGTTTGGTCTCGTAGAACATCCCCATCGTCCCGAAGCCGGACTCCTCGCCCGCTCGCGAGACGACGTCGGGGAGCTCAGAGAGGAAGCCGGCGGCGGTGTCCGCGGCGCTCGCCGTGTCCCAGATGGAGACGACCGCGGAGCGGTCGGTCGCCCGGCCCTCGTACACCGCGGTCTTGACGTGCGTGTCGTAGTGGTCGAAGTTCCCGCGGAGCCCCTCGACCTCCTCGAAGAGGTCGTCGACGTCCGCCTCGGAGTAGAGGACGGTGGCGTGAACGTCCTCGCCGTGGGGTTTGCCGGCGTAGATGTTCAGGTCCTCGAGTTCGCCGCGGAGGTCCTGGTCCTCGGCCTCGTCCTCGCCGCCCTCACCGTGGTGGTGGCCGGTGTCGCCGTGGTGGTGGGCCTCCTTCAGTTCGTTCTGTTGGTCCTCGTCCCCGGTCGGAAGCGGCTTGCCGGCCATGTACGCCGGGAGGTCGGCGGGCGGGAAGCGGCGGCCGACGTAGAACTCGCCGAACTCGCCGTACTTCGAGGACGCCTCGTCGAAGCGCATCTCGTAGACGATGTCCTTGACGTCGGTGAGGTCGTCGGCGAACAGCGTGACGCCCCACTCCCAGTCGTCGAGGCCGACGGAGGACGCGATGACCTGGCTGATCTTCCCGGCGTACTGCTTGCCGACCTCGCCGTGGCCCGCCATCAGGTCGGCGCGCTCCTCCATCGAGAGGTCGTACCAGTTCTGCTCGGGCTGGCGGCGCTTGCTCATCGGGTAGAACGAGACGTAGGTGTCCTCGGGGATGTCGGGCGTGAGCTTCCCCTCCATGTAGCGCCGCAGGCCCGCGTCGACGCTCTTCGGGTCCTCGAAGTACTCAGGGGAGGTGTAGCCCGAAATTTCGGTGACAGAGACGTAGGAGTGGGGCTGCTCGGTGTAGCCGGCGAACGCCGTCTGCTCGAAGGAGCGCTCGATGCGGTCGAGTTCGTCCAGGCTCTCCCGGAAGTGGACGAACAGGAGGTCGGCCTTGTGGCCGGTGATGGAGAAGACGGCGGAGTCCCCATCCTCCGCTTGCGCGAGTGCTTCGCGGTCTTCCAGGAACGATTCGGCTTCTTCGAGTGCGGCCTCGCGGTCGCGCTCCGGGGCGTCCCGCCACGCGTCCCAGTCGACGGTGCGGAAGTCGTGGAGCGCGAACCAGCCCTCCTCGGTCTGCGGGGCGTCTACCATGTTCGGGGGTTCGGAATCCGCGTAGAAGGGTTTTCCTACCGAGGACCACGAGAAATTACCGAAGTGACACGTTCGGGCCACCGCCCCGCCCTCTGAGAGCGCCGGTTTCGTCGGGTGAACCCACCGTTGTCCCCCTCCTGAGCGGGTCACCGCGACCGAAACCCTTTCCCGCCGACCCGCGGAACGTGGGGGCAGATGCGAAAGAGCGGGCCACCGAAGGGACTCGTCTCCTATCTCGTCCTGGAACTGCTCGACGAACAGCCCCGCTACGGCTACGAGATTCTCAAGGAGATCGAGTCACTCAGCGGCGGTCACTGGGAGCCCTCCTACGGCTCCGTCTACCCCATCCTCTACAAGTTCGAGGAGGAGGGGTACGCCGAACGGATCGAGCGCGAGGACGAACCCGACCGGAAGTACTTCGAGATAACCGACGAGGGCCGGGCGGAACTCGCGGACAAGCGCGACGAGGTGGGCGACACGGGCGACGACTTCATCGACGTCATCCTCGGCTTCTACCACGTGTTCGCGGTGCTCGGCACCGACGAACGCTTCGAGATAACGAACCCGGAACCGGGCGAGGGGTGGCGCTTCGACGAGGCGTTCTCCGCCTGGATCGTCGAACAGCTCATCCGCCACCACGACTACTACTTCGAGGAGTTCGAGCGGGTCGAGGACACCCCCGAGGAGTTCGCCGAGCGGATGGGCCTCTCAGAATAGCTCCCGGCAGGTGTCAGAACGGTTCGGTGTTCAGAGCGTACAGTGACACAGCCGCTCGCCTGAGGGCGTAGATGCAGTACCAGGAACTGACGCCGCCTGTGCATCGCCGGTCTCTCCGTCTGGAACGCCGGTTCTAGCGCCGTCGATACTGCATCATTCCACAGTCGTTGCCTGCTCGTCCGCGTCGGTCTCACCCCGGTCCTTCCAGACGATGGTGCGCTGGTTGCTCCCGAAGTACCGGTACGCGGCGTACAGCAGGTTCGGGACGCCCATCGCCCACCAGATGGTGAAGATGGCGATGATGAGGTGGATGCCCGGGTTCCCGAAGTCACGCTGCACGAGCGTGACTCGCTCACGGGTCTCCTCCTCGACCCGCCAGCCCGATTCGACCTTCGCGGTGACCTCACGCCGGTAGGAGTCGGAATGGTCCATACGCACCGTACGGTGCTGCCCCGAAAGTGGTTGCTCGCACGTTGGTTGCGGATTCACTGCCAACGGGCGCTCGCTGGATTCACACGCCTACCGAACGACTCGTCCACGGTCGAAGAAAAACCGCACAAGCGACTACCGCTAGTTCAGCAGCTCCGGTCCGAACAGCATCAACACCAGGCTCGCGAGCATCAGCAGCCCGATGCTCGTCGTGATGGCGCGTATGAACGCTTGCTGGTTGTCGACCGGGAGCCGCGAAGTGACCGCCTCGGCGCCGGTCCGCAGGAGGTGGCCGCCGTCCAGCGGGAACGCCGGGATGCAGTTGAAGAAGCCGAGGTTGAGGTTGATCCACGCGGTCCACAGCAGGACGTTCGCGAACACGAAGACGACGCCGGCGGGGAGCGCGCCGAGCACCCCCTCGACGACGTAGAAGCTCGTGTTCACGCCCGTGAAACCCGGGAAGTTGAAGCCGATGGAGGGGTCGAGCAGGCCGATGAGCGGGAGGTAGAGCCCGCCGACGATGGCCTGAATGAAGCCCAGGACGGGGCCGCCGCCGGAGCCGAACACCGCCGAGAGGTACGCCGACCCGGTGGCGTCGCCCGAGACCATCGTGAGGAACTGCTCGGCGGGATAGAGGTTCGCGCCGAACCCGGAGAGGCTGAGGCCGCTGACGCCCGGCGCGATGCCGACGCCGAAGTAGCTCGAGCCGTCGGGCTGGGTCCCGAGTTCGACCTCGTAGGTCTGGCGCTCGCCGTCGAAGTACGCGACCACGCTGACCGTCTCGCCCGGTGCGCGGGCGTCCAGCACGGTCTGGAGGTCCTCACGGCCCGTCACTCGTTCGCCGTCGACGGAGACGATGACCGCGGTCGCCTCGGCGGGGAGTCCGCTGGCGGCCGCGGGGCTGTTCGGCGCGACGGTCACGAACGCGCCCGCCGGCCCGGTCACCGACTTCCCGCCCTCGGTCGTGAACGTCGCGACGGTGTTGTTCTCGATGGCATCACGCAGTCCGGCCTCGGTGTGGACCGCGGTGCCGTTGACCTCGGTTATCGTGTCGCCCCGCTCGATGGCGGCCAGCGGCGACTCCGAGGAGTTCCCGACGACCAGCAGCCGCCGGTCGACGTCGACCTGGTCGCCGTTCGCGAGCGTCACCGACACCGAGCGGTCCCCGGTCTCGCCGAGCGCACGCTGGAACTCGGTGTTGTTCTCGACCGCTTCGCCGCCCACGGAGACGATGCGGTCGCCGCCCGAGATGCCCGCTTCGGCCGCCGCGGAGTCGTCGTACACCGCGCCAACGAGGCCGCCGTCGGCGACGGCGATGGCTCCCGCGACGGGGCCGAACAGGAGGCCGAACGCGAGCACGACGACGAGGAAGTTGTTCGTCACACCCGCCGCGAACATGCGCGCTTGCGCACCGCGGGACTTCTCCTTCTGGCTCTCCTGGTTGGGTTCGACGAACGCGCCGATGGGGAGGATGGCGAGCAGCACGGCGCCCATCGACTCGACCTCGATGTCCTCGACGCGGGACATCAGGCCGTGGCCGAACTCGTGGACGACCATCCCGACGAAGAGACCGAGCACGATTTCGGGCGCGACAGACGCGGGGAGGAACTCGTTGAAGCCCGGGATGATGAGCGTGTTCTGTGGCTCGTTCACGGCGGAGGGCTCCGGCGGGTTCGCGAGCGTCGAAACGGCCGACAGCAGGAGGACGAACAGCACGCTCACGAGCACGACGGCGGTGATGCCGAGCCCGAAGTTCCCCCACGCGCGCCACGCCCGCTTCGGCGTCGCTGCCCAGTCGAGGAACCGCTTCCCGCGCTTCGTGTGCAGCGTCAGCACCGGCCCCGTCGCGGAGACCCACGACGGCAGCAGCCCAGAACTGCGGGCCCACGCCACGCCCGCCCAGTAGACGACGAGTGCGACGAGCAGTACCGTCCAGATGTCCATTGATGAGAACGTCAGTGGCGTGGCGACAAAAGACGTTCGGGGTGGGATTCGCCCGGCCGGCGTCCGGTCGGCCCGCCTACCGCTCCCGGCGCAGGCGCTCGAGGACGAACTCGCGGTCGAGTTTCGCGAGGAACGGACCGAGCTGTGGCCCCTGGTCCTCGTCGAAGAACAGCCGGTAGCCCGCCGAGAAGAACTCGCCGATGTCGACGTCGTGGCGCTTCGCGGACTCGTATATCTCGCCCTGCAGCGCCTCGCTGTCGGGGTCCTCGCGTTCGATGAAGTCGGCGAGTTCGTCGAGCGCCGTCTCGGTGACGCTGTCGAACTCGGCGTCCGGGAGTTCGGTCCGCTTCAGGTCGTAGTTGAACTCGTTGTCCGTGCGGCGGGCCCACTCCCGGGCGAGTTCGACGCGGGAGAGCGCGTCCTCGACGACGTCCTCCGAGGCGTCCTCGGGGATGTGGCCCTCCTTCCGGGCGATGGTCTCGCGGATGTCTGGGTCGTCGGTCATCCCGAGGACGGCCGCGAACGTGAACGGGATGCGGACGCGCTCGGGGCGCTCCTCGCCGGCGACCAGCGGGTAGACGCGCTCGGCGTGCTCGCGCTCGTCCTCGTCCGCTTCGGCGTCCTCGAAGTAGACGGCCTCCAGGCGGTCGAACTCGTCGACGAGCTGGTCGAGGCGCTCGACGGAGAAGTCCCGCGCCTTCTTCGGGTCCTTGCTGAAGAAGTAGCGCACGACCTCGGGTTCGAGCATCCGGAGGACGTCCTGGACGAGCACCACGTGGCCCGACGACGAGGAGAACGCCTCGCCGTCGAGCGTGAACCACTCGTACACCATCGGCACCGGCGGTTCGTCGCCGAGGACGTTGCGCGCGATGTCGACGCCCGAGGGCCAGGAGCCCTCCGCGTGGTCCTTGCCGAACGGCTCGAAGTCCACGCCGAGGACCCGCCACTGGGCGGGCCACTCGAAGCGCCACGGAAGCTTCCCGTCGCGCAGGCTCGCGGTGCCCTCGTGTCCACAGCCCTCGATGGTCTGGTCGCCGGCCTCGATGTCCGCGCACTCGTAGTCGACGGTGCCGGCGTCGAGGTCGATGGCGGTCACGGCGTCTGTCTCCGTGACGTGCCCGCAGTTCTCGCAGATGGGGCGGAACGGCACGTAGTCCTCGTCGACCTTGTCCTGGTACTCGCCGAGAACGTCGCGGGCGGTGTCGCGGTTCTCGAGGAGGAACCCCGTCACGTTCTCGAGGTCGCCGTCCTCGTACAGCGCGGTGTTCGACACCATCTCCACCTCGATGCCGAGCAGCGCGGCGGACTCCTCGATGAGGTTCGAGAAGTGGTCGCCGTAGGAGTCACAGCAGCCGAACGGGTCCGGAATCGCGGTGTACGGCGCGCCGAGGTTCTTCCCGAGCGCGCCCGCGTTCACGTCACCGAGGTCGACGATGTTGCCGTCGAGGTCGGCGAGTTTCCGCGGGAGCTTCCGGAGCGGGTCCCGGTCGTCGCTCGTGAACACCTGCCTGACGTCGTAGCCGCGATCCCGGAGCGCCTCCGCGACGAAGTAGCCGCGGACGATCTCGTTCATGTTGCCGAGGTGGGGAACACCCGACGGCGAGATGCCGCCCTTGATCACGATTGGCTCCTCGGGGTCGCGTTCGAGGATGCGGTCGGCGACGTCGTCCGCCCAGAAGTCGCGGTCGTCGGCGAGCGCGTAGGGGTCGTCCTCGGACTGCATCTACTCGCTCGCCCAGTACGTCATCTGGTCGTCGGCGCCGTCCGGGATGATGTCCGTCCCCTCGTGGTCGCCGTACAGCACCGCGTCCACGATGCGCTGGGGGTCGGTGCCGTCGAGGACGATGGTGCGCACGCCCGAGCGCTCGATGAGTTTCGCGGCGAGCAGGTCGACCGGCGCGGAGGAACCCGCGTTCATCTCGATGTCCGCGATGATGTCGACGAGTTCGCCGGCGGTCATCTGCTCGAAGTGCTTGGCGTCGTCGTCCTCGTTGGGGTCCGCGCTGAACACGCCCGGCACGCTGGTCGCGTAGAGGAGGAGGTCGGCGTCCGTGTACTCCGCGAGCGCCGCGCTCACGGCGTCGGTGGTCTGCCCGGCGACGACGCCACCCATCACGGCGACGTCGTCGCGGCGCATCGCTTCTCCGGCCTCCTCGTAGTTCTCTGCGGGGCTGGGGGCGGCCCGCCCGCCGAGCGCCGCGATGAGCAGGCGTGCGTTGATACGCGTCACGTCGATGCCGATGTCGTCGAGTTCGATCTCGTTGGCCCCTAGCTCCCTGGCCGTCCCGATGTACTCCCGCGCGACACCCCCACCGCCGACGACGGCTCCGACCTCGCAGCCGGCGTCGGCCAGTTGTTCGATGGCGGCGGCGTGCTCCTCGACCCGCTCGTGTGAGAGGTCGGGCGCGAGCACGCTCCCGCCGATAGAAACCACGACTCGCATACTACAGCGTGATACCTCCGAAGCGGCCTTAAGGGTTGTCAACTCGGGTTCGTTCGGCTGCGGAACACCTTTGCTCGCAGCGTCGCGGCGACACCTACAAGCCCCGCGGACACGCACCTCGACGTATGCAACTGCTCGGCATCGCCGGGCCCGGCGCCGACCCGGTCGCGGACGAACTCGCGGACCGGCTCGCCGACCGGGGCCGCGTCGCCGTCGTCCGGGAGGGCGACACCGACGCGCCCGACTGGACCGCCTACGTCGTCGGCGACGGCTGGACCGGCGTCGGCGGCGAGCGCTCCGTCGACGACGTACTCGACGAACTGGCCCGCGACCACGACTACGCGCTCCTCGTGAACTTCCCGGACGCCCGCGTCCCCCAGATTGCGGTCGGTGACGCCGGCGTGGAGGACCCCGTGCTCTCGACGATCGCAGCGGACCCGGACCTCGACGCGGCCGTCGCGGCCGTCGAGGACGCGGAGCCGTTCGAGACGCTATCCTCGCTCGTCGCGGAACTCAAACGCAGCCCGGAAGCGGACTACGCGGGCGCCATCGCCACGTTCACCGGCCAGGTGCGCGCACTCGAGGACGACGAGGACGAGTGGACGGAGTCGCTCACCTTCGAGAAGTACGACGAGGTGGCCGCCGAGCGCACGGCGACCATTCGCGAGGAACTCGAGGTCCGCGACGGCGTGCTGGGGGTACGACTCCACCACCGCGTCGGCCGCGTCGAGGCGGGCGAGGACATCGTCTTCGTCGCGGTGCTCGCCGGCCACCGCGGGGAGGCGTTCCAGGCCGTCGAGGACGGCATCGACCGCCTCAAGGAGGAGGTGCCGATATTCAAGAAGGAGGTGACCGTCGAGGAGGAGTTCTGGGTTCACGACCCGAACTGAGGCGTCCGATGGTCGAAATCCGGCGCAACTGTCTGACGTTTGATGCTACAAAAATCCACGAGAAAGAAACGGTAAGGGGGTCCTATAAAACGTCTAAGGGAGTTTGAAAATGTCGTGAAACGTCCAACTGATTCCGTTTACTGCTGAAAACGTGCGAACAGCCGCTAACGTTCACCCCTTTATAACCTCTCCTGGGCAGTAGGGTGGGATGAAGATGAGCGCAACCCAGCAGTCCTCCACGACCCCCGAACCGCAGGACAAGGAGACCCGCCTCAAGTCCTACCTCCGCGAGAAGGCCGAAGACGGTGAGCTCTACTTCAAGAGCAAGTTCATCGCCGACGACGTCGACCTCTCCCCCAAGGAGATCGGCGCGCTGATGGTGAAGCTCTCGCAGTCCGCGACCGACCTGGACATCGAGAAGTGGTCGTACACCAGCGCCACCACGTGGCGCGTCCAGCCCGCGTAAGCCGGCGTTCCCCGACTACTGTCCCCGCTCGCGCTCCCGTTCCCTTTCTCGACGCCCGTTCCCGTCGGATTCCCCCTTCCGACGCTCCGCTCCGGCTCCCGTCCCACGTCCGGCGATTGGCCGGTGCCGGTGACAAGGCGTTTAAACCACTGTGGGCGTAACTACGGCGTGATGTCGGCCCAGCCGCCCGACGACGCGCCCGCGCCGGCGAGATTCGACTCCGTCTTCGACGTCTACGAGGTGAGCCAGCAGGACGGCCGCGTGCTCTACTTCGGCGACGCCACGACCGACCGACAGACGGTCATCCGGACGGTCTGGCCGCTGTTCCGCGAGCGGGGCTACGAGGTCGAACTCGCCCGCCGAACCGGCGAACTCGTGCTCGTCGCGGAGCCACACGAGACGAACACGGGTGACTTCCCGTGGAAGAACGTCGCGCTGTTCGTCGCCACCGTGCTCTCGACGCTGTTCGTGGGCGCGCAGTGGTACTACGTCGACCCGTTCTCCCCGGCGATTCTCCGCGCGCTCCCGTTCATGCTCGCGGTAATCGGCGTGCTGGGCACCCACGAACTCGGCCACTACGCGATGAGCCGCTACCACGACGTGGACGCCAGCCTCCCGTACTTCATCCCGTTCCCGTCGCTGTTCGGCACGATGGGCGCGGTCATCAGGATGCGCGGACAGATGCCCGACCGCGACGCTCTCTTCGACATCGGCGCTGCGGGCCCGCTCGCCGGACTCGTCGCCGCCGTCGTCGTCACTGTCGTCGGACTCCTCCTCCCGCCGGTGCACGTCCCGCCGGAGATAGTCAACTCCACGTCCGCCGTGGAGATCCAGTTCGCCTACCCGCCGCTGCTGCGCGCCATCGCGACGGTCGTCGGCGAGCCGCTCTCCTACAGCGACCCGAGTCGCTCTATCAACCCCGTGGTGATGGGCGGCTGGATCGGGATGTTCGTCACGTTCCTCAACCTCATCCCGGTCGGCCAGCTCGACGGCGGCCACATCCTCCGGTCGCTCGTCGGCGACACCGCCGACCGCATCGCGCCGCTCGTCCCCACGACCCTGTTCGCGCTCGCGGGCTACCTCTGGCTCGTCGGCGAGGCCGGCAACGCCGCCGGCATCTGGGTGCTATGGGGGTTCCTCTCCATGCTCGTCACGTTCATGGGGAGCGTCGACCCGATCGACGACCAGCCCCTCGACCGCCGCCGCTCCGCGCTGGGCGTGCTGACGTTCGTCCTCGGGGCGCTCTGCTTCATGCCCATCCCCATTCAGATCGTGGGTTAGTGGGTCCAGCCGCGGTCCGCCAGCGGCTCCCCGTCCAGCGTCACGCCGTCCTCGACGACCTCGCCGACGACCGACAGTGGAACCGGTGTCGCTTCGCGCGCGTCGTCCACTGCTTCTGGCGGAAGCGTCGCCACGAGTTCGAAATCCTCCCCGAACGTGGTGGCGGCCTCCAGGGGCTGGTCTACGAGTGCGTCGAGTTCCGGTGCGACGGGAATCTCCGCGGCGTCCACCGCGAACCCGCAGTCGCTGGCCTCCGATAGCTGGTGGAGCGAGCGCGCGAGGCCGTCGCTGGAGTCCATCATCGCCGTCGCGTACTCGCCGAGGGCCACTCCCGCCGCGACCCGCGGCGAGAACCGGAACAGCTCGTTCGCGCGTCCGGTCTCCCCCGACTCGAACAGCCGCAGTGCGGCCGCGCTCCGCCCGAGCGTTCCCGTCACGACCACGCTATCGCCGGGTTTCGCGCCGTCGCGCCCGATGCGGCGGTCCGTCTCGCCGACCGCCGCCGTCGCCACCGTGAACTCCTGGTGGCTGTCGAGGTCGCCGCCGACGTACGCCGCGTCCGCGTCCTCGCAGACCGCCGACGCGCCCTCGACGAACGCGCCCAGTTCCTCGTCGTCGAAGTCGGGCGCGGCGTAGGCGGCCACTGCTGCGGTGACCCGTGCGCCCATCGCTGCCACGTCCGACAGCGACGCGCCGACCGACCGCCAGCCTGCGGTGTAGCGGGTAGTCCCCTCGGGGAAGTCCGTCGTCTCGTGGAGCATGTCGACGGTGAGCACCGTCCCGTCCACGAACGCGGCGTCGTCCCCGGCGCTCGCGACGAGGCCACCGACGAGGTCCAGCGCCGCCCGTTCGTCCATACCGGCCCTTCACCGCCCGCGACTAAAACGCCGTGGATGCTGGAGTGGTCTCCCGCCGGTCGGCCACGCGGCTCACGGGTCGTTCCACTCCCCGTTCGCTCAGTCTGCGGACTCACTGCGTTTGTCCACGCGGCTCGCGGCTGGCTCCGCTCGCTCATGCCGTGGACTCACTGCGTTTGTCCACGCGGCTCGCGGCTGGCTCCGCTCGCTCATGCCGTGGACTCACTG